>WNFM01259363.1_pt2 | contig 23012 bp, 35 predicted proteins | sample 5400271 | NCBI WGS metagenome assembly WNFM01 (sample SAMN13153352, study PRJNA577476) | soil metagenome | isolation source: 60 cm saprolite on Douglas fir-dominated hillslope | place: USA:California | collected 2013-09-17
GAGAACGGCACCAAGCTCGAGCTCGACGTCAAGGCCGGAGACAAGATCCTCTTCGGCAAGTACTCCGGGACCGAGATCAAGATCGACGGCGAGGAGTACAAACTCTAGCCGTGGCCTGCTGTCTCGGGAGTTAGCACTCTCCTTGACAGAGCGCCAAGCGCCGCTGTATATTGGCACTCGTCGGGTGTGAGTGCCAGCGCTTTTGCGGCCCCTCGGCCGACGCGGTCCACCCCGTAAACAACTCAAAAGAAGACGCTTATGTACATCCTACCGAGTACGTTGAAAGGAGACGACGCCCGATGAAGGTTCGTCCGCTTCACGACCGCCTGCTGGTCCAAAGGATCGAAGAGAAAGAGACCGTCAAGGGAGGCATCATCATCCCCGACACCGCGAAGGAGAAGCCCCAGGAGGGCAAGGTCATCGCGGTGGGCAACGGCAAGATCCTCGAGAACGGCACCAAGCTCGAGCTCGACGTCAAGGCCGGAGACAAGATCCTCTTCGGCAAGTACTCCGGGACCGAGATCAAGATCGACGGCGAGGAGTACCTGATCCTGCGCGAAGACGAGGTCCTGGCCGTAGTCGGTTAATCTGAGAGGAGATCGGATCAAGATGGCGAAGCAGATCACATATGGCAACGATTCCCGCCAGGCGATTCTTCGCGGCGTGAATCGGCTGGCCGACGCGGTCAAGGTGACCCTCGGCCCCAAGGGCCGCAACGTCGTCCTCGACAAGAAATTCGGCTCCCCGGTCATCACCAAGGACGGCGTGACGGTGGCCAAGGAGATCGAGCTCAAGGAGCCCCTCGAGAACATGGGGGCCCAGATGGTCCGCGAGGTCGCGTCCAAGACCTCCGACGTGGCGGGCGACGGCACCACCACCGCCACCGTCCTCGCGCAGGCGATCTACCGCGAGGGGATCAAGAACGTCACCGCCGGCGCGAACCCCATGGACCTGAAGCGCGGCATCGAGCGCGCGGTGGCCGCGGTGACCGAGGAGCTGAAGAAGCTCAGCAAGCCGGTCAAGGGGAAGATGATCGCCCAGGTGGGCACCATCTCCGCCAACAACGACGAGACGATCGGCGGCATCATCGCCGAGGCGATGGAGAAGGTCGGGAAGGACGGCGTCATCACCGTCGAGGAAGCGAAGTCGATGGAGACCTCGCTCGAGGTGGTCGAGGGAATGCAGTTCGACCGCGGCTACCTCTCCCCCTACTTCGTGACCGACCCCGAGCGGATGGAGGTCGTCCTGGAGAACGCCCTCGTGCTCATCCACGAGAAGAAGATCTCCAGCATGAAGGACCTGCTGCCCGTGCTCGAGCAGGTGGCCAAGCTCGGCAAGCCGCTGCTCATCATTCGCCGAGGACGTGGAGGGCGAGGCCCTGGCCACCCTGGTCGTGAACAAGCTGCGGGGCACCCTGCACGTGGCCGCGGTGAAGGCTCCCGGCTACGGTGACCGCCGCAAGGCCATGCTCGAGGACATCGCCATCCTCACCGGCGGCAAGGCCATCACCGAGGACCTCGGCATCAAGCTCGAGAACATCAAGCTGGACGACCTGGGCAAGGCCAAGAAGATCACCATCGACAAGGACAACACGACCCTCGTGGAGGGCTCCGGCAAGGCCAAGGAGATCGAGGGCCGGGTCAAGCAGATCCGCACCCAGGTCGAAGAGACGACTTCCGACTACGACCGTGAGAAGCTCCAGGAACGGCTCGCCAAGCGGCCACCGAGACCGAGATGAAGGAGAAGAAGGCCCGGGTCGAGGACGCCATGCACGCGACCAAGGCCGCGGTCGAGGAGGGGATCGTCCCCGGGGGCGGCGTCGCGCTGCTCCGCTCCGTCAAGGCGGTCGAGGCGATCAAGGCCACCGGCGACGAGGCGGTCGGGGTCAACATCATCCGCCGCGCGCTCGAGGAGCCGCTGCGCCAGATCGCGCACAACGCCGGTCACGAGGGTGCGGTGGTGGTGGCCAAGGTCCGCGAGGCCAAGCAGGTTGAGGAAGGCTTCAACGCCTTCTCCGACACCTACGAGAACCTCGTGGACGCCGGCGTCATCGACCCCACGAAGGTGGTGCGGTCCGCGTTGCAGAACGCGGCCTCCATCGCCTCCCTGCTCCTCACCACCGAGGCTCTCGTCTCCGAGATCCCGGAGGACAAGGAGGAAAAGGGACACGCCGGCGGCCCCCCGGGCGGCGGCATGGGCGGGTTCTAGATCAACTCCAGCCGGTCACCACAACCGGCACTTCAACGGGCTGCGCGCAAGCGCAGGGGACATTGGGGGGGTGCGCGAAAGCGCACCCCTCGATCTTTTTGTGGAGCCAAAAGCCCAACAACCTGGCGAATCGCCATTGGCTACCGGAACAGGGAACGAACTCGCCTCCGAGAACCCCAGGAGGTAGGCAACCTCGGAAATGGCCAGCCGCTCCTCGGCGAGATAGCGCACCGCGAGATCCTGCCGTAGCTCATCGATCACCTCGCGGAACGACGTCCCGGCTTCGCCGAGGATGTCGAAGGACCCCGGGCGGACGCGCTCGGCGGCGTGCAGACCGAAGCACTCGTCGCCCGAGAGAAGGACCTTGCGCCCGACTACTTGGGCAGCTCGAACTTCACGCGGACCGACATCCAGACCTTGACCGGCACGCCGTCCTTGGTCGCGGGCCGGTAGCGGCGCTTCTTGACGCTGTCGATCGCGGCCTCGTTGAGCCCGGCGCGGCCGCCCGCACCCTGGACGACCTGGACGTCGAGCACGGCTCCCTTCTCGTCGACGAATACGTTCAGCTCGACGGTGCCGTCGACACGCTGGCGAAGTGCTATGGGCGGGTAGAGGGGCGGCGGCGCCCGCTCGACGGTCGGGGGCGTGACCCCCGGGTCGTTCAGGTTCACCAGGGTGCCCACCCTGATCCCGGCCAGGGTTGTGGGCGGCGCGGGCGCGGGCGGCTCGGTGGTCGTGGTCGTCGTGGGGGGGGCCGCCGCGGCCTGGGCCGCCCGCACCGCTTCCAGGCGGGCCTGCTCCACGCGCGCGGCTTCGGCAGCCTTCGCCGCTTCCTCGGTCCGGCGCCGCTCCTCGGCCAGCCGGTCTTCCTCGGCTTTCTTCTGTTCCGCGATCCGGCGCACCTCTTCCTGCTGCCGGCGTTCCTGATCGTCCTTGGCCTTGCGCCGCGCTTCCTCCTGCGCCTTCTGAAGGGCGGCAGGATCCACCTGCTGGCCCTTGGCCGCGGCCTGCGACTCGATCTTCTTCTTCGCGTCCTCCGCCGCCTTCCCCTCGGCCTCGGCCTTTTCCCTCTCGAGGGTGGCGAGCTTCTCTTCGAGCTCCCTCACCCGGTCGAGAGCCGCCGCGGCCGCGGGGCTCAGGGTGGTGACGGCGGGGCTGGCCGCCGCCGGAGGCGATGCGGTCCGCCCGAACAGATAGAAGGCTCCGGCTACCGCCAGCACCACGAGCGCCCCGAGCCCGACGAGGAGCGGCGTCTTGCCCTTTCCCGGCTCCGCCTTGTGAAACGTGAAGCTGGCGGCCGCCTCCTTGGCCGACAGGCCCGGGCTGCTCTCGTGCGGAGGGTGGGTGGATGGCGGGTGTGAAACGTGGGGAGCGGACCCGTGGACCGGCTCCGGCGCGGCGGCCATCGCCGCATCCGCCGCTCGCGCCACGCCGGTCAGCCGGGGGTCGACGGGCTCCGTCTTCGTCGAAGGAACGGGCATCGCATGGGGCCCGGACGATCGGGTCGCCTCCGCGGGCAGGTACTCGAGATAGCTCGCCTCCTTGTCCTCCTTGAGAGCGCGGGCCTCGCGCTCGATGTCCTCGCGGTAGAGCGAGTGCATGAAGAAGGCGAGGTTGAACGTGGTAGGCGTGAAATCGCCGGAGAAAAGGAGGGTGTCGAGGGCTTTGCGCATCTCCTGCATCTCGCCGTAGCGGGAGCCGGGATCGCGGGCCAGGGACTTCAGGAGGATCTCGGCCAGCGGCTTGGGGATCGAATCGTCGTCGCCCGTGGAGCTGACGAGCTTCGCCGCGCCCACGCGCGCCGCGAGGTCGGCGCCGTCGGGCCCCTGGCCGGCCAGGATCTCGAACAGCATGGCGCCGAGCCCATAGACGTCGGAGCGGGGATCCCCCGTCCCGCCCGCCGCCTGCTCGGGCGCCAGGTAGCGCAGGTCTTCCTCGGGCAGGACCCCGGCCTCCCGCAACCGCCCCGGCCACTGGCCGAAGCCTTTCACCCGCACCTCGCCCTCGTAGGAGACGAGCACACAAGCGGGGGCCAGCAGTCCGTGGATGTAGCGCGCCCCCGCCTCGTTGCGCCGTCCGTGGGCGTATTCGAGCGCGGACGCCACCTTGCTCGCGATCAGGAGAGCGTGCTCCACCGAGAAGGGGAACGACTCCTGCCGGCAGCGGTCGAGGATCGCCCGCAGGCTCTTCCCCTCCAGGTGCTCGAGGGAGATGTAATAGGTCTGATCGACCTTGCCGATGCCGAGGATCTTGAGGACGTTCGGGTTCTGGAGCTGGGCCGCCACCTTGGCCTGGTCCATGACGGCCCGGGCCAGCTCTTCGTTGCCCGAGATCGCCGGTTTGAGCCGGACGATGGTGACGATCTTCTCGAGGCCCGAGGTCCCGAGCTTGGCCGCCCGATACTCCGGCCCCACGCCCGTCGCCTCGGTCTCCTCGAGGAGCACGAGCTTCCCGAACTTCTCTTTCCTGGGCATCTTGCTCTTGTTGAGCCAGAGTGGAGCGGAATCTAGCACGCACCCCGGAGAGGGTCAACAAAAGCACCGCTAGCGCCAACGGCCGAACGTAAACCGGAACAGGCCTTCGATGGCCAGCCACGACACCACCGCCGCCAGGCCGCAGCCCAGCGCCGCGCTCACGAGCTCGATCCCCACCTGCATCGCTCGCCTCCCGTCCCCTGGCGAGAGCGAGAGGCATGCCAACGCTCGATGATGCTTCGAGACAGGCATTTGCCAGGGAAGTCCGCGTGGAGCGCGTGGGTGAGCGACGACACGCCGTGTCTCCGGTGACCCGGACCGGCGCGTCTACTGCGGCACGGGGACCGTCTCTTCGTGGCCGTCCGGGCCTCGAAGGCGCGCTTCCGCCTCGTCGAGAGCGACCAGCGTCCAGCCCTCGGCCGCTTCGCCGGGCCGTAGAAGAACGACTTCGCCGCGGATCGCGATCGCCGCGCGCAGGCCTCCGGCCTGCCGGACGAGTCCGACCAGACGCACGGGCGGCTCGGGGGCTGTCGTGGGAGCAGGTGGACGCGCAACCGCGACAACCGGAGCCCGACCTGCCGCTGCGGCCTCGTCCGCGTAACGGAACAGGTCGCGCAGCGGCCGGGCCGGCGTCTCTCCCTCGGGAACAGACGGCTCGGGGTTGACCGTCGGTACCGGCAGCATCGCCGAGGGCCGCGGGTCGGAGGGTGCGGCAGACGGCCGGTCGGATCGGCCCACGAGCACGAGCGCAGCGAGCAGCAGCCCCGCCGCGAGGAGCCAGCGCCTCACGGCGCCCCCTCCAACCGGAAGCCTTCGACGTCGGCCACGATCCTGCCCGCGGCCGGGGTCAGGGTCAGGCGCAGCCGCTCGAGGACCAGGCCGGGCGGGCCCGAAACGAGCCCGCCGGTGAGCGGCACCAGATCGGCGAAACGACCCTCGGCGGTCAGGTGGACCTTGGCCGCAACGGGGACGCGGCCCGCGCTGACCGAGAGGGTGACGCCCGAGACGCGCGAGGCGTCGACCACGCGCAGCACGGCGTTCCGCAGCCGGCCCGTGGAGTCGCCCCGGCCGGGCTCACGGGCGGCCGTGATCCGCGCGCGCACCTGCACGCGGCGCTCGAGGTCGGCCGTGCGGGCGCGGAGGAGCTCACGCTCGTTGCGGGACCGCGCGAAATCGTCCTGGACCGCGGCCAGGTCGCGCCGGGCCGGACCCACGAGGCCCACGTAGCAGAGAGAGGCGCCGATCAGCAGCACGAGGCCGACGATCCGTGCCGTCATGGGCCGGGCTCGAAGCTCGCGTGCACGGTGGTCTGTACCTCGCCCTCGCGGCTCTCGGCGCCCAGGACGAGGTCCTTGAGCCGCGGAGAGGTCTGGAGCCGCTCGAGGAGCAGGTCGTACGCGCGGGGGCTCCGGGCCACCACGCGCATCTCGACCTCCAGCCTGCGGCCGTAGGTGAGGCTCAAGCCGTCGAGCCGGACGTCGGGCGGGAGCACTTCGCCGAGCTCGGCCAGCACCCGCGACGGAGGCGCCTCGGCGGTGAGCCAGGCCTGGCCGGTCACGCCATCGGCCACGCGCCTCTCGAGGACGAGGGTCCGGCGCCGTGCGTCGTCGACGTCGCGCCGGACCTCGGCCAGGCGGGCCCGTGCCGCCCCGACCTCGGCCCGCCCGCCCACGACCGCGCGGGCGCACAGCGCCGCCGCCAGGACTCCGGTGGCGAGAAGGGCCAGGTCGGAGGCGGCAAGCCGCGGCATCGCCGGCCGGGTCGAGAAGTCCGGCGCATTCATGCGAGCGCCCCACCCAGCCAGGCCGCCGCGGCCGCCTCCGGAGGATCGGAAGCGGCCACGGCCAGGCGGGCGGGCCGACCCGTCGCCACGAGCTCCTCCACGAGGCCCGCCGCCCCCGCCCCGGCGAAGGTGACGGCGCCGTCGCCTCCGGCGAGGAGGGCCGTGCGCTCGGCCTCCTGGATGAGCCGGACGGCCTCGCCGGGTCCGGGATCTCGCCACCGGGTGCGGAAGGCCGCAAGCCGAGCACCCTGGAACGCGGCGAGCGAGAGGGCGGCGTCGCCCAGGATCACGTGCACGCCCGCTCCCCGCCGTAGGACTCCCGCCATCGCCATGAGCGGAGCCAGATCCACCCGGTGCCGGGTGAAGCCGGCGGCGGAAGCCGCCTCCTCGTATTCCGCCACGACGCTGCGGCGGACCGCCGCTCCCAGCGCGCGGCCCGGGCCGAGGACAAGCGCGTCGATGATCGCCTCGTCGGCCGGGTAGGGGAGCGCGGGGGCGAGACGGAAGCGGACGAACGCCCGGAGGTCGGCGCCGGACGGAGTATCGAGGAGTGCTATCCACCCGACCCCGTCGGGCAGCACGAGGGTGGCGCCCACGCCGCCGCCCAGACGGCGCCGGAGCATCTCGAGCGCCTCCACGACTGCGTCGGGCCGCCGGATATCGGGCCCCATCGCCGAGGGGGTGAGGGCGCCCTGAGGCAGGTCCACCCGGGCGAACGCGCGGAGGCGGAAGCCGCGCAACGAACGCGCGAAGGCGGCGCCGGAGACTCCGGACGCATCGAAGGCGACGACCATGCGGGGGCGACTTTCGGCCACGATCCTAGCAATTATAGTCCCCACGGGCTCGCGGTCGCGGCCCGTGCCCATCGTGTCGAGCCCTTTCTGGCCGGCTGCCTGGCCCCCTCGGCCGGGTGTATGATCCGCCCGATCAGGGCCCGCCCGGGCCAGTGCTCCCCTGGAGGAGGACCAAAGCCTATGAAGGTCTATGACGCGCCCGGCATCCGGAACGTCGCGCTCGTGGGTCACGGGGGCTGCGGCAAGACATCGCTGGCCTCGGCGATGCTCTTCGACATGGGCGCCGTGAACCGGCTGGGACGGGTGGACGACGGCACCACCGTGACCGACTTCGACCCCGACGAGATCGAGAGAAGGATCAGCCTCCAGACCGCCCTCGCCTTCGGAGAGTGGAAGAAGACCAAGATCAACCTGCTCGACACGCCCGGATACGCGAACTTCATGCCCGAGGCCCGCTCGGCCCTCCGGGTGGCCGACGCCGCGATCGTGGTCGTGGACGCGGTGGCCGGGGTGGAAGTGCAGACGGAAAAGGTCTGGGGCTACGCCGAGGACTACGGGATTCCCCGCATGATCGTGGTCAACCGCATGGATCGCGACCGCGCCTCCTTCCAGCGCACGCTGGAGTCCCTCGAGAAGCGCTTCGGGCGGGGAGTGGTGCCCCTCGTGATCCCCCTGGGCGAGGAGAAGGGCTTCGTGGGCGTGACCGACCTCCTCACCGAGAAGGCGGACGTGTACACCGACGACCAGAGCGGCAAGTACGAGGCGGTGGAGGTGCCCGAGCACCTGCGCGACACGGAGAGGACGCTGCACGACCGGCTGGTCGAGATGGTGGCCGAGAGCAACGAAGAGCTGATGGAGGAGTTCTTCGAGAAGGGGACGCTGCCCCAGGAGGACCTCCTGAAGGGCCTCCGCCGGGCCGTCCTCTCGGGCAAGATCTTCCCCACCTTTCCCGCCTCCTCCCTCCGGAACGTGGGGATCCAGCCCATCCTCGACGACGTGGTCGACCTCCTCCCCTCTCCGGCGGATCGCGGCGAGGTCCGGGGGACAGATCCCGTTCACAAGACAGAGGTCTCGCGGAAGCCCGCGGCCGACGCGCCGCTCTCCGCCTTCGTCTTCAAGACGATCGTCGACCCCCACGCGGGCCGGCTCTCCATCTTCCGGGTCTACTCGGGGACGCTCAAGGCCGACTCCCACGTGCACAACACGAGCCGCGACGTCGACGAGCGGTTGGGCTCGATCTTCCTGCTCGAGGGGAAGAACCAGACGCCGGTCGCGGAGATCCAGGCGGGGGACCTCGGCGCGGTGGCCAAGCTCAAGGAAACCCTGACCGGGGAGACCCTCAGCGACAAGGCGCACCCGATCGTCTATCCCCCCTTGACCTTCCCCGAGCCGGCCACCACGTTCGCCATGGAGCCCAAGAGCCGCGGCGACGACGACAAGATATCGGCCGCCCTCCACCGGCTGATGGAGGAGGACCCCGTGATCCGGGTGTCCCGCGACGAGCAGACCCACGAGATGCTGCTCTCGGGCATGGGCCAGCTCCACGTCGAGGTGGTGGTGGGGAAGCTCAAGAAGCGCTACAAGGTCGAGGTCAACCTCAAGAAGCGGAAGATCGCCTACCGGGAGACGATCAAGGGCGCGGCCGAGGGGCACGGACGGCACAAGAAGCAGACGGGTGGGCACGGGCAGTTCGGCGACTGCAAGATCCGGATGAAGCCCCTTCCCCGGGGCGCGGATTTCAAGTTCGTGGACGACATCTTCGGCGGCTCCATCCCGAAGAACTTCATCCCCGCGGTCGAGAAGGGGATCCAGGACGCGCGCCTCAAGGGGGTGGTGGCCGGCTTCCCCATGGTCGACTTCCAGGTGGAGCTGTTCGACGGGCAGTACCACGACGTGGACAGCTCCGAGATGTCCTTCAAGATCGCGGGCTCGCTGGCCTTCAAGGACGCCATGCCCAAATGCCGGCCCACCCTCCTCGAGCCGATCATGAAGGTGGAGATCGCGGTGCCCGAGGAGTACGCGGGCGCCGTGATGGGCGACCTCTCGAGCCGGCGCGGGCGGCCCCAGGGGATGGAGCCGAAGGGCAGCCTGCAGGTGATCCGCGCCGAGGTGCCTCTTTCCGAGATGCTCTCCTACGACGCCGAGCTGACCTCCATGACGGGAGCCCGCGGCTCCTACCACATGGAGATGGGCCATTACGACGAAGTGCCCGGCCACCTGCAGGAGAAGATCATCGCCCAGGCCCGGGCGGAGCGCGGCGGGGAGGCGAAGGAAGAGGAGTAGACTGGAAACATGACCAGACTCGTCGCCCTCTTCGCGGCTTTTCTACTCCTCGGCTTTCTCGCTCCCACCCTGTCCGCCCAGGACGAGCCCCTCACCGCGGGCAGCGGTGGGGTGCCCGTCCCGAAGCGGGCCAAGACCGTCTCCCCCGAGTACCCCGTGGAGGCCCAGGCCCAGGGCATACGGGGGATCGTCATCCTGGAGCTCATCATCGACAAGGACGGCAAGGTCGCCGAGGCCCGGATCGTCCGGAGCGTCCCCGGCCTCGACGAAGCCGCCCTGACCGCGGCGCGGCAGTGGCTGTACGAAGTGACGAAGGTGGACGGCAAGCCGGTGAGGGTGCGGCTCACGGTGCCGATCACCTTCGCCATGAAGCTGCCCGAGATCACGCGCCAGGAAGGAATCCCGGAGCTGCGACAGGGAGTCGTTCCGCCCTTCCCGCCCGACGCGAGGGGTCCCGCCACGGTGGTGGTGGCGGCCACCCTGGACGCCGAGGGCCGAGTGGCCGAGGCCCAGGTGGTCCAAGGCGAAGCGCCGTGGACGAACGCCCTTATGGCTGCCCTGCGCACCTGGCGCTTCGCGGCCGAGTCCACCGAGGCGACCCTGTCCTTCCGGGTCCAGGCCGACTTCATCCCCGCAGAGAAGAAGGGCCCGGGCAGGGTGGTACTGCGACTGGATGGCGTCCACCGCAGCGAGTCGCTGGTCGGAGGAGCACCGGAGGCCAGCCCTCCCGCCACACCCGCTGCTTCGGCCGCTCCGCCTTCCGCCCCGGTCTCGCCGGCCGCGGCACCCCCCGCGGCGCCGTCCGCGGCGTCCATGCCCGCCCCTGCGACGCCGACAAAGGCCAACGCGGATCCGGTGAAGCCCCCGGCCGCGGCCTCCCCGGAGGCGCCCTCACCGACGACGGCGGTGGCGAGCAGCGCTCCGCCGGCCGCCGCCGCGACGCCCCCCGGCTCGCCCGCGTCCGCTCAGTCCCCGCCCGCCACCGGGGCTGCGCCGCCGCCCGTTGAGGTGATCACGGCGCCTCCCCCGCCGGCCCCAGCGCCCGAGCCGGAGAACGGGACGTCGGCGCTACGCGACGTCCAGCTCGAGGCGGGGGTGCCCGACCTCGCGAAGGGTCGTCGGCCGGTGTCGCCGCCCTTCGCGCGGATGAGCGCGACCAGCGGTTCGGTAGAGGTGCAGTTCTCGGTGAGCGCCGGGGGCACTTCCATGGTCCAGAGCACGAGCGGCCCCGACCTCCTGAAGGTGGCGGCGGAGCAGACCGTGACCTCCTGGCAGTTCCGCCGCACCCAGGCCCAGCGCCTCTTCCTGACCGCCCTGTTCAAGTTCGAGGGGGACAAGGCGACGGCGGTGGTGCGCCCCCAGGCGCAACCGCCGGCGCCGCAGCCCTGAGCGAGGCGACCGACCGCGAGGCTATTCGGCCGCTTTGGCCTTCTCGGCTGCCTTGTCCTTCTTGCCGCCCTTGGCCTTGGCGTCCTTCTTCTCGGCCTTGGCCTTGGGGGCCCCGGTGGCCTTCTCCTTCTTGCCCTTCTCGTCCCCGCCCTTCGGCTTGTACTCCGAGCCGAGGAGCTCGACGATGGCCATCTCGGCGCCGTCCCCCTTGCGGGGACCGAGCCGAAGGATGCGGGTGTAGCCCCCGGGGCGGGTCGCGTAGCGCGCCCCAAGGCTGTCGAACAGCTTCTTCACGATGGCGGGGTCCTGGATGTCGCGGAGCACCAGCCGGCGCGCGTGCAGCCGGTCGTCTTCGCGCTTGGCCAGGGTGATGAGCCTCTCCGCGTAGGGCCGGAGCTCCTTGGCCTTGGGCAGGGTGGTGCGGATCCGCTCCCGCTCGAACAGCGCGGTGGCCAGGTTGCGCAGGAGGGCGGTCCGATGCGACGTGATCCGCCCCAGCTTGCGATGCGCGACGCGATGTCTCATATTCGAAATTCAGGGGGGTCACGGTCCGCCGGACCCCCCTCTGAACCCCCCTTGGCGCCTAGCGTTCCTGTTGACTCGGCCAGTTGTCGAGCTTCATCCCGAGGGAGAGGCCCATGACGGTCAGGATCTCCTTGATCTCGTTGAGCGACTTCCGGCCGAAGTTCTTGGTCTTGAGCATCTCGGCCTCGGTCTTCTGGACGAGCTCGCCGATGGTCCGGATGTTGGCGTTCTTCAAGCAGTTGTAGGAGCGCACGGAGAGCTCCATCTCGTCCACGCTCTTCGCGAGCTTCTCCGACCAGACCTCGCGGTCCTGCTCGGAGATCTCCGCCACCGGCCCTTCCGGGAGCTCGTCGTCATCGTCCTCGAGGTTGATGAAGATCGTGAGGTGGTCCTTCATGAGCTTGGAGGCCAGGCCCACCGCGTCGCGGGGGGTCACGGCCCCGTTCGCCCAGACCTCGAGGGTCAGCTTCTCGTAATCGGTGGCCTGGCCCACCCGGGCCGCCTCGACGAAGTAGTTGACCTTCTTGATCGGCGAGTGCACCGAGTCGAGGGGGATCCAGCCGATGGAGAGGTCGTCGTCGAAGTTCTTGTCGGCGGAGACGTACCCGCGCCCCTGCTTGACCCGCATCTCCACAGACAGGGTGGAGCCCTGGCCGAGGGTGGCGATGTAGGCCTCCGGGTCGAGGATCTCGACGTCGGGATCGGGGGTGATGTGCTTGCCCCGCACCTCCCCCGCCTCCGAGGTCTTCAAGATGAGGGTCTTCGGGTGCTCGACGTGCATCTTCAGGGGGATGCGCTTGAGGTTGAGGATGAGGTCGGTGGTGTCCTCCATGGCCCCCGGGATGGGGGAGAACTCATGGAGGACGCCTTCCACCCGGACCGCAGTGATGGCCGCCCCCTCGATGCTCGAGAGCAGGACGCGGCGCAGGACGTTTCCGACGGTGGTGGCGAAGCCCCTCTCGAAAGGCTGCGCGTAGAAGCGTCCGTAGGTTTCGGTGCTGGTATCCCGATCGACCTCGAGGCGCTTCGGCTTCTGGAACCCTTTCCACAGCATTTTCTGAAAGTCCTCCGGGGGCACGGGCCAAAAGGCCCGCTCCCTTCTGATTACTTCGAGTACAGCTCGACGATCAGCTGTTCCTGGATCGGGAAGTTCACGTCGTCCCGCGCGGGCAGCGACAGCACCTTCCCCTTCATGTTCGCGGCGTCCAGCTCCAGCCACTTCGGCACGCCCCGTCCCTTCACCGACTCGACCGACGCCGCCACGAGCGTGTTCTTGGATGCCCGGGGCTGGAGGCTCACGATGTCCCCCACCCTCACCTGGAAAGAGGGGATGTTCAGCCGCTTGTCGTTGATGCGGACGTGGCCGTGCCTCACGAGCTGGCGGGCCTGGGCCCGGGAGCTCCCGAAGCCCAGGCGGTAGACGACGTTGTCGAGGCGCCGCTCCAGCTTGCTGAGGAGCGTTTCGCCCACGACCCCTTTCTCCTGCGACGCGCGGTGGAACGTGAGGGCGAACTGCCCCTCGAGCATCCCGTACAGCCGCTTCGTCTTCTGCTTCTCGCGCAGCTGAAGACCGTAGCCCTGGAGCTTGCTCTTGATGCGGCCCCCCTTGCCGTGCTGGCCGGGGGCGTAGTTCCGCTTCTCGATCGCGCACTTCTCCGTGAAGCAGCGGTCGCCCTTGAGGAAGAGCTTCATGCCCTCCCGGCGGCAGAGGCGACAAACCGAACCGATGTATCTCGCCACTTCAGTCTCCTTAGACGCGGCGCCGCTTGGGCGGGCGGCAACCGTTGTGGGGGATGGGGGTGACGTCCCGGATGGACTTGATCTCGACCCCCGCGGCCTGGAGGGCCCGGATGGCCGACTCCCGGCCGCTCCCCGGCCCTTTGACTCGGATGTCGAGGGAGCGCAGGCCGCTCTCCTTGGCGGTGGTGGCGCAGGCGGTGGCCGCCTGCTGGGCCGCGAAGGGCGTCCCCTTGCGGGAGCCCTTGAAGCCCAGGGTCCCCGCGCTGGACCAGGTGACCACGTTGCCCTCGAGGTCGGTGATGGTCACGTGGGTGTTGTTGAAGGAGGCGTAGACGTGGGCGATGCCGTGCACCACGTGCTTCTTCTCCTTCTTCGCTTTTTTCGCGCCGACGACCTTCGTCATTCCTGCCCCCTAAACCTTCTTCGCGCGGATCATGGCCCGCCGCGGCCCCTTGCGGGTGCGGGCGTTCGTATGGGTGCGCTGGCCCCGGGTGGGCAGGTTGCGCCGGTGGCGCATCCCCCGGTAGGAGCCGACTTCCATGAGGCGCTTGATGTTCATGGCCACGTCCTTGCGGAGGTCGCCCTCCACTCCGCCCTCGCCGTCGATGATCTTCGCGATGCGGCTGGCCTCCTCTTCGGAGAGGTCCTTCACCCGCACGCTCGGGTCGATCCCGGCCTTGGCCAGGATCTTGTTGGAGCGGGTGACGCCGATCCCGTAGATGTAGGTGAGGGCGATCTCCACCCGCTTCTGCCGCGGGAGGTCGATGCCTGCGATACGTGCCATTCCTTACCCCTGCCTCTGCTTGTGCTTCTGGTTCGAGCAGATCACGAACACCACCCCCTGGCGGCGCACGATCTTGCACTTCACGCAGATCTTCTTGACCGACGACCTTACTTTCACTTTCCTACCCTTTCCGCCTCACGATGCGGCCCCGGCCCAGGTCGTAGGGCATGAGCTCCACCACCACCGCGTCCCCCGGCCGCAGGCGCAGCAGGGACGAGCCGCCCGCCACGTGGGCGGTCACCTCGCCGCGGCCCTCGCTCTCCAGGACGACGCGATAGAGCGCGTTCTCCAGCTGCTCCCGTACCGTCCCCACCGCTTCGATCACGTCCCGCGCGGGCTCAGGCATGCCGGATCTCCGCCTGCTGGTCCGCGTAGGGGTACGGCTCCGACAGGATCCAGGGCCCGAGCGGGGTCACCGCCACCGACAGCTCGAAGTGGGCGGAGAGGCTCTTGTCCTTCGTCACCGCCGTCCAGCCGTCCTTCAGCACCTCGACCTCGGGGCCGCCCACGTTCAGCATGGGCTCGATGGCCAGGCACAGGCCCGGCACCAGTCGCTCCCGGCGGCCCGGCGGGCCGTAGTTCGGGACCTGCGGCTCCTCGTGCAGCTTCGTCCCGATCCCGTGCCCCACGAAATCCCGCACCACCGAGTAGCCGTGCTTCGTGGCGTGGCTCTCCACCGCGTGGCCGACGTCGCCCACCCGCTTGCCGGGGCGGCACATCTCGATGGCCGCGAAGAGCGACTCCTGGGTCACCTTCATCAACCGGCGGGCCTCCCCGCTGACCTTCCCCACCGCCACCGTCCGCGCCGCGTCTCCGTAGAATCCGTCCACGATGCAGCCCATGTCGAGGCCGACGATGTCGCCCTCCTTGAGCTTCCGGCTGCCCGGGATCCCGTGCACGACCTCCTCGTTCACCGACACGCAGAGGCTGGCCGGATAGCCCCGGTAACCCAGGAAGGCCGGCTTCGCCCCCGCCTTCACGATGTGGTCGCGGGCGATCCGGTCGAGCTCCTTCGTGGTCACCCCGTGGACCGCCGCCGCCTCGAGGAGATCGAGCGTATCCACGACGATCCGGCAGGCCCGGGCCATCTTCTGCAGCTCCGACCAGGACTTCTGGACGCTCATTTGGGCGCCTCGACGTGGCGGATCAGGTCGGCGAACACGGCGTCCATGGGCCGGAAGCCGTCGATGCGGTGGAAGCGCGAGCGCTCGGCGTACCATTCGACCAGGGGTGTCGTCCGCTCCTTGTACTCCAGCAGGCGCTTGGCCACGGCCTCCGCCTTGTCGTCGTCCCGCCCCCGTCCGGACAGCCGCCGCATCAGCTCGTCGTGCGGCACCTCCATGTCCAACACCACGACGTCCTGCGTTCCCCCGATCATCTCCGCCAGGCCTTCCGCCTGGGGCAGGGTCCGTGGAAACCCGTCGAGGATGTAGCCGTTCGCGCAGTCGGGCTCCCCGATCCGGTTCCGGATCATCTCCACCAGCAGATGATCGGGCACGAGCCCGCCCCTCTCCATGTAGGGGCTGGCCGCCTTGCCGAGGGCGTCTCCCCGGGCGATGTGCTCGCGCAGCATGTCGCCGGTGGAGATGCGGGGCACCCGCAGGTGGGCGGCCAGGCGCTCGGCCTGGGTGCCCTTCCCGGCGCCCGGAGGGCCGAGGAAGATCACACGGGCCTTGGGCCGGATCTTGGTCTGCATGCTAGCGGCGGCCACGGATCCTGCGCCCTCCCTTGCCGCTGAAACCGTCGTAGTGGCGCATGATGAGCTGCGCCTCGACCTGGGCCACGGTGTCCATCGCCACCCCGACAACGATGAGGAGGGAGGTGCCCCCGAAGTAGAAGCTCAGGTGGAGGCCTTCCGTGATCCAACCCAGGCCGTTCTCGTTGAAGAAGAGGTCGAGGGGCGCCCCGATCACCGGGATGGGAGCCACCTTGAAGCCGCTGATGAGGAACTCGGGGAGGATGGCCACCAGCGCCAGGTAGATGGCCCCCCCGAAGGTGATGCGGCTCAACACGTGGTCCAGGTACTCGGCGGTGCGCTTCCCGGGGCGGATGCCGGGGACGAAGCCCCCGTACTTGCGCATGTTCTCCGCCACGTCGTCGGGGTTGAAGACGATCGCGGTGTAGAAGTAGCAGAAGAAGATGATGAAGGAGACGTAGAGGAGGTTGTAGAGCGGCATCCCCCAGCGGAGCTGCTCGGAGACCGATTGCATCCACGGGTTGTTGGCCTGGAACAGGGAGACGATGAAATTGGGGAAGGCGATGATCGAGGAGGCGAAGATCACCGGGATCACCCCGCTCGTGTTCACCCGCAGGGGCAGGTGGGTCGTCTGGCCGCCGGCCAGGCGTCGGCCCACCACTCGCTTCGCGTACTGCACCGTGATGCGGCGCTGGCCGCGCTCCATGAAGATGATGGCCCCCACCACCGCCACCATGGCGGCCACCAGGAGGAGCGCCGCCAGAAGGTTGAGCTCGGCGCGCTGGATCATGCTGAAGGTGTCGATGAGGCCGCGGGGGAAGCCGACCACGATCCCCGCGAATATGATGAGGCTCATCCCGTTGCCGATCCCCCGCTCGGTGATCTGCTCGCCCAGCCACATGATGAAGGCGGTCCCCGTGGTCAGGGTCAGCACGGTCATGAGCTTGAAGGCGAGGCCGGGGGTCTCCACGATTCGGAGGTTGTTGCTGATCGTCGTCTTCTCCAGCAGGGCGGCGATGGCGAGCGACTGGACGATCGACAGCAGCACCGTTCCGTATCGGGTGTACTGCGTGATCTTGCGCTTGCCGAGCTCGCCCTCCTTGGATAGCTTCTCCAGGAACGGCCACACCACGGTGAGGAGCTGGAGGATGATAGAGGACGAGATGTAGGGCATGATGCCCAGGGCGAAGATGGTGACGTTCTTCAGGTTTCCCCCGGAGAACATGTCCACCAGGCCGAACCAGTTGGCCTTGTTCTGATCGAAGAAGTCGACGAGGGCCTGGGCGTTGATCCCCGGGGTGGGGATGTGGCTCCCCAGCCGGTAGATGGCGAGCAGACCAAGGGTGAACAGGATCCTCTTCCGGAGGTCCGGGATCTCCCATATGTTCCGCAGGCTCTGCAGCATTCTCTCTGGCCTCTAACCCTGGCGGCCCGCGGCCGCCTAGCTCTCCAGGACCTCGGCCTTGCCGCCGAGGCCGGTGATCCGCTCCGTGGCCTTCGCGCTGAACTTGTGCGCGCGGACCGTGAGGCTCTTGGTGAGCGTCCCGTCGGCAAGGATCTTCACCCCGTCCTTGACGTGCCGGATCACCCTGCGCTTCAGCAGCACCTCGGGGGTGACGATGCTCCCCGCCTCGAACACCTCCAGCCGGCCCAGGTTCACCTCCGCGAACTCCTTCTTGAAGCGCGCGTTCGTGAACCCGCGCTTGGGCACGCGGCGGTGGAGCGGCATCTGGCCGCCCTCGAAGCCCGGCTTGCGGGCGAACCCGCTGCGGCTCTTCTGGCCCTTCTCGCCGCGGCCGGACGTCTTGCCGAGCCCGCTGCCCGGGCCCCGGCCCACGCGCTTCCTGGCCTGGGTGCTTCCCTTGGCCGGCTTCAGATTCTCGAGTCCCACGGTCTTCCTTCCTTACTCGACCACGGCCACGAGGTGCGGGACCTTCTTGATCATCCCCCGCACCATCGGCGTGTCTTCGCGCTCGACCACGTGGTGGAGCCTGCGCAGGCCCAGCCCTCGCACGGTGGCCCGCTGGTCGTCGGGGCATCCGATGACGCTCCCGATCATCTTGATCTTCACGGTGCCGGTGGCCTTCTGGGTCTTCGTTGCCTTCGCCATTCCGGTCTCCGTCAGGCCTCGGCCGGGGCCGAGGTCTGGGCGGCCGCGGGGGCCGGTTCCGCCTTCCGGGCCTCCGCCTTCTTCTCGTCGAGGCCGAGGATCTCGGAAACCGCCTTGCCCCGCAGGCGCGCCACCCGCTCCGGCTGCTTGAGCCGCAGCAGCGCGTCGACCGTGGCCTTGACCACGTTGTGGGCGGTGGTGGAGCCGAGGCTCTTGGTGAGGATGTTCTGGATCCCCGCGGCGGTGATGACCGCGCGCACCGGGCCGCCCGCGATCACCCCCGTCCCCTCGGAAGCGGGCTTCAGGAGCACCGTGCCCGAACCGAAATAGCCGGTGACCGTGTGGGGGATGGTGGCCCCCTTCTCGGTGATCGGCACCTTCACGATGTTCTTCTTGGCCGCCTCCACGCCCTTCTTGATGGCGGAGGAGACCTCGCGGGCCTTGCCCATGCCGTAGCCCACGTAGCCCTTGCCGTCCCCGATGACCACGAGGGCGCTGAAGGAGAGGTTCTTGCCCCCCTTCACGAGGCTCGCCACGTCGATCTTCTCGATGAAAGTCTTCATCGACCCCCCACCCTTGTATCCATCAGAATTTCAGGCCGCCCTCGCGGGCGGCGTCGGCCAGGGCCTTGATGCGTCCGTGGTACTGGAAGCCGCCCCGGTCGAAGACGACCAGGCCGACTCCCTTCTCCTTCGCCCGGACCGCGATGAGCTGCCCCACGTCCTTGGCCGCGGCCACGTTGCTGCCGCGCTTGGCCTTGGCCCGCAGGTCCTTGTCGAGGGAGGAGGCCGCGCAGAGGGTGGTGCCGGCGTCGTCGTCGATCACCTGGGCGTAGATGTGGGCCTGGCTCCGGAACACCGCCAGGCGCGGCCGCGTGGTGGTGCCGTGGATCTTCTTCCGGATCCGGTCGTGGAGCCGCTTGCGGACATCCTCTTTTGTCTTGACCTTCATCGCGTTTCCTCGACGAGCGTTCCCTGCGGCAAAGCGCCCCAGGCGTTCCCCGTCTGCCTCACTTCACTCCGGCGGTGGCTCCGGCCTTGCCCGCCTTCTTCTTCAAGACCTCGCCCACGTAGCGGATCCCCTTCTGCTTGTAGGGGTCCGGCTTCCGCAGGTCGTGGATCTCCGCCGCCACCTGGCCGACCTTCTGGCGGTCGATCCCGGAGACGGTGACCCTGGTCTGCTTCTCCACCGCGATCTTGATCCCCTCGGGGATCCTGTATTCGACCGGATGCGAGTAACCGAGGGCGAAGACGACCTTGCTCCCCTCGACCTGCGCCTTGTAGCCCACCCCCACGATGTCGAGGTCCTTGCTGAAGCCCTCGGTCACGCCCTTGATCGCGTTCTGGGCGAGGGCCCGGGCCAGCCCGTGGAAGGCCCGCTGCTGGCGCTCGTCGTTCGCGCGCTGGCAGGAGAGCTCGGCCCCGGTGAGGACGAACTTGATCCCCGGCGGCACGGGGGTCTTGAGCTTGCCTTTGGGTCCCTGCACCTCGATCGCGGTCTCGCCGATGGAGACCTTGACCCCCGAGGGGACGGGGATGACCTTGCGTCCGACGCGAGACATGGCTGCTAGCGCTCCTTACCAGATGTTGCAGAGGATCTCGCCACCCACACCCTCACGCGCCGCCGCGCGGCCGGTCATGACCCCGCGGGAGGTGGAGAGGATGTTGATGCCGAGACCGCCGTAGACGCGGGGGATCTGGTCCTTGCCGCAGTAGATCCGGCAGCCGGGGCGGCTCACCCGCTGCAAGTCGGTGATCACCTGCTCCATCCCCGGACCGTACTTGAGGAAGATGCGGATCATGCCCTGCTTGTCGTCCTCCACGCTCTTGAAGTTCGCCACGTACCCCTCGTCCTTCAGGATGCGGGCGATCTCCACCTTGAGCTTGGACGAGGGCACGTCGATCTTGGGCAGCCTCGCCCGGACCCCGTTCCGGATGCGGGTGATCATGTCCGCGATGGGATCGGTCATGTTCATCGGGATTTACCTTTCCTACCAGCTCGCCTTGATGACGCCCGGGATGTCGCCCTGGAGCGCCAGCTTGCGGAAGCAGATTCGGCACATTTCGAACTTCCGCAGGTACGCCCGCGGGCGGCCGCATTGGCGGCAACGGTTGTACTTGCGCACCGCGAACTTCGGCTTGCGCTTGGCCTTGGCGATCAAAGACAGCTTGGCCACTTACGCTTCCCTCCTCACTGGTTCCGGAACGGCATGCCGAGGCTCGCGAGGAGGAGCTTGGACTCCTCGTCGGTCCGGGCAGTGGTCACGAAGGTGACGTTCATGCCCCGGAGCTTGTCGACCTTGGCGTAGTCGATCTCCGGGAAGATGATCTGGTCCTTGAGGCCCAGGGTGTAGTTTCCCCGGCCGTCGAAGGCGTTCTGCGGCACTCCGCGGAAGTCGCGCACGCGGGGCAGCGCCACGTTGAAGAGCCGGTCACAGAACTCGTACATCCGTTCCCCGCGCAGGGTGACGGTGGCCGCGATGGGCATGCCCTGGCGCAGGCGGAAGGCCGCGATGGACTTCCGGGAGCGCCGCACGGCCGGCTTCTGCCCGGCGATCTTGCCGAGCTCTTCCATGGCCGCGTCGAGCAGCTTGATGTTCTGGGTGGCCTCGCCGACCCCCATGTTGATGACCACCTTCATCAGGCGGGGCACCGCCATGACGTTCGGGTAGTTCCGCTCCTTCATCAGCTTGGGAACGACCTGCTTGACGTAGTTCTCTTTGACGCGTGCTGGCATGGCGCTCACTTGTCCAGGACCTCTCCGCCGCGGCGGGCGATCCGCACCTTGCGGCCGTCGGCCAGGGTCTTGGCCCCGATCCGCGTTCGCTTGTCGTCGTCGGGGGAGACCATCATCACGTTCGACACGTGGATGGCCGCCTCCCGCTCGGCGATTCCTCCCTTGATGTTCCGCTGCGGGTTCGGCCGGGTGTGGCGCTTGATGAAGCCCACTCCCTGGACGATCACCCGCCCCTTGTCGCGCAGGACCTTGAGGATGCGTCCGCGCTTCCCCGCGTCCTTGCCCGCGATGACCTGCACCAGGTCGTTCTTCTTGAGCGCAGCCGAATTCACTTCGGCGGAGCGAGCGGGGTTTCAAAGGGGTGCGACGCAGCACCCCTTTGCTCAACGAAGACATTACAGAACCTCCGGCGCCAGCGAGACGATCTTCATGAACTTCTTGTCGCGCAGCTCGCGCGCCACCGGGCCGAACACGCGCGTGCCCACCGGCTCCCCGGCGTCGTTGATGAGAACGGCCGCGTTCTGGTCGAAGCGGATGTAGGAGCCGTCGCGCCGCCGCTGCTCCTTGCGGCAGCGCACGATGACCGCCTTCACCACCTTGCCCTTGCGGACCGGCTCGGGGGCATCCGGGGCCGACTCCTTCACGTTGGCGGTGATCACGTCACCCAGCCCGGCGTAGCGGCCCGTGGACCCGCCCAGGGGCAGGATGCACGAGATCTTGCGGGCGCCGGAGTTGTCGGCCACGTCGAGGATCGTTCGCATCTGGATCATGGGGTCTCTCCGCGATCCTCAGGCCGGGACGCCGTCGGACAGGATCTCTTCGGCCACCGCGGCCTTGCCCAGGATCTCGGCCACCCGCCAGCGCTTGGCCTTGGACAGGGGCCGGGTCTCCACGATGCGCACCTTGTCGCCCCGCTGCGCCCCCATCTCGTCGTGGGCCATGAAGGTGGACGTCCGCTTGATGGTCTTGCGGTAGACGTCGTGGCGGACCAGCCGCTCCACCGCCACCACGACCGTCTTCTTCATCTTGGCCTTCACCACGACCCCCACCCGCTCCTGGCGGCGGCCCTGGGCCTTCCCGGTCGTCTCCGTCTTCTCCGTCATCGCGCCACCTGCTTCTCTTTCAGCACGGTCTTGACCCGGGCGATGTCCCGCCGGGTCTCCCGGAGCTTCAGGGCGTTCTCGAGCTGGCCAATGGACTTCTGGAAGCGCTGGCGGCAGAGCTGCTCCTGCAGCTCGAGCACCTTGCTCCGCAGGCCCTCGACGCTCATCTCCCGGATCTGCTCAGGCTTCATTGCTCACTCCGCCCGCGTCACGAACTTGGTCTTGACGGACAGCTTGTGGGCGGCCAGGCGCAGGGCCTCCCGGGCTTCCGACTCGGGAACCCCCTCCATCTCGTAGAGGATCCGCCCCGGCTTCACGACCATCACCCAGGAGTCGGGCGCTCCCTTGCCCTTCCCCATGCGGGTCTCCTGGGGCTTCTTGGTGATGGGCTTGTCGGGGAACATCCGGATCCAGATCCGGCCGTTCCTCTTGATGAAGCGGGTGATGGCGATGCGGCCGGCCTCGATCTCCCGCTGCGTCACCCAGCCGCACTCCAGGGCCTTCAGGCCATAGTCGCCGAACGTGACCGCGCTCCCCGTCCAGGCCTTGCCCTTCATGCGGCCCCGCTGCACCTTGCGAAATTTGACCTTCTTGGGCATCAACATGAATGAGTCCTTACAGGGCCCGGCCGGGCTTGAGGGCGTCCAGCTCGCCCTTGTAGATCCAGGTCTTCACCCCGATCTGCCCGAAGGCGGTCTTGGCCTCGGAGAAGCCGTAGTCGATGTCGGCCCGCAGGGTGTGGAGGGGGAGCTGGCCGTGGAGGTACCACTCGGAGCGGGCGATCTCCGCCCCGTTCAGGCGGCCGGAGACCCGCACCTTGATCCCGCGCGCGCCGAAGCGAAGGGCCGCGTCCACCGCCTTCCTCATGGCGCGACGGAAGGCGATCCGCTTCTCGAGCTGCAGGGCCACCGACTCCGAGACGAGCTGGGCGTCGAGCTCGGGCTTCAGGATCTCCTGGATGTTGATGAAGACCTCCTTGCCGGTCTTCTTCTGGACCTCCTGCTTGAGCTTGTCCACCTCCTGCCCCTTGCGGCCGATGATGATGCCGGGGCGCGAGGTGAAGATGCTGATCTTGAGCTTGTTGGCGGCCCGCTCGATCTCGACCCTCGACACCCCCGCGTGGTTGAAGCGCTTCTTCAGGTCCTTCTTGAGGCCGATGTCTTCATGGAGGAGGTTCGCGTACTCCTTCTCCGCGTACCAGCGGCTCCGCCAGGTCTTGTTGTACCCCAGCCGGAATCCGATGGGGTGGACTTTCTGACCCATCTAGCTCTCCCTCTCCGACACCTGCACTGTGATGTGGGTGGTGCGCTTCAGCACCTGGTAGGCCCGGCCCATGGGGGCGGGACGCACCCGCTTCTGGGTAGGTCCCTGGCCCGCGAAGCACGCG
>WNFM01324136.1_pt2 | contig 22998 bp, 18 predicted proteins | sample 5400271 | NCBI WGS metagenome assembly WNFM01 (sample SAMN13153352, study PRJNA577476) | soil metagenome | isolation source: 60 cm saprolite on Douglas fir-dominated hillslope | place: USA:California | collected 2013-09-17
GGGTCAAGGATCGTGAATCCGGGCTGCGACGCGGCGAGCGGGCCGGCTGCTAGCGCGTGGGAGGCCAGCAGCATGGTCGCCGCGCCGACGACGATGAGCACGTACGGCGACCAGCTGGAGACGATGGCGCCGATGCCATCACCGAGGTGCGAGCTGAGCTCCTTGATCACCGCGGCAACGAAACCCCAGGAGATGCCGGTCGCGCACCCCAGCACCGCCGCCCGGCGCGACCGGGACGTGCCGGGACGATTACCCGGCCCGAAGGCCACGGCCAGCCCGAGGAGCACAATCCCGAAGGTGGACAAGCCTGCCAGCCACCAGGAGGGTCCCGGCGCATGCAGCCGCCCGCCGGAAGGCGCCGCCAGGCGGAGAAACAGGCCGACCCCGGCTGACATGGCGACCGCGGCCAGCCAGTCACGCCGCCTCACCATCACCCGCCCGCCGATGACGGCCATGTAGCCGAAGACGAAAAGAAGCTCAAAAGCCAGGATGGGCTGCACCAGGGCCAGCGGCCCGAAACGCAGGGCGCTGATCTGGAACACGAACCCGAGGATCATGCTCGCCATGCCGGCCAGCCAGACCGGCCGGCGGGCCAGCCGGAAGACGAGCCAGACATCAAAGCCTGCCGCCTCATAGCTCCGGGCGCCGAAGCGCTGGCACACCGAGGCCGTGGCCGTGCAGAAACTTGCGGCAAGGGCCAGCAGGACCGCCTTCTCCATCAGCCGGCTCCTAGTGCGACAGTCATCAAGGTCACGAGCCCGGTGGTCAGGTGCGGGCGGGCGCTGACCGGCGGGTGCGGCGGGAGTTCCTGCTACCCAAGAATCTGGCAACGGCAAGCCTCTGACCAGCGTGAGCATCTGCCGCCGGGCAAGCCACGATCCTCCAGGAAGCGTTGCGGAGAAGCCTCCGGATACAATACGGAGGTTCGCTCCGCTTTGCAAATGCGAGAAGGGCCGCTGGCCAAAGGGAGCGAGTGCTGTCGTAAGGACCGACCTGGTCACAGAGATCGACCGGGATGATGTCCGCGCTCTCCTGAGCCAGCCGCACCGCGTGGGACCGGCCCTGCCCGCGCGCCGCCCCAGTGATGAACGCGACCTTTCCCTCTGCTCTCCCTGGCATCATTGCCTCCTTGTGATCGGCTGGATGGTGGCTGCTACTTCCATGGGTCGAAGTACATCGTGCATCTATATAGATATACTATATAGACATGCTATGCTGCGGACGTGGATGAGAGGACAGCGACGAAAGGGCAACAGGAGCCCGGTGACCGGGCCGCAGCCGGGGACGCGCTGTACGGGTTGGTCAGCGCGGCGGTGCGGCGGGGGCCTCGGGAGATGAGCCTGACCTCGCTGTCGACGCTTACCGATCTGGCCTTCATCGAGCGGGTGGCTCAGCCGTCGATGACCGCGCTGGTGAGCACGCTGGAGCGGTCCGGGCTCGTTGAGCGGCGCGATGACCCGGCGGACAAGCGGGTCGCGCTGGTGGCGCTGACCCCCGCGGGGGCAGAACTGCTACGGTCCCGGCGGCGATCGGGCGCCGAGGCGCTCGAGCAGCTGATCGACAAGCTGCCGGCCGATGAGGCCGCTGCCCTGGTCGCGGCGATCCCGGCCCTGCGGCACCTGCGAGAGCTGGACAACGCGGACCGGGAGCCTGCCATCCGGGCACCGGGGGGCGGCCCGCAGTGAGCGGCGGGAAGACGATCTCGGGCAGCCCGTTCCGGCAGCCGAAGGGTGTGTGGGCGGTCGCCTTCGCCTGCGTTGTGTCGTTCATGGGGATCGGCCTGGTCGATCCGATCTTGCCCGCGCTGTCGAAGCAGCTTAAGGCGTCGCCGAGCTCGGTGGAGCTGCTGTTCACCAGCTACCTGGTGGTCACGGCGGTGGCGATGCTGGTGACCGGCTGGGTGTCGAGCCGGATCGGCGGCAAGCGGACGCTGGTCGCGGGGTTGGTGCTAATCGTGGCGTTCAGCGCGCTGGCCGGCTCATCGAACACCATCGGCGGGATCATCGGGTTCCGGGCTGGATGGGGCCTGGGGAACGCGCTGTTCATCGCTACCTCGCTGGCCGTCATCATCGGGGCGGCATCGGGCGGGTTCTCGGGCGCGATCATCTTGTACGAGACCGCGCTGGGGATCGGTATCGCGCTGGGCCCGCTGGTGGGCGGCGAGCTGGGCGGCATCAGCTGGCGGGGCCCGTTCTTCGGGGTGGCGGTCTTGATGGCGGTCTCGCTGGTTGCCACGATGATCTTCGTGGAAGCGACGCCCCGGCCGCAGCGCCGGATGTCGATCCTGGAGCCGTTGCAGGCGCTGCGTCATCGCGGGCTGGCCACGATGAGCATCACCGCTCTGGGCTACAACTGGGGCTTCTTCACCCTGCTGGCTTATACGCCGTTCCCGATGCATCTGGGCATTCACGAGCTCGGCTACGTCTTCACCGGGTGGGGGATCCTGGTCGCGGTCTTCGCCGTGTTTGTCGCCCCGCGCATGCAGGCGAGGTTCGGCACGGCCCGCACCCTGTACGTGAACCTGGCGCTGCTGGCCGCCGACCTGGTGGTGATCGCGGTGTTCACGTCGTCCCAGCTGGTCCTGATCGTGGCGGTGATCGTGTCCGGGGCGTTCGTCGGGCTGAACAACACCCTGACCACCCAGGCGGTGATGCTGGTCTCCCCGGTGGAGAAGCCGGTAGCCTCGGCGGCCTACGGGTTCGTCCGTTTCATCGGCGGTGGCCTCGCTCCGTTTGTTGCCAGCAAGCTGGCTACCAGCCTGAACGTGCACGTGCCTTTCTACCTCGGTGCCGCCACGGTCCTCGCGGCGATCGGCGTGCTGGCCACGGGTCATTCCCTGGTGGACCGGGCAGAGCAGCGCGGCACTGAGGTCACGCTGGCGCCAGCGGCAGCCGCCCCGGCGTACGGGAGCGGCCCGGCGCCGATCGTGGCGGCCATCGACGCGGGCGTGCACCGCGTCCGTGTCACCGAGGCGGCCGCCCGGATCGCTCGGCTCACCGGCTCTCCCGTGGAGATCGCGCATGTCGTCGAGACCGACGTTGTCGAGGGGCAGGCTGCGGACGCCGAGACGCCTGAAGCAGCCGGCCGTGTCCTCGCGGACAGCCTCGAAGAACTCCGGAAGGTAGGCGTCACCGGGCACGGCCACTTGGTGCGCGTGATCGGCGCGCACGGTGACGCCGGCCGCCGCATCGCGGGCTTCGCGGCGGACCACGGGGCGCGGCTGATCGTCATCGGCCCGCCCGAAGGCGGCGAACTGGCCGGCATTTTCGATGCGGACCTGACCAGCCAACTTCTGCACCATGCCCCGTGCGCCGTGCACGTTATCCCGCCCGATGCGGACCTGGTGGCCTGAGCCAATAATTGGTGGAAGATGTCCCGCGATGCCCGAGTGAAGTCGGCGGCCATCACCGTTACGGGACCGCGTCGCACGGCGGCCACGTTCCCCGGCAGGCTAGAGGAACTGCGTCGGATGGGCGCAGGCCTCAGACGTGAGTTCGACGGGTGCCCCCGCCGCCCATGAGGTCATCCTCGCGGATGGGTCTTTTGATCGTTTCGGGCCTGACAGCGAACGGAGCGGCCAAGCGAGATTCCGGAAGAGGCAGGTCCAGGCGGTCGTGTAGGTCTCCGGGATCGCAGCGAGCTCGGCCCAGGGCGGCGCCGTCTTCGTGTCCTCCCGGCTGGCTATGGCCGGCTGTGCCCTATATGCGCCCGAAGGCGCCCGGCCAACAAGCTAGCCCCAGCCAGATGTACCGCTTGACGATATACCGGAGGCCGATCTATTCTTCTTCGCATGCGGCAGCTGGAGGCGCCTTCCGAGAGCAGCTCTCGTGCAGACCAGGCTCCTTACGGGCTGCCCCTGAGCGGGAACGGAGAGCTCCGAAGGCTCGCGCTCTGCCTGGCCTTGCTTGCCGACGCCGCAGGTGCCGCGCTCTTCCTGCTCCTAGTGCATCTCCCCCCGGCAGGGACGGCCGGTGGCTGACGGCGGAAGCGCGCTGCCGAGTGCCGATTCCGCGATCCGAGGACGCGTGAGCCAGCAGCCGACAAGAATCGGCGCGCTGACGACCGGCGGACAGAGATGACCAAGGAGCCCGACGTGGTCGGGGAAAGCGTGGCCGGGCATCCGCGGTGGAGCCGGCGCCGGGTGCTGGCTGTCGGGCTCGGCGGTGCGGCGGCGGTGCTCGCCGCTGGCGCGGCCGGAGCCGAGCTTGTCTCCCACGGCGTCCTGCCCGGCAAGAACCTGCTCGACAGGCTCGACGGCGCCTGCTCTGTCTCCAGCCCGCCGCTCGCGTTCTCGCCGCCTGGACCATCGTTCTCGGGCACGTTCCACTCACGCGCCCGCAACCGCACCGTCGGCTACACGATCGCCTATCCGCCCGCCCACCGCTCCGGCGACGAGCTGCCGCTGGTGGTGATGCTCCACGGATACGGCGGAAACCACGCCAGGGCGCTGGCCGGAATGACGCCCGCGCAGGCCGTGGCCTTGACGGTCGACGGCCGGCCGGTCGCCGCGATGGCGATGGTCACCGTCGACGGCGGGGGCGGCTACTGGAACCCTCATCCCGGCGACGACCCGATGGCGATGGTGACCGACGAGCTGATCCCGCTCTGCCAGCGGGCCGGCCTCGGGCGCGCCCCGCAGCGGATCGGCACGATGGGCATCTCGATGGGCGGCTACGGCGCGCTGCTCCTCGCCGAGAAGTACCCGCACCTGATCGCGGCGGTGGCGGCGATCAGCCCCGCTATCTGGACGAGCTACGCCCAGGCGACGTCCGCGAACGCCGGCGCGTATGCCTCGGCCGCGGATTTCGCCGCCAACGATGCCGTCACCCACACCTCCTCGCTTGCGCGCATCCCCGTTCGGGTCGCCTCGGGATATGACGACCCCTTCTACCCGGGCGTCCAGGCGCTGGCGAGCGTCCTGCCTGCCGGAGCGGTCACGGCCTTCGGCAAGGGCTGCCACACCGGGCCCTTCTTCACCGAACAGGAGCCCCTGTCGCTGGCCTTCCTCGCCAGGCATCTCGTGAGGTGGCCACGCTGACCGGACGCCCCTCGTCTACGGGGTGGCAAGGACAGCGGGCGCGTCCCGCGCGTCGTCGCTGCGTGATCGGCGTTACTACGACCCGGGACACCGCACCTCCAGCCCTCACCAGCGAGGAGGTCACGACTATCGCGCCGCTGCCGACCGCGATCATGCGGGGCATCTGGTGCTCGTCCGTGCACAACGGAGCGGGCGGGCGCGCATTCGCCGCGATGTGGGACTTACGCCCTGGTGAGCTGCCGGGGTGCTGGCCGCGCTGGCCGTTCGGCCCGTTCCGTCATGCAAGGTCAGTCTAACACGCAGTGTGAGGCACCGACCACGGAGCGACGTGTGTTAGGTCAAGCGGCTTGCAGGTCCCTCCGGTCGGTTCACCCACAACTGTAACACCGTTTCGTAACGTCGTTATGATATCTTGTACGACGAACCACGCCTGGAGCCTCCGGCGCCATCCGCAGGGAGGAGCCGGGCAGGAAATGGAAAGGAAGCCGATCATGGAAAGTCTTGTCCGGTATGAGCGTCAAGGCTCCGTCGCAAGGATCACCATGGACGACGGCAAGGTGAACGTCCTCTCGCTGGAGATGCTGACCGGGCTCAGCAATGCGTTCGACCGGGCAGAGACGGACAAGGCGGTCGTCGTTCTCACGGGGAGAGCGGGGGCGTTCTCGGCGGGGTTCGACCTGGCCGTGCTGCGAGCCGGCGGGTCCGGCGCGCTGACCATGCTTCGAGCCGGCTTCGAGTTGGCCGAACGGGTCCTGTCGTTCCCGGCGCCGGTCGCGATCGCGTGCACCGGTCACGCCGTGGCAATGGGCGTGTTCTTGCTCCTGTCCGCCGACTACCGGGTTGGTGCCGCAGGTCCCTACAAGATCACCGCGAACGAAGTCGCGATTGGCCTCACCATGCCAAGGGCGGCTATCGAGATCTGCCGGCAACGGCTCTCGCCCGCCCACTTCAACCGGGCAACGGTACTCGCGGAGGTGTTCTCGCCCGACGATGCCGTCGATGCTGGCTTCCTGGACCGAGTAGTGGACGGTGCCGAAATTGACGACGTCATGGCCACCGCGGCCGCCGAGCTCACGAAGCTCGACCTGGCTTCCCACGCGGCGACCAAATCACGCGCCAGAAAGTCGGCACTGGAAGCGATACACGAGGCAATTCACCTGGACTCCTCAGCCTACGCCGCAGCCCGAGCTGGTTAGCGGGAACCGCGGACGTGACGGAAACATCGGGTGTCGGCTCTGCGGCTTCGCCACCCGCGGCGCGGCCTCGCGGGACCCGCCCGCCACCGGGCGGTCTCGACGCGGAACCCGCGGTCACGTCCATCGGGGGCGTGACATCGCACCGATAGGATTCGACGGTGCCCAGGGCGAAACGGCGAACACCGGAGATGCGAGAGCGCGTCCTGCAGATCGCCGTGGAGATGCTCACCGCCGACGGCGTGGCCCAGTTCACGACCCGCAGGGTGGCACAACAAGCCGACACGTCGACGCCAGCGGTGTACGAGCTGTTCGGCGATAAGGCAGGGCTGGTCCGGGAGGTGTTCTTCGAAGGTTTCCGGGCGCTGCGGCAGCGCCTTGAAGACATCCGGCAGTCCGACGATCCCCGCTGCGACCTGGTGCGCGTCATCAGGACTTTCCGGGTGTTCGTCCGGGAGAATCCCACGCTGGCCGAGCTCATGTTTTCCCGGCCATTCGCGGATTTCGACCCCGGGCCAGCCGAGCGCCACGCCGGAGACCAGGTCAGGACCTTCATTGTGAAGAGTGTGCGTCGTTGCATCGATGCCGGAGTCCTGGAAGGCGACGAAACCGATATTGCCCACGTTCTCCTGGCCTTGGCGCAGGGACTCGCGAGACAAGAGACCGCTGGCTGGCTGGGCACCTCCAGGGCGTCCATGGATCGTCGCTGGGATCTCGCCGTGACGGCCATGCTTGAAGGGTTGAGACCGTCGCGACGCTGACCGGCCCGCGGTCAGCGCAGCACGAGCTCGCGGGCGTCGTGGGGATCAGGCGCCGGGTGCGGCGGCAGGTCACGCTTGGTTCCGCCGGGCGGCGTCTGGCCGCGTCGGCTGACGGCAGCTGCTGCCACCATGGCGCCCGAGAGGGCGATCGCCGCGCCGACCAGGATCGCCACAGCCATCAGCGCGCTGTTGAGAAGCTGCATATCGATCATCTGAGGTCTCCTGTCATGTCTGGTTTACAACGTTCACTAAAGCTAGTATGCAACGTGAAAGTAAACGTCACCAACTCATTAAATGAGTGTTAACACTGACGAGGGGGCGGATAGGCACCCACGCGATCTTCGCTCCGCCACCCTGGTCCCTCAGGGCCCAGGACCGGCCGGGTAGCTTGGGGTTCATGCGCTTCACCTCGCCGCCGCGCCGAGGACGCAGACGGCCTGGGCGGCCGCGTCGAGCTGCGGCTACAGACTGGGGTGCGCCCTGAGTCACCCAGACCGCACTGCGCTGCCAAGCAGGTCCGGTGCATGTGGGGCGTGACCGGCTCGGCGTAGGTCCGGCCGGCCGACGGCAGCGCGGTCGGCGCATGGAGAGGAGGCAGACATGCCCGACGAGACCCGCCACGAGTCCGCTGATCTTGAGGATTACCAGGTGAAGGACGCGTACGACACGCTGGACGGAGATCCCGGGGACGATCCCCTCGACCGGGGGGTGGCTCCGCCGGAGCGGTGGTCGGCCGCGATCAGATACGGCACGACGGCCGGGGAGCAAGACGCGGGTGAGTCCCTCGATCAGCTACTCGCCGAGGAGGAGCCGGACATCGCTCCCGAGATCGATGATGAGCGACCCGAGGACATCGCTGGAGACGAGAACGCGGCGGACGAGGACGTCGACGGGCTGCTGCTCGACGACGGCCCTGATCCCCGGGCGGGCCGGCTGGTGGCCGAGGACCAGGAAGGCTATCAAGACGACGAGCCTGATCTTGTCGCGCGTGACGTAGGGATCGACGGCGCGGCGGCGACCGCCGAGGAGGCGGCGGTCCACGTGGTGGACGAGGACGACTACGACATCCGCTCGGACGGCTGAGGCCGCCGCGGACGGTGCACCCCCGCCCGGCGCCGCCGTCGGCGAGCCGTCGGCCGGTGACCTTCGGCGAGCCGCCGTCGGCCGTTACATGAGGTCTCAGTCTCTGCTCGCGAGCACCGCGTGGTCGGCGGCGCCGGTGAGCGTTATGGACTTTCGGCGAACGGCCGGCCTGGCTGCCGCGCTCATCCGCACCGCGCGATTTCGCTGGCCCCGTTCGGCAGCGGAACTCAAGCGTCTGGCCAAGATGAGCGGCGTAGCGGCCACCATCGACGCCATCGTGGTCGCCACGTCCGCTGCTGCCGGCGGCGGGGTCGTCCTGACGTCCGACATCAAGGACATCGGCGACCTCGCCAGCTGTGCCGCTGGCCTCCGGATTCGATCCGTGCGCGTTTAGAACCTGCGGCTTCTTCCCGAGCATCGGCGCGGTGAACCTCGCGCTGACCGTTATGGCCAACGCGATCCGGGTGGGGGAGCACCTGCGGCAGCGGATGACCTGAGCAGCGTCAGCCCGGTCGCAGGCCGCGCCCCGGGGACGCCACGCAGGGTGACATCATCCGCCGCGGACGATGCCGCCGCCGCCGCGGAGGGCTCAGCCTGCCGTTATGACTACGGGGGCTGGTGACCGGGACCAGGTGGCTGCGCTGCGGCGCCGCTACCTCATCCGGTTCGAGGAGGACACGCTCAGGCAGCGGCCGCTGTGGATCCGGATCATCATCGAGTTCGTCGGTACGTTCCTGCTGGTGACCGTGGCCGCCGGAGCGGGCGTGATCAATCATTACGCCGGGGGGAGCCCGGGGCCGATCAGCCGGGCCGCCGCGGCAGTCGCGCCGGGGCTGCTGGTGATGGCGCTGATCTACGCCTGGGGCCCGCTGTCGGGGCTGCACGTCAACCCGGCGGTCACGTTCGCGTTCGCGGGGCGCGGGGTCTTCCCGCAGTCCTGGATCCTGCCCTACTGGATCGCGCAGTTCGCGGGCGCCATCCTCGGGGCCCTGTTCCTGCAGCGCATGTACGGACACGTCGCCGCGGGCGGGACCTACCCGATCGTCAGGCCCGGCGGAGACTGGCGGGCGTTCGTGATGGAGATCCTGCTCACCGCGATCCTGGTGAGCGTCATCCTGCACACCGCGACCGGAGCCCGCAGCATCGGCCACAACGCGGCCCTCGCGGTCGGCGCGACCGTCGCGCTGCTGGGGCTGTTCGCCGGCCCCATCAGCGGCTCGTCCATGAACCCGGCCCGCACGCTCGGGCCCGACATCGTGGCCGGCGACTTCACCGGCTGGTGGGCGTACGTGGCCGGCGACCTGATCGGCGCGGCCCTCGCCGTGGGGCTCATCGCCCTGGTCCGCCGCCTGCCGGACAAGGCCGAGATAAGGGCGGCCGAGGGCTCGCGGCCAGGCCGAGTTCCGTGATCGCGGAACGTCCGGCGTCTCATCCCCTCATCCGGCTCAGCAGGTGCTCGCCCACCCGGATCGCGTTGGCCATGGCGGTCAGCGCGGGGTTCACCGCGCCGATGCTCGGGAAGAAGCTCGTGTCGACCACGTACAGGTTGTCGAGCTCGTGCGCCTTGCAGTTCACGTCGAGCACCGAGGTGGCCGGGTCGGCGCCGAACCGGCAGGTACCCGCCTGGTGGGCGCAGCCGGCCAGGGGAACGTTCATGCTCAGGTAGAAGTTCTTGTCGAGGACGTGATGGTCGGCCAGCCCGACGTGGTTGAGGACCTTCTTGAGCTCGTGGTAGAGCCCGGTCGCCTCCTCGTCGTTGGTCGGGCGGTAGGCCAGGTGCACGTTCCCCTCGCGGTCCACGGTCACCCGGTTGCCGGGCTGCGGCACGTCCTCGGTGGTGAGCCAGAAGTCCACGCCGTGCCGCGCGATCTCGTCCAGGCTCCAGCGCGGCGCGAGCCTGGTGAGCTTGGGCCCCTCGCCCTTGAACGCCATCGCGTTTGACTTCCCGAGCATCTGGATGTTGCCGAGCGGCCAGTCGCGGCCGTTCCCGGCGAGGTAGAAGTCGTTCAGGCCGAGCGTCTTCTGGAAGACGGTGTCGTTCGGCTCCTTGCCGAGCGCGAGGACGGCCTTGCTGTTGTGGAACATGTAGTTGCGGCCCACCTGGCCGGAGCCGTTGGCCAGGCCCTGGGGATGGCGGTCGGACGCCGACCGGAGCAGGATCCTGGCGCTGTTGGCCGCGCCCGCCGAGATCACCACTATGTCGCCGGAGTAGACCTCGCGCTCCCCGCCGCGGGTGACCTCCACGCCCGTGACCACCCGGCCGGCCGGGTCGGTCTCGAGACGCTCGACCTGCGCATTCACCAGCAGGTGAACGTTCGGGCGGGCCAGCAGCGGGCGCACCGCGATGATGTCGGCGTCGGCCTTGGCGTGCACGAGGCACGGGTAGCCGTCACACCAGGCGCAGCGGACGCACTCGCTCACCGGCCGGTCGGCCTCGTCGAGCAGGATGCCGCACGGCGCGTGGAACGGATGTCTGCTGGACCCGCGGCTCGTGCGAGACCGGCGGCCACGGGTACTGCTTCGACCAGTGGCCCTCGGTGGGATCCTCGCCGTGGACCCCGCGGACCTGGTACAGCCATTCCGCCTTCGTGTACCAGGGCTCGAAGTCGTTGTAGCTCAGCGGCCACGCGGGCGACACGCCGTCGGCGTGCTTGATCTCGCCGAAGTCGGCCGGGCGCAGCCGGTACAGCGCGGCGCCGTACAGCTTCGTGGCGCCGCCGATGAAATAGTGCACCTGGGGCTGGAATGGCTGGCCGTCGGCGTCGTACCAGGTCTCCTCCGAGATGTACTTTCCGTCCACGAAGACCGGGCCGGGATTCCAGTTGTCGGTCTCCCGGGTCAGGAAGTCGCCGCGCTCGAGCAGCAGGATCCGCCTGCCCGAGGGGGCCAGCGCGTGCGCCAGCGTGCCGCCGCCCGCGCCGCTGCCCACGATGATGACTTCATAACGTTCGGTCACGGCCTCAACCCTCGCGGGCGCCTCCGGGCCGCACATCACTCCCTCAGGGTGATGCCGGCTGGCCGGTCGCACGGACACAGTAAAGATCATCGGCCAAGCTCAGGACGGAGCGCTCAGGACGGAGCCATGACGACTACCCGCAGGAACACGGGCACAGAGAACAGCACGGGCGGCGGTGGGCTGCAGGTCAGGTCCGGCCCGCTGGTATCCGCGGCGGCGCTCGTCGGCGTCGGCGGCCTGATCGCCCTGGTGGGCATCGCCATCGGCGGCTTCCACCTGCTGTCGGCGGTCCGGCAGTGGGTCAGCGAGATGGAGGTACCGCCGAGCGAGCTCGCGAAGCAGAAGCTGGCCCAGGCCAAAGCCGCGGCCGCCGCCGCCGGCGCGGCCGGCGCGGACGCCTGGCAGAACGCGCCCGCAGATAGCCGCGCCCCCGTTTCGTGACCGGAGGCTACAAGATCGCGATCGGGTTGACCGGGGAGCCGGTGCCGCCGGGGAGTCGCAGCGGGGCGATAACGCAGAAGAACGACCAGCGTGCCGCTTGCTCGCAGAGCGGCACGAGATCGTCGAACTGCAGGTAGTCCACCAGATGCAGGCCCAGCGCGTTGATCGCGAGCACGTGGCACAGCGCGTCGATGTGGCTGTCGGCGTTGCCGTGCACGTTGATGGCCAGCCGGTCCATGGCGAAGGACAGCCCCCGGGGATCCGCCTGGTCCCCGGGCGGGCTGGTCATCTCGTGGACCGCGGGGTCGGGGTCGTCGGGCGTCACCTGGGCGATGTGGCTCAGCGCGCCGCGCCGGTCCGCGGGCCCCTAGGCCGGCACGCGCCGCAGCCGCTGATAGAGCGCGCCGAACCCGGCCGCATCCAGGGGAGGCGTGCTCGTTCTGGCTGTCATGGGAGCGAGTCTCTCCGGTCAGGTCGCAGGAAACCATCATCGCCTTGGAATGATGGCAGCAGCGCGCGGCCGCGATCGGATGGCACGGCGCGATCACGCAGAGGAGCTGAGATGGCGACAGGCGGAGTTGACGCGCTGGTGATCTTCGGTGCCACGGGCGACCTGGCCAAGCTGGAGACGTTCCCGGCGCTGGTGGGCCTGGTCCAGCGGGGCGTGCTGGACGTGCCGGTGGTCGGGGTGGCGAAGAGCGGCTGGGGGCTGGAGCAGTTCCGCGACTACGCGACGGCCTCGCTGGTGCTCAACCACATGGACCCTCTCGCCCCGGCCGCGCAGAAGATGCTGGGGCTGCTGCGCTACGTGGATGGGGACCTCGGCGACGACGCCACCTACAAGGCGATGTCGGACGCGGTCGGACGCGGCGGCCGGGTGCTGTTCTACCTGGAAGTGCCTCCCGTGCTGTTCGGGCGGATCGCCGAGGGGATCGCCACGGCCGGGCGCACCTCCGGCGCCCGGGTCATGGTGGAAAAGCCGTTCGGCACCGACCTGGCCAGCTCGCGGCAGCTCAACGAGACCATGCACAAGTACTTCCCGGAAGAGGCGATCTTCCGGGTCGACGACTGGCTGGCCTTTGACCCGGTGCAGAACGTGCTGTTCGTCCGGTTCGCCAACTCGCTGATCGAGCCGCTGCTGAACCGCAACTACGTGGAGCGGATCCAGATCACGATGGCCGAGGCGTTCGACGTCGCCGACCGCGGCGCGTTCTACGACCGGACGGGTGCCATCCGGGACGTGGTCCAGAACCACATGCTCCAGGTGCTGGCCACCGTGCTGGCCGAGCCGCCGGACGGGCAGGGCCTGGGGTCGTGGCGGAGGGCCAAGTCGCGGGTGATCTCGGCGCTACGCCCGCTGGAGCCCGAGGACGTCGTCCGCGGCCAGTATGAGGGCTACCTCCAGGTGGCCGGCGTCGCCCCGAAGTCGACCACAGAGACCTTTGTCGCGCTCCGGCTCGCCGTCGAGAGCTGGCGGTGGGCCGACGTTCCGATCCTGATCCGGGCCGGCAAGTGCCTGCCGGTCACCGCCACCGAGATCGACATCAAGTTCAAGCGGCCGCCGCACGACGTGTTCGGGATCGAGCCGTGGATGCAGCTCGCCGGGAAGAAGCCGGGCGCCGGGCTGGAGCCGCAGCCGGAGGTTCTGACGTTCTCCGGGGAGTCAGGCTCGGACATGCGCCCGTATGACCGGCTGATCGGCGCTGCCCTGGACGGAGACCGCTGGCTGTTCGCCGACCAGGACGCGGTCGAGGCCGCCTGGGAGGTCGTCGACCAGGTGCTCGGCGACGTCACGCCCGTGCACCCCTACGCCAGGGGCAGCTGGGGCCCCGCGGAGGCCGACCGGCTGCTGCGGGGCCGGGATACCTGGTACGACCCTGCTGGCTGACCACGGGCCGTCACAGGTCGCGTTCTGCGGTGATCCGCCCGGAGGCGGCCGCGGCGACGAGGGCGTCGTGGTCTTTCTCGTTCTGGTCGGCGTAGGCGGCGGCGAACTGGGCGATGGCCTGGTCGAAGGTGTCCGAGGCGCCCAGGTAGGCGGCGATGGCGATGCGGTCCCCCGAGCGGGCGTGCGCCCGGGCCAGGGTCCAGCCGCACAGCTGGCCGTAGATGCGCATCCCGCGGGGCACCATGGTCTCGATGTCGAGAGAGAACTTCCAGTCCCGCAGCTGGCGGACGTAAAAGTCGCCGGGCGGGCCGTCCAGCCCGGCCCCGGTCCGCTGCCAGCCCAGGAAGATGTCGCTGGAGGCCTGCATCAGCCGCTGCCCGGCGACCACCCGCTGGCCCTGGTTGGCGTACCTGCTGGCCCCCACGAACCGGGCGAGGACCGACGCCTCGGCCTCCTTGACCTGCAAGAACAGCGGGTCGGTGGGGTCGCGGCCGAGCAGCAGCACGATCCAGCACCGGGTGCCGACGCTGCCGACCCCGACGACCTTGCGGGCCATGTCGGCGAACTCGAACTGCTCGAGCAGGTAACGGCGGTCGGTCTCCAGCGTGCGCCGGTACTTGGCGATCAGCTCGACCAGCCGGGCTTCCAGGCTCTTCCGGTCGGTCTCTGCGGGGATCAGCTCGCCGACCGGGACCAGCAGCGGCGGGTCGGAGATGATCCGCGGCCGGCCGTCCACGACGCGGGTCAGCCTGGCTACGGCCTGCATGCTGTCGCGGGTGCGCGCCTTGGTCAGGCCCTTATCAACCGCCTTGCGCTGCCGCGCCTTGAGCTGGGACTCGTACTGCCGCCGCAGCTCGTCCATGTCGGCGCTGGCGTACCAGACGTCCAGGTCGCTCAGGCCGGCGAAGGCGCGCATCGCCTCGCGGTAGCGGCTGACGGTGGCCGTGACGATCTGGCGGCGTTTCTTGGCGGCGAACCCGTTGTCGCGGGCGGCGACTTCCAGGCTGGCGGCCAGGCGCTTGACGTCCCATTCCCAGGGGCCGGGCAGGGTCTCGTCGAAGTCGTTGACGTCGAAGACCAGGCGCCGCTCGGCCGAGCCGAACAGGCCGAAGTTGGACAGGTGGGCGTCGCCGCACGCCTGCACCGACAGCCCTGACACCGGGGTGGCGGCCAGGTCGCTGGCCATCGGCAGGGCCGCCCCGCGGTAGTAGGTGAACGGGGAGACCATCATCCGGCCGTACCGGACCGGCACCAGCTCCGGCACCCGCGTGGCCGCCTGCTCCTCGAGCAGGGCGACCGGGTCGGGCCGGTCCGGCGGCGGGTCGAACCCGGCGTGGCTCTCCAGCGGAGCCTCGCCCCGCGCCGCCTTGCCGCGGACCGCCCGCTCGGCCGGGGTTAGATGCCCGAGCTCGGTATCCAGCTGATACCGCTGCGCAGTCCTGACCGGCCTCGCCGCCGCCGTCACGCTCACGATTCTCCCATCTCGCCTCCGCCCGGCGCCAGTAACGATGCCCGGCGGGCCCGCCGCGTGCGTCACCCTGCCGGGGTGATAGGTCCGCGGGCGACCGATGCGCCTGGCACGTGTATCGGCACCCTCGCGAGTCGCCGCACCCGCGCGGGGCGTGGCTGGCTGCGGCTGGGCTGCTGACGCTGCGCGCGGCGATGCGATGCCGGGTGCAGGCTGTGCGCGCCGCTCACCTGCCAGGGATGACGACACCGGACGGCGGGCGCAGCAGACTGCCGCGATGGCTGTTGCTAGCTGATGTAACCGGCTGACCGGGCTGGTGCGGGTGCGTCGGTCGCTACCCGGCCGCGGCCGTTGGCGTCGGGAGGCTTGCCGTGTCGCTACCGATCGAGGATTACGCGCTCATAGGCGACCTTCACACCGCAGCGCTGGTGGGCATCGACGGGTCGATCGACTGGCTCTGCCTGCCGCGGTTCGACTCCGAGGCCTGCTTCGCGGCGCTGCTTGGCGAGGACCGGCACGGGCACTGGCGGATCGGGCCGGCGGACGGGAGCAGCCGGGTGCAGCGCCGCTATCTGCCCGACAGCCTGGTGCTCGAGACCGAGTTCACGGTGGAATCCGGCCGGGCCAGATTGGTCGACTGCATGCCGCCCAGGGACGCAGACGGGGACCCGGTGCTGGTTCGGATGGTCGAGGGCCTCAGCGGGCGCGTGGACCTGCGGATGACGCTGGGTGCCTCCTTCGAGTACGGGTCGGCCCCGCCCAGGATCGGTTGGCAGGCCGGGGCGCATCGCATCGCGGCTGGCTCCCAGGCGCTATGGCTGTTCGCCCCGGTGCATGTGCGCAAGGCACACGGCGTCGCGGCCGCTGAGTTTTCCGTCAGCCAGGGCACCCAGGTGCCCTTCGCCGTGGTCTGGCGGAACTCCCGGGCGAGCGCGCCCGGCCCGCCGCTCGTCGCGGCGCTGATCGACCAGACGGCACGCTGGTGGCGAGACTGGGTCGCCGGCCGGACCTATCAGGGCGAGTGGCGCGAGGCGGTGATCCGCTCCCTGATCACGATCAAGGCCCTCACCTACGCGCCGACCGGGGGAGCGGTCGCCGCGCCGACCACGTCGCTGCCGCAGCAGGCGTCGGGCTGCCGGAACTGGGACTACCGGTACTGCTGGCTGCGGGACGCGGCGGCCACGATCGGCGTGCTGCTTCGCGGCGGAGCGCTCGGCGAGGCCGCTGACCTGCTCGACTGGATGACCCACGCGGTCGCCGGCCCGCCGTCCGGGGTACAGGATCTGTACGGGGTGGGCGGGGAACGGCGGCTGCCCGAGATCGAGCTGGACTGGCTGCCCGGCTACGAGGGCGCCAGGCCGGTGCGGATCGGGAACGCCGCGGCCGCAGGGCCGCCGCTCGACGCCTTCGGCGAGGTGCTGACCGCGCGCCTGGCCGTCCGGATGGCCGGGCTGAGCGGGTCCCTTGAGCCCTGGGACGCCGACGAGGTGCTCGCCCTGCTCGAGTGGAGGTGGCGCGAGCCGGACGCGGGGATCTGGGAGGTGCGCGGCCTGCTGCGCCACTTCGTGCACTCCAAGATCATGGTCTGGGCGGCGGCGGACGCCGCCGTGAAGATGATCGAGCGGTTCGGTGACCCCGGGCCGGTCGACCGCTGGCGCAGGCTCCGCGCGGAGGTGAAGGCCGATGTGCTGGGCCGCGGGTACGACACCGGCGCCTCGACCTTCGTTCAGGCCTACGAAAGGGCCGGTACGGACGCGAGCCTGCTCCGCGTGGCGCGGCTTGGCTTCCTGCCGCCCGGCGACGCGCGGGTCCGGGGCACGGCGGCGGCGATCGCGCGGGACCTCGACCGCGGCGGGGTGCTGCTGCGGCACGGGCAGGAGCCGTCGGACAGCCTGGACGGGATGCCGCCGGGAGATGGCGGCTGCCTGCCGGCCACGTTCTGGCTGGCGCAGTGCCTCGCAGCGATGGGGCGCGGCCTGGACGCGCGCCAGGTGTTCGCGCAGCTGCTCGAGCTCCGCAACGACGTGGGCCTGCTATCCGAGGAGTACGACCCGCTGCGCAGGCGGCTGGCCGGGAATTATCCCCTGAACGCCAGCCACGTGGCGCTGGCCGAGACCGCGGCGGCACTCGACGCGCTGAGCGAGCCGGTCCCGCACCGAACGCTCGCCTGAGCCCGGGGACGCCATGGCGCGGCCCCGGCCCTGGGCCGGGGCCCCGCCCGTCACACCGAATCTGCTGGCCTGCAGCGCCGCGCGGTGGCTCCGTCTAGACGGCCTGGCGTCTGCCGCCCGTCGCCAGCGCCCAGATGATGAAGACGTTCAGCGCGATCACGATGAACGACCAGACCGGATACCACGGCAGGAACATGAAGTTCGCGATGCCGGTGAGGACGGCGAGCACCACGCCCACCATCCTGGCCCACATCATGCCGAGGAGCAGGCAGACGCCCGCCGCGAAGATGAGGGCGCCGAGAACCAGCTCCGTGATGCCCCGCCCGCTGGGGCCGACGGTAAAGATGTAAGTCGGCAGGGTAGTGAAGAAGCTCCCCTGGAGAAGATCATCAGTACCGCGGCGAGGAAGGTGAACCCGGCGCGAGCCATGATGCGCCCGGCTCCCTCGTAGCCGCCTGTCTCCCGGTAGCCGGCCCCCTCTTGCGCGCTGACGCGCTCGAAGCCGGGCGTGCCAGCTTCGGTCGCCGCGCCCCGGTCGGCCATGTCGCCAGTGCCGGTGCCTGCGCTGCTGCCGGCCGGGCCGGTAGTGCCGGCCCTGCCGGCTGGTCGATCCTGTGCACTGCTCATCAAGCAGCCCCCCTCTCTCGCCAACCGCGAGCCAGGCGCTCGCGGCCCCGGCCCCGCGAGCGCCGTTACCGATTCCCCTGGCGGCCAGCGGGTTGCCTGCTCTCCGGTGCCATGACCGGATGTGCCCGGTGCGTTACTTGCGACGCTACGGACAGCAGCGCGGGCCGGGCATCATCCGGGCCGGGTGATCGCGCCGCGAACCTGATCCCGCGGGCACCACGCGGGCGGCTCGGCGACCCGGCGTTTCTCGTGGACCTGGGCCGTGCCGACGTCGTGTCGGCGCGGCGGCGGCCGGGGCCGAGCCCGGACCGTCTCACCCCGGCTGGGTGACCGCCGCCGCCGTCAGGACGTCGCGAGCGATTGGCCGCCGCCGAGGTGGGTACGCAGATGGTGAGAGGCTGCGGCCGCCCGTTCACGTGGCACGATGAGGATTTCGACCCTGTTCGTCCTCGTGCAGGCGGGTGGCCTATCGGGGGATCTATGAGCAGCACCACCAGCGGGTCTGCTGCGGTGCGCCGGGTGAGGACGGCGGCCGCGGGTGGGCCGGAACTTCTCGGGGACAAGCTGCGGATACCGCGGCTGAGCCTGGCTACTTTGCGCCGTCGGCGGCTGATCGACCTGATCGAGCAGGCCGCCAGTCATCGGGTAACCGTGGTGTCCGGGCCGGCCGGGGCGGGGAAGACCGTCGCCTGCGGATCGTGGGCCTCGGCGACGCCCGCATCGCGCCGCGTAGCCTGGCTGACGCTCGACGCCGATGACCGGGACCCGGCCCGCTTCTGGGCCTATGTCCAGGCCGCCTTGACCCGAGCGGATATCGTGCCGGCCGATGTCGCGCGGTCGCTGCCGGACCTGCCGACAGACGCCTTTCCGCTGCGCCTGGTCGAGGCGGCTCAGCTGCTGACCGAGCCCGTGACCCTGGTGCTGGACGACGTTCATGAGCTCGCGGACGGTCCGGTGCTGGCGGGCCTGGACCTGCTGATCCGGCATGTGCCGCCGACGCTGCGGCTCGTCCTGAGCGGGCGCTGCCCGCCCCGGCTGCAACTGGCCCGGCTGCGTGTCTCCGGCGAGCTCGCCGACGTGACCTCGGCGGATCTGGCCTGCACGGTCGAGGAAGCTGACGCGTACTTCGCGATGCTGGGCCTTGAGGTCGATGCCAGCGCGAGGGACGAGCTGCTGCGGCGCACCGAGGGCTGGATGGCCGGGCTCCGGCTCGCGGCCATGAGCATCCGCGGCCAGGTGCGGGAGAGCGGGAGGATCACCGACATCGCGGGCGACGAGCCGCTGGTCGCTGACTACCTGTGGGATGAGGTGCTCTGCAGGCACCCGCCGGAAACCCGGCTGTTCATGCTCCGGACCAGCGTCACCGAGGAGGTGTCGGGGGACCTGGCCGACGCCCTGACCGGCGGCCCCGGCGGTGCCCGCACGCTGGAGCGGCTCAGCCGGGAAAACAGCCTGGTCGAGGCGCTCGGCAACGACCATGCCACCTACCGGTACCACCCGCTGCTCCGCGACGTGCTGGCGGCCGAGCGGAACCGGGAAATCCCGCACGAGGTCCCAGTCCTGCTGCGCCGGGCGGCACGCTGGCACGCGGCCCATGACCGGGCCACCGACGCGCTGCGCAGCGCGGCCGAGGCCGGGGACTGGGATTACGCGGCGCACATGCTGGCCGAGGCGGGGACGGCCGCGCTGGTCCGCAGCGGCGCGACCACGCTGGAGCGGGTGCTGGCCCTGTTTCCGGCCGAGCGCTGCGCCGATGACGCCGCCGTCGCGGCGGCCCTGGCCGCGGCCCGGCTATGGAGCGGGGACCCGGACGGGGCCTCGCACCACCTGGAGGGCGCTCAGCGGGCCCTCGGCCGCTGCGCTCCGGCGGCGCGCCGGATCATCGAGCCCTGGCTGGCGGCCCTGCGGGCGATGCAGGCAGCCAGCCGGGCGACGGCCGATCCCGGCCTGCTGGCGCAGGGCTGGACCCTGGCCGAGCAGGCCCAGGCCACGGCCGGCACGCAGCCTGAGCACCGGGTCCTCGGGCTGTTGTGGTTCGCGCTTGGGACGGCGCGGCTGCGCCGCTGGGAGATCCATGAGGCCAGATATGCGCTGAATCATGCGGGTCGCCAGCTCACGGCCGGCGGCCTCGGCGAGCTCTGCGCCCGGGCGCGCGGATGGCAGGCGCTGGCGCAGGCCTGGTACGGCGACCTGACCGCGGCCGAGAAGGCCCTCGGTGAGTCGAGGGAGAGCGGCCCCGGCCGGGAGCCGGGTCGCGACCTGGGGGTATCGTGCCTGGCCGCGCTCGCGTCAGCACAGGTGAGCCTGGCCCGCGACGACCTGGCGGGCGCTCGCAAGCTGCTAGATGACGCGGGCGAGCACGTGGCGGGCAGGCACCAGCTCCCCGGCGAGCCGCACTTCAGCGTGGTGACCGCGCTGATCCGGGCCCGGACCGTGCTGGCGGACGGGGACTCGACCGGGGCCCGCGGGCTCGTGCTGCGGCTGCGCGATACCAGCGCGCCGGACGACCCGCAGCTTGACTGGATGCTCACCCTGCTGGACTGCGAGATCGCCCTGCGGACGGGCGACACCGAGCGCGCCCGGGTTGCGCTGGCCAGCCAGGCCGACGGGCCGTACCACGACCGAGCCGAGAGCCAGCTCATGCTGGGCCGGCTGCTGCTCGCGCAGGGGGACTTCGCCGGAGCGCTCGAGGTGGCCCGGCCGATCCTGGAGGGAACGGCCGATGGGGTGACGCTGCAGATCAAGGTCGCCGCGCTGCTGGTGGCCGCCGTGGCCGACCGGCGCCTCGGGCTCACCGAGACGGCCGCCGAGCTGGTGGAGCAGGCGCTGGCCCTGGCCGAGCCCGACGACGCCAGCCGGGTGTTCCTGGACGCCGGGCAGCCCGTTCGGTCGGCGATCACCGTGCTGGTCCCGCCGACCAGCCGCAGCGCCGCCTTTGCGGGCCGGATCCTGGAGCGATTCGATACCCAGCTCTCCCAGGCCGGGGGGGCGCGGGAGCAGGCGCAGGTGCTGCTGACCGACAGTGAGCTCGCGGTCCTGCGCTTCCTTCCGTCGCACCTGACCAACCAGGAGATCGCCGAGGCGCTGTTCCTGTCGATCAACACCGTGAAGACCCACCTGCGCTCGGCGTACCGCAAGCTGGGCGTCACCTCGCGCCGAGCCGCCATAGCCCGGGGCCGCCGCCTCGACCTGCTCTGAGCCACGACCCGCCGCTTCGACCTGCTCTGAGCCACGACCCGCCGCGGCGTCCCGTCAGGCGGGCTGCAATGTGGTGCGGAGCCGGAGGCCCTGGGACCGCTGGCACTTTGATCACCGCCCGAACCTGATCATCGCCCGCACCGGGTGAACACGCCAGCGCCTGCCCTAGACTTGGCGACCGTAGCCGTGCGTGACCGCCTGTGCCCGGGACGCGGCATCGTGGGAGCCTGGGCGCGGAATCGAGGAGTGACCCCTCCGTGAAGACCGACGTCGAAGAGCTGAGCCCGACCCGTGTCCGGCTCACCATTGAGGTTCCGTTCGAGGAACTGAGGCCGAACCTCGACCGCGCGTACCGCGAGGTCGCCCGGCAGGTGCGGGTACCGGGCTTCCGCCCGGGGCGCGTGCCGCCGCGCGTCATCGACCAGCGGGTGGGGCGGGGCGCGGTCATCGAGCAGGCGGTGAACGACGCCGTCCCGCAGCTGTACGGCAAGCCGTGGAGATCACCAAGCTCGACGACGGCAAGGAGCTCGCGTTCACCGCGGAAGTCGAAGTCCGCCCGAAATTCGATATTCCCGATATAGACGGGATGCCGGTTACCGTTGACGATGCCGACGTCAGCCCGGACCAGGTCGAGGAGTACATCGGCGCGCTGCGGGAGAGGTTCGCCTCGCTCAAGGGCGCGGACCGGCCCGCGGCGGCCGGCGACTTCGTCTCCATCGACCTGTCGGCCGAGGTGGACGGGAAGCCGGTCGATGACGCGCAGGCCACCGGCGTCTCGTATGAGGTCGGCAGCGGAGGAATGCTCCAGGGGCTCGATGAGGCCCTGACCGGAATGTCCGCCGACGAGACCAAGACGTTCCCCGCCCTGCTGGCCGGCGGCAAACGCCAGGGCAGCCTGGCCAACGTGACCGTGAAGGTCGAGAGCGTAAAGGTCAAGGAGCTGCCCGAGCTTGACGATGACTTCGCGCAGTCCGCCAGCGAGTTCGATACCGTCGGCGAGCTACGGGCCGGGACCAGGGCGCAGCTTGAGGGCATGCGCCGGGCCGGCCAGGCCGGGCAGGCCCGCGAGCGGGCGATGGACGCCCTGCTCAGCAGGATTGACATCCCGCTGCCCGCCGACCTGATCGACCGCGAGATCGAAAGCCGCCGGCAGTCGCTCGCCGACCGGCTGGATCGCTCGGGCAACACCATGGAGGAGTACCTCGAGGCCGCGAACCTGACGGCGAGGGAACTCGACGATCAGTTCGCGGAGGACGCCCGCCGCTCGGTCAAGGCCGGGTTCATCCTGGACAAGCTGGCGGCCCAGGAGGAACTCGGGCTGGACCAGACGGAACTGGCCGCGTACCTGACGGAGCAGGCCTACCGGATGGGCGTTTCGCCCGACCGCCTGGCCAGGGAGCTGTCGGACCGGGACCAGCTCGGGTCGGTCGCAGCCGACGTGCTGCGGGGTAAGGCGCTCGCGCTGCTCGCCGAGCGGGCTGCGGTCACCGATCAGTCGGGCCGGCCTGTCGACGTCAAGGCGGCCCGGCAGGCCGCTGGCGACGGCGACTCCGGGGACGGCGACGGCGACTCCGGGGACGGCGATGCCGGTACCGGGGCGGAAGCCGCGACCGGGGCGGAAGCCGCGACCGACGCCGACGGCGAAGAGGCGCAATCGACCTCGTGACCCGGGACGCCCCCGGCCCGTGCTGACGCACCGGACCCGGAGCCTGCGCCCACAGCGAACAGGCGCCAGCTGCGGACTTCCCGGCCTTGGCCACGGGTTATGGTCACTGTCAACGACAGTCAACACGTAGGCGCGGAAAGCCGCCGCAGAGAGCGAGGAGGGCATCGTGACCACGCCCGCCGATGACCAGGAGCTGTCGCGCCTCGTGGCGCGGGTCACGGAAGCCCCGCCCATACCCCTGGGCGACCAGCTGTTCCAGCGCCTGCTGCGGCACCGGATCGTCTTCCTCGGCCAGCAGGTCGACGACGACCTGGCCAACCGGATCTGCGCCGAGCTGATACTGCTCGCGGCCGAGGATGACAAGCGTGACATCAGCCTCTACATCAACTCGCCCGGGGGCTCGGTCACGGCCGGGATGGCCATCTACGACGTCATGCAGTACGTGCCGAACGACGTCTCCACCTACGCGATGGGCATGGCCGCGTCCATGGGCCAGTTCCTGCTCTGC
>WNFM01222567.1_pt2 | contig 22995 bp, 22 predicted proteins | sample 5400271 | NCBI WGS metagenome assembly WNFM01 (sample SAMN13153352, study PRJNA577476) | soil metagenome | isolation source: 60 cm saprolite on Douglas fir-dominated hillslope | place: USA:California | collected 2013-09-17
ACCACCCCGAGGCCCATGAGGAACTGGATCCCGGGATAGAGGATGCCGGTGAGGCGGATCACCCGGCGGTTCCGCTCCACGTACTCCTCGTTCGCCTCGTCGAAGCTCGCCTCCTCGTGCACCTCCTGGGCGTAGGCGCGCACCACCCGCGCCCCCGCGAGGTTCTCCTGGACGAGGGCGTTGATGTTCGAGAGCTGGGCCTGCACCTCCTCGAAGCGGTCGTGGATCTTCCGCCCGTAGTGGCGCACCAGGATGGAGACGAGGACGAGCGGCACGAGGGCGAGCAGGGTGAGGCGCGGGCTGATGTAGAGCATGAGGGAGACCGCTCCCGCGAAAGTGGCCACCGTGTTCGCCGTGTACATGATCCCGGGACCGATGACCATGCGCACGGCCGACATGTCGTTGGTGGCCCGGCTCATGAGGTCGCCGATGCGGTTCTCCTGGTAATAGCGGGCGGGCAGGCGGGTGAAGTGCCGGAAGAGGTCGTTGCGGAGCTCGTACTCGATCTCCCGGCTCATCCCGATGAGGACCATCCGCATGTAGTAGCGGAAGACACCCTCCAGCAGGATCAACCCCATGATGAGCCCGGCGTAGAGCCAGAGCTTCTGGCGCGTCACCTGGAGGGCGAGGTCGTCGATGGCGTGGCGCAGCACCCAGGGGTTGGCCACGGAGAACGCGGTGGTGGCGGCGAGGCACAAAAGCCCGCCCAGGAGGCCCGTCCGGTGGCGCTCTAGGCTGGGAAGGAGTCGGCGGAGGTGGGGGAGCGACCTCAACGCCTCGGATGCGTCCCGGCCCGCGCGGTCCGCTGCGGGGCCTGGGCCGCCCGGCGGTCCCGGTCGAGGGCCTGGCTTGCCCGCAGCAAGCCGGGAAGGTTCTCCTTCTCCCATCCCAGGGCCTCCCGATGCCACGGATAAAGCACCTCCGCCTGGCGGAAGGCCCGCGAGTGGTAGACGGTTCGCCCCGCGCGGTCGGGGACGCCCCCCATGTGGTGGTGCAGCATCTCGTGGTAGACGACGCTCTCCAGGAAGAAAAGGGGAACCTCCCCGCGATCGAGCACGGGATGGATGCGGATGAGCCGCAGGACGGGATCGTAGCTGCCGAAGGTGAGGCCTCCCCGGCGGGCCCGCCCGCTGCCGCGGCCCCAGGTGATGGGCACCCGGAGCTTGCCCCCGAAGAAGCGGTCGTTGAGGCGCAGGTAGATCTGGCCGAGGTCGTGGGCGCGGCCCGTGGTGACGAGGGCCGGCAGCACGCGAGGCGTCTTGCGCACCCGGTGCAGGTTGTCGTTCATGAACCGCCGCACCTCGCCGTCGGCGCTGCGGCTCGTGCGCTTCAGGCTGCGGGCGAGGGCCTGCACGACGCCCGGCGGCGCGTGCAGGAACATGCGGTGCAAGCGCAGCTGGATCCGTCCTCCGGCGCGGCGGAAGGACAGCAGCACGGAGCGGTTCTCGGTGAGGGTCAGCCCGAGGGGCCGCGCCGACTCGCGGCTGAGCGCGGCTTCCAGACCGGCATCGTCCCACAGGGGGGCATCGTCGAAGGGGAGCGCGAGCTGCCGGGGCCGGCCCTGGAGCGCTATGCGCATGGACAAGTAACCTGGCTCAGGATGCCGTGCGCAAGGGGCGCCGTCAAGCCGTGGGGACCACGGCCGCGGGAGGCCTTCCCTCCCTGGCATACCAAGAACCACAGTAGGCGGGGGCCTGCCTCATTTGCTGCCGCGCGGAACGTAGTACTGCGTCCCCTTGCCCATGCTCCGGACCTGGCGGATCAGGTCGTCGAGGTCCTCCTCGTTCTTCACGAGGTCCACGTCGGTGGTGTTCACCACCAGGAGCGGGGTCTGGCCGTAGTGGAAGAAGTAGTAGTTGTAGGCGCGGTTCACCTCGGCCAGGTACTCCTCGGAAAGGCGCGTCTCCTCGGGACGGCCACGGCCGCGGATGCGCTTCATCAGCACCTCGGTGGGGGCCTGCAGGTACACCACGAGGTCGGGGCGGGGAATGCCCTCGGCGAGCAGGGAATAGAGCTTCTCGTAGATGAGCAGCTCGCTGTCCTCCAGGTTCACGTAGGCGAAGACCTTGCTCTTCTCGAACAGGTAGTCGGAGATGGTGAACTGGTTGAAGAGGCTGCGCTGGGTCAGCTCCTGCTGCTGGCGGTAGCGGGAGAGCAGGAAGAAGAGCTCGGCCTGGAAAGGCGAGCCCGCGGCCCCCTCGTAGAAGGACTTCAGGAACGGGTTCTGCCACCACTCCTCGAGCACGGTGTTGGCGTCGAGGCGCTCGGCCAGCCGCTCCACCACCGCGGTCTTGCCCACCCCGATCACGCCTTCCACGGCGATGTAGTGGAACTGCATCAGGCGCCCACCTCGGCCCGGTCGTAGAGGCGGACCTCCGAGGTGTCGCGGCAGCGCGCGCGCATCTCGGCAACGGTCAGCCCGAGCCCGGGATGCCGGAGGTCGGGCGCGATCTCGGCCAGGGGCACGAGGACGAAGAGCCGCTCGTGGAGCCGCGGGTGGGGGATGACGAGGCCGGGAGCATCGCGGCGCTCGTCGCCGTAGAAGAGCACGTCGACGTCGATGACCCGGGGCCCGAAGCGCCCGGCGCGCACCCGGCCCATCTCCCGCTCGGTGGCGAGGCACGCGTCGAGCAGGGCCTCCGCGGAGAGCGTCGTCTCGCCCGCCAGCACCTCGTTCAGGTAGAGGCCCTGGGGGGGGCCGCCCACGGGCTCGGTCTGCCAGGTGGAGCTGCGGGCAAGCGTCGGGAAGCCGCGCGCCTCGAGGAGCCCGCGGGCTCTCTCCAGAGCGGCCATCCGGTCGCCCAGGTTCGAGCCGAGTCCGAGGTAGGCGAGGGTCTTCGGCATTGCGCTCCGACGCGAGACTACCCCAGGGGTCACGGCCGGGCAACGGCGCGGCCCTCCCTTGACACCCGTTCCGACCGCCGTCCATACTGAATGGGCATTCATTCATCATTGCCGTCGAGCGCAGTCATGCCCAGGCCCCGGACCGAAGACAAACGGAAGCGGATTCTGGAGGCCGCGGTCAAGGTCTTCGCGCGCAAGGGCTACTTCGCGGCCCGGGTGTCGGAGATCGCCAAGAAGGCCGGAGTGGCCGACGGCACCATCTACCTGTACTTCCGCAACAAGGAGGACATCCTCGTCAAGCTGTTCGACGAGGTGATGGCCGAGCACGTGCAGCAGGTGCGGGCGGCGGTGCGCGCGCTGCCCACCACCAAGGAGCGGCTCACCTGGACGGGCTGGGGCGCAATCGCGACCTGGCGGTGGTCTTCCAGGTGGAGCTGCGGCAGTCCACCCAGTTCATGGAGCGCTTCACCGCCTCCTGGCTGCAGGACTACTTCGCCCTCCTGAGCGAGGTCATCGAGGAAGGACAGAGGGACGGGAGCCTGCGCCAGGACCTCCCCCGGAAGGTGGCCACCAAGGCCTTCTTCGGGGCCCTCGACGAGATGGTGACGTCCTGGATCATCGGCGGCAAGGGATATGATCTCAGCCAGCTGGCGGCGCCCGTCGTCGATCTCTTCCTGCGCGGGGCGGTCGCTCCCGGAAAAGTCACCCGCGCGCGCCCGGCCCTGGCCGCGGTGGCCTCGGGGCGGGGAGGAAAGTGATGGCCATCCGGACCGTCTGCGACATCTTCTACTACTCCGTCGACACCTTCCGTAAGGCGGAGCACCTCAAGTACAAGCAGGACGGGACCTGGCGGGCCATCAGCTCCGAGAACCTCCGGACCGCGGTGGAGGAGATCTCGATGGGTCTGCGGGCCCTCGGAGTGGAGAAGGGCGACAAGGTCGCGATCCTCTCCGAGAACCGCCCGGAGTGGGCGATCGCCGACCTCGCCACCCTGGCCATCGGGGCCGCCGACGCGCCGGTCTACTCGACCCTCACTCCGGCCCAGGTCCTCTACATCCTCAACGACAGCGAGTCGAAGGTGGTCTTCGTCTCGAACGCGGCCCAGGCGGCCAAGGTGGCCGAGGTGCGGTCCCAGGCCAAGCGCCTCCAGCACGTCATCCGCATGGACGCGGCGCCTATCGAGGGGACGCTGCATTTCGACGAGGTGCGCGCCAAGGGGCGGGAGGCCCTGGCCCGGGACAAGCACGCGGTGCGCACGCGCGCGGCCGAGGTGAAGCCGGAGGACCTCGCCACCCTCATCTACACCTCGGGGACCACCGGCGACCCCAAGGGAGTGATGCTCACCCACTCGAACCTCGTCTCCAACGTCCTCGCCGCCGCCAAGGTCTTCGACGGCTTCGGACCCGACGACGTGTGCCTCTCCTTCCTCCCGCTCTGCCACTCCTTCGAGCGCACGTCCGGCCACAACTTCATGCTCTTCGCGGGCGCCACCATCGCCTACGCGGAGAGCGTCGAGAAGGTGCCGGAGAACATGGCGGAGGTCCGCCCTACTGTCATGGGCTCCGTCCCGCGCCTCTACGAGAAGATGTACGCCCGGGTGAACGAGAAGGTGGCGAACGACTCGCCCCTCCGGCAGAAAATGTTCCGCTGGGCGATCGGAGTAGGCCGGGAAGCGTTTCGCCACCGGGTCGAGCGCACGGAGCCGGGGGCGCTCCTGAAGTGGAAGCTCGCCATCGCAGACAAGCTCGTCTTCTCCAAGATCAAGCAGCGCACCGGCGGGCGGCTCCGCCTGTTCATCTCCGGGGGGGCGCCGCTGGCCCGCGAGATCGCGGAGTTCTTCGGGGCGGCCGGGCTCCTCATCTGCGAGGGCTACGGCCTCACCGAGACGAGCCCGGTCATCACCTGCAACCGTCCCGACTGGATCAAGCCGGGAACGGTGGGGCTGCCCATCGAGGGGGTGGAGGTGAGGATCGCACCCGACGGGGAGATCCTGTGCCGCGGCCCCAACGTCATGCGGGGCTACTTCAAGAAGCCGGAGGCCACCGCGGAGGCCATCGACAGGGAAGGCTGGTTCCACACCGGCGACATCGGCGTCCTCGACAAGGACGGCTTCCTGACCATCACCGACCGGAAGAAGGACATCCTCGTCACCTCGGGCGGGAAGAACATCGCCCCCCAGCCCATCGAGAACACGATCAAGACCAACAAGTACTTCGCCGAGGTGGTGATGATCGGCAACAACCGGAACTTCCCGGCCGCTCTCGTGGTGCCGAACTTCGAGAGCCTCGAGAAGTGGGCGAAGGAGAAGGGCCTGGCCGCGGGCAGCCGGGACGACCTCCTGCGCAAGCCCGAGGTCGTGGCCTTCTACCAGGAGCTCGTCAACGACCTGACCCCCGGCCTCGCCCAGTTCGAGAAGATCAAGAAGATCACCCTCATCCCCCGCGAGTTCACGATCGAGGCGGGCGAGCTGACTCCCGGTGGAGGGCAAGTACAAGGACGTGATCGACCGGATGTACCAGGGCGCGGCCTGACCGCCCCTCCCGGTCGGCCGCGGCCGACTCGAGGTGACCCTTGAGGACCGACATCAGGAAGGTGGCCGTGCTCGGGGCGGGCACCATGGGAGCCCAGGTGGCGGCCCACGTGGCCGGCCAGGGCCTCGAGGTGGTGCTGCTCGACATCCCCTCCCCCGCTCCCGATCGGAGCGCCGTCGCCCGCAACGGCCTGGAGACCCTCCGCAAGCGGAAGCCAAGCCCGCTCCACCTGCTCGAGAATTTGGCCGCGATCCGCGTCGGCAACTTCGAGGACGACCAGAGCCTTCTCGCCGACGCGGACTGGGTGTTCGAGGCGGTGGTGGAGGACCTCGAGGTGAAGCGCCAGCTCTTCGCCAGGATCGCCCCCGCGGTGAAGAAGACCGCGATCGTCAGCTCCAACACGTCCGGCCTCGGCATCGCGGCCATGACGTCGCAGCTGCCGGTGGAGCTGCGGCGGCGTTTCCTGGGAACTCATTTCTTCAACCCGCCCCGTTACCTGAAGCTCCTGGAGACGATCCCCGGCCCCGAGACCGAGGCCCCGGTCCTCGCCGCCATCGAGGCCTTCTGCGACCAGTGGCTCGGCAAGGGCGTCGTCCGTTGCAAGGACACCCCGAACTTCATCGCCAACCGCATCGGCTCCTACGCGTTCGGCGCCGCCCTCCAGGCCATGCAGGAGCTCGACCTCACGATCGAGGAGGTGGACACCCTCACCGGCCCCGCGATCGGCCGGGCGAAGAGCGCCACCTTCCGCACGGCGGACATCGCGGGGGTGGACATCGCGGTGGGCGTCGCCGCGCATCTCTACGACGCGGTGCCGAACGACCCCGAGCGCTCTCTCTTCCGCGTCCCCGACTTCATGAGGCAGATGGTCGAGCGGAAGTGGCTGGGCGAGAAGACCGGTGTCGGTTTCTACAAGAAGGACGGCAAGGAGATCCGGGCCCTGGACTGGAAGACCCTCGAGCACCGCGAGCGGCAGAAGCCGCAGCTCGCCTCGCTGGAGGCCGCGCAGTCGGTGGCGGACATCGGGGCCCGCCTCAACCAGGTCCTGGCCGGCCAGGACAAGGCCGCGCAGTTCCTGGACCGCGTCCTCACTTCGACCTGCCTCTACGCCGCCGCCCTCGTCCCCGAGATCGCGGACGACGTCGTCTCGGTGGATCGCGCGATGGAGTGGGGCTACGGCTGGGGCCGGGGCCCGTTCCGGCTGATGGACGCGCTCGGGGTGGCCGCGGTGGCCGAGCGGTGTCGGGCCGCCGGGCGATCGGTCCCGCCCCTCGTCGAGACGCTCCTGGGGTCGGGCCGGAAGCGCTTCTACGAGACGGACGGCGGGAGGACCACGGTCTTCGGTCCGGCCGGGAGCGCACCTCTGCCCGACCGGCCCGGCGTCCTCGACCTCGCCGCCCTCAAGCAGCGCGGCGCCCTGCGCAAGAAGAACCCGGAGGCCAGCCTGGTCGACCTGGGCGACGGCTGCGGGCTTCTCGAGTTCCACTCCAAGATGAACACCCTCGGCGCCGATGCCTTCGCCATGCTGGAGGCCGCGATCAAGGAGGGGCGGGCCCACTTCGACGCCCTGGTGATCGGTAACCAGGGCGAGCAGTTCACCGCCGGCGCCAACCTCCTGCTCGTCCTGCAGGGCGCCCGGGAGGGCAAGTGGGACGATCTCGGCCAGTCCATCCGCCAGTTCCAGAACGCGAACATGGGGCTCAAGTACGCCGACATCCCGGTGGTGGCCGCTCCCTTCGGCCTCGCCCTCGGCGGCGGTTGCGAGATCCCGCTGCACTCCGCGCGGGTCCGCTTGTCGGCAGAGACGCATATGGGCCTCGTCGAGGTGGGGGTGGGCGTCATTCCCGGAGGCGGAGGGACGAAGGAGCTGGCCGTCCGTGCCCACGACCGGTGTGCCGGCGCAGAGGGCGCCGACCCGCTGCCCTTCCTGAAGCGGGCCTTCGACCTGATCACCTTCGCCCGCGTGTCCACCTCGGGCGCCGAGGCGCAGCGGATGTTCTTCACCGCAGCCGATGGGATCTCGCCCAACCCGGACCGGCTCGTCGCCGACGCCAAGGAAGTCGCGCTGGGATTGGCGCGGGCCGGCTACCGCCCCGGCCGCCCGCGCACCGACGTGCCGGTGGCGGGCCGTCCGGCCCTCGCCACGTTCAAGATGGGCATCCTGAACGCGGCGCGCGGAGCCAACATCAGCGAGCACGACGCGACCGTGGCCACCCACGTGGCCACCATCCTCTGCGGAGGGGACCGCTCTCCGGGGACCGCGAGCGAGCAGCACTACCTGGACCTCGAGCGCGAGGCCTTTCTCTCCCTCCTCGGCACCGCGAAGACCCAGGAGCGCATCCAGTACACGCTCAAGGAAGGCAAGCCACTGCGGAACTGATCGGGTCGAGGTGAACCATGCGCGAAGCCGTGATCGTATCCAGCGTGCGGACGGCCGTGGGCAAGGCGGGGCGGGGGGGCCGAGGCCATCAAGGGGGCCCTCGCGCGCGTGCCCGCGGTGAAGCCCGAGATGGTCGAGGACGTCGTGCTGGGCTGCGCCATGCCCGAGGCCGAGCAGGGCATGAACGTGGCCCGTCAGGCCGCCCTCCTCGCCGGCGTGCCCTACACCGCGGGGGCCATGACCATCAACCGCTTCTGCTCTTCGGGCCTGCAGGCGATCGCCCTCGCGGCCCAGGAGATCCAGACGGGCGCGGCCGCGGTGGTGATCGCGGGCGGGACGGAGTCGATGAGCCTCATCCCGATGGGCGGGCACCGGGTCGCCCCCAACCCGACGCTCCTCGAGCGCTACCCCGACAGCTACCTGGGCATGGGGCTCACCGCGGAGCTCCTGGCGCAGAAGTACGGGATCGACCGCGAGCAGGCCGACCGGTTCTCGCTGGCCTCGCACCAGAAGGCGCTCGCGGCCATCGCGGCGGGCCGCTTCAAGGACGAGATCGTTGCCCTCACCGTCACGAACGGCAAGACGATCACGTTCGACACCGACGAGGGCCCGCGCCCCGACACCGACCTCGCCGCCCTGGCCAGGCTCCGCCCGGCCTTCGCCGCCAAGGGGATCGTCACCGCGGGCAACGCCTCGCAGATGTCCGACGGCGCCGCGGCCACGGTCCTCATGTCCGCCGAGAAGGCCAAGGAGCTGGGCCTCCGGCCCCTGGCCCGCTTCGTCACCTACGCGGTGGCGGGGGTTCCCCCCGAGATCATGGGCATCGGCCCGGTGGAGGCGATCCCGAAGGCGCTCCGTCAGGCGGGCCTGAAGCTGGCCGACATCGGCCTCGTCGAGCTGAACGAGGCCTTCGCCTGTCAGGCGTTGGCGGTGATCAAGGCGGCGGGCCTCGATCCCGACCGGGTCAACGTGAACGGCGGGGCGGTCGCCCTTGGACATCCCCTGGGCTGCACCGGGGCCAAGCTGACGGCCCAGATCCTGCACGAGATGCACCGCCGCCAAACGCGCTACGGGCTGGTCACGATGTGCGTGGGCGGCGGCATGGGCGCCGCCGGCATCTTCGAGATGCTCTAGAACCCTCCGCCGCGGGCCGTGCTAACCTCACCTCCCGATGAAGACGGCGCGCGCGGCCGCGATTCTCGGGCTCCTGTTCTCGACCGCGTGCAGCGACCGCGCCTGCGGTGGCCTCGGCGGCCTTCCCCCCGCGCCGCTCCCCATGGTCAAGGACCCCGACGGGCGAATGTACTACCTGCTCGACAAGGGCGAGTACAAGGGCTACTACGGAGCCGACGGCGAGATCGCGCGGGTGGAATACGACAGCAACAAGGACGGACGCGCCGACTACATCGCCCACTACGGGCCCAACCGCCGGATCCGCATGATCGAGGTGGACGAGGACTACGACGCCTGGGTCGACCGCTGGGAGTACTACGACGCGGCCGGCACTCTGGAGAAGGTCGGCCGCTGGCGGCGGGTCAAGGGGAAGGCAGACATCTGGCGCTTCCCGGGGAAGAACGGCATCCCGGTGCGCATCGAGTACGACGAGGACGGTGACGGGCGAGTGGACCGGGCCGAGGTCCTCGAGGACGGGCAAATCGTCCAGGTGGAGATCGACGCCGATCGTGACGGCCGCATGGACCGCTGGCAGGTCTGGCGGAAGGGCCGGCTGGCCAGCGAAGACCTCGACACCAAGGGGACGGGCAAGCCCGATCGCCGGCTCGTCTACGGCCCGTCCGGAAAGATCCTGAGGGTCGAGCGCCTCACGCCATGAACGGGGCGGGCCTGCCCGACCGCGTCGCTCCGGTCCTCCGCATCGTCGTCCTGGCGCTCCTGGTGGCGGCGCCCCTCGCCTTCGGCTCCGTGCACGAGCCCGCCTTCATCCCGCTGCTGGCGCTGTCGTCCCTGGCCGGCCTCGTCTCCTGGGCCAAGGGCCACTGGGGGCGCGCGCTGGGAGCATCTGTGCCCAAGCTGCCGGGACGGCTTGCCCTCCTTCTCCTCCACCTCCTCGTGCTCGTCCAGCTGGTTCCGCTTCCTCCCTGGTTGCTACGCGTCGTCAGCCCGGGCTCGTTCTCCTTCTACAACGACCGGCTCCTCCTTCCCCTCTCGGGGTGGCGGCCGGTGAGCGTGAGCCCGCCCGACACCGCGCGCGGTCTCGCGTTCCTCTGCGGCTTCACGCTGCTCTATGGTGTCGTCTTCCGCGAGTTCGGCGACGAGCGCTTTCGCCGGCGTCTCGCGGCGACGGTGGTGGGGGTGGGCCTCGTGCTGACCGTGGTGGGCCTCGTGCAGGCGCGCTCGGGCCAGCCGGTGATCTACGGCATCTGGCGCCCCGCTTTCGACTGGGCGGGGTATGGCCCCTACGTGAACCGGAACCACTTCGCGGGCTACCTGGTGATGGCGATCCCCATCGCCCTCGGCTTCGGCCTCGAGGCCCTGGCCGGGCTGCGCCGCGCCTGGGGCCGCCGGCGGGTGGGCGGCTGGCTCGCCCTGGGCGGGCCCGAGAGCAGCGCGCTCGTGTGGCGGGCGGCGTTGGCCATGATGCTCGTGGTGGGCCTCGTGGCCTCGGAGTCGCGAGGAGGCTTTGTGGCGTTCGTGCTCTCCTGTCTCGTCCTGCCTTTCGCCGCGCGCCACCGCCGCCAGGCGGTCGTCCTCGTCTTCCTGGTGGCCGCCCTCGGCATCACCTGGATCGGCCTCGACCCCTTGCGCCATCACTTCGCGAGCCGCGGCATCCAGGGGAGCCGGATCGACTTCTGGGTGGACATGCTGCCGCTCGTCCAGCGCTTTCCGCTGCTGGGCGTCGGCCTCAACGCCTTCGCCACCGCCTACGCGCCCTACCAGACGATCTGGCGGCACGACTGGATCGGGGAGGCCCACAACGAGTACCTCCAGGCCCTGCTCGATACCGGTGTTGTCGGGGCCGCGCTCTTCGGCTCGCTCCTGGTGCTGCTCTTCCGCCGGGCCTTCCCCCTCGCCTCGCGGTCTCCGTTCGATCTCGGCGTCTTCGGAAGCCTGTCCGCGTTGGCCCTCCACAACACGGTCGAGTTCAACTGGCAGATCCCCGCCAACGCGGCCACGTTCGTGGCCTTGTCGGCCCTGGCCCTGCGCCGATCCGAGGCGTCCGACGGATCGCGCGGCACGGCTTGACCCCTCCCCACGGCCCCCCTAGAATCCCTCGAAGTGTCCTGGGATCGCGGGCCGTCATTGGCGGAGCCGAGCTGAAGGCGATGGCCGATACAAAGAAGCCGTCCCTCACCGTGCTCGGCGGGCCCATGGCCGGCACCCGTTTCGTGTTCGAAGACGCGTCCGAAGCCGTCACCGTGGGTTCCGACGAAGGCTGCTCGTTCCGCCTGCAGCTTCCCGGGGTCGGCCCCAATCACGCCCGGATCGTGATCGAGGGCGGAGCCATGTCCATCTTCGACACGGACACCGGCAGCGAGCGCGGCCTGCACGTGAACGACAACCGCGTGGGCGAGGGTGGCACCGCGCTCCGCAACGGCGACATCGTGTGGCTGGGCACACCCGGCGACGCCGAGGTGGTGATGCTCCAGTGCATCCTGCCGCGGCCCACGCCGGCGCCCCCGGCGCCCCCGCCGGCGCCCCCCATGCCCGCGGCCCCGGAGGACGAGACCGCCACCCTGGCCCTCGAGCCCGACACGCTGTTCGGCGCCGAGACCGTGATCCAGCCACCGCCGTCCGCGGCGGAGCCTCCGGTCGCGCTCGCGGAGGAGTTCGTCCTGGCCCAGGAGCCGTCCCCGGCTCCGGAGCCGGTGACGTTCGCGGTCGAAGACGAGCCGACGCAGATGCTCCCGCCGCCGTCCCCGCGGTTCGAGGACGAGACCAACGAGCCGGTCATGGATCCGCCGTTCGTGGTCCCCGAGGAGTCGAGCACGGTCTTGCTCGATGCCGCCGAGGTCACGGGCGACCTGCCGGAGCCGACAGTGGTGCTGCCGGCCGAGCCCGAGGTCACGCTCGCCATGCCGCCGGAGCCGACCCTGAGCCTGCCGCCGATCCCCGCCAAGCCGGCGGCCCGCCGCCACCGCACGGCCCCCGTCGCGGCCCGCCCCGTCCCCGCGGCCCCGCCCCCAGCCGGCCGACCGCTCCACTCCGCCCCCGCCTCGGGCCTCTGGCGGCTCGTCCACCGGCCGCTACGCCGGCATCGGGATCGTGGCGCTCCTGGTCCTCATTGCAGGCGGATACGCGGCGTGGCGCTTCCTCCCGAAGATGCCGGGGGCCAAGGTGGCGCAGGCCTCACCCGCTCCGACCACGCTGCCGTCGGCGACCACGCCTCTCGTCACCCAGGCGACACCGCATCCGATCGCGACCGCCGAGCCGAGGACCGTGGAGCCACCCACGCCTGCCCCCGTGGTGGCGACACCCATCCCGAAGGCTTCGGCCGCCCCTGCCGCCTCGCCCTCACCGTCGGCGTCACCGTCGCCGTCGCCCAGGAAGGGGAGCCCGTCCCCACCGGCGGTGACGTCCACGGGGCCCTCGGCGGAAGCGCAGCGTGCGCAGCAGTTGGCCAGCCTGCTGGGTCAGGCCGAGGCCGCCCTCGGGTCTCGCCAGTACGACCAGGCCATCGGCCATTTCGACGAGGTGCTGCGGCTCGATCCGCAGAACGCGAAGGCGTTGGCGGACAAGGCCACCGTGGTCTCCCTCCGCGATGCGGCGCGGAAGAAGTTCGTGCCGGGGCGCACGGCGGTGAAGACCGAGAAAGCCTCGGGGGGCCTCGCTGGCTTCGACAGCGGCGACGTGGCCGTGCAGAAGGCCCCCGATTTCTTCGGCCGGATCGAGTTCGATATGAGCCCGGCCTCGGGCATCAAGCCGGGCGATGCCTACACCCTGCGGTTCTTCCTGGTGAACGAGGGCAAGAAGGCCATCCGCATCCAGGGGATCACCGTGAGCACGGTGGTGAACGGAACGGGCTCGGGAGCGCCGGTGGCCGCCGCGACGAGGGAAGTGGCCCCTCAGCAGCGCGCACAGCTCGGCGAAATCTCGGGCTCCTGGAAGGACGGCACGACCTCCTGGTCGGCCGAGGTGCTGGTCACCGCCAACAAAGGCGACAGCCTCAAGAACCAGGTCACCTGGCGCTGAGCGCCCGCCGTCCTACCGGAAGGGCGTGATCGGCAGGGGCGTCGGCACGGTGATCGGCAGCGGGGTGGGGATCGTGACCGGCGCCAGCGTGATCGAGGTCGGCGGGGTGACGTTGGCGGGGTTCGCGACGACGCTGCCCACGACGCCGGCGGCCGCCGCACCACCCACGATCAGCGCGATCGTCCCGATCGCGATGGCGGCGCCGCCCGCGGCGAAGCCGATGGGGGCGATCGACGCACCGGAGGCGGCGGAGAAGACCGTGACCTCGCCCGGCGGCCCGTAGGCGGCCACCTTGCGGTCTCCGCAGTCTTCCTTCTTCGCGACCACGATCGCCTCGATCTCGCTCGTCTGGCTGTCCTCGAACTCGGTGGTCGTGGCCTGGATGTAGTAGGTGAGCGGGCTGGCCTCGATCTTGGGCCGCGGCAGCTTGCCGAAGAAGCGCCCGGTCTCCTGCGTCATCTCGACGTAGTAGAAGGTGGCGCCCTGGGCCGCCTTGAAGTACACGCGCGAGCGGGCCACGCTGGCCAGAGGCTCGACGGCCGCGTCGAACTGGATGGCGGCGCCGGTGCCCGTGGTCTGCGCGAAGACCGGTCCCTGGGGATTCGCGGGCTCGGTGGCCGCCGGCGGGGCCTGCAGAGGCGTCGCCGGAGCATCTTGCAATACCGCCGACGGCACGGCGAGCAGCTCGATCTCCGCGTTCGCGAGGCGCCCGGCCACCACCGCCACCCGGACAGGCGCCTTGCCGATGGCGAGCCCGGCCCGGCTTTCGGTGGTCACCGCGTACTGGCCCGGAGCCGCCGAGGCCTGGAACGAACCGTCCAGGCCGCTCGTCGCGCGCACGACGCTGCCCGACTCGAGCTCGATGAAAGCGACGCCCACGCCGCTGAGTGGCCGCCCATCCATGGTGACGACGCCCTGGATCGTCCCGAGCGAGGCCGCCCCCGACGCCATCTCTACGTAGGGCGTGGACAGCAAGGCCACGAGAACGACAGCGACGGCTCTCCGCATGGCGATCCTCTCTTGCGAGTGCTTGAAAGAGTACCCTTTCGGGCCTTTCATTTCAAGTGGCACTTGAGCTTGGAGGGGCTCATCGCAGCGGCCTGCGCACCGGCCGGGGTCCCGGGCGGACCTCACGGAGCGGGGGCGTGTTCCCGGCGCCGCGCGTCTTCCTCGAAGAGCCCTCCCCGTAGTAGCTGCGGTAGTACTCGCCGTAGTACTGGCCGTAGTAGTAGGAGTTGCGCTCGAGGTTCACGCGGTTCAGCACCACCCCGGTGACCTTGCCCCCGATGCCGAGGATCTGATCGATCGCCCTTTGGATGGCCGGCCGGCGGCTGGCCTCGGCGGCGACCACGAGGATGACCCCTTCCACGAGGGGGCACAGGACCGGGGTGTCCGCCATCGCCAGGACGGGCGGGGTGTCGATCAGCACCCAGTCGTAGTGGGATTTCAGCGCCTCCACGACCAGGCGCATGCTGGCGGAGCCCAGGAGCTCCGCGGGGTTCGGCGGGATGTAGCCGCAGGGCAGCACCTGGAGACCCTTGAGGCGCGTCGTCTGGATGGCCTGCGACGCCTGGCACTTGCCGACGATCAGGTCGGAGAGCCCCGGTGTCTTCGGCACCCCGAAGTGCGTGTGCAAAGCCGGACGGCGGAGGTCGGCATCCACGGCCAGCACCTTGGCCCCGTTGAGCGCGAGAGACGCGGCCAGGTTCGCCACCGTCGTGGTCTTGCCCTCGCCGGGGTTGGCGCTGGTGACGAGGAGGGCGCGCCCGCTCGAATCGACGGCCGAGAAGATCAGGTTCGTGCGGAGGACACGGTAGGCCTCCGCCACCGCCGAGCTCTGGTTGTTGAGGATCACCGGGGCCACCCGCGGGTTGGCGGGAGCCGGCGAGCGCACGGCGACGTCCGGCACCATGCCCAGGAACGGCAAGCCGAGCTGCTCCTTCACGTCCTCCGGGGTCTTCACCGTGTTGTCGAGGTGCTCGAAGAAGAGGGTGAGGGCGACGCCGAGGGCGAGGCCGATCAGGACCGCCAGCTGGTAGTTCCTCGTCCTCTGGGGAGTGAAGGGGGCGCCCGGCGCCTCCGCCCGCTCCACGATGCGCACGTTCGACGACTTGAGCTCCGTCTCGAGGCCCGTCTCCTTGGCGCGGCCCGCCAGGCTCTCGAAGAGCTGGCGGCTGCTGTCGACTTCCCGCTTGAGCACGCTGTACTCGACCATCAGGCTGTTCGAGTCGAGCGACTCCCGCTTCGCCGAGGCCAGGCTGGAGGCCAGGCTCCCTTCCTGGTTGGCCACGAGCTGATACTCGTTCTGCACGCCCCGCAGGAAGTTCTGGCTCTCGATGCGCAGCCGTTCTTCCGCGGCGCGGATGTCCGCCCGGACCTTGACCATGTCGGGGTGCCGGTCGCCGAGGGACTCCGCGAGCCGGGACTGCTCCGCCTGGAGGTCCGAGAGCTTCTGGCGCGCTCCCTGGAGAGCCGGGCTGGCCGCGGCGGCGGCCGAGGTCGAGAGCGCGCCCGGGGAGAGGCTCCGGAGCTGGCTGAACTGGGTCTCCTTGGCGATCCGCTGCATCCGCGCGCTCATGACCGCCGCTTCGAGGGTCTGGATCTTGTCGGAGGCCACTCCCTGCTTCTCGTCCACTCCCACGAGGCCGTACTTCCGCTTGAACTCCTGAAGCGCCGCTTCCGCCGCCGCGAGCTTGCGCTTCTGGTCCTGCACCTGCTCCGAGAGGAAGTCGGTGGCCGCGCTCGAGTTCGAGAACCGCAGATTGACCGACTGCTCGATGTAGGTTTCGGCGAGGGTGTTCGCAACCTGGGCCGCGAGCTGCGGCGTGTAAGCGTTGAACCGGAGGTTGACGAGACGACCGCCGGGAAGGGGCTCCACGGTCAGCCGTGAGCGCACCGCCGCCACTGCCGGCGGCATCGGGATCCCGTCGGCGTCCACCGGGGGGGTCGGGGCCTTTCCAAGGAACTTGCGCTCGAGGCGCTCCCAGGGCGACATGGTCGGGCCGGTCTGCAGCTCCTGGCTCTTCTGAAGGTCGAGCTTGGCCACCACCCGTTCGATCAGGGCACGCCCGCGCAGGAGCTGGTACTCCGTCGCGAAGTCGGCGGGGGCTCCGTCGATCAGCTCCTTGATCGGCAGGACCTTGGGCTGGGCCTTGTCGATCAGGATCTGCACCGTGCCCTGGTACATCGGGCGCGCGGTGTAGTTGTAGAGGGTGGCGATGATCAGGCTCACCCCCAGGCAGGTGACGATGAGAGCGCGGCGTCGCTGCAGCAGGACGAGGTAACGCCTCACGTCCTGGACGAACGTCGAATCCATCTGCGGCGTCGGCACTCTCTTTGCTTCCCTCAACCGAGCAACGGCACCGACCGCCGTTGGTCGATGCCACGGCCCCGGGAGGGCGGGACCGTCGTCGCCTAACAGACTAGATTATAAGGAATTACCCGACCCGTCGGCAAGGGCCAGTCGGGCAGGGCGTGATCCTGGTCACGCCCGGGCTCGGAGGAAGCGCTCCGGCACGCGGATTGTGTCTTCGGGAAGCACGCGTATCATGCTGGAAACTCGGGGCTCAGCAATGAAGACTCGTTGGTAGAGGGAGGGCCGATGCCGAGCTGGGACGAAGTCCTCCGGGCCACGACCGACGAAATTGCGCGCGACCCGGATGCCTGGTTCCGCGGCTACTTTCGCCAAAGCCATGACGTGGGGGAGACGGTTTGGCGTCGCGACCTCGACGAGCTCAGGTGCCGGGACTTGTTCCTCTTTGCTCTCGGCAACGTCAAGGGACAAGCCATCCTCGACGTGGCCTGCGGAATCGGGCTCTACATGGTCCCCCTCGGCCTCATGGGCGCGACGGTCTCCGGGCAGGATCTCTCAGGTGACGCGGTTGGACAGGCGCAGCAAGCCCTGGCACGGCACGGTCTCTCCGGATGCCTCAAGGTCGGCGATGCCACGCGCCTGCAATTCGATGACGAGTGCTTCGACGCCGTGGTCAGCGCCGACTTCGTCGAGCACATCACCGCCGAGCAGAAGCAGCGGTTCTTTGCCGAAGTCTTCAGGGTGCTCAGACCCGGCGGCCTCTTTGCGATCAAGACGCCGAACCTCTCGTACCTTCGGCTGTCGGTCATGCTGAAGCGCCTGGCCGCAGTTGCCACGGGCCGTTCCCCGAGGATCTACGTCCTGCACACCCGCGGCAATCCGGACACCGAACACCATGGCCTGACGACATACCGCCGCGTACGCGCCGCTCTTCTCGAAAGCCGCTTCCACGAGCCACGGTTTGTAAGACACCCTCTCGGGAAGCACCGCCTTCCGCACCGACTTCAGTTTCTCCTGCCACGCCTCCCGATCCTCTGGCCGCTCTTCAATCAGCATCTGCTCGTCGTGGCGAGAAAGCCGATCTTCCTCGGGTATTTCAAGTAGCCTAGAAGAAGCGCTCCGGCACCCGGATGGTATCTTCGGGAAGCACCGCCTCGTCCATCCTTGGCTTGAGCTCCTTGCTCTTTCCGTCCACGATCCGCACGATCTTCACGCCCTTGTTCGAGCCCCGCTCGGTGACCCCGCCCGCGGCCAGCAACGCCTGGAAGACGGTCAGCCCTTCCTCGTAGCGATAGGCGCCGGGCCGAGCGACCTGCCCGAGGACGTAGACCTGGGCCGCCCTGGGCACATAGACAGTGTCCTTCGCCTGGAGCAGGATGTTCTTTTCCGGATACCCGGCCTTCAGCTCCCGCAAGTTGACGCGAAAGATCTCGGACCCTGGAACCTCCCCCGGGATCGGCGTCCGGGGCCGCGCGAGGGGAGGGCTCGGAGCGGCCGTGTCTTCCGCCGGCAAGGGAGCGAAATCGAGGCCGGGGGGCCGGATGACGATCACCTCGTGGCCCGCGTTGGGTGTCATCTCGCCGACCTGAGTCAAGAGGGCAAGCAGCGACCGATCGGCCTTCAGGCTGTAGGGACCTGGAGTCTTGAACTCTCCGGTCACGTAGACGAGCTGGCTTCCGAACTCCTTGACCGACACCGCGACCCGGGGCTTCCGCAGGTAACCCTCGGAAAGCAGCGTGGTCAGCTTGCGCTCGACTTCGGCGGTGGACATTCCCGAGACCTTGACCTTGCCGAGGAACGGAAAGCCCAGGAGCCCCTCGGGATCGACCTTGAAATCGCCGGTCAGCTCCGCCTGCTCGAGGACGATCACGTGCAGGACGTCCCCGGACCCGATCTCGTAATCCTGCGCCGCCGACGAGTGGGCGACGCCGAAGGCAGCCAGGAATGCGGCGAGCAGCGTGCGCATGAGCTTGATTCTGGAAAAGCCCCGGGACCGAGTCAATGCGGGCTGTTGTAGTTGACGGTCCCCCCGAACAACAGCCCCTTGATCCCGAAGTCCGCGAAGTTCGATTTTCGCTCGGTGTAGGTGGCGGCGACACCGATCCGGAACCGGCGACGGAAGTAGTAGCCGAGGTCGGCTCCGCCCGACCAGGCCTTGTCATCGCGCACGGCCGTCGTCGTCTTGCCCTGCCCGTCGGTCACCGTGACCGCGCCGTCGGTCACGAAGGTGTCGTAGGCGCCGTAGATCCAGAGGCTCGCCTGGCCGAAGAAGCGTTTCTCGAGCCGCGCCGAGACGGTCTTACGTTCGACGGTTGGAGTGGAGCCCTTGGGGGCGAAGGCGGAGAAATTCAGGTCGCGCAGATACCCGGCGGAGAACGCGGTCGCAGGGCCGAACACGTAGCTCAGGTTGACGTCGACGTAGGGGCTCTGCTTGTCAGACCGTCCTTGACCGCCCCGGGGCCGGAACAGGCGAACCCCGCCCACCGCACGGCCCGAAAGCCGGGTCGGCGAGCGCACCTCGAAGCCGCCGTAGATCCGATCCGAGTCGGCGTCCCGATCGCTCGAGTACTTGAACCGATCCTGCTGGTAGTCGCCCTCGGCCACCAGGGCGGTCTTCGGGGTGATCCGGTACTGCAAGCCGAAGACGGCGCGGTTGACGTCCCTCGTGAGCGTCTCTCCGAGGTCCGTACCGAAGAAGGTCTGGCCCCGAGGCACGTCCAGATGCTGGCGGCTCGCCTCGGCGCGGATCCCGGTGCGCTGGCTGAAGTCGAGGGCGAGGTCGGCCCGGGTGGTCCACGTCTCGGTGGTGACCCGAAGGTCCACTTCATAGCTCGGCCGCTCGAAGGTATGCCCGTAGATCTGCTCCACGCCAGCCCGGGCCCTTCCGCGACCGACCTCGAGCCGCCCCTTTCCGTCCTCGGCCCATCGGCGTTGCGACGGGGTTCGCGCGAAGTAGAGGTAGGTGAAGTTGCCGTCGAGGAGCAGTCGTGCCGCTCCAAGGGGCAGGATGGCCTCGAGGCCCGGTCCGCCGCTGGCATGGAAGTCGGTCCGGCGCTCGGTCGAGGTGTAGAAGACGTTGGTATCGACGCCCATGGTCCCGAGGCGGAACCGGGGGGTCACCCAGAACGGCCCCCAATGGAGCATCCCCAAACGCTCCGGCGTCGTTGCCGGTGGCGCCACGGGAGGGCTCGTCTCCTGGCCGACTCCGTTCGATGCCGCGAGGAGGATTCCCGCCAGCACGACGACTATTTTCGTGCGCACCTGGCTCTCGCGCCCACGAATGGGTAGGTTGCCCAAAGCAAGCCCGCGGCGAAGGCGTTGGAGGACCGAGGTGACGGCGGAGCGAAGCACCTGCGCGAATCCTAGAGGCAGCGTCGGTCTCTCGTCAAACGTCCGCTATCCAAGGATTGATTGAACAGGAGAGCGGTGATGGGGACCGATCCACCTGGACTTCCGGTATTCTAGAAGGAGCGCTTGGCGTCAGGACTTATATGGCTGACAACGACTTATCCTGCAGCATCTGGTCACTAGCGAAGTTCTACCGAAGGCTTGGCCTAGATCTCTTGCAAAGAGCCCTGGGGCGCGATCGCGTTAACTATCTCTTGTTGAAGCCGCCTTTCAGCCACGAGCAGCATGTCCTCAGTACTAGGACTCGGCGCATGCTTACCTTTGAAATACGGGACGCGATCGACATGTCCGTGCTCAGGCAGATATTTGTACACGAAGATTACAACATATCCCGGCTCGCGCGCTCCCCCGACCTGCTTCGGCGCTACGAGCAAATCACCCAAGCTCGACAGACTCCGCTCATCATTGACTGCGGGGCAAACATCGGATTGTCGGCCACCTACTTTGCGGACGTGTTCTCACGCGCAAAGGTTGTGGCAATTGAGCCCGAGGAAGGCAATTGCAGACTCGCAAGGCGCAACTGCTTGGCCTCAAACGTTGACATTATGCAGGCGGCTATTGCTTCGGAAGACAAGGCTGGCGTATTGGTCGATCCGGGCCTGGGCGGGTGGGGGTATCGCGTCGAGGAGCGGAAGAATGGGGGCGTACGAATGATGTCGATCAACGGCATCCTGAGCGATCCACTCTATGCCGGTTGCGAGCCGTTCATTGTAAAGATCGACATCGAGGGGTACGAGAGAGAGCTGTTCAGCAAAAACACGGAATGGATAGATAGGTTCATGCTACTGATAATCGAATTGCATGATTGGATGCTGCCTAGAGAGAGACTCTCGGGTACTTTCCTTTCGGCGATCGCCAAGTTCGACAGAGACTTTGTGCACATCGGCGAAAATGTGTTCAGCATTTCGAATCGACCCGCCTGACGACGCTGGAAGGAGAGAGAGATGGGACTCAGGCGGACCGCCGCGGAAGCAGTCAACTTACTCCTGCGGCCTCTCGGCGCGGAGGTCGTGGCCTATGACGGGGGGGAAAAGCCCTGGGATCGGGAGTTCGCGGCATGGATCTCAAAGGCAGAAGCCTCCGGTCGCGATCCAAACGACATCGGAGACGCCGAGTGGTCGGACGACCCCCTGAGAGACGTCCTAGCTCGTCACTACCTCCCGCATATGACTCGAACGTCAACAGTGCTGGAGCTTGGGCCAGGGACGGGGCGCCTCACGCGGCACTTGATCGGTCTGTGTCACGACATGGTCCTGGTTGATTACTCCCAGATGGCGTGCGCTTGGCTAGAACACTACCTAAAGAGCAGGGGGCAATTTCGAGTGGTCCACATCACGAGGCCACAACTCGACGGCGTTGACGATGCATCGATCGACATGGCAGTGGCCAACGGTGTATTCGAACACCTCGACATGGATGATGTCCTTTACTTTCTCTCCGAGTTCCGCCGCGTCTTGCGACCCGGCGGACGTTGCTCCTTCAACTTCAACAACGCGGCGACCAACGAAGGAATGGCGCTGTTCAAGAGGTTTCGAAGGGAAGTCGGCAGCAAGTGTATCTTCAAGTTCCACCACCCTGAGACCATCTGCCGCCTGGCCGAGGCAGCGCTACTCCAGGTTGACAAACTTGCTACCAGCTCGAGCAGATTCGCACAGATAGACCTGGTCAATCCGTTCGATGTGTCAGCAGTGACCTGATTGACGAGGGGGGTGGCGCTTTGGGAATCAGTCCCTCGCAGGGCGGAGGCGAGTTGACCCCTTCAGTAAGCGTCCTGATGCCCGTCTACAACTGCGAGCGCTACCTCGAAGCCGCCGCGACCAGCATTTCAACCCAGACCCACACGGACTTCGAGGTCGTTGCCGTCGACGACGGTTCGACGGATGCGACGCCGCTCCTGGCGGAGCAGTGGGCGGCCAGAGACGGCCGCGTTCGGCTCTTTCGGATCCCGCATGGAGGGCTCGTTTCGGCGCTGAATGTAGGGATATCCCATTGCCGGGCGCCCCTCGTCGCCAGAATGGATGGCGACGACGTCGCGCTCCCTCGGCGGCTCGAGCGACAAGTGGCGATCCTCCGGGAACGGCCGGAGATCGGAGTCGTCGGGTGCGCCTTCGATGAGCTGCACGGGGAGGAGCGCTTGCCGGGACCGGGCATCCGGGTCGAGCCGAACCTGCTCGCGTGGCGCGCCCATTTTTTCGTGGTGGTTCCGCATCCGACGGCAGTTTTCCGGCGCTCTCTGCTGGAGCAGGTCGGCGGGTATTCCCCGGACATCCAGAATGTGGCGGAGGACTTCAACCTCCTGCGCCGTCTCTCTCGGCTCACCCAATTCACCAACGTGCCCGAAGTCCTCTTCCTCTACCGACGTCACTCACAAGCCTCGAAGCTGGTCTATTCCGATTCGATCGACACAAACTCCATACGAGTCTGCCAATTGGCCCTGACGGATCTTCTGGCAGAGCCTGTTCCCTTCGAGGTCGCCGCGCAGCTTTGGAGAGGCGCCTTCACCCCGGGCGATCCCCGGGCCTCCCGCACCCTGACCCGGGCTTTCCGGTCCTTCGCCCGTCAACGACGGCTATCCGGTATCGATCGTCGCCTGGTGGCCAGAGACGTTCTCTGGCTGCTCTATCGAAGTGGCGGCTTCCGGGGCCGCTCGAGCCTCCGCTTCTGCCTTCAACACCCCTTGGCGGCGGCGCGCGTGGTTGCCGCTGGGGTGATCCGTGGGCCCAGCAGCTCGCGATAGAGCGCGAGCTGGCGTTCCACCGCCGGGCGGAGCGCGTAGTGCTCTTCGGCGGCCACCCGGCAACGGCGCGACAGCTCGGGGTCGTTCAGGAGGGCCCGGAGCTCAACGATCGCGCGGCGGTACTCCGGCTCGCTGTGATCGCGCACCACCACGCCCACCCGCTCGCGCAGGATGATCTCGTCGCTGTCGCTGGCGTTGGGGGTCGTCACCACCGGCAGCCCGCACGCCCAATACTCGCCGATCTTCGTGGGGGAGCAGCCGTGCTCGCTCGTGCCGCGGGCGAGAAAGAAGAGCCCGACGTCGTGCCGTCGCAGCTCCCCCGGCATGGCCTCGTGGGGCAGGCAACCGAGCGACCAGAGATCGCGGGGCAGCCCGCCGCGGCCCAGCATCTCCTGCACGAGCGCAGGCTCGGCCCGGGTCAGGACCGTGAGACGCACCCCGGGCACTTCGCGAGCGGCCAGCGCGACGAAGCGGCCAATCCGGTCGAGCTCGTAGCGCCCGCCCACCGTGCCCGTGTAGACGAACTTCAGGCCGGCCGAGAGCGCCCTCTCCGGGGATTCCCTCGCGCCGAACAGGTCGAGGTCCACGCAGCTCGGGACCACAATCACGGGCGTTCCACGCCGTCGGACCGCGG
>WNFM01115398.1_pt2 | contig 22989 bp, 22 predicted proteins | sample 5400271 | NCBI WGS metagenome assembly WNFM01 (sample SAMN13153352, study PRJNA577476) | soil metagenome | isolation source: 60 cm saprolite on Douglas fir-dominated hillslope | place: USA:California | collected 2013-09-17
CCACGGCCGTTCCTTTTGAATTTTCCCGGGCTGTTACGCAACGTGCCAATCCTCGAACAGGCTGCAAATGGACGCGGCCTGTTCACCATCCGTGCCGAGCGCGACGGCATCGTGCGGCGTGTACCGGTTGTGATGCAGGCGCAGGGTGCGATCATGCCTTCGCTCACACTGGAAATGCTTCGACTCGTGAGTGGAAGCAATACCGTCCTGATCCGCTCCGACCACGCCGGCGTGCAAAACGCTGCCGTGCCGGGCTTTGTAATTCCGACTGATCGCAACGGTCAGCTATGGATTCATTTCGCACCTCACGATATGGCTCGCTACATATCTGCCGCCGATGTCCTGGAAGGACGCGTGCCGGCTGAACGCGTGGCCCGTAGACTCGTGCTGATCGGTACATCGGCTGTCGGATTGCTCGATTCCAAAACCACTCCCATCGACCCGGTGATGCCGGGCGTTGAGGTGCACGCTCAAGTCCTTGAAAGCGTGTTGACGCAGTCAGTGCTGACAGAGCCCGGCTACGCAGTTGGCGTCGAGCTTTGCGCCGCGCTTCTGCTGGGAGCCGCCATCATCTGGTTGGCTCCGATTTTAAGTCCGGTCTTCCTGCTCATCTTTGGGGTCGCAATTATCGTATTGGCTTTAGGGGCGTCTTGGTATTTTTACGTGCAGGATCGGCTGCTACTTGATTTCACCTATCCACTATTTTCGAGCGCGCTCGTCTATCTCACGCTGGTGTTCAGCAATTACGCCAGCGAGCAGGCGCAGCGTCGCCGAATCCGGTCTGCCTTCGGCCAATATCTTTCGCCCTCACTAGTCGAACAGCTTGCACAGTCGCCGGAGAAGCTTGTCCTTGGCGGGGAAGAGCGCGAGATGAGTATTTTATTCAGCGACGTGCGTGGATTCACCACGATATCCGAACTCTACAAGGACGATCCGCAGGGCCTGACCTCCCTCATGAATAGTTTTCTCACGCCTTTGACCAACGCAATCATCGAGCACAAAGGCACGATCGACAAATACATGGGCGATGCGGTCATGGCGTTCTGGAATGCGCCACTGAATGATGCCAATCACGAACAAAATGCCTGCGATGCAGCTCTCGAAATGCTTCACCGCGTTGAGACGCTCAATCGTGAGCGCGAGCAGCAAGCCAAAGAAACTGGTCAACGTTTTATTCCGATCAAAGTCGGCGTCGGCATCAATACGGGAAAATGTGTTGTCGGAAATATGGGATCCGATCTTCGCTTTAACTATTCGGTGCTTGGCGACCCCGTGAATCTCGCATCGCGGCTGGAGGGTCAATCGAAGACCTACGGCCTCTCTGTCATCATCGGTTCAAAAACAGCGTCAGGCCTTCGCGACAAGTTTGCCGTGTTGGAATTCGATCGGATTACGGTGAAAGGGAAGACCGAGCCGGAATCCGTTTTCACCGTTCTTGGCCGCACTGATGTCGCCAGCAACGATAAATTTCGTCGGCTGCGTGACGCTGTGGCCGAGATGCTCTCTTGCTATCGTCAGCGCAATTTCTCTGGAGCGGCAAAATCAATTATTCGGTGCCGCGAAGTTAGCGACGGTTTTGGCCTTGATGGTCTTTTTGAACTCTATTCCGAGCGGATTTCGTCGTACGAGAAAGACCCGCCACCCGCCAATTGGGACGGCGTCGCCGTCCTCGAGACCAAGTAAGCTTGGCCTTAGTCACATTTATGATTGGCACGGCCGCCTGATGTTCTTGCGGTCCGCCACACATTACGGTCATCTATGCGCCACTTGAAAGAAACAGCTGGGTAGGACATGGCGAAAAACAGCCGGAAATCCGTGCGCGCGTTGCGGTCACAACTTTGGTTCGACAATCCCGAAAACCCCGGCATGACCGCGCTCTATCTCGAGCGCTATCTCAACTACGGCCTTACCCCTGCCGAACTGCGGTCTGGCAAGCCAATTATCGGCATCGCCCAGACCGGTTCGGACCTCTCCCCCTGCAATCGTCATCACCTTGAACTCGCCCAACGCGTACGCGAGGGAATTCGTGCCGCCGGCGGCATTGCTTTCGAGTTCCCATGCCATCCGATTCAGGAAACTGGAAAGCGTCCAACCGCCGCGCTCGATCGCAACCTCGCCTATCTCAGTCTGGTCGAAGTTCTTTACAGCTACCCTCTCGACGGCGTCGTACTAATGACGGGCTGCGACAAGACTACGCCGGCATGCTTGATGGCGGCCGCCACGGTGAACACGCCGGCGATTGTTCTTTCGGGCGGTCCGATGCTCAACGGCTGGTGGAAGGGCGAGCGCGCGGGCTCGGGTACGGTCGTCTGGAAAGCGCGTGAGGAACTCGCTGCCGGCCGCATCGACAATCGTGAATTTCTCGAAATCGCGGCGGCTTCGGCACCATCGGTCGGCCATTGCAACACCATGGGCACAGCTTCGACGATGAACGCGCTTGCGGAGGCGCTTGGTATGTCGCTGCCCGGTTGTGCCGCCATCCCGGCGCCTTACCGCGAACGCGGGCAGATTGCCTATGACACTGGACTACGTGCGGTCGAAATCGTCGAGCAAGACCTGAAACCCTCGGACATTCTTACCCGCAAGGCATTCGAGAACGCCATTGTCGCGAATTCGGCAATCGGCGGATCAACCAACGCGCCGATCCATATCAATGCCATTGCGCGCCATATCGGCGTAAAGCTTTCAATCGAGGATTGGGAGAAGGTCGGTTACGACGTGCCGCTGCTGGTGAATATGCAACCCGCCGGACATTATCTCGGCGAGGAATATTATCGCGCCGGCGGATTGCCTGCGGTGATGCGGGAATTGCTGAAAGCGAAGCGCATCCACGCTGACGCACTGACGATTAATGGCAAGACTATGGGTGAGAATGTCAGGCGCGCGCACAGCAAGGACCTCGACGTTATCAAGTCTTACAAAACGCCGATGAAAAAGCAGGCAGGATTTAAGGTGCTGATGGGAAACCTATTCGACTCCGCAATCATGAAGACCAGTGTGATCTCGGATGAATTCCGGAAACGCTTTCTCTCGAACCCCACGGACAAAAATGCATTCGAAGGCCGCGCGGTGGTGTTCGACGGACCGGAGGATTATCACCATCGCATCGATGATCCGTCATTGAAGATCGACGAACACACTTTGTTGTTCATGCGCGGCGTCGGCCCGATGGGCTACCCAGGCTCGGCAGAAGTTGTAAATATGCAACCACCAGCAGCGCTCATCAAAAGAGGCATCACCTCCCTGCCCTGCATTGGCGACGGGCGGCAGTCAGGCACATCAGGCTCGCCGTCGATCCTGAATGCCTCGCCAGAAGCGGCAGCTAACGGCGGGATTGCATTGCTTAAGACCGGCGACCGGGTTCGCATCGACCTCAGCAAGGGTACCGCCGATATCCTGATTTCGAAAGCGGAACTGTCGCGGCGCCGGGCGGCATTGCTCAAACGTGGCGGCTACCACTATCCGGAGAGCCAGACGCCGTGGCAAGAAATCCAACGCGGCATTGTCGATCAATTGGCTGACGGCATGGTGCTCAAACCCGCGGTTAAATATCAGCGCGTCGCGCAGAAATCCGTGCCGCGCGACAACCATTGAAAGAGAGTCATTCTCGTGAGCAACAGACTGAAAGGAAAGCTGGCTCTTGTGACTGCTGCCGGACAAGGCATCGGTCGCGCCATCGCGGAGGCATTTATCGCCGAAGGCGCCAAAGTAGTCGCCACTGATGTCACGATCGATAAGCTCAAGGGATTGAAAGCCGCAAAATGTGCCAAGCTCGACGTCCTCTCGACCAAGGCGGTCGACGCATTCGCCAAAGCAATCACGAAAGATTTCGGTCCATTGAATGTGCTCGCTAATGTCGCCGGTTACGTGCACCAGGGTACTGTGCTCGAATGCTCGGAAAAGGACTGGGACCTTTCGTTCGACCTGAACGCCAAATCCATGCACCGGACGATCAAGGCCTTTCTTCCCGCTATGCTGAAGAATGGAGGCGGCTCGATCGTCAACATGTCGTCCGGTGTTTCCTCCATTAAAGGTCTGCCCAACCGCTACGCCTATGGCGCGACCAAGGCGGCGGTGATCGGCCTGACAAAAGCGGTCGCCGCCGATTTCATTACAAAGGGCGTTCGTTGCAACGCCATTTGTCCTGGTACGATCGTGTCGCCATCTTTCGAAGACCGTGTGCAGACGGTCGCCAAGCTATCCGGCCGGCCACTCAAACAGGTGCGCGAAAATTTCATCGCCCGTCAGCCAATGGCGCGGCTCGGCACCGCCGAAGAAGTAGCCGCTTTGGCTGTTTTCCTAGCCTCGGATGAATCGAGCTATATCACCGGCCAGCCGCACCTCGTTGATGGTGGCATGGCGCTTTAGGTGGGAATCTGCCTACTGCGCTCGGCCCGAAACAGCGTCGCAAGTCGGGCTTGCTTTTCGGACGGCGAAAGCCCGATGATTTGCCGGCACGGGCGTCCGATTGGGGGCCCCCGTGCAAGTGGTTCTAAAATATAGAAGAAAACGAAAAAAGTGCATTGGCTGCTGCGGTGGCCCGGGGAGGAATGAATGGCTTCGGTCGCAATTCGCGATGTCCGGAAGGCCTTCGGCGCGACAAGCGTCATCCACGGCGTAAATGTGTCCATCCGGGACGGCGAATTCGTCGTGCTGGTCGGCCCGTCTGGATGCGGCAAGTCGACCTTGCTGCGAATGATTGCAGGTCTGGAAAATATTACCGCTGGTGAAATCCGTATCGGCGATCGCGTCGTCAACAATCTGCCGCCGAAAGAGCGCGATGTGGCGATGGTCTTCCAAAACTACGCGCTTTATCCGCATATGACCGTCGGCGCCAACATGGCCTTCTCCATGAAACTGCGTGGCGCGCCGAAGAGCGAAATCGATGAGCGCGTTAAACGCGCCGCCGAAATCCTCGGTTTGTCCCAATTGCTTGAACGCTTTCCGCGTCAACTTTCCGGTGGCCAGCGTCAGCGCGTCGCTATGGGACGCGCCATCGTGCGCGATCCGCAAGTGTTCCTGTTCGACGAGCCGCTTTCGAACCTCGATGCCAAGCTGCGTGTGCAGATGCGCACAGAAATCAAAGAACTTCATCAGCGGCTCAAAACCACGACCATTTACGTCACGCACGACCAGATCGAAGCAATGACGATGGCCGACAAGATCGTCGTCATGCATGACGGGCTTGTCGAGCAGATCGGTGCGCCGCTTGATCTCTATGATCGGCCCGACAACCTGTTCGTCGCCGGCTTCATCGGTTCGCCGGCAATGAACATGATCAAAGGCCGCATCCGCGTTAATGGCACCGCCAGTTTCGAGGGGCCAGCAGGCGTGAAATTTTCTCTTGCCGCCGCAGGATCCGGCAACGACGGACGCCCCGCTGTATACGGGGTGCGGCCGGAACACTTCTCGCTTTCCGATGATGGCGCAGAAGCGGAGGTTCAGGTTATCGAGCCTACCGGTTCGGAACTTCAAGTTGTCGCCAAGCTCGGCGGTGAGGAAATTACCGCGGTGTTCCGCGAGCGCCATCAATTCAAGCCGGGCGAAAAGATCCGGCTCAAGCCCGATCCGCGGCTAGTGCATCTTTTCGACGAAGAAACGGGAAAACGCCTTAGCAACTAGGACCACAACGGAGGAACGACCATGAGCAACTTTACGCGCCGTACCCTGGTCAGGGGCGGCACTGCGGCCGCGGCCGCCGGGGCATTAACCGGCCCCGCATTACTGGAATGGGCGAAAGCGTGGGCCCAGAACGCACCTTGGAAGCCTGAAAAGGATGCCAAGCTATCGATGCTGCGCTGGAAATATTTCGTTCAGTCGGAAGATGACGCATTCGTAAAGCTGATCGAGGCTTTCACCAAAGCGACAGGCGTAAAAGTCGACATCGCGCGCGAGTCGTATGAGGATGTGCAGCCGAAAGCATCGGTTGCCGCCAACACGGGGACCGGCCCGGACCTGTTCTGGGGCCTCTACTCGCTGCCGCACCTCTTCCCGCAAAAGTGCGTCGACGTGACCGACGTTGCCGACTATCTCGGCAAAAAATACGGCGGCTGGGTGCCGAGCGCGATCACCTACGGCAAGAGCGGCAACAAGTGGATCGCGATCCCGATCTGCTACTCGGGCAACATGATCAATTACCGTATCGAGGCATCGAACAAGGCCGGCTTCTCGAAATTCCCGGAGACGAGCGACGCCTTTCTTGAATACGCCAAGGCGATGAAGAAGAACAACACGCCGGGCGGTTTTGCGCTCGGTCACGCTTCCGGCGACGGCAACGGATGGGTGCACTGGTGTCTGTGGTCGCAGGGCGGCAATACCGTCGACAAGAACGACAAGGTCATCATCAACTCGCCGGAAACCGCCAAGGCGCTCGAATTTGCCAAGGCGCTCTATGCCGAGATGATCCCCGGTGTCGCGTCCTGGAACGACGCATCCAACAACAAGGCGTTCCTGGCTGGGGAGATCAACTGGACCGACAACGGCATCTCGATCTACGTTGCAGCCAAGAAAGACGCGACAAAGAAACAGATCGCCGATGACATGAACCACTCGTATTGGCCGGTGGGCCCCGTTGGCAAGCCGACCGAATTGCATCTGATGTATCCGGCAATGGCGATGACCTACACCAAGAATCCGCAGGCTTGTAAGACGTTGATGGCCTTCATGCTGGAAGCCGACAACTTCAATCCGTGGATCCAATCGGCGCAGGGCTACCTCACGCACTGCCTCAATGCCTACGACAAGAACCCGATCTGGACTGCGGACCCGAAGAATACAGTCTTCGGCCAGGCGGCGAAGCGGACGTTGACCGCAGGCGGGCTCGGCTCGGTCGGCGAGAAGGCAGCGACCGCGATTGCGGACTTCGTTGTGCTCGACATGTTCGCGAATTACTGCACGGGCCGTGAAGATGTGAAGGGCTCGATCGCGATCGCGGATCGTCAGCTCAAGCGCATTTATCGCTAGTGGCGAGGCCGGCGGGTGGTTTGAACCTCCCGCCGGTCGTTTTCCCGGTTGCGAATAATGGACCAGACGTCGCAATGACGATCGCGCTCGAACAAGGCAGCACCAAACGCGTCATGCGTGACGCGACGGCTTGGGAACGTCTCAAGACCAATCGGGAATGGCTGAGCTTCTGGTTCATGCTGCCGGCGGCGGCGTTTCTCATTCTTTTTCTGGCCTATCCGCTCGTGCTCGGCGTCTGGTTATCGTTCACCGACGCCCGCATCGGCCGCTCCGGCGTGTTTATCGGCCTTGAAAACTACGAATGGTTGATGGGTGATTCGACGTTCATCCTCTCGGTCTTCAACACGCTGCTTTATACCGGTGTCGCTAGCATCATCAAATTCGCAGTCGGCCTCTATCTCGCGTTGCTGCTGAACGAGAGGCTGCCGTTCAAGGCCATCCTCCGCGCCTTGGTATTGATCCCGTTTATTGTGCCGACGGTGCTATCCGCTATCGCATTCTGGTGGCTGTTCGATCCTCAATTCTCAATTATTTCGTGGTCGCTCAAAAAAATGGGCCTGATCACCGCTAATATCGATTTCCTTGGCGACATCTGGAATGCGCGGTGGTCGGTGATTTTTGCAAATATCTGGCGCGGTGTGCCGTTCGTGGCGATCACGCTGCTTGCCGGGCTGCAAACTGTGTCGCCATCTCTTTATGAAGCGGCGACCATCGACGGCGCAACGCCATGGCAACGGTTTCGCTTTATCACTTATCCGCTACTCACGCCGATCATTGCGGTGGTGATGACATTTTCGGTGCTGTTCACCTTTACCGATTTCCAGTTGATCTGGGTAATGACGCGCGGCGGACCGGTCAACGCCACCCATTTGATGGCGACACTTTCCTATCAGCGGGCGATATTGGGCGGTCAGTTGGGCGAAGGCGCGGCAATTTCGACCGCGATGATTCCGTTCCTGCTCGCGGCCATTCTTGTTTCATGGTTCGGGCTGCAGCGAAGGAAGTGGCAACAGGGAGAGAGCAATGACTGACGCTCTCGCTGGCAAGGCCACCACTCCGCGGGACGTCCTGACCGGCTCTGCGCCGCTCGCCGACGAGACCGAAGGAATGAGCTATCTGCACAGTCTGCCGCGGCGGCTGATAACGGTCTATCTCCCACTGTCGATCATTCTGTTTGTGCTGCTGTTTCCGTTTTACTGGATGGCGCTGACTTCGATTAAGCCGGACGAGCAATTGCTCGATCTCGAAACCTACAGTCCGTTCTGGACCTGGAACCCGACGATCAAGCACATCTATAAGCTGCTGTTCGAGACCGAATATCCGGTATGGCTGTGGAACACGATGTTTGTCGCTGTCTGCGCGACCGCGCTGTCGATCATTGCCAGCGTGCTCGCCGCCTACGCGATCGTGCGGCTCCGCTACAAGGGTGCGCAATGGGTCGGCGGTGCGATCTTCCTTGCTTATCTCATTCCACCCTCGATCCTGTTCATTCCGCTTTCGACCGTCGTGTTCCAGTACGGGCTGTTCGACACGCCCTTTGCGTTGATTCTGACCTACCCGACGATCCTCATCCCATTCTCGACCTGGCTACTGATGGGCTATTTCAAGACCATTCCCTTCGAGTTGGAGGAATGTGCACTGATTGACGGCGCCAGCCGCTGGCAAATCCTGCTGCGCATCGTGTTGCCATTGTCGATACCCGGAATGATCTCGGCCTTTATCTTCTGCTTCACGCTGTGCTGGAACGAATTCATTTACGCACTCACCTTCATTTCCTCGACGCAATACAAGACCGTGCCAGTTGCGATCGTGACCGCGCTGGTGGACGGCGACATTTACCGCTGGGGTTCGTTGATGGCGGGCGCGATGATCGGCTCGCTACCGTTGGTCATCCTGTACGCGTTTTTCGTCGAGCACTACGTCTCGGCAATGACGGGCGCGGTAAAGGAATAGTCCCTTATTTTCTTCAAGAAGTTTGACAACGATTCGTTGGTTGATTCGTGCGAATCGCCAACTCGACACGCCAATCGCTGTCTTTAACCGCGACGTCTGCTACCTGACATAGCGAGGCTGATACGGGAACCTTCTCCGTTGTTGCACGTTTATGCGCGGGTCTTTTTGGGAGGTGAATATTGCAGTCTGCGCTTTGCGAAAAAGAAGCCCTTCTCCGGAGCGCAGCCCTTTCGCCGTTTCTTCATCAACGCAAAGAGGGAAACCATGAATCGCGTAGGCATCATGGGAATGCTAACCGTATTGCTTTTCGTCGCTTTCGTGCCTTCATCGGCTAATGCTTATCATCGCCATCATCACTCCAGCCGTTTACATCAGCAGCTCTCATATCGCGGTTCTGACACTTGCGTATTCACGAATAACGGGCGCCGCGTCTGCAACGTGAACTCGCCAATTCTCGATGCCGCCGGCAACGGCGCGATCGCCATGGCAGATGCAGACGCGGTCATTGGGTCGCGCCCCGACGGCTGCCCCCACGCGTATTGCGGGTGCGGCTTGCGCAAATATCTCGGGCTTTCCGATGCGCGGCTCAACCTGGCTTCCAATTGGGCAAGATTGCTCCCGCGTGAGTCTGGTCCGCGCGCAGGACTTGCCGCCGTTCGAAATCATCACGTGATGTATATCGAGTCCGCTGCCGGCGACGGGCAATGGGTAATCCGCGACTACAATTCTGGCGGCGGATTGTCGAGAGTGCACGTACGCGACGTGCGCGGCTATGTGTTTGTCAATCCACACGCACAATTGGCCGGGCAGTAGCGGCTTCGGAATTCGATGCGGGTTGACGCTGGACACAGATCACCTGATAGTTCGTGCGTATGGTAGTTATCCGCGCAATTCTGGCTGTTTGGATTTCCTTTTCGGTTGCCATGATACCGGCAGCGGCGGGTGCCGCCATTTCAGCAGAACCCGTGGAAATGTCGATGTCCGATCCAATGGACATGACTTGCTGCCCTTGCTGCAATACTCAGGATGATTCCAAGAATCCGGTCGCGTGTGCGATCAAGTGCATAAATGTTTTCGGCGCAGTTCTACCGCGGACGTTTTTGCTGCCGAAACAAATTGAGGTGGCCCCGCCGTTTATTGTGAACGTCACATTGCGTGGGCATGTCAGAAGCCCGCCGACGCATCCACCGCCGGTCTGACCATTTCCCAAAGCTGACGGCGCGACACGCGTAACCTTGCGCGGTCGCGAATTTATTCTTGTCATCACCGGAGATAGATCATGAACCGCACTCACGTGGCCGCTTTGGCGGCGGTGGCTCTAATTGCAATCGCATCAAAAGTTTTTGCGGCGGAAGGAACCCCGGCCCGAGGCCAGCGCGTATTCGGGGCATGCGCAGCGTGCCATTCTTTACAGCCCGACCAAAGCATGACGGGTCCAAGTCTCGCGGAGATTTGGAACAGAAAAGCCGGGACGCTGGAGAGTTTCAACCGGTATTCCGACGCTCTCAAGTCCGCGAACATCATTTGGGACGATAAGACGCTCGATGAGTGGATCAAAGACCCGCAGCATGTCGTGCCCGGCAACAACATGACGTTCCAAGGAATGAAGGACGCTCAACCTCGCGCGGATCTATTGGCGTTCCTGAAGCAAGCAACGAAAAAGGGTGCAGCACAAACGGCTCTGCAAAGCGGCGGCATGGGCAACATGGGAGGGATGATGGGTGGCGGACAAGTTCCCAATCTAAAAAAGCTTTATTCGGCGATGCGTGTGCAAGCAATTACGTATTGCAAGGACACCTACACAGTGACAACGGCCAACGGCCAGCAGCGCAAGTTTTGGGAACGCAATCTCCGCTTAAAGACCGACGCGAGCGGCGACGGTCCCGAAAAGAATGCGCCTGCACTTATTGATGCTGGAATGATGGGTGATCGCGCGGACGTTATTTTTGCGGACCCGAGCGAAATCAGCCCATTTATTGCCGCGAAGTGCTAGTTGGCAACATACGTTGGCGGAGAGGGAGGGAGTCAAAGCATATTCTAACCGATCTATGAGAACGTCAGCCTTAATTCTGCAACGTCGGGTTCGATGCAAATGTTATAGGATGGCGTTTCGCAACCTGAAACTCGCGGCCCCCGGCGAGATTGAAAGTGCCGTGGCGCGAAGCGCGGGCTCTCCGAACGCCCCGCTAGGCGAAAATGCGCCGGTGAAATTCAGGAGCGTCAAACTCGCCTGCGAATTCGTCCGGGACGATATTCGTCCGTTCTCGTTCGGCGCACGTGCAGGGCAAAGACTTGCGGGTCGCCAGCTTTATTCTGCGACCGTTTGGAAACTCGACGTACCGGCGGACGAATGGCCCGCGACCTTCAAGAACATACTTTGTGCCAACCGAAAACCGCGTTGGCAGATGAGAGGCTCTAGGCATGTGTAGCCCTCCGCTTCTCCTTACCCCCAAACAATACCAGAAGAGTGTTGCCATGCTCATTTTGTGGCCAAAATGCAGTTGTCCCCGCTTTGCACCGCTCAGAGCGTCGGCACGGTGGGAATGCGCCTAGAGGTCTATCCGTCTGATCGTACGGTGATTTCGGGTAGTTTGCGCACGTGACGACGTCAAATCTTGATGCCGGCTTTACACCCGATAGCGGACATTCGCTGGAGCCATTGGCCTATGACAGCGCGCCTTTCCCAACGAGCGTCATCGCCCGGGCGCGGTTCCGTCGCCCGGAGGCTCGGTTGCTGGCGCAAGCGTTAGCTCGGCGTCGTTGATGACGTAGCGGACATAACGGTAGTCGCGGATAAAGCTGATCCGGCCGTCTTTCCACTCAAGCCACATCAGGTAGCTGGGCCTCTCCGTCTGAGGGCCCTCCCAGACCGCGATCACCTCGCGGCCATCGAGCCACGCGGGGGCGAGATGCACGGGGGCGCTGTGCGAGTAGATGCCGAAGAACATGCCCACGTCGGCAGCGCCGGCGCGCACCGGGTAGGTCGACTGGATCAGCCGCACGTCCTCGGCCAGCATTGCGCGCAGTCCCCCCCAGTCTGCGCGGCGCGGGCTGGGCCAGCGCCTGCGCGTTGATGGTCTTGAGCCGGGCCCGTCCGCGGGCGAGGTGAGCCTTCACCGCGTTGACCGTAAGGCCAAGCGTGGCGGCGATCTCTTCGAGGGACTGGTCGAGCACGTCCTTGAAGATCACCACGCTGCGCTGGACGGTCGGAAGCTCCGCGAAGCGCGACACCGCCGTCTCTACTGCCTCCCGCCGCATCATCACCTCCGCAGGGTCTATGTTCTCCGGATCGGCGACCTCGTGCGCCGCCTCGATGGGCTCGGCCGCGCGGATCGCGCGGCTGCGCAGCAGGTCCAGCGCGCGATTATGGGCGATGCGAAACAGCCAGGGGCGGAGCGGCGTGGCATCCTCCAATTTCTCCACGGCGACGAGGGCCCGGGCGAAAGTGTCCTGCACCACATCCTCGCCATCGATCACCGAGCCCATCAGGCGCGCGCAGTAACGGTGCAACTCCGGCCGCAGCTCTCCGGCCAGCGCCAAGAGCTCGGCTTGGCGCGCCGTCGGCGGCGGAGATGGACTCCCGTTCACGCCGCCTCTCCCTCGAGAACCGTGATCCCCGTATCGCCCTTCAGGCCGAAGGCGAAGCCCGTAGCGTATCGCGGATCGTCCAGCACTGCGACCACGTGGTCACCGAATTGGCGTGGCGGCATCGGCGCGCCGAACTGGGCGAGATACGCTTCGCGCTCCATGCCCATCGCCCGGGCGTAGGCGCTGGACGCCTCGTCCCCGACCCCGGTGCCGCCGATGATCTGCATAGGCACGATCGCCTGGAAGCGGATCCCGAGACGCTTCTGCTCCGAGACTTTGTTGGCGTACTTGGCCATGAACCAGAGCATGCGCTTGGCGCCGGCGTAGCCGCCCGAGAGCGGCGACCCGTTCTGCGCCGCGCCGCTCGAGCCTATCAGGACGCGGGCGCCCGGGCTGAGCGGCAGGTTGAGCGCCGCTTGCAACCAGTAGAGGCCCGCCTTCACGTCAGTCTCCCAGGTCGCGGTGAAATCCGCCCAGCTCAGTTGGTCGAGCGGTCCCATCCGCGGGGTCGTGCCGGCGTTGAGCACCAGGACCTCGGGACGGACGTCAGCAAGAATGCGCTGGGCAGCCAACTTGTCGGTGACGTCGGCCGAGATGACGGCAATGCCGAACTTTCGTTTCGCTGCGGCGAGCGCCGCATGGCCGCGCGCCACGACGGTGACCTTGGCACCCTCGTCGACCAAGGCCGCGACAAGTCCGAGGCCCAGGCCATGGCTGCCGCCGGTGACGACGACATTCTTTTCTTTGAGGCTCATCGTTCTGCTCCTGTGTCTACGTGTAGTTAGAACGTGTGAGGCCTGGAAAAAGAGTCACATCGGCGGCATGAGTCCGGGGACCGGCGGCGTGGCTACGCCAACCGGATCGTTGTTCTGTGCGACGGCGAGGTGGTGGCCGGCCATCGGCTTCCTGCTGAGGGAGCTGGCGCGACCTTGTGCAGAGCGGAACATGGATGGTCTTTGGGCAGCGTAAATCTGCCAAGGTCTTGCTCTGAATTTTGCCTTAAAGCGGATTCAGTGAACGGTTCATTGCGATGACATCGGCATGGACATCGGCATAGGTCGGCTTGTTGGCAAAGAGCCTGCCATAATTCTCTCTCCACTCCTTGTCGCGTATCTTTTCCGCCTTACCCTTGACCGCTGCCCTGATCCCTTCCCTCGTCTTTTCCACACCATAGTCGCAACAATAGGCGGGCGTTGAAGGCTGCTGCCGCCACGATTCTTCTAACGAACCGCCATCGACCGGATCGAACCCCATTTCATTTACCAGTCCCATTACGATCTGTTTGGCCCGAGCATCATCACCCGCGACGGGGATAGCGAGCCGATCTGGCGAGCCTTCGGGCTTCCCCAGTTCAGAGAGGGCGTAGAACATGATGCTATTGAACGCCTTGAAAATGGGGCGGCCAAGCTGCTGCGATATCCAGACGCTTTCCGGCATACCGGCGTCGATCTCCGGAATGCGAGCGTCGCGCACGTCGGGGTAATAGTTCCCCGTATCGATGATCACCAAGCCTTCCGCCGCCCGATTGAACAAGTCGTTGGGCAGTTTCGCCACGGCGGGAAATGGCATTGATAACAACACGACGTCCGCGCCTTCTACGCCACCGTAGATATCGGCAGCGTCGGCTCCGATTTCATCCGCAAATTGCTTGACGGCCTCGGCGCCCCGCGAATTGGCGACACGCACGCTATGGCCTTTCTTGCTCCATTTGCGCGCTATAGTTCCCCCCATCTCACCGATGCCAATAACGCCAATCTTCATAATCTCACCTACCGGGTGTTGCTTCCAATGCCCGGCTTCGTCGGTTGGCGATTAGCTTCAGCCAGGGGCCCGAATGAAACCCACTCATCAGCAAGTACATCGGGACCATTTCGCCTAGCCATGGCGGCTCTTGCCCGGCCGCACAGATCATCACCATTTTTCCACCGCCGAGAACACCCGTCAGCAGCGCCATGGTTGCGAAGCTCGGCGCCGCCGCGAAGCCTAGCCAATCGGTCGCGCCAAGGGTGGCCGCGCCAAGGGTGGCCGCGTTGCGACTCTCATGACCGATCGTGTCGCTGGCCGGTCCGACCAAAGCCCCGCTCATTGTTTGTCTCCCGCTGGACGTGCCCTCGCTAGTTTTTGGGATCTTTCCACACGGCTTCTCCGGCGGTCGCTACCTCGATCCACTTCTGATCGGGTACGGCCTCGGCATCGTAGTTGTCGTGCCAGTTCCACCACTTGTACGGTGGGGTCTGGGGGTAGCCCTCCGGCGAGTCCTCCCACGCCTCCTGGCGTCCGAGGGGAGTCGCGTCGAGGTAGCTCCAGACGGTCCCCATCGCCTCGTCGCCGCGGGCGTTGATAAAGTAGGTGCGGAACACGCGCTCGCCGTCACGGAAAAAGACGTTGTGGCCGTGCCACTCGTCCACGCCGAAGTCGGAGTCGAAGCTGTCCGTCAGCGTGTACCAGGGCATCTTCCAGCCCATCCGCGCCTTCCGCCGCACGATGTCAGCTTGCGGCGCACGCGATGCGTAAACGAGCGTGGTCTCGCGGGCGTTCAGATGGGCGAGGTTGCCGATCTGGTCGGCCCCCAGGGAGCAGCCGCGGCAGGCATGCTCGGGCCACCCGAACACCCCGGGCTCGAAGAAAGCGCGGTAGACGATCAGCTGACGGCGACCGTCGAACAAGTCGAGCAGGCTCGCCTTGCCCCGAGGCCCGTCAAACTCGTACGCCTTCTCCACGGCCATCCACGGCATGCGCCGACGCTCGGCGGCCAGCGCGTCACGGGCGCGCATCGAGGCCTTCTCTTTCACGAGCAGCTGTTCGCGCGCAGCCGCCCAATCCTGCGGCGACACGATCGGAGGTGTATTCATCGCGAGCGGTCCGCCCTTGCGGTCATCCTTAGTGGAAATCGGCATAATCGCCTCCTGTTTGTCGGGGTGTTTATTGAGAGAGCGCGGTCAGCTCCGGTCGAGCGACGGACGCCGATCAAATGCGTCTCGTGGTGCGGCTTTATTCCCAGCTGTCGAGCTTGATCTCGTTTGGATGGGGCGCGCCTTTTCCGGTTTCGAGAAGCGACTTCAGGCTCAACAAAAAGACCGCCCACTTGGTGCTGCAGTGGTGCATGAACTCCACCGGCTCCTTCCAGCCTTGGTGCTTGAAAAGTATGATGGTCCAGTCGGCTTCCTGTCTGAGGTCGAAACTGATCTTGGTGCCGATCCATTCTTGGGGTCCGTCGACCACCTGCCAGAGCACACGCTTGGCGGGATGAAGCTCAAGAACCTTCATGTCGATACCGCCAGCCCCAAAGCGGAATTGGAGCACTCCGCCGACTTTGCCTTCCCCTTGCGTGTTGGTAGTCCACCAACCGGAAAGGCCGTCGAGTGTGGTCAATGCCTTATAGGCGGCATCGGGCGACGACGATTTGATGCCGACTTTGTGTAAAATATCCACCATATGCCGTTCTCCTCAGGTCTCAGCCTTCAGCAGCCTTCAGCAAGTGGGGCCATGGAGCCTCATCGACTCCCTCAACCCATGACGTTTGAAGCCGTGGAAAGGAGTCACTGTAGTCTGCAGTTGTCGCGTGAGTTCCATTTTCGCGGTTCGTCGATACTTCTGTGAGGTCGCTACGGTACCGCACGCCGCGCTCGAATGGTTCGGCCGATGCCGAACCATCGCCGCTTGCGGCGGCCAAGGCCGTAACGATAAAATTGCCCCATGGTCGCGACGGCAAATATGGTCGAAGTGGCAGCACTGGTCGGCGACACCGCGCGCGCCACCATGCTAAGCGCGCTCTTGGGCGGGCAGGCGCTGACCGCCAGCGAACTCGCCGCGGGCGCCCGAATTTCCAAATCCACCGCCAGCGGGCATCTGACCAAACTGGTCGGCGCGCGATTGCTCGCGGTGACGCAAATACGCCGCAACCGCTATTACCGAATTGCGTCCCCGCTCGTGGCCAAGATGCTGGAAAGCATCATGGCCGTTGCCGCGATCGAGGTTCCGCCTCGTTTTCAACCGCGTTCGATTCAAGATGACCGGCTGCGCTTCGCGCGCACTTGCTACGACCATTTAGCGGGTAGACTGGGGGTCGCTATCGCCGATGCGCTCGTTGCCAAAGGGTACATCGTCCTCACTGAGAACGATGGCGAAGTGACGGACTCCGGCGCACGTTTTCTTTCTGTCTTTGGTGCAGAACTAACATCGAAGTCTCGAGGCAGACGAATTTTCTGCAGGCCGTGCCTCGATTGGAGCGAGCGCCGATATCACGTCGCTGGCCACATCGGCACAGAGATTCGGCGACGCTTTATGGAGCTTGGCTGGCTTAGGCGGGACCGTGATACGCGGGCGGTGCGCGTCACTCCGGCCGGACAGGTTGGCTTGCGCGACACATTTGGCATAGCAGTCCCGCCTCGCTAGATCGCCGTCGGCGCGTTCATGTCCGCTTTGTGCCATAAGCGGATATTCGTAAACTGGTCTGCACGAAACAAAAAGACCGCCTCGCGGCGGTCTCTCCGAAATCCAATCGGGTATTTTGATCAGGCGGCGACGGCTGCGGCCTTACGTTTCTTGCGCCAGCCGAGCAGACCTAGTGCGCCGAGGCCTGAGGCAAAAAGCGGGAGAGCGGCTGGAAGAGGGGTAGCCGAAGTGGTCGGTGACCCGGCAATGACGTCGAGGATAAGCTGATCGTTCACGTTCGGATTATCGCCAGTGACATCGATTAGAATTTCATTCGGGCCGATAAGTTGCAGACCCAAGTGCGTGTTGCTCTGAAACGTTCCAGTCACCGGCAAGAATGCAGGTGCGGTCGCGGGATCAACCGTTACGCTAGTGATGTTTTCACCGGTAAATAGGAACCTGAAGCCGTTAATCGTGTCACCACACGCGGTCCCGACGTTGCCGCTGACGGAACAGAACGGAGATGCTACCAAGTTCGTGATCACAATCTGCGTGTCGAATACCGTGCTCGTAAAACCGAATCCTTGGTTATCTGGGTAGGTCACCGCCGCGGTCAGCGGTGTAGCGTCTGCGGTGGAGCCACCCTGAGGAATTAGTCCAGTGCTGGTGGGCCCGTTCAGATAGAACATCTGGACCGTATTGCCCGCGCCAAACAAAGTGCTGGCGCTCGCACCGACAGAAAAGCAGATTGTCACTAACAATACTGAGACAAATCCCAATAATGCACGCAAAGCCATGGTCCGCCCCCATACCCCGAACCACGCTTATGCGACTCGCGCCGGGGCTTACTGCCACCCGTAAGATATACATAGAGGCAGGAAAGCCCTCAAGCTAATCGTGTCCGAAGTCCCCTTTGGTTCAAAAGCGGACTTTGTAAGGTGACCGGGGTCTAGTTGGATCCGCTGAGCGCTGCGATGACAAAGTCGATCATCTGATTAAGCGTTGGGCCGGGTTTGTGACCGGCGTCAGCCATGAGTAGCGGGTGGAAAAAGGTGACCATTGCCGCGCAGGTGCACAAGGTAGCGATGCCGACGTCAGGTACATGGAATTCCCCGGATGCAACGCCGGATGCGATGACGGTCGCGATCTCCCCGTTGATGCACCCAATATGCGCCTTGCAAACATCCCAGTTTTCTTTCATCGCCACGGCGACCATCTCATGCATTTTTGAATCGCGGACGTAGCGATCCGAATTCATCTGATGCACGGTTGTCAGCAGCTCGCGTAGCCGCTTCGTAGCGCTTCCGGGCTTCGCGGCGATAGCCTGCGACGCCTGCTCAACCTCCCCCATCAGCCGGCGCGCCACGCCGGCATTGATCGATTTTTTGGAATCGAAGAAGCGGTAGACATTCGCCGGGCTCATCTGCAGAGCCTTGGCGATGTCGGCCACCGTCGTCTTCTGATAGCCGATTTCGCGAAACAAGCGTTCAGCCGTGACGAGAATCCTTTCCCGCACGTCTGTGTCGATGTGGTCGGTTACGTCGGTCATATAGAGTTCTTTATTTTGCCTCTTGTCATTCGGCCGCAAGCGCAACTGCTGCCGATTGTTGCGTGCGTTGAGACGCGTCGACGTCACCGCCACGCTCGCCAAGCCGCTTACGATACCACAAGGCGTACAGGCTGGGCAGGAACAGCAGCGTTAAAAACGTTGCAACGAACAGACCACCCATGATTGTAATGGCCATCGGACCCCAAAACGCCGAGCGCGACAAAGGAACCATGGCGAGAATGGCGGCCATGGCCGTCAGGATGACGGGCCGCGCCCGCCTGACCGTCGCTTCGACAATAGCCTCGCCGCGGGTCAACCCATGGTCCACATCCGATTCGATCTGATCCACAAGGATGACTGCGTTACGCATGATCATGCCGGCCAAGGCGATAAGTCCAAGCAACGCGACAAAGCCAAATGGCTTGCCGGCGACATTCAAGCCCAAGGAGGCCCCGATGATGCCGAGTGGCGCGGTCAGGAAGACTAGAACAAGCCGCGATAGGCTTTGAAGCTGGATCATCAGCAAAGTGAGCATAACGCCGAGCATCATAGGAAACAGTACGAAGATAGAAGCATTGCCCTTTTGCGATTCCTCGATAGCCCCGCCGATTTCGATTCGATAGGCGGGCTCGAGACTGTCGCGGATGGATTGAAGCTTCGGCCAAATGGCATTAGTCACGTCCGGCGGCTGGACGCCATCGACGACGTCGGCGCGCACGGTAATCGCCATGTCGCGATTGATACGCCAGAGGATTGGTTCCTCGTGGGCATATTCAACCTTTGCAATCTGCGACAGGGGAACGGCGACGCCGTTTTGCGAATAGAGGGATAGGTCACCAATATGGGCAAGATCCAGCCGCTCTGAAGGAACAGCGCGGGCGACAACTTCGACTTTTTCGATGCCGTCGCGCACCGTGGTGATCGTCGCGCCCGAAATGAGCATGCTGAGCGACTTGGAAATATCCTGCGGAGTCATGCCCAACGCCCGCACGCGGTCCTGATCGACAACGAGCTTCAGGTACGGGGACTGCTCGTTCCAGTCGAGATGCGGATCGATCACCTGATTGTCGGCGCGCATCACCTCGCGCACTCGGTAGGCTATGTCGCGTACCTTTTTCGTGTCGGGGCCGATGACGCGGAACTGCACCGGAAACCCGACCGGAGGTCCGAAATTGAAACGGTCCACGCGAACACGCGCTTCCGAAAGCGCACCGTCGGCAACCGCCTTCTCGAGCCGCGCCTTGATCCGCTCACGCGCGTCCACATCCTTCGACACGATGACGATCTCGGCGAAGGATTCATTCGGCAATTGCGGATTGAGACCGAGCCAGAACCGCGGCGAGCCCTGACCGACATAGGCCGTGTAGGTCGAAATGTCCTGATCGTCCTTGATCAGCGCCTCGGCTTTCTTGACGGACTCCAGTGTCGTGCCGAACGCCGTGCCGGCAGGCAAGCGAAGCTGGAAGAACAACTCAGGCCGTTCCGATAGGGGAAAGAATTGCTGCTGCACGTGGCCGAACCCAACGATCGAAAGCGCGAAGATGCCGATCGTCGCCAGCACCACAGTCACGCGGCGCTGCACACACCATTCGATAACGCGGCGTAGCGCCCGATAAGTCCGGGTTTCGTAGATCGCATGCGGATCATGCTTTGACCCAAGCCGCGCGAGGTTGGGGAGAAGTTTCACGCCGATGTAAGGGGTGAACACAACGGCTACCAACCATGAAGCTACCAGGGCGATGGCCACCACCCAGAAGATGCCTCCGGCGTATTCGCCGACCGCGGAATTGGCGAAACCGATTGGAAGGAAGCCGGCAGCCGTCACCAGCGTTCCCGTCAACATCGGAAAGGCGGTGGACTCCCATGCGAATGAGGCTGCGCGGACACGGTCCCAGCCTTGCTCTATTTTCACGACCATCATCTCGACGGCGATAATCGCGTCGTCGACGAGCAGGCCGAGTGCAATGATCAATGCGCCGAGCGTGATGCGGTGCAGGTCGAAGCCCATGGCATTCATGACCATGAACACGATCGCGAGGACGAGCGGAACCGACAATGCCACGACGATGCCCGTGCGCCAGCCGAGCGCGAGGAAACTGACGAACAGCACAATCGCCAGCGCCTCGATGAATGAATGGACGAACTCGCCCACCGCGTGCTCGACCACGGTGGGTTGATCGGCGATCTGTTCGAGATCGAAACCCGTCGGCACCGCGGCCATGAAATCGGCGGTCGCACTGCTGACCGCAGGACCGAGCTCGAGAATATTGGCGCCCTTGGCCATCGCAACCCCGATGCCGATGGCAGGCTTGTTTTTCTGCCGGACAATAAAATCAGGCGGATCAGCAAAGCCGTGGGTCACGGTTGCTATGTCGCCCAGGCGAAACAAGCGGCCGTTGGCCTGCACCGGTGTTTCGGCGACCGCCTTGGCGCCGTCGAGAGCGCCGGTGACGCGGAGGGGTACGCGCTGGGCCGCGGATTCCACGGTGCCAGCCGGCACCACCGCATTCTGCCTGGCAAGGGATTGGAATATCTGATCCGTGGTGATGCCAAGCGTCGCTAGTTTGGCGTGGGAAAACTCGACGTAGATCTTTTCGTCCTCCGTGCCGTACAGGTTGACCTTAGCGACGTCCTTGACCTTAAGCAGGCGCTGTCGGAGCCCCTCCGCGACCTTCTTCATCTGGGCGTAGTCGGCGCCCTGAGCCGTGAGCATATAGAGAATCGAATCGACGTCGCCGTATTCGTCATTGACAGACGGACCGACCAGTCCCGCGGGCAGGTTGTCCTTGATGTCGCTGACCTTCTTGCGCAGTTGATAGAACAACTCCGGCACATCGCGTGCCGGCGTGTTGTCCTTGAAGGCAACCTGCATCGCAGTGAAGGCTGGCTTGGTGTAAGTCGTAACCTTGTCGAAATAGGGCAGCTCCTGGAGCTTCTTTTCGATCGGGTCGGCGACTTGCGCCTGCATCTCGGCAGCTGTTGCTCCCGGCCACATGGCGGTGACCACAACCACCTTGATGGTGAATGACGGATCCTCGGCGCGTCCGAGGTTGCGGTAGGACAACAGGCCCGCCACACCGAACATCACGATCAGGAACAGGATCAAGGCGGGGTGAGCAACCGCCCATGCTGAAAGATTGAAACGGCGCATGGCATTTTTCCTTAGCGATCAGAACGACAGTGACGGGACAATTCTGACTTTCTGGGCGGGGTCGAGCTTCTGCACTCCGAGAGCAACGACGTCCGCACCTTCCGCCACGCCACCGCTGACGAGCACATCGCTGCGTTCGTAGGACTTGACGGTGACGTGCTTGAGAGTTACGGCGCCAGTCTTGCTGTCCACGACGTAAAGGGATGGCCCGTCACCCTGGTCAAACAGCGCCGAAAGGGGCAGGCGGGCAACGCGTTCGCTCGCGGGATCGGAGAGGATAAGTGTCGCCGTCATCCCGAGCTGCGCCTCGCTGCCGGCATCGGGCATCGAAAATTTGGCGAGGTAGGTTCGAGTTGCCGCGTCGGCCGAGGGCGCAAGCTCGCGAAGCCTGGCGACATGGCGTTTGTTCGGCTCGGACCAGATCGAGACCTGCGCCTCACCCGACTTCGCGCGCGTCAAAAGTGTTTCGGGGATCGCGACCACAACCTCCTTTTCAGCGAGCCTTGCGACACGCATGGCAGTCTGGCCTGCGGCCACGACCTGGCCAGGCTCGATCAAGGTTGCGGTGACAACCCCCGGCGCGTCCGCGAGGAGCGTCGCGTAGGACAAACTGTTTTTCGTAAGCTCGACCGATCGCTGAGCGCGATTGAGCCGTGCGCGCGCTTCGTCGGCGGTCGCCTTGGCCTGGTCCAGCTGAGCATCGGTTGACCAGCCTTTCTGGCGCAGCTCTTTGGTGCGGGTTTCGGCGGCGCCGGCTTGAGCGAGGACGCCGGTTGCGGCGCTGAGTTCGGCCGCGGCTTGCTCGGCCTGCAGATTGAGATCGATCTCGTCCAGCGTCGCGAGCGGCTGTCCGGTCTCCACAACGGTACCGACCTCGACCAGCCGCTTTGAGACCTTTCCAGCCACCCGGAATCCAAGGTCGCTCTCGATCCGAGGCCGGATCGTCCCAACGAAGCTGCGGTCGGCGACCTGGGCTTCGTAATGAACCGTGGTCACCAAGACCGGCCGGCCAGGCGCCGGTTGCTGGGCAGTCGTCGGCTCGCAGGCCGCCAAAGCCATAGCCGGCAGCAAAACCAACAGTTTGTAATATCTGAAGAAATTCGTCAGACGAGACATGCGGGACCTCCGGTTCAGGTCTGACAATTAACTTGTGATAAATATTAATATTCGTCAACTATCATTTAGTTCATACCTTCGTGATCCGGCAATCGGGAGCGGCAAGGCGCAAAGCAGCAATGGAGATGCGCTGCGGATTATCAGCTCGCTCAGCCTCGACCCAGCGAGCGTCGCGCCGCGGGTGTGAATTAAGAGCCAGACGTAAGGATGAATGCGGGGAAAATAATGTGGAAGCTGATGAGGAAGCCAAACTGCACGCGCGACAGCGACACGGGATCGAATTCCATCGTTGCGC
>WNFM01071695.1_pt3 | contig 22977 bp, 21 predicted proteins | sample 5400271 | NCBI WGS metagenome assembly WNFM01 (sample SAMN13153352, study PRJNA577476) | soil metagenome | isolation source: 60 cm saprolite on Douglas fir-dominated hillslope | place: USA:California | collected 2013-09-17
GGTTCGCGTCGGCGATCCCTAAGCGTATTAACTCGTCGATCCCGCTCATGATGTCGTCGAAATCGCGATCGAATAGGTCGCCGCGTGCTCTGGCTTGCTCGATTGCGTTCCAACCGGCGCTACCGTCAGATCGATAATTGGGAGCGAAAACCACGTAGCCCTTTGCCGCCCAATAGTCGAAAACCAGTGGCGAGTGCAACGGCATAGCTGCCATCTCGCCCCTATCCCCGAATGGTCCCCCGTGGACCATAACCAAGGTCGGATAGCGTTGACCGGGGCGATAATCTACGGGACGTTCGAGGAACCCACTCATGACCGTGCCGTCTCGACTCTTCCAGTGCAGGACGCCACGCTCGCCCTGTAACAGCGCGCTCCGACCCTGAGATGAAAGAGTAGTGTTCTTCGCTCTCATCGACATGTTCGTGTACCATATCTCGTTTCTAGCAATCGGTAGGCGTGTGACATGAAATAATGGATGCATAGCGTCCCCGTCAGTCCAGGCCGCCTTTCGTTGGGCGTAGGACAATGCGATGCGCTTCTGCTGATTCACTGCGGGCAGCAGTTCTTTGTGCCCTTGCAAATCGCAATACTCGACCTGCCAATCTCCGGACGTATCGGCTCTTTCCCTGACATATAATCCATCGCTTCTTGACGCCCAGGCCAACACTTTGCTGGCTGCGCCTGCGATCGGCAACCGGGTCTCCATTCCGGTGTCCACTCTGACGATGCTCGCGACGTCGTACTGTGGGTAAGCTATTCCCAATATGTCCCGGTCGAACGCGATATAACGCCCGTCGGGTGATACGTGGGGAATCCCATCTTGCCCCACTCCACTTTTGATGACCTGCACGGCACCTGATACGGTATTCAATATGCTTATCGAGTTAGTGAGAACTTCCGCTTCGCTCAGACCTTGACTGAAGTAAGCTGCTCGACGCCCATCAGGAAACCAACCAATCCCGGCCACGCTATCTGCAGGTTCTGTCACGACGAGGCGAGAGACGCCGGATCTGCTGTCGATCAGCCAGATCTCCGTCACCTGCGTGTCTTTGAACAGTTGATGTTTTCCGTCATAAATAAGAGCGGTTGCTGAACCCGGTTCAAAGTGCTCCAGGTAATCGCTGCCTCGGGCAGCCGCTAAGTGTGAACCCACATGATGCGCAAACAGGATCTTCGAACTGTCCGGAGACCACGCATATTCGTAGTTGTTGAACCACCCGCTAAACAATCCTTCGGGGAAATGCGTCAGCTGATGCGATCGACCTGTGGTTAGTTCAAAAACCCAAAACTGCGGTCTATCGTTGTCACCCGTCGTCACGAAGGCGATACGTGTGCCATCCGGTGATGGTTTAGGTCGGAACCCCTGAGCGACGGGTCGGGCGATCTGTCGGCGTGTATCGAAAATCTCAATCTGCGTATGAGCGCCGGCCGATTCTGTGTAAGCGTAAACCACGTTGTTCGACGCGCCGAGCCATGACAAATCCTCGACGCCACCGTCGTTCGCGGGGACGGTATCCGGCGCGTTGACCACATCCTCAATCGTGACAGCCCTCTCCTGGATGTCAGGCGTCGAGAGTTGGCTCGCATTCGTTGGAAATGAGGAGGTCATTCCACACGAAACGAGGGCAATCGACAGAGCACGCAGCGCGCTGCATCTTGCTTTATACCTTTTCACCCGATTGCCTTCAGGCGCAACGTCGGCGAAATTTTTCACTGCGTGGCTACCAATCTTTACGCACAGAAACACTCACAAAGCGACCCAATCCGGACGCGTTAGTCGAGTCAAATCCCACGCCGGAAAAAAAAGTGCTGGCGGTCGGTATTCGGGGCGGATCGCGATCCAGCAGATTTTGTGCGCTTACGCTCAGATGCAGTCCGCTAAGCAATCCGCCCCAATGGCTGGTGTCGAAGGAGAGTTGCGCATCCACGGTTGTCCAAGACGCGATGGCGGCAGCAGGATTCGTGGTGTTGTCAGTTTCCGAGCTAATGTAATTCACGAAGGAATTGAGCGACCACGGTCCCTGCTGCCAGGCTACCCCGAAACGCGATCTTACTTTCGCCGGATTGAAAATGGTGCCGGTAATGGTCGTCTCGGGGGAATTTGCGGTGAGCTTTTGGCCAATATGCAACCAAGCGGTATTGAGCGTTATATCGATGTCACCGAACGGCACGGTAAGGCGATAGCGGCCGGTGAGGTCGATTCCGTGAATAGCCTGCTCCTCAACATTTTGATCAAAGTTATTGATCAGAGCGACGACCTTGCTTGGATCGTAATTTGTCAGCGCGGTAAAATCTTCGAACTGACTTACTTGTGCTATGTAAGATGCAAGAAGCGCCGGGCTGGGATTGTGAATAATGTACGGTGCGTACAAAGGATTGGTGAGCGACTCTGCGAGGTCCGCAATTGGGTACCCGATTCGATCGCGATAGTCGATATTGAAATAGGTCAGGCTTGTGCTAAATCCCGGCGCCCAGCCGGGTTTGAAGTCTATTCCAGTGCTCCAAGTGCGCGCAGTTTCGGGCTTCAAAGACGCGTTTGACCCACTAGTCTCGAGGATCTGTGCGTCGGCGGGAGTGCTAACCCCGAACAGGCTAGCGTCCGCGGCCAATGCTTGCGTGAATCCGTGTTCCTCGATGAGCGTAGGGGCTCTGAACGACTTACCCCAACTTGCTCTAAGGCTAAGATCCTTTATAGGAGCGTAGACAATGCAAATTTTTGGCGTCGTCGTGCTTCCGAAATCGCTATAGTTCTCATGACGACCCGATATCGAAATCTCGGCCCGCTCCAATCCGATACGATCTGATTCAGGATGAACGAGGGGTATTCGGATCTCACCAAATTCATATGTCAGATGGCGCGATGCCGAAATGCCGTTGCCGTCGTGATATCCCTCACTCCGATAACCGGCTCCTATGGCCATCTGAACCGGCCCGGAGGGTAACTGAACTACAGGACCATTCGCCTGCGTCTCAACCAGAGCCATTCGGTTGTAATACTCGAATGGTGCGGATTGTCCCCCACTCATTTGGTCCTCAAGATCCTTGCTTCCCGACAGCGTAGCATCCATGGAAGCAGACCATCCCGCCGGGAGGTGTACCTCGATACCCGGAGAGATGCCGAATATGGTCACTCCGAAATGGGTGAACGAGGGTACCCCGTAGTTAAGGATCAAATCGGTGGTCCTATCTGAGTAAAGCCCTTCTACATACGTTTTGACATCGTCCGACACGCTTTGATGAGCGCTTGCGAAGACGGAGTTTCTTTTTGTGTCGGGCAACAGCGTCAGTGGGTTCGGAGCGGCGGCCGAGATGTCTCGCTGAGTCGCTAGCACTGGTTGCTGGTCGTCATGCTCATAACTGACCATCGCATTACCTCCGCTCCAATTGACACCAAAGAGTTGACTCGCTTCGCGCTCTTGAGCTCCTCCGCGGGTCGAGTCGCCGTAACGGAGGGCGGTTTGAGCGCCTTCATAATCTTTCTTCAGGATGAAATTCGCCACGCCCGCTACTGCATCGGAGCCGTAGATTGCGGAGGCAGGGTCCGTAAGGATTTCTACCCGCTCGATGGCGGCAATCGGAATGACGGAGATGTCGACACTGCCGTCGAATCCGTCAAATGCTAGCCTGTGCCCGTCGATGAGCGTCAACGTGGAGTCCGATCCCAGCCCTCGAAGGTTCACTGTAGATGCCGAGGAAACGTTGTTTGCGTTGTTGTTGCCCGATGCACCCACGACGCCCGGATTGACCCCGCCACCGGACGCTTGCGGAAGGCTGCGAATCACATCGCCAATTGTCGTATAGCCAGAATTCGCGATGTCGTCGGAGGTAACGGTGATAATTGGAGAGCCAATGGGAGGAGCACCTCGAATGTGCGTACCGGTTACGACGACTTCTTCGAGCCCCGTCTTTCCCGTATCTTGGGATTTTGAATCCGGAACGTTCGCATTTTCCTGATTTTGGCCTTGCGTCGAATCCGCTTGGGCCAGGCGAGGTTGCCCCGAGACAGGAGAGCCTGAATTCGATTGCGGTACTGCGTCCTTACTATTTTTTGAATCCGCGGCGGGCGAAACGCCAGCACGTGGCGAGGCGATCAACATTGCCCCGGAAGAATCGGTTTGCAGTTGCAACGGTGTGCCTGCAAGAAGTTTCGTGATTGCGTCTGCGGGTGCGAAGTCGCCGGAAACGCCTTTGGTGCGAAGACCCTTGAGCTGACTCGACTGATAGACGACTTCAACACCGGTTTGCTTGATCAGCGCTTCGAGCGCAACGGTTAAATCCCCGGCTGGAATCTCGACGTGTCGTACATTATCCGCATAACACAGCGCGACAAAGACAGTCGAACAAGCCAATGCGATCAGCGCTGATCGCAGCGTCAAACGTTTCTTCATTTCATCCCCATTTTTTGGAACTGGCTGTCGTTAACACGCAGCTAGGTATCGGGACGAACGGCGAAACTGAATCCGCACCTCGGTCGTTAAATATTTCTGCAACTTGCTTTGAGTGAGGTACTCCGAGTGGCAACGCGTAGTGGTCGATCTACGAACCACGCAAGATAATTCGGTCTTGTTGCTGCTCAGCTCGAATGAGCAAACCCGATTCGAGCAATCGCACGAAAGCGTCCACATTGTTGGAGCGGAAATTGCCGCCGATGCGCAATTCTGCAACGGTCGGATCGTCGATCACGATCTTGCGCGTATTGTAGCGATTGAACTCAGCCACTGCCGTTGCCAGCGGCGTGTCGTGAAATACCAGAAAGCCGTTGCGCCAACTCAACATCTCTTCGGCCACGGGCAACGGCTTTTCCGCCACCAGTACGCCTGAGGCGTCACTTCGGGCGACGTTACCGGCCGCGAGCAGGGCGGGCGGCAAATCCGCCGTCGTCTTGTCATCGCGTTCCACGCGTACTCGACCTTCGATGACCACAACGCTGACGTCCTCCCCGTCGCGTCGCACGGAAAATTTTGTGCCGACCGCAATGACGCGGGCGTGACCCGCCCGAACCACAAACGGGCGAGCGGGGTCCTTCGTCACTTCGAAAAACGCTTCGCCATGCGTCAGCTCGACGCGACGCTCCTTGTCACTGACCGCGACATGCACTTGGCTGTCAGAATTCAGTGTGATGTTAGAGCCGTCCCTCAACGGGACGGCTTGGAGACCGCCGACCACCGTTTCGTATGACGAGCCCCTTGTTGCGTGGATGTACCAGCCCAGACCGCCCGAGACGATTAGAAGTACACTTGCCGCGAGACCATAACGCCAACGGTGCCGCTGGCCCAGTTTGCCCACCGACGCGACCGGAGATGCAACCTCATCCGGATCGCCGCTCAAAAAGGGGGAGTGCTGCCAAGCACCCGGCGGCGGAATCTGCCCGTGCGTCACGCCCGCACCCAGCGCCTTCAGCCGTTCCGCCTGCTGCCACGCTGCCTCCAGACGCAAAAAAGCCACCCGGTGCGTGGTGGATATGCGCAGCCAGTCGTTTAGGCCGGCCTGGTCTGCCTCGACCCAGTTGCCTCGATCGCGCCGAGCCAGCCAGCCCGCCGCCGCCTTTTCAATCTCTTTATTGCTGCTCATGTTCTTCCGACTCAGGTACATCCACGGTCTTCTTCCGACTCAGGTACATCCACGGTCGTTGGATTCACCGGCTTAGCCGCGAGTTCATCCCCAAATAGGAACCCCGCCAAGAAACGAATCCCTCGGGCCACATGTTTCTCCACGGTGGTTTCCGCGATATTCAAGCGCCGCGCAACGTCCCTTTGCGATAACCCCTCCACCTTGCGCATCCAGACAACGCCTCGACATTTGGCGGGAAGTCGATCAAATGCCTGTGACAAATGCCGCAATTCCTGCACCGCACTCACACGCCGTTCCGGTGATAGCTCATCTACCGTGACGCTTAGCGCGTCTAAATCCTCCACGCTTTCGATCGAGACCACCCGTCGTCGCCGCACATAGTCCACCATAAGATGCCGTGCGGTCTGAAATAGAAACGATTTCGGCGACACCGGCCGCGACTTGGCCGCCGCCTCGTACACGCGCACATAGCAGTCTTGGCGAATATCGTGAATCTCCGATCGATCGGACCAGGTGCGCGCGAGATAGCGCGTCAACGCGGCTTCATGCGCGACGATCACACGGATGAACCAACGGTCGAGGTCTTCATCCATAGCGGCCAACATACGCGTTACTTGAACTTAATAAAAGCAAACGCCGGGATGGACGGTGAGATAAAAAATAATTGCGTGTGGAATGTGCGGATAAGTGAGGTTCGTTCGTCATGGTTAGGTTGGGCGGGTGCAGCCCAGTTTTCTGATCCGAAACTAACACCATGGAGAGCTCCGGGCGTGAGCCACCCGCGACCCAGGACACTGATAGTTTTCGTCTGCAAAAATCCGCCTGCTACTCTATCCATCGCCGTCGTCCTGCGCCCCGACGATCTTTTATCCGCGGTCCTACCCGGGACGCCAGTTCAGCAGTTTCCGGATTGCCGTTGCGTATCCCAGGCCGTAGAGTCTACGTCCCTTGGCATTCAGGATTTCTCCGAGCTGCCCTTCGCGCCATCCTTCCTGCCTGAGAAACTCGGCGGATATCGCTTTCGCCAACGCCTCCTTTTCTGTGGGCAGCAATTGGTGGTTTGCCGTCAGTACCTGCATCACCTGACCGCTGGTGCCCCTGATGTCACCGGGCAAGACGCGGCGATCAACCACGATGTTGGCTTGTGCCCGCAATAGGCTGACTTCCGAGCGCAGTCGATTGCGCTCAGCAACGATGGCCCCGAAGACACCCCGTAGAGCAGCGTCATCAATCTTGCGTAGCAGTTCTTCCTCGGCCAGCGGCTTAGCTCGAGCTATCTCGGGATGACTACTGATTTGAGCCGTGTAGTCTGCCCACGCCTTAATCAGCGCCCGGTAGTGCGCCGACTTTGCATTGTAGAGTGTACGCATCGATGGCCCATGACGCCGCTCTGCCAGGCGACCGATCGTAGCCAAGGAGAAATCCTGCGCGCTGAGCCTGTGCGCCTCAGCGCAGACGCTGTCCACAATATCTAGTGCGCGACACGTCTGCGGCCGGGCGCCGGCCTTGAGCGCTGCCAATACCTGTTGAGGAGGAAGTGCTGTCATGATTGCTGCTCCAGTTGTCGAGCGGTACGCACCCGCGTGATTTCGGCAAGCCGGCCGGGACGCGGTAATTCTTGCTCCAGCCATGTCGTCGTTTCATCAAGCAGTCCCAGTTCCGCAAGGCTGCGGCCTGCATCCATCAAGCCCACTACCTTGCGCAACCCTAGCAGTGGGTCTTCCGGATCGGTGGTGGCGGCGAGATGCCGCATAAAACGATTGCCCAAGCGCAGCTGCTCGGGCTCGGACAGGGACATGAAAAGTGGCGGGACGCCATCCCTGTAGAGCGCACTGTCGAGCAGTTGACTGCGCCGTACGATCGCCTTTCCAGGTTCTTCGTCTGGATAGAGTTCAACGTCGAGACAGACCTCAGAGAGTTGCAGCAGTTCGGAGCTGACGTCCTCAAAAGCAACGCGTAAGTCCTGCAGGCTTCCGACAGCCACAAGTTGCCGTTGCTCGGAACCGTCGCTGCGCGCCCGCTCAATCAGGGCGAAGCAGCGCTTGATTAGTCGGAAGGTGGCCGTCAGATCGTTGGCATGTTGGTCGACTTTGGCCAGTGACGACTCCCACAATCGCTCAAGACCCACGTAATCTTTCTGTTCGGTGAAAAGCGCTCCTTGCCGTTCGGCTTCCAAGCGTTTCGCGCCAAGCGCATTGAGACGTTGTTCGTACTCTTGAGTCGTTTGTGCCTGTTCACCTAACTGGTAAGAGAGGTTGTTGAAGTGGGCACGCAATGCATCCAGGTAGCGAGGTTCGGTCACAAACCAGCGACAACGAACGCAGTTCCCCGGGCCACCTGGCACGGGAAGATGGTCCGGGGAGTCGCCTCCGTGGTCCGTCCTGAACAACCTGCCGCCGTTGAAGCAGCCCCCGATACGGGCATTCCCCACTGCGGGCGACGTGTTACCGCCAACCAGGCATATCCCATGGTGACGGGCCATCCACCCGACGGGATTACGATCGCCAGGATTGGACGCCAGCGCCGCACGAATGCCGCCCTCGTCGTTGACGACCACGCCAGCGGAGAGTTGTTCATATGAGGCTTCGGCAAGGAAACGCTGCAGCCCTTGACCTGCCGTCGCAGCCAAGTGCGCGGACGCTTCGTTAAGAACATCGGTCATGCGCACCACGCTGACCTTGGTGTAATACAAGGTCATGAAGAGCCGGCTGTGCCCGGCAACCAGTTTGGAGAGGACGACCAGCGGGACCTCGGCGTCGAGGGCGAGGGAGGTCAGCAGAGACACCCGCAAGCTGTGCAGGGGGAAGAAAGTCTTATGCCCGGAGTTTGACTGTTCCCACGCTTCGACGAATTTCAAGCGCTGACCATCGGGTAGCGCTTCGCCTCGCATCGCGCAACGGTTCTCGAGTTCCAGTAGGAGGTCGTACCAGTGCCGATACATCCCATAAGCCGCGATCGGCTTTGCCCGGCCATCCCGTGCGGCTGCGGGATTTCGGAACAGGAAGCATGCGTCAGGGAGACGTAGCAACTGCACTTCCGACTTGGTCTGTCCCAGGTGCTTGGTCTCCAGCTCGTCCCATGGTGTCGGAAGATCAATGGGGTTGTACTTTTGCTGCCAGTCGCGCAATTTCTCCAACCAGTACAGCAGATCATCGTGCTGCCAGGGGATCACGTAGCCGAGGTCATTGCCGTCCTTGCCTATGTCGGCCGTCTTATTGGTGTTGATGTACAAAGCGGTATGGATCGCCCGTGTGTCGTGATCCTCGACCCGCCGAAACACCCCCCGACGCACAGGTCGATGCATATCACCGGAACCCAGCGGCCGCGTATTGGGAACCCACGCGGCGGTTGTGTAACGCCAGGTGTCAGCCTCGCCGGAGTCGAGCATGCGAACTTGGTAAGTACGCAACGGCAACGTCAACTTCATGAGCAGGGCAACGGAGCGTACAGGCGACCACATCTGAGTAATAGTGATGGAACCGTTGCCTCGTACCACCGTGCGGGTGCGTGATACGCAATCCGGATCGTTCGGATCGACCGCCGAAGGGTCGACCTCATACCAGTCGCCGTAACGTCCACCACCACTCTTTTGGCGCGCCTCGCGAGCTTGGATCGCCCACGACCAGTCCCTGAAGTGGCGCCCGGGTGCCAGGATATCGCGCATATCCCGGATGAACCGATATGGCAGTTGCACGATTTCCTCTGTTGAGGACCACCCAGTTTCCTCGGTTGAAGACCACCTGATTTCCTGAGTTCGGGACCACCCGATTTCCTCAGTTGGGGACCACCAGCGGTGCCTATTTGGGCGCTCAAGCCGGTGCATGGGAGTGGTCCGCCGATGTGGAGATTTGCCGTATTTCTGTGGGTTTTAGGGGTACCCGAGACCAGGGGTAAGAAGGGATCGCCGCTCTGCGGGCTTCTGATGCGATCGATTTTTGGGCGGTTGCGATCGTATTTTGGAGCTTCTGACTCATCGTCGCCGGATCTGCCGCAATCTTCGTGGGTAACCACGAAGGAGACGGCAGCATGGCGCTTCGGAGCATGACGGTGCATCGGTATGAGGAAGCGTTGCCGGATCCGCTGTGGATGCTACAGGTCGATTGGCCGCCGCTCATTCACGATCTCGGGCTTGGCCACCCGCTGAAGTTCTTGTGGGAGGAACGGGCCCAGCACCTGACGACCTACTCTAATTTTTGGAAGCAGTTTTACCGCAGGTTCCCGCAGTACCGGCAGGCGAGCGTCACCGTTCGGGAGTTCGCCGCCGGGGAGCGCGTGGAAGTCGATTACGCCGGCGATCCGATCGAGTGGTTTGACCTGAAGACCGGCGAGATCCACCACGCGTGGGTGTTCGTCGCCGTGCTCGGCTTCAGTCAGTTGCTGTATGCACGCGCGGCCGAGGACATGCAGAGCCGCAACTGGCTCGGCTGTCATCGTCGCATGTTCGCCTTCTACGGCGGCGTCACGCATGTGCTGGTGCCCGATTGCTTGAAGCAAGGCGTGCTCAAGTGTCACTTGTACGATCCGGATTTAAACCCGGCGTATGCCGCGCTCGGTGTGCACTTCACTACGGCTATCGTCCCTGGGCGTCCCGGTCACCCGAAGGATAAGGGCTCAGTCTCATACTACACCTCGTCAGTTATGTGATGATGAAGTTGCGGGATCGACCTGGTAATCGCGCTTGTGGGCGAACTTCGCCGGCAGGTCCTCCGGCGGGATCTCGTAGAGGAAGTCACCGCGGTCGTTGGTCGGATGTGCACGCAGCAGGCCGCGCCGACGCCACATGTGCACTGTGGAGACCAGCACGCCGTAGCGCGCCGCCAGGTCCTCCGGGGCAAGAAGTCCCTGCGCGAGCAGGCGCGTACGCCGATCCTTGAGGTGGTAGATGTGGCGAAGCCGACCAATGCGTGCCGCGGTCCAAGGGGTTGTCACGACGGTGCGCACGCCGCGCTCGTTGAGAAGATCGGCGATCTCCTTATCCGTGTAGGTATCGATGAGAGTGTTGATCTCCTCGACGACGGCGGCATCCGTCGTGCGCAACACGACGCATGATTTTGGCAGCGGCAGATCAAGCGAACGCGTCGCGCCCCCGACGAAGCGGATGTCCATGTGCACGGTGTAGCCCTTGGTGAGCGTGACGTCTTCGATCAGCAAGCGCAGCATGCGCTTCTTGTCCTTCATCTGTGTACGCGGATCGCGCCAGAGGCGCGGGAAGTCGGTCGCAAGGGTCATCAGCTGCGCGCGTTCGGCATCATTCACGGCGCCTACATCGGCGGCCGCGGCCTTTTCATACGCCTCCTGTGCCGCGGCCAGTGCGCGCAGCTTTGCGTTCCAGTCAGCCTCGAGCGCATCGGCGACGAGACGGTTGTCCGGGTCAAATGTTCGCGCGAACATTTGATCCGTTATGTGACCCCGGAAAAAATGTGGCATCGCGACTTTTTGCCCTAGCGTCGCTGCATCGGGCGGATTCTGGCACCACATAAGTTTTTGGCATTTCATGGTCCGGTCTTTCCCACAGGTTCGGAGGTCAGGATCATGTTCGATCAACTTTTCACATCCCAGCGGACAATAGACCATCATTCCAATAGCGCTTTGTTGGAAGAGCGTCTTCGCTACCTCGCTCACTGTGCTGGGCAGGGAAGTACCCGAAGTTCGCTTCGCCTCATTGCGCAGCATCTGCTCGTTTTTATAGAAGAGTTCGATTTGGAGGCAGAACACGACGTGGATCTCGAGCAGATCCAAAGGGCCGCCAATGTTTGGGTCGGCAGTCGACCCCAGGCCAACGGCATGACCGACTGCCGGTACGGCCGGATGCGATTCGTCTCAGACGCCAGGAAGTGGCTCGCTTTCCTGGGTCGTCTGCGTCTGCCAGCGGTACCTGTTCGCCCGTACACACGCTTGATCGAGGAGTTTTGCGATCACTTGTCGCATGACAGAGGCTTGTCACAATCGACCATCCGTATTCATAGGTGGCATATCGGACAGTTTCTCGAGCGCTACGAGCAGCATAACCGCCCGTTCTGTGCGGGACATCGACGCGGCGATAACCCGAAAGGGCGAACGGGATTTCTACAGTCGCGTATCGATCGCTCACTACGTCGGGACATTGCGGGTTTTCTTCCGCTACGCAGAGCAATGCGCCTGGTGCTCTCGCGGCCTCGCCGCGGCGATGATGCACCCTCGTATATTCGCCGACGAAGGGCTACCCAAAGGCCCTTCGTGGGATGAGGTGCAGCTTCTGCTCGCGGGTACAGAAGGCGACGATCCAAAGCGTGTCCGGGATCGCGCCATCATCATGCTGCTTGCTGTCTATGGATTTCGGGTTGGTGACGTTCGCGCACTGCGACTTGAAGATCTCGATTGGGAAAAGGAGTTGATCTGTTTCCGTCGCCCGAAGTCCCGGCGCCAGCAGTCATATCCTCTCTCTCACACGGTGGGGGAGGCGATTCTACGTTACCTGAAGGAGGTTCGGCCACGCACGCCCCATCGAGAGATATTTCTCACTCTGCGAGCACCCATTCGGCCCATCGGTAGCGGCGCGCTCTATGATCTGGTCAGCGATCGCCTGGTGTCCTTGGGGGTATCCATCAAACATCACGGACCGCATTCCTTACGACATGCCTGCGCCTCGCGGATGCTCGCTCAGGGTCTGTCGATGAAAGAGATCGGTGACCATCTCGGACACCGTAAGCAAGATACAACACGTGTCTACGCAAAGGTGGATCTCACCGGCCTGCGCCGCGTTGCAGACGTCGATCTGGGAGGTGTCCTATGAGACTCAACGAGATCGTTCCTCAATACGTGGCATTCCGCAAGTCGATGGGAGAAGACTTTACCAGCGCCGAGAGCTTACTGAAGACCTTCTGTCGGCATGTGGGCAAAGATATCGAGTTGGCGGATGTTGAGGCCGAGTACGTGCAGGCGTTTCTCACTGGAACCGGCACCCTGAGCGGCTATTGGCGTCGCAAGTACGACACGCTGCGAGGCCTGTATCGCTACGCCATCAGCCGTGGGTTCATAGACCGTTCGCCGCTGCCCTCCACTGCGGTACGCGCGCCCCGTTTCAAACCCTATATCTATACCGAGGACGAGCTGCGCTGGCTCTTGAACGGCATCGGCACTTGTTTGAACCCTCCGCGAAGACTAGAGCCCCATACGCTACGAGCTATCCTGCTGCTGCTCTACGGAGCCGGGCTACGGATTGGTGAGGCGGTCGCGCTGACTGTGGCGGATGTGGACGTGACGAATGCCTTGATCACCGTTCGCGACACAAAATTTCACAAGAGCAGGCTCTGTCCGCTGGGGTTGCAGCTTAACCAAGTCATCGCAGATTACTCCAAGCGCAGGAACATCGCGGGCGCCGAGGCGCTCCCGTTTCGGTCCAGACCGTTGAGTGCGCATTCAGACGTTTATGCCGGCACGTCGGCGTTCATCGCAGCGACGGAGCGCGCTACCAACCGCGCCTCCATGACATGAGGCACGCCTTCGCAGTGAGGAGACTGACTTCCTGGTACCGAGAGGGTGCCGATGTTCAGAAATTGCTGCCACAGCTGGCGACCTACCTGGGACACAGGAAGCTTTCCGCCACGCGGGTCTACTTGACCATGACGCCAGAGTTGCTGCACGAAGCCTCGGTGCGATTCGAAAAATACGCCTGCCAGGAGGTGCGTCATGGCTAACTCACCCCGCTGTGGTTCGTGGATTCGACGATTCCTCCTCGAGTATCTGGTGCGCGAGCGCAACCTGGCGCGTAATACTCAGTGTAGCTATCGCGATACGCTGGCTCTGCTGATGCCGTTTGTCGCCGAGCGGGCTCATAAACCGATTGATCAGCTCGACGTGGTCGATGTGAACGCCGAAAACGTCCGGCAGTTCCTTCAGCACCTGGAGCAGGCGCGCCATTGCAGCCTGTCCACGCGCAATCAGCGTCTAGCGGTGATTCATGCTCTGGCTCGTTTCATCGCAGAGCGCAGCCCAGAGCATATCGAGTGGGGTGGACAGATCAGAGCAATTCCATTTAAGAACGGTCCCAAGAGATCTATCTCATACCTTGAGAAATCGGAGATGGACGCACTGCTCGCTGCACCCGATCGCTCTTGCGCGCAAGGCGCACGCGACCATTCGCTGCTGCTGTTCTTATACAACACCGGAGCTCGCGCGGATGAGGCGGCGCAACTTCGCATCGGTGATTTGCACGTCTCACAAGTGCAGAATAGAGAGCAATCATTCGTTAAAATACGCGGCAAGGGCGACAAGCAGCGTCTATGTCCATTGTGGGCTAATACCGTCAATCAACTCGTGGGGTTGATCGGAGCGCGGGATTCAACGGAGGCGGTCTTTCTCAATCGGTGCGGTCGACCGATCACCCGGTTCGGAATTCATGGGCTGGTTGAACGCTACGCTAAGACGGTGTCAGCCAGGATTCCTGATCTGCTGAAGAAAAGAGTAAGCGCCCACACGATTCGACATACAAGTGCGACACACCTACTTCGCAGTGGGGTTGACATCAACACAATTCGGGCCTGGTTGGGGCACGTTTCCGTTGACACAACCAGCATCTACGCAGAAACCGATCTGGAGACCAAGGCAAAGGCGCTCGCACATTGCGAAATAAAGGAGACTCGGCGCCGGCAGCCGTGGCGGGAAGACAAAGGCCTGATGACATTCCTTCGAGATCTATAGACCAAAACTAATGTGGTGCTCAGATCACGCACGGATAAGGTCTTGCCGTGTCCCCGAGACTGAGCGCCACATTTTTTCCGGGGTCACATATGGGATCGACCTTAAGGAAGCGACGCTGCGCGAGCTCCGCTTCATACTTCGCTCGCTCCACGTGCTGCCGGCGCAGCCGGTCGGCTTCCTCCTGACGGCTCGCCAGTTCCTGCTGCACACTCAGTGCCACTTCGATCGCAATCGGCGTCATCGCCTCGATGACGATATCGCCGATTGCCGCATCGAGTGCGCCGCCATGTATCGTCTGGCACAGACCGATCTCGCCTCGGTGCATGGGGCGGCGGCCGCACCAGTAGGTCGGTATCTCGGCGCTGCGGTGAGAGTGATAGCGCACCGACATGCGCTCCCCGCAGGCCCCGCAGATCACGAGCCCCTGCAGTAGGGCGGGGCCCTCCCGGGCGGGACCGTTGTGCCGCTCCGAACTCCAAGCCAGCGCGTTGCCCTTCACCCGCTGGAGGTTCGACAGGTAGTCATCCCAGGTGATGTAGCCAGGATGTATATCGCGTAGCAAAATCCACTCCTCACTCGGGACCTGCCTCGAGGAGTACTTCCCGCTCGGCAGACGGCGGTGCTTGGTGCGACCAAACACGAAAGCGCCGGCGTAGCGAGGGTTATGGATGATCCCTCGCGCACGGCAGTGCAGGAGTTCGGCCCAGACGAGCTCGCCCTTGTGCGCGCCGGCTCTTAGGCGGCGCGGGAAGAGCAGCTCCTTGGCGTGGAACTCTTTGACCACGGCCAGACAGGAACCCGTTCGCCGAAAGGTGTCGAAGAACAGCCGTACCGAGGCCTGCACCTGGGCGTCTGGGTCCAGGATGACGCGGTCTTGAACGTCGTGGACGAAGCCAACCGGGACCATCTGCTTGAGTTCACCGCGACGTGCACGGCTCAAGATACCGCCGCGAAGGCGTGCCTTGAGCACATGCAGTTCCGCCTCGCTCATGGTGCCCTTCAAGCCCAGGAGCAGGCGGTCGTTGAAGTGCGCCGGATCATATAGCCCGTCCTCATCCAGGATGAGGGTGTCGGAGAGGGCACACAGTTCGAGCAGGCGGTGCCAGTCGGTGGAGTTGCGCGCCAAGCGGGATACTTCAAGACCGAGCACGATCCCGACTCGACCGAGGCCGACTTCGCTCACGAGGCGTTGGAAGCCCTCCCGGTCAGCGCCACTGGCGCCGGATTGTCCGAGATCGCAGTCGATCACAACGATCCTATCAAGCGGCCAGCCGAGCGCAGCGGCACGGTCACGTAGAGCATATTGGCGCTGTGTACTCTCGGTGTTCTCGAAGACCTGGCGCAGCGTCGACTGGCGCACGTACAGATATGCCAAGCGCGAGAGGTGCGCCGCCGTAATTTTCTGATGAGCCTCGCTGATCATTGACATCGACATCCCTCCTTCTGTGAAGCGCGTTCAACATGATGAGTCGAGAGAACCAAACTGGTCAGCAGAGTCGTGACGTCATGGCGTTGCACACCCGACAGCCACGGCGAAGTGACGCTGCACGCTGCCGAACGTTCTGGCGCCGATGGTTGCCCGGTGCTCTTGGTCCGTTCAGCTTGCGATGCACGGATCACGGCATCGATCGCGTTGAGCCACCCGGGCATGCCTTCGCGCAGTATCAAAGCAAGGCCGACACCCCGCGGCTGCGCCGCCATCTCTGGCCGTGCAGCATCGCCTTCTCGGGCTCCGATGACCTGTGCGCGAAGCAACTCGTACTGTGCGGTATGCTGAGTGACATCGGGCGAGCTCGCCTCGGTAATCACGGCAGTTTTTTTTCCTGCCGCTTCAGGTAGGGAAGTAGCCGGCGAAGGATGCTGCGGGGGTGTGCGCGGATGCCGCAGCGCTCCGCCAAGAGCGCCGCCAATCGCTCGCCACCCGGCATTTGCTCGGACTCGCGCACCGCTTGAGCCAGGATCTCGAGAGCTTCGTCGGTGAGCTTGTGCGCTCCCTTCGGGCCGCGCTTGCGTGGCAGAAGGCCGGGCAGACCCTCCCGATTGAACAGGCCCTTTGTTACGTAGTAGACCGGCCGGGAGAGTCCAAAAGACTCCGCCGCATCCACCACAGCGCGCCCGTCCTTCTCGACGCTGCGTAGCATCTCGTACTTCACCTGTACCAGATCGTTCGGGTCGAAGAACGCGCTGTCGCGAAAGTGCGGATCGGTCACGGCCGGCGGGTGGGGGTGCGCCGCGCCTTGCGCCTGCAAGGCCTGCTGCCGGCGCGTTCGCTGACGTGAGCCTGATGCCATCCTGTTTCCTCAGACGGACGGTCCGTCGGATGTCTTTGTAATTATGTTCTATGTAAGGGAAATAAACAAGACATTTTTTCCGCTGAGTTACGCATATATCGGTAATTACAGCTATGAAATAGTCTACATCACGAGAGACAAGGCGCGCTGTCAATGCTGCCAGGATATAATTATCAAGACACTCGGTACGTAATTTGCCTAACATGACGATACCTCCCTCTGCCGAAGGCACTCATCCAAGAGCCTGCGTAGCTCCCGCAACTGATCGGTCCGAAAAAGGGCACGGCCGGCGCCCACCGTGATTACCAGGTCGGGCTCCAGAACATCAGTCCACTCGACGGGCAGCGTGCGCAGCCGTCCTTCGGGGCCTGCATAGGAGACGCGGTCTCCGCCCCAGTTGTTACCGACCGCGAGCAGATCGAACGTCTGCCCTCGCAGCGGATGGAACGGATGAGTGACGGTAAAAACTTGCGCGCCGTGCTCGTCACCATATGCAATGCGCGCTTGACTCCAAGGCGTTGGTCGAAAATGGAGTGAAACTGCTGATGCGCTACCAGCGGTTCCGCTATCGGCGCACGCGATTAACCTCGCTCACACAAGTCAACCAGGCGCTCGAGGAATGCATCAAGCGTATCAATGATCGGCGCCACACCCGCTTTGGCGTCTCGCGCCGCGAGCGCTTCGATGCGCTGGAGAAGGCTGCATTGAAGCCGGGCGAAGGGAAGGACGCGACGCTGCACGCCGACTGTTATGTCAGCGTCGAGAGTGACTACTACAGCGCTCCGCATATCCACCGCCACAAGAAGCTGCGGATCAAGATCACCGAGAACCAGGTCGAAATCTTCCTCCATCTCGAGCGCCTTGCGATCCACCCGCGCAGTCGGCACAAAGAAGGCCGACGCATCAAGATCGACGAGCACTTCCCACCGAACTCCGTGGCCTACTACGAGTCGACGCCGCAGAAGCTCCTGTCGCAGTCGCGGTTCATCCACCCGGATCTGAACGTGCTGTTCATCGAGCTGTTCAACGCCGACGTCTACGGCCACCTGCGCCGTGCCCAGGGCTTCGTGCGCACTTGCACCAAGGAGATCAACACCGCCGGGCACGAGGCCGCCAGTGTCCGCATCGGCACCGCCATCGCCACCATGCGCCGCTATAACCGCTACCGGGTGCCGTACTTCCAGGATCTGCTCGCGCAGGCGCGCAAGCAACCCGTATCCCCCGAGTCCGACCGCGAGATCGTGCGCCGGGCCCGGTAATCCCATGCTGCGTTACGTCGGCGGCGCCGTGCAGGCCGCCGACGTTGATGCCGCTGTTCCCACTATCAACCAGGAGAGTTTAAAGCTATGAGTACCGCAATCGCCAAGAACCTGATGGCCGAGATGAAACTGCTCGGCATGTTCGCCGCGTTCGATCAAAGCGTCGCCGACGCCACGCGCGATCAAACCAGTTACACCGAGTTCCTCGATACCCTCCTGCAGGCCGAGTCCGATTACCGGCAAGAACGCAAGACTGGGTATCGCATCAAAGCCGCCAAGTTCACGCTGCGCCCCGCGTTCGAAGACATCGACTTTACCGCTAGCCGCTCGATCAGTAAGGCGCAGATCAAAGAACTCTATGGGCTGCAGTGGCTCACCGAGGGCCGCCCGGTGCTGCTGATCGGTCAGACCGGCGTCGGCAAGACGTTCATCGCGCAAGCGACCGGCTTACACGCCTGCGCATGTGGTAAATCCGTCCTGTACATGACCATGACGACGTGGCTCGAGAACGTGTCCCTGGCTCGATCCAGCGGAACCTACCTACGTTACCGCGACAAACTCGCCAAGCCCGACGTCCTCATCCTCGACGACATGGGAATGCGCAAGATGTCCTCGATCGAGGCGCAGGATCTGTGTGAAATCCTCGAGGAACGATCCATCAGCAAATCCACCATCTTCACTACGCAGCTGCCGCTGGATCACTGGTCTGAGGTCATTGCCGATCCGGTTATCGCCGATGCCATCCGGGACCGACTACAGCACTCCGCTCTGACCATCAACATTACTGGCGAGAGCTATCGCGGCGTCAAAGCGCGAAAACTTGCCAACAAGAAAAAAGACGCGTAAGAATCGTCGCCTTCGGCTCCGCCGGTAACCCCTTCACGGTGGTACCCAACCTAGGAAATCAGGCGGTCCCCAACTGGGAAATCCTGCAAGATGAGCTCAAACTGAAGGTAACTGCATCAAAAGTGCGTAAAGGATGACGGTAGTGAGGCTCCTTATAGCCGAAAGGGCCAAAAGGCTCTCGTCCCCGCCGCGGCGCATCTGCCAAAGTGTGGGCTCGCAGTTGGACTGAAAGGCAATTGGGGAAGATCGGCAAACGCCCCCTCAGTGCTGACCGCCGCCGCCACGACGAAGGTAGCAAGCTAAAGGTCCTAGGATGGCACGGTGTATGGAGTCTCCGCCAGTGGTCTCGAAGCATGAAGATCACAAGCGATTTCATCGAGAACCCGGCGTTTGACGTCCTTTCATCCATAAATCGTTCATTCGATCCCATTGATTGTATTGCGCCGCTTTTTCGGCGCTACTATTGCGCTCTCCCAAAAGCCAATAGTCAAACCAGTCGAGATTTTGCTCCATCGCGGAAGCGCGATGTCGGGGATGCCAAAAAATGTGGGCCTCGTCTGGAAAAGCGACAAGGTAGGTAGGGATACCTGCCTGCTTCAGCATTTGATCCATTTCCACTGCGTAGCCTGCGGAAGCGTCCGCAAACTGTTGTAGCAAGGGGCCCGCGAAATTGGTCGCTCTGGCAGATGGAGCAAAAGCAACGTAGTTCCCATACGCATTCGGGTCAAACGGCGATCCGCCCAAAAGGTTAGTGTAGGCGATGCGCGACAGCTCAGAACCCGCTGCAAATCCACCAGCGTCCCACCACGAAGATTCGGCGCTCGATCCCGCAGCAAATAAGGTCGAATGCGACATGACGAACCGAGTAACAGTCGATCCTATGCTGTACCCCGCGATGCCAATCCGTTTAGGATCGACGTCTCCGGAGGCAATCGCCGCGCTCGCCACCGCCTCCATTGTCGCCAGCGGGCAGTAACCTTGATAAAAACGCTCCCGTTCGCTCCCGATCTTTGATGCATCCGCGACATACGGGGGTGGAGTTGAACTAATAGAGCGAGTTTCGTTTACCGACAAAACAAGATAACCTCGCTCTGCGAACACTTGGACGGGGAATTCCCATTGAAATGCATCCCGAGCAAAAGCGTTCATCGCGTCTAACGCATGGGTGACAAGAAGCGCGGGGTAACGCTTTCCTTTAGTGTAGTCTCTCGGATAGGTCACATACCCGGTGTTTTCGAACCCATACCGATTTGTCCATTTGGCGGCGGTTGAACGCAGCGGTGGAATTTCGTCATATCTCGCGTTGGGCCTCGATAGGATCGATATCGCACCCTTGGATGGCTCGATTGAGACGAGTTCTGGTGCCAGGGTAAGAGTCTCGCGTGAGCAAGCGCCATACGATAAATCAGCGTTAAACGCGCATTGGCTCATGAAGTCCGGATTCTTTCGGATAGCGTTCCATCCCTTTGTAGTCGGAATTGCCGCCAATCCGTATCGATCCTCCCGCTGAACCGCGAATGCCATTTGTCCAGCATGATTCAATATTCCAAACATGCCGCCGCCCACTCGCGAAAAGTCGACCGGTCCGAAGTCTTTGAGCTTTCCTCCTTCTCCAACGCGGACCAAATGGTTTTCGCTACCGGTCTGTCGCACAGTTAGAAAGCCATTTAGCGCGGGAATAGAGTTGTATATCTCGCCGTTTGCCTTGCCGCCGATTTCGAGCGCCTGTCCACTCTCAACGTTCTCCCGCATTAGCGAATACCGAAGAAGCCCATTCTCCACAATCCGCAGCCGATATTGGACATAGGCTGAATCTTCCCAAGCAGCGCTTCCAACGCTCTTCCGAAATTCATCAAAATCGTCCGTGCCGCTTGGCGAAAAAGCAATCTCTCGATCGGTTCCTGTCAGCACATTAAACACATGGAGTTCCGTACCCAGGAGTCTGACTGAGCGCTCAATATTGCGACTCATCGGACCGGTCGCCGTCGTATCATCGTAAGCAAGGCCACGGTCGCGAACTTCTTCTTGCTCATTGACGGCACGAAGGCGGATGCGTGAATACCAGAACGCGTGGCCATCAGGCGCCCACTCGTAACTCACGACGCCGGTGGCGCGCGGCTCCTCAGTGGCGCTCGACTGTATACCGGAATAACCGCCGATGATTACTAAACGGGGGATGATAAGAAGCCGCCGAACGGCCCCATCCGCGTCAATCTCATACAACTGAATGCCTTCACCAATATCCGCTCGGACGGTCCACATTGCCGTACCAGGTCGCGAAGCCAAATCCACGATATAATCCGCTTCGAAGAGCTTGCGCACTTCACCACCATGTTTCAGATTAATCTCATATAACGCATAGTGATTTTTGCCATCTTCAAGTGAAGGTCGTTGCAGCAGGAAAGCGGTGTTGCGGCTTGAACCCTGAATCGCGATCCCTTTAATCCGCGTAACTTCCACTATATCGGCAACCGTCCAGTGACGCGATGGAGTAGTCGTGGAGTTAGAGTATGAAACTGCCGGAATTGTCGGTGGAAACAACTGAATGTGCGCAAGCACTACGGTACACCTAAAAGCCAACACAGTAATGGAGAGAAACGATCTTGCGATTGATCTCATGTGCATGCTGCCACGCGATTACCAGTACTTCGTGATGGTTATACTTACGAAGCGGCCTAAGGGGGAAGCGTTGGTCGAGTCGTACCGCAAACCGGGAATATATGTACTAGCGGTGGCTATTAACGGAGGATCCTTGTCAAATAGATTTTGCACGGAAATGCTCGTCTTCAATCGCCCTACAGCGCCTACGTCAGGGGACGTTTCGTAGCTGACTTGGGCATCGAGAGTTGTCCAAGAAGAGATTGGTACATTTGTCAGGGTGGAGTTATCAGTTTCAGCGCCAGCATAGTTTAGGAATGAGCTAGCGCTCCACGCCCTTCGCTGCCAAGTCCCACCCGCCCGTGCTTTCACTTTCGGCGGATTGAAGATCACACCGGAGAGGAAGAATTGAGGGGTTGTCGATGTTAGCTGCTCTCGCAGTTCCATCCAAGCGACGTTTGCAATGAAGTCGAACTCGCCGGCCGCGCCGGCTCGAACGCGCCAATCGGCTCCAAAATCCACGCCGTCGATTTTTTGTCGCGCAACGTTCTGTAGCAGATTGTCAATGTTAGCGACGACTTTTGACGGATCGTAGACTGCACCGGTCAGAAAAGTATAATCCTGAAAACTGCTTGCCCCGGCAACCAGTGCGGCTTGCGTCGCCGGGCTTGGATTCAATTGGACGAATGGGGCATATATTGGATTTGATAAGCCGACGGCAAGGTTGGTGATAGGCGCCAGAATTCTGTTGCGATAGTTGATATTAAAATACGTAATGTTCGTTGTAAGGCCGTTGATCTGTTCTGGTTTATAATCGACGCCCAGCGACCAGGTTGTTGCTTTTTCCGGCTGTAACCCTGAGTTGTATCCGCCCTGGTTCAATACCTGTTGCTCGCCACTACCGCCTTCGTAGATCGCGGGACCGGCTGTGAGGGTATACCCACCGTGAAGGTCGAGAAGGCTCGGCGCCCTGAACGCTTTGCCCCAAGTTCCTCTTACGGTAACGCCCTTGATCGGAGAATAGTCGAGACCTACCTTAGGCGTCGTTGTGCTGCCCGCATCTGAGTAGTCTTCATATCGACCTGAGATCGAAATGTTTAACCGCTCGATCGCCGTACGTCCTGTATCGGGTTCAACCAAGGGAACACGGAATTCCGCAAACCCGTACTTCACTCCACGCGTCGCCGTACTAAAACTGGAGGCGGAAAAGGTTTCGTGCCGATAACCGCCGCCAACCGCGGCTTGGACTGCTCCAGACGGCAAGGAAACCACTGGGCCGTCGACACGCGCTTCTATCGACGCCACTCGATTAGCATAAAAAGTGTGCTGCAGAGGACCAGGGAGGCCACCAGTCAACTGGTAGTAATCGGGTTGATCGCGACTCGCTGACCAGTCTCCATCCAGCGAGACATTCCAGTCATGCCCAATCGCAGATTGGAGGCCACTCGTTACGGAGTAGAGAGTAGTGGTGTTCCGGTGTTCGTTAGCGCTGCTCCCAAAGCTGATGACGTCGTGTGATTTTCGGTCTGTATACAGACCGTCGAGGTAAACAGAGGTACTGTCGGAAACGCCGGTTCGCACATCCGCAAAAACGGAGTCTCGATTCTGGTAGGGAACAATACTTACAGGGCCCTGCGCATCGAAGGAAAAAGATCGATCGGTCGAGTAAAGTTCGCGCTGCCCGTAGTGTTCGTAGCTTAGTAACGCGCCCCCAGACGCCCAGGTCGTGCCAA
>WNFM01254490.1_pt1 | contig 22972 bp, 22 predicted proteins | sample 5400271 | NCBI WGS metagenome assembly WNFM01 (sample SAMN13153352, study PRJNA577476) | soil metagenome | isolation source: 60 cm saprolite on Douglas fir-dominated hillslope | place: USA:California | collected 2013-09-17
GACGTTGCTTTCAGCAACGCCTTCCTTCGGCGCCCTTCGCCTTCGTCCCTCATGCCGGCTGCTCGTGGCCGCCGGGAATTAGGAATCAATCATCTAGCGGATGCGCGACCAGTGGCTCACCGAGCGGTTGCTGGCGCGGTCTCCCGGGCCGGCGGATCAGGATGGGTATCGGGAGCTCTTTCTCGACCCAGCCGTCGGGGAGTGGTTGCGCCCGGCGCCGATGGAGCCCTTCAGCGACGCCGAGATCTCCGACATGCTCAGTGAGGACGAATTGCACTGGGCCGAGCACGGGTTCGGTCCCTGGGTGCTCGTCGAGCGAGAGGGCGGCTCGACGGTGGGGCGCGGCGGGCTCCGGTGGACCGAGGTGGATGGCACCGAGGGTGGTGGAGCTTCCCTGGGCCATCGGCTCCGAGCACTGGAACCGAGGCCTCGCCGCCGAGGCGGCGTTGGCCGCGATCGAGTGGGCCGGGTCGCTTGGGCTGCACGAGGTCGTCGCGCTGATCATGGCCGGCAACAGCCGCTCACGGAAAGTGGCCGAGAAGGCTGGGCTGAGGCGAGAGGGGGAGACCCGGCACGCTGGCCTTCCCCATCTGATGTACCGGCTCTCGCTCGCCGACCCGGGCGGTCAGGTCCGCGGGGCGTAACGGTGATGGAACAGGAGGGCGTTGCCGTCCGGGTCGCTGAAGAAGGCCATGTGGCAGACGCCGCTGTCGATCGTCTCGCCGTGGAACTCGACGCCCTTCGACTCGAGCTCGGTCCGTGCCGCTTCGACGTCGCCGACGTGGAGGCCGATCGGATGGCCGCTGGGCTCGAACTCGCGGCCGATCGAGGCGGAGTCCATCACCTGCAGGGTGAGGCTGCCGGTCTCGAACTCGCCGCCCGGGATTTTCCCGTAGTCGACGGAGTGCTCCAAGCCCAGCACCGAGCCGTAGAACTCGACGGCGGCGGGGTAGTCCTTGACGAAGACGGTGACGAAGTCGACGCCGGTGACAGTCGCGGAAGAGGTCATCCTGTCGCGAATCTACTCCGTCTGCCGCGTATTCGCGAGCGGCGCTATGGGGCTGCGCGGGCGATGTAGACGGCCTTGCTGTGGACCTCGTCCTTCAGCGGCTGGCGCAGGACCGCGTCGGGGCCGTGGCCGAAGACCTCGAGGCACTCGAGGCCGGCGCTCTCCAGCTTGGCCAATATCTCCGCTTCGGGGAAGTGCCGCTGGCGATGCATCTCCGGCGGGATTCGCGGACCGTCCTCGCCCTCGAGCGGCAGGACTTCGAAGCTGGCTTCGCAGATCGAGCCCGGCTGGGCGTCGGGGGCAGAGCGGCCTTTCCAGACCAGCCGCCGGCCGTCTCTCTCGATCACGACTTCTTCGGCGAAGAAGGTGCGATACGCCTCGAGCGCGTTGACGTCGAACATCAGCAGCCCGCCGGGCCCGAGGTTGCGCCGCATCCCGCTCAGCGCCCGCTTCAGCTCCTCGCCGCTGAGCAGGTAGTTGACGGCGTCGTCGAGGCAACAGACGAGGTCGAACTCGCCGAGGCTGGGGAGCTCGCGCATGTCGGCGACGGAGAGGTCGGCCGCGTCGCCGACCTTGGCGCGGGCCAGCTCGACCATCGAGGCGGAGATGTCGCAGGCGGTCACCTCCCAGCCGCGTTCCAGCATCGGGATGAAGCTCTTGCCGGTGCCGCAGGCGACGTCGAGCAGGCGGTTTCCCTTGAGCCCATGGCGTTCGAGTTCGGGCAGGAGGTTGCCCAGCCACAGCTCATAGTCGTGATGAGCGGTGAAATCGTCGTAGACGGGAGCTATCGCCTCGTAGGCGATCTCCGCCCAGCGCGGCCGCGCTTCCCCTGCGGTCCTGACCTCCACGAACAACAGACCGGAACTATAATCAGAACAGTTTCAGCGTTTAAGTTCACTCGTTCGGTCACCGGTTATGTAAGTTCGTTTGATCAGCACTCCAAACGGGCATCGGGGCGACGCCGACGATGGCTGGGAGTGGGGTGAGGCCCACAGGGTCTGTCTCCGTTTGGCGTATCGCTACGCGAGCAATCCAAGCGAGGCGGAGGACATAGCCCAGGATGCCTTGCTTCGCGCCTGGCGTCGTCGCTCGACCCTGCGCGAGGCCGACCGCCGCAACCAGTGGCTGGCGACGATCGTTCGCAACGAGGCCTTCCGCCTGCACGCCCGCGTCCGGCCAGACCCGATCGCGACGATCGAGGCCCAGGAGGGGGCTGAGGACGCGCGGGTCGTGGCGACGGTTGAGCGAGCCGACCTGCACGCGGCGCTGAAAGCGCTCAGCGACAAGGACCGCCAGCTGCTCGAGCTGCGCTATGGCGAGGACCTGACCCAGGCGGCGATCGCGCGGCGGCTCGGCATCCCGGAAGGGACCGTCAAGGTGCGGCTGCACCGAGCTCGCAAGAAGCTGCGCCGGGCTTACGTGCTTCAGTGACGAGCGGCGACCCGGCGCATCTCGGCGGCGGCGACCTGGGGACCGACGTAGGGGACCAGCATCGCGAACAGCAGGTCGGGTAGCCGCTCCGGGAGCTGGCCGCCGCGGCCGGCCAGCAGCTCGTCGAAGATCAGGCCGGAGACGGCGCCGGCCGACATCAGCGAGACGTTCTCCGGCAGCTCCTTGCCGCCGGCCAGCTCGTGCCTGGCGTCGAGGTACTCGGCGAAGCGGGCGATCGCGTTCCAGTGCAGCTTGCGGGCGTCGGCTCCGGCGGCGGCGACCTCGACCACCGCGGTCCGGGCCAGCGCCGGGTCGACGGCGAAGCGGTTGACGATCGCCGTCAGCCCGCTGGTCATCCGTGACAGCCAGGGCTCGCCGTGGTCGCACTGCGCGACGACCTCGCCGAAGACCTGCTCGACCAGCATTTCGTAGGCGGCGAGGAAGCAGTCGTGCTTGTCCTCGAAGTGCTTGTAGTAGGTGGCCCGGGAGATCCCGGCCTCCTCGATCACGTCGGCGACGGCGGTGTCCCTATAGCCCTTGGTGCCGACGACGCGAATCATTGCCGCCAGGATGAGCTGACGCCGCGATTCGGTGGGTGCCATCGGCCCGCCTTCGAGGGAGGCAGAACTACCGGGTACGTGCATCATAGCGGCGTCATGTACGAAGGTGTTTATCTGGCTTCTTCGCCCACCTCCCTCATTGCCGCATCCGGGCCGAGATACGCGACTAGCGTCGCAAAAAGCACGTCCGAAAGCAAGCTGGGAAGTTTGCCCGATCGGCCCGCGACCAGCTCGTCGGAGATCAGTCCGACCACCGCTCCGGCCGCCATCCGCGAGGCGTTGGCGGGGAGGTTGCGGCCGCGGGGCGCGAAGTCGCGCCCCTCGTCGAAGAACGGAGTCAGCCGCTGGACCGCCGCCCGGAAGCGCCGTTGCGCGGCCGGGCCCGCCGCGGCGACGTCGACGAGGGCGAGCCGCGCCTGCGCCGGGTCCGCCACCAGCGCCTCGAGCAGCGTCGCCAGCCCCGCCCGAGCGCGGTCGGGCCAGCGCTCCTCGGCTTCGTAGGCGATGGAGATCCGGCGCACGACGGCGTCGACGGCGTTGTCGTAGGCGGCGAGGAAGCAGGCTTCCTTGTCGGCAAAAAGCTCGTAGAAGGTGGTGCGGGAGATGCCCGCCTGCTTGGTCAGGTCGGTGACGGTGGCGGCGGCATAGCCCTTCTCGGCGACGATCCGCATCGTCGCCTCCAGCAGCCGCTCGCGCTGTGAGCGGGAGACGACCTCCGGCGGCAGGCCGTGCCGCCCTCGCGGCGGCCGCCAGCGGTCCCCCTGTCTGGCTCCCGGCACCGCTCAGCCCGCCCCGGGGCGGAGCGACTTCTCCGCTTCCCGGGATTGCCGCAGCGCCTCGTCCTGGCCGAGGTAAGGGATGGTGACGATATAGACGATGTCCGGCAGCAGTTCCGGCAGCCGCGCCGTGTTGCCGGCGAGGATCTGGCCGGCGATCAGCGACTCGGCGGCGGCGAGGGCGCCGCGGCTGGCGCTGGACGGGACCGCCTGCTCCTCGATCGGGTCATTGCGGCCGCGGTCGAGCAGCGCCTGCAGCACCCGCTTTCCGGACGCGTACATCTCGAACGAGCGCCCGCCCGCCGCCGGTGCCTCTATCAGCGCCGTCCGGGCGAAGTCGGGCCCCCTCGCCAGCAGGTCGAGGAAAGCGGCGGTGGCGTCGCGGACCATCGTCGACCAGGGCCTGTCGGGCGAGTAGGTCTCGACGATGCGGCCCATCGCGTCGGCCAGCGACAGCTCCATGGTCGCGTGGAGGCAATCCTCCTTGTCCCTGAAGAGCTCGTAGAAGGTGGCACGGGAGACGCCGGCCGGCTCGACGATGTCGGCAATCGTGGCGGCGCCGTAGCCCTTGGCGGCGCAGGCCTTGGCCATAGCGGTGAGGATCCGTTCGCGCTGGGAGTGGGCGACCAGCGGCTCGGGCAGGTTGGCGCGCCCACTCGGCAGTCGTTCTCTCTCGATCAGGTCGCCGAGATCGTCCGGCCGGGCATTGGACTTGGCTTCGTTATGGGAAGCGGTGGGCGGTATCTGGGTTCCCCGCTCAGACAGCCGTGTTTGACGTAAACGCGATGGTACACCCCTGGCGGGGCTCTGTAGACGAAACAGTACCAATTAATTTTTGGCAGCTGATTGGGAACGTGCTCGGAGTCCCCTGTACACGCGGGCGAGCGAGACGGCCAGAACTTCGGACCGCTGTACAAGCGATTCGGATCGATTCCCGTCGACCATTTAGACATGAAGACCGCACCCCGCCAGATCGTGGCCTTCGGCGGCGGCGGCTTCTCGATGGAGTCCGGGAACCCGCTGCTGGACGATTACGTGCTCGGCCTGACCGGGGCGGAGCGGCCACGGGTCTGCTTCCTCCCCTCCGCCAGCGGCGACGCCGACCACTACATCGTCCGCTTCTACCGTGCCTTCTCCGCCCACCGCTGCGAGGCCAGCCACATCTCCCTCTTCCGCCGCGAGCAGGGCCCGGATGACCTGCGCCGCCACCTCCTCTCCCAGGACCTGATCTACGTCGGCGGCGGCAGCGTCGTCAGCCTGCTCGGTGTCTGGCGCGCGCACGGGATCGACGCGATCCTGCGCGAGGCCTGGGAGGCCGGGGTCATCCTCTGCGGCCTCTCGGCCGGCTCCCTGTGCTGGTTCGCCGAGGCGGTGACCGGCTTCCACGGGGCGCCGAAACGGCTCGACGGGCTGGGGCTGCTGCCGTTCAGCAACTGCGTCCACTACGAGCGCGGGTCGAAGCGGCGCGAGTCCTACCACCGCTTCCTGCGCGAGGGGATGCGGGGAGGCTACGCCGCCGAGGACGGCGCCGCGCTGCACTTCACCGGCACCGAACTGAGCCGAGTGATCGCCTCGCGGCCGGAGGCCCGCGGCTACCGGCTCGACGTCGCCGGGCAGCGGGTGGTCGAGATGCGGATCGCCACGACCTATCTCGGAGATCGTGGCGTAGTCCCGACCGCACCGATACCGGAGGCGCTGTCCACCGCGGTAGCGTCCTGATGGAGGTCCGCCGCATCCTCGCCCTCGGCGGCCACGACTTCACATCGCGCCCGCCCGACCGCGCCGTCTGCGAGCTGCTCCTGCGGCTGGCCGCCGAGGGCGGCCGCGAACGGCCGCACATGTGCATTCTGCCGACCGCCAGCGGCGACACCTCCGAGCAGATCGGCCGCTTCTACGCCGCCTTCGGCGAGCGTCCCTGCGAGCCCTCCGACGTCTCCCTGTTCCGGCTCGGGCGCAGGCCAATGGCGCTGCGCGACCACCTCCTCTCCCAGGATCTGATCTACGTCGGCGGCGGCAGCCTCGTCAACCTGCTCGCGGTCTGGGAGGCGCACGACATCGCCTCGATCCTCAGCCTCGCCTGGCGGCAGGGGATCGTCCTCGCCGGCCAGAGCGCCGGCGCGATGTGCTGGTTCGAGGCCGGCATCACCAAGTCCTCCGGCAAGCCGCTGGCGGCGGCGGGCCTGGGCCTGCTCTCCGGCAGCCTCTGTGTCCACTACAACAACGAGCCCGAGCGCCGCGCCGCTTACCTCGACGCCGTCAGCAACGGCATGCCGGGCGGCTACGGCATCGACGACTACGCCGGCCTGCTCTGGGAGGGCGAAGGCCCCCCCGCCGCCGTCACCGCCCGTCGCGGCGCCCGCGCCTACCGCGTCTGCAACCGCGAAGAAACCGTCTCCGAGTCCCCTCTCCCCGCCCGCTTCCTCCCGGCCCCGGCTCCAGCAGCCCTGCGCGAGGACATAGCCGAGTTCCGCCGGATCAAGACGATGCGAAAGCGAGCCGGCTGGCTCGGCTAGCTGGGAGTCGGGAGGCCTCCCGACTCCCTACTTCCCGGCCATCGGCGGCGCCGTCGGATCGCCGCCCTCTTCGCCGAGTTTCTCCCGCGCGATGTAGTCCTCGGCCAGCAGCAGGTTCTCCTTCGAGCGCTCGACCACGTTGAGCAGATCGCCCATCAGCGCCACCTCCTCGACCTGCTCCTTGACGAACCACTGCAGGAACTGCTCGGCGCGGTAGTCCTTGACCTCGCGCGCCAGCTCGAACAGGGCGAAGATCTCCTCGCTGACCCGCTTCTCCTGCTCCAGCGCCATCCGCACCGGCGCGCTGCTGTCGGCGTAGGCCGTCTCCTGCGACTTGACGTCGGGGATGTGGACCTCCTCGCCGACGTCGAGCAGGTACTGGATCATCATCATCGCGTGCTCGCGCTCCTCCAGCGCCTGCCGGTAGAAGAAGCTGGCGAGGCGGGGAAGCGTCTCGGCGTCGTAGTAGACGGCGGCACCCACGTACTGCTGCGAGGCAGCGAACTCGTTGGCGATCTGCTCGTTGAGCGCCTCGGCGAAAGTCTTGTCTGGCATCTCGGGCTCCTTGTCGGCGGACGGGAGGGTCGGCCGGCCCCAAAGTAGCCGAAACATCGAATTCGGTCGGCCGAAGCGCGCATGAGGGAACCCTGATGTCGAGCCCTTGCCTTTATTCGCCCTCTGGGCGAAGAAAGGCAAGTGGGCTCAGAGGAGCCAGCGAAAACCGAGCTCGTCAATCGACGGCTCGAGTGGGCTGGAGGGGAGGCCCGGTTTGGTCGCCCGCTCCGGGTCGTTGTAGCCGCCGGGGGCAACGTCGTTGGGCGTGTCCGGGTGGAAGATCGAGGCCAGGTACTGGATCTGGCCGCGGCCCTGGCCGAGCTCCGTCTGGCCGCCGCCGTAGGCGCCGATGCCGCGCTCCTCGCAGTAGTCGTAGGTGGCGAAGAGGTTGCGGATCGGGCCGAAGCGCGAGGGCTTGACGTTGACCATCTTCGGCGGCGCCCAGGGCATCGCCTCGATGTCCGCGATCGAGTGGATCGGCGCGTCCCAGGTGACGTGGTCGGAGACCGGGTCGAGCAGCGGCCGGGTCTCGTCGGTGACGTCGGGGTCCTCGAGCCAGGCGTCGGGGAAGGCCTCGATCAGCTTCGTGTAGAGCTCCGGGTCGGTGACGACGTCGACCGGCGTGCCTTTGTAGAAGCCCTTGAGGTCGAGCGAGTCGACGGCGCCGGTCTCGACCAGGGCTGCGATCAGCTCGTCGTCCCAGTCGTTGAAGGGGTCGAGCTTGAAGCGCAGCGTGGGGTAGACGGCGAGGCGGGCAAGCAGCGGCTCGATCGAGGAGCGCTCCTCGCCGCCGAAGCCCGCCAGGCGCATCGAGTTGACGAAGTTGACAGGTCGCGGCTCGCGGCCGAGCGCGGCGGCGAGGTTGGTGCCCGCCTGGCGCAGCGCCAGGTCGAGCGCCGCCGACTCGAACGCCCAACGCCGGTACTCGCGGGAGACGTCGCGCTGCGGCGCCGCGGCGGGGAAGAGGTCGATCGAGTCGAGCCTCTCGGAGAACTCGGCGAAGGTGCCGCTGCCCGCCAGCCCCGCCGGCGGGCCGGCGTCCTGCTGGGCGACGTGGTCGGCGCCGTCGTAGGTGACGTCCTCGCCGATCCCCTCGTGGCCGCCGCCGTGCAGCTTGACCACGGTGGTCAGCCGTTCGAACTCGCCGACCGTCATCTCCAGCCCCTCGAACTCGCAGGACTCGATCTCCAGCTGCAGGTCGGCGATCGCGTCGAAGCTGGCCATCGCGGGGCAGCCTAGATGATCGACTCTGTCGTCCATGGTGGTGGGAGGGGAGTCGGTACCCCTCCGCGGGAATTCAGTCGCGCGCCCTATCGGGCGCAGCTCCCGAACATGCTGCGCGCCTATGGCGCGCAGGAATCGGATTGCATTTCCGCGCGCTTCGCGCACATTCCCGCTGAGGGGTACCGGCTCCCCTCCCACGAGCCCTAGCCGAGAGACGCCTCAGGCTTGTCCCGCTTGCTTGAAGCTGGCGGGGGCGTTTGTGGGAGGGGTCCGGTCGTCCTCCGGGCGAATGTCGCCGCAGGCGGCGGAAATGCAATCTCATATCTGCGCGCCATAGGCGCGCAGCAACATCCGGAGCCGCGGCCGAAGGCCGCGCGACTCAATTCGCCCGGAGGACGACCGGACCCCTCCCTCAGCGTGCCACCCGCAGCGTCTTCAGCTCGCGATCGCTGCCGCCGCGCACGTAGCCGCCGTGGGCGACGCTCTCCCGTATGTAGTCGAGGGTCTCGGCGGTGAGGCGCTCGCCGGGGAGGACGTTGGGGATGCCGGGCGGGTAGGCCGCGAGTCCCTCGGCGGCGACGCGCCCGGCGGCGGCGTCGAAGGGGATCACCTCCTGCGGGCCGAGGAAGGCCTCCCGCGGGGTCAGCACCAGCTCGCCCCAGGGCGGCGGCGGCGCCAGCTTCGCCTCGGGCGCTCCCGGCCCCGCCTCCAGCTTGCCGAGGGCCTCGCGCAGCGCCGCGACCAGGCGCTCGCCGGCGCTGGCCGCCGGCTCTCCCAGCCCGAAGATCGCGACGACGATGTTCTCGGAGTACAGCTCGAGGTCGATCCGGCTCGTCTCGAAGGCGGTTTTCGCCAGCCGGTAGCCGGTCGAGCCGGTGCCGCGCACGTCGATCGAGAGGCGCAGCGGGTCCCAGCCGGCGATGCCCGGCCTGCCGACCATGCTCTCGTCGAGCACGGCGAGCCCGGGGGTCCGCTCGATCGCCGCGCGGGTGGCGGCCACCGCGTCCAGGGTCTCGCCGAGCAGCTCGGCGCCATGGACGTAGGCCTGGCGCCGGGCGGCGTCGAGGGAACCGGAGAGCAGGCCGCTGGGGCTGGTCGTTTCGACCAGGCTGACGCAGCGGTCGACCACGGCGGCGTCGATGCGGCCGCCGCGGCCGAGGTGGAGCATCGCCGCCTGGGTCAGGCTGCCGACGATCTTGTGGGTCGAGGAGACGACGAGATCGGCGCCGCTGGCCAGCGCGTCGGCCGGCAGCGAGGGGTGGAAGTGCAGGTGGGCGCCCCAGGCCTCGTCGACCACCAGCGGCACGCCGCGCCCGTGCGCGACCTCGGCCAGGGCGGCGATGTCGGCGCAGGCGCCGAAGTAGGTGGGGGAGACGACCATCGCCGCGACCGCGCCGGGCGTTTCCTCCAGCGCCGCCGCCAGCGACTCCGGCGTCAGTCCGTGGGCGATCCCCAGCTCGGGGTCGAGCTCGGGGGCGACGAACGTGGGGCGCATCCCGCTCAGCACCAGGCCGTCGATGACCGAGGAGTGGACGTTGCGCTGGACTACCACGCGGTTGCCGCCATGGGCCAGCGCCAGGCAGGCGCTGTGGTTGCCCTGCGAGGCGCCGTTGACCAGGAACCAGGTTCGCTGCGCCCCCCAGGCCTCCGCGGCCAGCAGTTGCGCCTGCTGGAAGGGGGTCGGTTCGGGGCCGATGTCGACTCCCTCGGTCACCGACGGGATGTCGTTGCGCAGGCCGACGTCGCCGACCAGCTCGCGCATGGCGGGGTCGGCGCCGGCGCCACCCTTGTGGCCGGGGACCTGGAAGCGGCCCGGCTCGAGCGCCGCGTAGGCGAGCAGGGCGTCGACGTAGGGAGTCGCGTCCTGATCGCGATCGGGCATCGCGCCGAGTCTACGCGGCCCGAATGGCCGGTCCGGGAGACTCCTGAGGCGATGAAGCACACCCGACACGGCTACTGGCTGGAGGAGGCGGGGGCGGTCGAGCCAATGCCGCCCCTGGATGGCGATCGCGACGCCGACGTGGTCGTTGTCGGCGGTGGCTTCAGCGGTCTCTGGGCCGCCTGGCACGTCAAGGAGCTGGAGCCGGACGCGCACGTCGTCCTGCTCGAGGCGGACATGTGCGGTCGCGGCCCCAGCGGCCGCAACGGCGGCTTCTGCAACGTGATGTGGTTCTCGCTGCCGAGCATGCGGCGGCGCTGGGGGGACGGGGCGGCGCTCGCCGTCGCCCGAGCGGCCGACCGGTCGGTGCACGAGATCGGCGAGTTCTGCGAGCGCGAGGGGGTCGACGCCTGGTTCCGGATGGCCGGCTACCTCCAGGTCTCCACCGCCGCCGCCCACGACGAGGTCTGGGCTGAGGCGCTGGCCGCCTGCCGCGAGCTGGGCGCCGCCGCCGCCGTTCAGGCGCTCTCGCCGGCCGAGGTCGCCGCCCGCTGCGCCTCGCCCGCCTTCCGCGCCGGCGCCTTCTACCCGACCTCGGCCACGGTGCAGCCGGCGCGGCTGGCGCTGGGCCTGCGCCAGCGGCTGCTGTCGCGTGGGGTCGTGCTGTTCGAGTCGACGCCGGTGCGATCGCTGCGCGACGCCCCGGACGGGGCCGAGGCGCGCACGCCCGGGGGCACGGTGCGCGCGCGAGCGGCGGTGTTGGCGATCGGCGGCGCCACCAAGGCGCGGCACGGGCCGCTGCGCAACCGGCTCACGATCACCTCCTCGCACATCGTCCTCACCGAGCCGGTCCCCGACCTGCTCGAGGAGATCGGCTGGACCGGAGGCGAGTGCATCACCGACTGCCGCACGATGCTGCACTACTTCCGCACCACCACGGACGGGCGCATCGCCTTCGGCCTCGGGGGCGGGCGGATCTCGATGGGAGGACGCCTGCGGGGGCGGGTCGAGGTCGACCCCGAGGTCGTCTCGCTGGCGGCCGAGCGGTTGCGCGCCTACTTCCCGGGCATCGAGGGGCGGCGCATCACCCACGCCTGGGGCGGTCCGATCGACGTCTCGCCGACCCATCTCCCCGTCGTCGTCCCCCTCGCCGGCGGCCGTGCTTTTGCCGCCGCCGGCTACACCGGCAACGGGGTCGGCCCCTCGCACATGGTCGGCCGGGCCCTCGCGTCCCTTGCCCTCGACCGCCGTGACGAGCACTCCCGCCTGCCGATCGTCGACCCCTCGCCGCAGCGCGTCCCGCCCGAGCCCTTCCACTGGATCGGCGGCAGCGCGATCCGCCGCGGCATCATGGCCAAGGAGAACGCCGAGTCAGAAGGCCGCTCTCCGAGCAAGGTGGCCTCCGCGCTCGCCCGTGTCCCGGAGCTGATCGGCTTCCACATCGGCCGGTAGGAGGGGAGGCACAGGGGGTGCCCCTCCTCACCAGCGCGAGGTGACCACCTTTTTGCGGGTGTAGAAGTCGACCGCGTCCATCCCGTTCGCGTGCAGGTCGCCGTCGAGCGAGTCCTTCCAGCCGGAAAAAGGGAACCAGGCAATTGGGGCTGGGACGCCGATGTTTACTCCCAGCATTCCTGCTTCTACGTCGTAGCGGTAGTGACGGGCCGCCTCTCCAGAGCGGGTGAAGATGGCGCCGGCGTTGCCGTAGCGGGAGCCGTTGACGAACCCGAGCGCCTCGTCGAGGTCCGCCACCTCGACCAGGGCGAGGAGCGGGCCGAACAGCTCCTCGCGGGCGAGCTCGGACTCGCGGTCGGAGGTGACGGCGATGGTCGGGCCGAGCAAGGTGCCGGCGGGCCCGGCGTCGCCACGGCCGTCGAGCAGCAGCTCGGCGCCCTCGGCCTCGGCCCGGCCGATCGCCTCCGCCACCCGCTCGCGCGCCGCCGCCGAGACCATCGGGCTTACGTCGGTGGCGGCATCTGCGCCGGGGCCGACCCGCAGCTTCGCCGCAGCGGAGACCAGCGCCTGGCGCACCTCTGCCTGTCGCGCCCCGTCGCCGACGGCGACGCAGACCGAGCCGGCCAGGCAGCGCTGCCCGGCGGCGCCGAATGCCGAGCCCATGATCGCCGCCACCGCCTGCTCGAGGTCGGCGTCGGGCATCACCACCAGCGAGTTCTTGGCGCCGCCCAGCGCCTGCACGCGCTTGCCACCGGCAACGCCGCGTTCGGCGACCATCTGCGCCGTCCTCGCCTGGCCGACGAAGGAGATCGCGTCGACCCCGGGGTGGTCCAGTAGGCCGTTGACCGCGTCGCGGGCGCCGTGGACGAGGTTGACGACCCCGGGTGGGATCTCGCCGACCGCGTCCACCGCCTCGACGATCAGCGCCGACGGCCGCGGGTCCGCCTCCGAGGGCTTCAGCACTAACGTGTTGCCGCAGGCGATCGCGTAGGGCAGGAACCAGAGCGGGATCATCGCCGGGAAGTTGAACGGCGTGATCGCGGCGACCACCCCGACCGGCTGGCGCACCGTCTCGACGTCGACGCCGACCGCCACCCCCTCCAACGTCTCACCCTTAAGCAGATGAGGAATCGCGGCGGCCGACTCCACCGACTCTAGACCCCTCCCGACCTCGCCATCGGCGTCGGGCAGGGTCTTGCCCATGTCGGCGCTGACCAGCACGGTCAGCTCCTCGCGCCGCCGCCGCAGCTCCTCGCGCAGCGCCAGCACCGCCCGGGCGCGCCGCTGCGGCGGCACCTCGCGCCATCCCGGCTGCGCCGCGCGCGCGGCCCGCACCGCCGCGTCCACCTCCGCCGCCCCGGACAGGGGCACCATCGCCACCGTCTTGCCGGTAGCCGGATCCACGTCGGCGAGCGCCTCGACCTCGCCCACCTGCCGCCACTCCCCCCCAACGTAGTTGGCAAGCCGCAAAACCTCCGGCCGACGGGCCGATTTCCCACGATCCGCGTGGGTTTTCGTCCCGTCGGGCATCAGGCCGGGGCACCGGCCGGGGCGGGCATCGGCGCCGCCTCCTGGTCGGGACGCACCGAGGCCATCTTTTCGGCCCGCTGTTGCTGCCAGGTGGCGAAGCCCATCGCCGCCACCGTGACGCCGAAGAGGATCATCGCGATCACGTTGACTTCGACCGGGATCCCGCGCTGGGCGGCGCCGAAGATGTAGAGCGGGAAGGTGACGGTCGTGCCGGAGTTGAAGTTGGAGATCACGAAGTCATCGATCGAGAGCGCGAAGGCCAGCATCGCGGCGCCGAAGATCCCCGGCAGGATCAGCGGCAGGGTGACGAGCCGGAAGGTCTGGAAGGCGCCCGCCCCGAGGTCCTTGGCCGCCTCCTCGAGGCTGCGGTCGAAGCCGATCAGGCGCGAGCGGACGACGACGACGACGAAGCTGATGCAGAACATCACATGGGCGATCAGCAGCGTCTGGAAGCCGAGCGAGGGGGTGCCGAGGATGAGGAAGAAGGAGAGCAGCGCGGCGCCCATCACGACCTCGGGCGTGGCCATCGGGATCACGATCAGGAAGTTGGCGCCGCGGCGGCCGCGGAACTGGTGGCGGACCAGCGCCAGCGCCATCATCGTCCCGATCACGGTCGAGATCACCGTCGCCAGCAGCGCCAGTTTGAGGCTGGTCAGAAGCGCTTCGGTGAGGTCTTCGCGACTGAAGGCGTGCAGCCAGTGTTCGAAGGTGAAGCCGACCCAGGTGTAGTTGTAGCGACCCGCTGGGTCGTTGAAGGAGAAGACGAAGATGACCGCGATCGGGATCAGCAGGTAGAGGACGACCAGCCCGGCGACGATGTTGACCGCGTGCTCGCGCAGCCAGCGCCAGGACCGGGTGCCGGTGCCTTCGCCGCTCATCGCTCCGCCTCCGCTGGCCACACGTTCACCGAGCCTCCTCGCCCATCAGCGCCTCGGAGCCGGCAAAACGGATGTAGATCACCACGGCGATCATGATCAGCGCCATCAGCACGAAGGAGAGCGCCGCCGCCGACGGGTAGTCGGACTGGCTCAGGTAGAGCGACTGGATCACGTTGCCGATCATCCGGTTGCCGACGCCGCCGAGGAACTGGGCGTTGACGTAGTCGCCGGCGGCGGGGATGAAGGTGAGCAGCGTGCCGGCGACGATCCCCGGCGCCGAGAGCGGCAGCGTCACCCGCAGGAAGCTCTGCGTCGCCGACCCGTAGAGGTCTTTCGACGCCTCGATCAGGCGCACGTCGATCCGCTCCAGGCTGGCGTAAAGCGGCAGGATCATGAACGGCAGGAAGTTGTAGGTGAGCCCGGCGACGACCGCGGGCCCAGTGGCGAGGATGTGGCCACTGGGAACGAGCCCGATCGCGTGCAGCACTTCGGTCACCGGGCTTTCGTCGGAGAGGATCGTCTCCCAGGCGATGGTCCGGATCAGGTAGGTGGTGAAGAACGGCGCGACGACCGCGAACAGCAGCGCGTTGCGCCATCGGCCCGCCTTGAAGGCGATCGTGTAAGCGAGCGGGTAGGCGATCAGCAGCGAGAGCAGCGTCGCGGCCCCGGCGTAGACGAAGGAACGGACGAACTGCGAGTCGTACAGTTCCAGCGCTTCGCTGTAGTTGGTCCAGTGCCAGTTGAATTCAAGGCTGCCGACGACTCCCGACTCGAGCGAGAGTTTGCCCATGTAGTAGAGCGGGATGACGAAGAAGACAACCAGCCAGATCGTCCCTGGCCCGAGCAGGAAGTAAGGGGTGGCGCGGCGGCGGATGCGGTCCATCAACCGTTAAGGACCGCGTCGAACGCTTTGATCACCTTCTGTTCCTCTTCCCCTTCCAGGGGTGGGGTCGGGGAGCAGTTCTTGGTGAACGAGGCGCTGGGGAATATCAGCTGGTTGTTCGCCAGTTCGGGGCTGCGCTTCTCGAGGATCGGCTTGACCCCTTCCACCGGCGTCACGTAGTTCACGTATTCGGCGATGTTCGCTTGGACCTTGGGCTCGTAGACGTAGTCGATCCAGGCCTCGGCGGCGGTCGGGTTCGGTGCTCCGACCGGGATCACCATGTCTTCCGACCAGAGCATGCAGCCCTCGGTCGGCATCCGCCATTCGAGGTTCGCGTTGTCCGCCTGCAGCTGCACCGCGTCGCCTGACCAGCCGATCACCGCGACGGCGTCACCGCTGGTCAGGTCGCGGGCGTAGTCGTTGCCGGTGAAGCGGCGGATCTGCCCCGATTCGGCGGCGCCCTTGATCTTCTCGATCGCCTTCATCCAGTCGGCTTCGGTCGCCTTTTCGGGGTCGACGCCTTCGCACTTCATCACCAGCGGGACCGTTTCACGGACTTCGTTGAGGAAGTCGACCTTGCCCTTGTACTTGGGGTCGAAGAGATCGCAGATCGAGCGCACTTCCGGGGCCAGTTCCTTGTTGACGATGATCCCGGTCATGCCGCTCTGCCACGGCGCCGTCCAGTCGCGGTTGGGATCGAACGGCGGGTGCTGAAGGCTCGGCGAGAGGTTCTTTTCGAAGTTGGGAAGGGCCGACTTGTCGAATTCCTGCAGGTAGCCCAGCTTGTACATCTTGCTGACCATGTAATCGGCGAGGACGAAGATGCTGCGGTCGCCGGATTCGCCCTGCTGCAGCAGCGGCTGCATCTTGTTGAAGAATTCTTCGTTGGAGTTGATGTCTTCGATGTACTTGACCGAGACCCCGGTCGCCTTTTCAAAGGCGGGCACCGTCGCCTTGTCGATGTAGAGCGGCCAGTTGGAGATCGTCAGGCTGCCCGACGGCTTGCCTTCGAGCTTGATCGTCTCGACCTGCTTTTCGCCGCCGCCTTCGATCCCGCCACCACTACCGCCGCCACAGGCCGCCAGTCCCAGCGCCACGGTTACGGCCGCCACAAGGGCCGCGACGATGAGCGCCGTCTTTTGGGTCCCTCGTTCGCTTCTCATCGTCAGGCCTCCTGTTTCGCTTCCAGTTCGGTTCGTGCCGGCGCCGCGGGGGCGCCGCCTTCGTCGGGCGACTCCCGCACCACGGAGGTGTGCTCAGGCGCCCAGCTCAGCGCCACCCGGGCGCCGCCGCCGGGCAGGTGCTGGCGCTCGTCCTCGCTGGCGTTCGGCACCAGCACCGTCATCCGCACCCCGCCGCCGAGCGAGACGACGAGCTGGGTGGCGGTGCCGAGGTAGAGAGAGCTCTCGACCACGCCCTCGACCCGCGGCAGCCCGTTCGAGCCGGCGCCGTCCTCGACCCGCTCGACCGTCAGCTTCTCCGGCCGCACCACCGCGTGGCAGCTCTCGCCGCTGCGCAGCGAGCGCGTGTCGGCCTCGATCTCTGGCCCGCTCTCGAGCTTGAGCCGGTTGCCGGCGATGACCGTTGCCGGCATCAGGTTGGAGACGCCGATGAAGCCGGCGACGAAGGTCGTGGCCGGGCGCTCGTAGATCTCCTCGGGAACGTCGACCTGCTCGACCCGCCCGTGGTTCATCACCGCGATCCGGTCGCTCATCGTCAGCGCCTCCTCCTGGTCGTGAGTGACGTAGACGAAGGTGATGCCGACGTCGCGCTGGATCCTCTTCAACTCGACCTGCAGGCCCTTGCGCAGCTTCAGGTCGAGGGCGCCGAGCGGCTCGTCGAGCAAGAGCACCTTCGGCAGGTTGACCAGAGCGCGGGCCAGTGCCACCCGCTGCTGCATGCCGCCGGAGAGCTGGGCCGGGCGTCGCTTTGCGTCGGCGGCGAGGCCGACCCGCTCCAGCTCGGCGCGGACCCGAGTGGCGATCTCGTCCTTGTCGACCCGCTTGCGCTTGAGGCCGAAGGCGACGTTGGCCTCGACGCTGAGGTGGGGGAACAGGGCGTAGCTCTGAAAGACGGTGTTGGTCGGGCGCCGGTGGGGCGGCAGCGCCGCCACGTCCTCGCCCTCGATCCGGATATCGCCGGCGCTGGGCCGCTCGAAGCCGGCGATCATTCGCAACGTCGTCGTCTTGCCGCAGCCGCTCGGGCCGAGCAGCGTGAAGAACTCTCCCCCCGACAGCTCGAGATTGAGGTCGTCGACCGCCACCAGGTCGTCGAACCGCTTGCTGACGCCGCGAAGCACGACGCTCGAGGTCTGGCCGTTCACTGACATCGCTTTGTTCGAGTCCCTTTCATTGGCACCGCGTACCCACAGGCACCGCCGGAGAACCAAACGGCACCCTGTGCCGAAGGTAAGCCCCTTTGAACCAAGAAACAAGTGGCGAATGTCCCAAAAGCACAGCGGCCGCTTGTACAATCTGTACAAGGCCGCGCTCAGAGCTTGACCCAATGACCACTTGCGGATGTGCCATCTTGGGGCTAGCGTTGTCCATATCGTCGTAGTAAGAGAGGAGAGCGGCATGGCCACCTCGCAGGCAGTCGACACCGGGCTCCAGCAGCTTGCCCAGCGACATCTGTGGATGCATTTCTCGCGGATGGGCGCCTACGGCCCCGATCACGAGATCCCGATCATCGTCCGCGCGGACGGCTGCTACGTCTACGACGAGCACGGCAACCGTTACCTCGACGGGCTCTCCGGGCTCTTCTGCGTCAACGCCGGCCACGGCCGCAGCGAGTACGGAGAGGCGGCGGCCCGCCAGATCGAAGAGCTCGACTTCTACACGCTCTGGAGCTACGCCCACCCACGGGCGATCGAGCTGGCGGCGCGGATCGCTTCGCTTGCCCCGGCCGACCTCAATCGCGTTTTCTTCACCTCGGGCGGCTCGGAGGCCGTGGAGTCGGCCCTGAAGCTGGCGCGCAACTACCACCGCATGCACGGCAAGGGGCAGAAGCACAAGACGATCGCCCGCGAGGTCGCCTACCACGGCACCTCGCTCGGGGCCCTCTCGGTGACCGGGATCACCGATCTGCGCAGCCAGTTCGAGCCGCTCGCGCCCGGCGGCTGCCACGTGCCCAACACCAACGTCTACCGCTGGCCGGAGGATCGCGAGCCGCTCTGGGCGGCGGACGCGATCGAGGAGCGGATCGTCTTCGAGGGGCCGGAGACCGTCGCCGCCGTGATCCTCGAGCCGGTCCAGAACGCCGGCGGCTGCTTCGTCCCGCCGGACGGCTACTTCCAGCGGGTGCGCGAGATCTGCGACCGCCACGACGTGCTGATGATCTCCGACGAGGTGATCTGCGCCTGGGGCCGCCTCGGCCACTACTTCGGCTGCGAACGCTTCGACTACGTCCCCGACGTCATCACCGTCGCCAAGGCGCTGACCTCGGCCTACGCGCCAATGGGCGCCGTGATCGCCTCCGACCGGGTCGCCGAGCCGTTCATGGAGGGCGACGCCTCCTTCGCCCATGGCTTCACCTTCGCCGGCCACCCGATCGCCGCCGCGATCGCGATGGCCAACCTCGACGTCTACGAGCGCGAGGACCTCTGCGGGCACGTGCTCGCCAAGGAGGGCGAGTTCCGGCAGATGCTGGAGAGCCTGCACGAGCTGCCGATCGTCGGCGACGTGCGCGGCGCCGGCTACTTCCACGCGATCGAGCTGGTCAAAGACAAGGAGACCAAGGAGAGCTTCAGCGACGAGGAGTCCGAGCGGCTGCTGCGCGGCTTCCTCTCCGGCGAGCTGTACAAGCGGGGGCTGATCTGCCGCGCCGACGACCGCGGCGACCCGGTGGTGCAGCTGGCGCCGCCGCTGATCGCCGACAGCGAGCAGTTCGCGGAGATCCACGACGTGCTTCACGGCGTCCTCGCCGAGGCCTGGGAGCGGGTCGTCTAGGAGCGCCGGTGCTCACCGTCCAGAGCCTGCTCGACGAACTCGACCTCGATCTTGCGGCCGGTGCCGAGGCCGCTGCCGCGCCCGTGCGCTGGGTCCATATCTCCGAGCTCGAGGATCCGACGCCGTGGCTCTCCGGCGGCGAGCTGATGCTGACCACCGGCATCCCACTTGAGACCGCCGCCAAGCAGCGCGCCTTCGTGCGCATCCTCGCCGACCGCAACCTCGCCGGGCTCGGCTTCGGCACCGGCTTCAGCCACCGCAAGCTGCCGAAAGCGCTGGTCGACGAGGCCGAGAAGCGGGGCTTTCCGCTGTTCGAGGTGCCGTACTCGACGCCGTTCATCGCGATCACCGAGAAGGCCTTCGCCCGCCTCGTCAACGAGCAGTACGAGGTGCTGCAGCGCGGCATCGCCGTGCAGCGGCGGCTGGAGCGGCTGGTGCTGGAGGAGCGCGGCCTGGAGGAAATCGCGGCGACGATCGCCTCCGCGGTCGGCGGCACCGTCGCCGTCCTCGATGCCCGCGGCGAGCGGCTCGCCGGGCGCGGCTTCCGTCGCCAGCTCTCCGCCGACGCGATCGGCGCCATCCGCAAAGAGGCGCTCGGCCACGCCGGCGACGGCCACCCCTTCGTCCCCGCCCACCCCTCGGTCGCCGGCCGGGCGCTGGCCCACCCGGTGATCTCGCCCGGCGGCGGGCCGCCCCAGGCCTGGGTGGTGATCGTCCGCGACTCCGGTGGGCTCGGCGACTTCGAGCGGCTGATCCTGCAGCAGGCGGTCGCCGTCGTCGCCCTGGAGCTGATGCGGCGCCGCGTCGCCCGCGAGACCGAGCGCCGCCTCGCCGGCGACGTCCTCGCCGGGGCGCTGGGGGGCCGGATGGAGGCGACCGAGCTGCGCCGGCGGCTGGAGCCGTTCGGCATCGGCGACGAGGCGGCGGTGCTCGTCTTCTCCCTCGACCACCCGGCCGCGGCCGCGGCCGCGCTCGAACGCGCTCTCGCCGCCGACGCCTGCCCCGCCGTCGTCGCCCCTCACACCATCGGCGGGCGCGAGCTGCTGTGCGCGGTCGTCGACGCCGCCGACCGCGACCCGATCGACGTCGCCGCCGACGCTCGCAAGGCGCTCAGCCCCGAACGCGGCCCGGTCCGCGTCGCCGCCAGCCGCCCCGCCTCGCCGGACCGCCTGCGCCACTCCTTCCACGAGGCCCGCTGCGCCCTCGAGGCCACCGCCTTCGGCAACGGCCACGCCCCCGAGGTGGCCTCCTGGCGCGACCTCGGCGCCTTCACCCTGCTGCTCTCGATCCAGGACGACGAGGCGCTGAACCTCTACTGCGACAGCGTGCTGGGGCCGATCGAGCAGGGCGACGAGGAGTACGGCGGCGAGCTGCTGCGCTCGCTCGAGGCCTTCATCGAGCAGAACGGCCAGTGGGAGAAAGCCGCCCGCGAGGTCTACTGCCACCGCCACACCCTGCGCTACCGGATGCGCAAGGTCGAAGAGCTGACCGGGCGCGACCTCTCGCGCGCCCACGACCGGATCGAGTTCTGGCTGGCGCTGCGAGCGAGGGAGCTGACCTCGTGAGGGTCGGGGTACCGAAGGAGATCAAGCCCGACGAGTACCGGGTGGCGGTGACCCCGGCCGGCGTCCGCGAAATATCGGAGCACGGCCACCAGATCCTGGTCGAGGCGGGCGCCGGCGCCGGCAGCGCCATCGCCGACGCCGAGTTCGAGGCGCAGGGCGCCGAGATCGTCGCCGACGCCGCGACGATCTTCGAGCGGGCGGAGATGATCCTCCACGTCAAGGAGCTGCAGCCGCGGGAGATCGAGATGCTGCGGCCCGGGCAGCTCCTCTTCACCTACCTGCATCTTGCGCCGGACCCGGAGCAGACCAGTGCCCTCTGCGGGTCCGGCGCCACCTGCATCGCCTACGAGACCGTCGAGGACCCCCACGGCCGCCTGCCGCTGCTGGCGCCGATGAGCGAGATCGCCGGCAAGATCGCCACCCAGGCCGGCGCCTTCATGCTGGAGAAGCCCCTCGGCGGCCGCGGCATCCTGCTCGGAGGCGTCCCCGGCGTCGCCGCCGCCAACGTGATGGTGATCGGCGGCGGCGTGGTCGGCATGAACGCCACCTTCATCGCGAACGGGATGGAGGCCGACGTCTTCGTCTTCGACCGCTCGATCGACCGCCTGCGCGAGCTCGACGTGACCTTCGGCGGACGCTGCTCGACGGTCTACTCGACCACTCTCGCGATCGAAGAGATGCTGCCGCGGGCGGACCTGGTGATCGGCGCCGTCCTCGTCCACGGTGCCCGGGCGCCGTTCGTCGTCCGCCGCGAGCAGCTGGCGCTGATGAAGCCCGGCGCGGTGCTGGTCGACGTCGCGATCGACCAGGGCGGCTGCTTCGAGACCTCGCGGCCGACCACGCACCGCGACCCCACCTTCGAGGTCGACGGGATCATCCACTACTGCGTCGCCAACATGCCCGGCGCGGTCCCGATCACCTCGACCCACGCCCTCACCAACGCGACGCTGCCGTACGCGATCGCCCTCGCCGACCAAGGCGTCGCCGGGGCGATCCGGCACGACCCCGGCCTGCGGCTGGGGGTCAACGTCGCGGCGGGCAAGGTGACCCACCCGGCGGTGGCGGAGGGAGTGGGGGCGAGCTACGTGCCGGTCGAGGAGGCGCTGGGCCTGGACCGGCCCGAGACTGCAAACACGAAGGCGGAGGTGAGCTAGAGATGGCGACGGTGGCGAAGACGAAGCTGAGGAACTTCATCGGCGGCGAGGCTGTGGACCCGGTGGAGGGGGGGACCGAGGACGTGGTCAACCCGGCGACCGGCGAGGCGATCGCCGAGGCGCCGCTCTCGACCAAAGCCGACGTCGACCGCGCCGTCGCCGCGGCGAAGAAGGCCTTCGAGGGCTGGGCGGCGACGCCACCCGGCGAACGGGCGCGGGCGCTGCTGCGGATGGCCGACCTGATCGAGGAGCGGGGCGAGGAGATCGCCGACCTCGAGGCGGCCGACGCCGGCAAGCCGCGTGGCGCCGTGATCGAGGACGAGGTGCCGGTGATGGCCGACAACCTGCGCTTCTTCGCCGGCGCCGCCCGCTGCCTGGAGGGGCGTGCGGCCGGCGAGTACATGGAGGGCCACACCTCCTTCATCCGCCGCGAGCCGGTCGGCGTGGTCGGCCAGATCACGCCCTGGAACTACCCGCTGATGATGGCCGTCTGGAAGATCGGCCCGGCGCTCGGGGCCGGCAACACGGTCGTGCTGAAGCCGGCCGAGACGACCCCGGTGACGACGCTGACGTTCGCCGAGTGGTGCTCGGACATCCTGCCCCCCGGCGTCCTCAACGTGATCGGCGGCCACGGCGAGCCTGCCGGGGCCGAGCTGGTCACCCACCCCGACGTCGAGATGGTCAGCCTCACCGGCTCGCCCCCGACCGGGAAGTGGATCGCCAAAGCCGCCGCCGACACGTTGAAGCGGGTCCACCTGGAGCTCGGCGGCAAGGCCCCGGTGATCGTCTTCGACGACGTCGAGATGGCGACCGCGATGGAGACGATCGCCGGCACCGGCTACTACAACGCCGGTCAGGACTGCACCGCCGCCACCCGCGTCCTCGCTTCCAAGGGCGTCTACGACGACGTCGTCAACGGCCTGGTCTCCGAAGCCAAGGGCCTCGTCCTCGGCGACACGATGGCGGCCGAGACGACGCTGGGGCCGCTCAACTCCGCCCGCCAGCGCGAGCGGGTCGAGGGCTTCCTCGAGCGCAAGCCCGGCAACGCCGAGGTGGTGACCGGTGGCGTCGAGCCCGACCTGCCCGGCTACTTCCTCGAGCCCGCCGTGGTCGCCGGCCTCGAGCAGGACGACGAGATGATCCAGAACGAGATCTTCGGCCCGGTCATCACCGTGCAGCGGTTCTCCGACGAGCAGAAGGCGATCGAGTGGGCAAACGCGACCCGCTACGGCCTCGCCTCCTCGGTCTGGACCCGCGACGTCGGCCGCGCGATGCGGGTCGCCAACGCGCTGCGCTTCGGCTGCGTCTGGATCAACGACCACATCCCGCTGGTCTCCGAGATGCCCCACGGCGGCTACAAGGAGTCCGGCTACGGCAAGGACCTGTCTATTTATAGCCTCGAGGAGTACACGGAGATCAAGCACGTGATGGTGAATCTCGAATAGCGGGGCGCCTCACGATCCTGGGCGGATCTGACGGCCGCAGTCGTCGCCACGCGGCGTCCTCGGTCGCCCGAGTAGCGCCGCTCATGAGTATCCGGTTCCGTCAGGTGACGTGCCTAACGTCGTCTTATGGCCCGGCCAGACTTCCCGCGCACGATCATGGAGTTCCAGGAG
>WNFM01272686.1_pt1 | contig 22972 bp, 29 predicted proteins | sample 5400271 | NCBI WGS metagenome assembly WNFM01 (sample SAMN13153352, study PRJNA577476) | soil metagenome | isolation source: 60 cm saprolite on Douglas fir-dominated hillslope | place: USA:California | collected 2013-09-17
GACGTAGCAGAGCATGGCGGTGCCGAACCAGCCGATCATGGCGGCGCCGATCGCCGAGGTGATGTGGTCGTAGCCCGGCGCGATGTCGGTGGTGAGCGGGCCCAGCGTATAGAACGGCGCCTCGCCGCATTCTTTGAGCTGCTTCTCCACGTTGATCTTGATCTTGTGCATGGGCACGTGGCCGGGGCCCTCGATCATCACCTGGCAGCCCTTGTCCCAGGCGATCTTGGTGAGCTCGCCCAAGGTCTCGAGCTCGGCGAACTGGGCGCGGTCGTTGGCGTCGGCGATCGAGCCCGGCCGCAAGCCGTCGCCGAGCGAGAATGACACGTCGTATTTGCGCATGATGTCGCAGATCTCGTCGAAGCGCTCGTAGAGGAAGCTCTCCTTGTGACGGGAGAGGCACCACTTCGCCATTATGGAACCACCTCGCGACACAATCCCGGTGACGCGGTTGGCGGTGAGGTGGATGTAGCCGAGCCGCACGCCCGCATGGATGGTGAAATAGTCCACACCCTGTTCGCACTGCTCAATAAGCGTGTCCCTGTAGCACTCCCAATCGAGCTTGACCGGGTCGCCGTTGACCTTCTCCAGCGCCTGGTAGATCGGCACGGTGCCGATCGGCACCGGCGCGTTGCGGATGATCCATTCGCGCGTGGTGTGGATATTGCGGCCGGTGGAGAGATCCATCACCGTGTCGGCGCCCCAGCGGATCGCCCACACCATCTTCTCCACCTCTTCCTCGACCGAAGATGTCACCGCCGAGTTGCCGATATTGGCGTTGATCTTGGTGAGGAAGTTCCGGCCGATGATCATCGGCTCGAGCTCGGCGTGGTTGATGTTGGAGGGAATGATGGCGCGCCCGCGCGCGACCTCGCTGCGCACGAATTCCGGCGTGACGAAGGCCGGCACCGCGGCGCCGAAGCTCTCGCCGTCGGCGAGCGCGGCCTCGGCGCGCTCGAGTTTAAGCTTGCGGCCGAGATTCTCGCGCTCGGCGATGTAGACCATCTCCTTGGTGATGACTCCGGCGCGCGCCCATTCCAGTTGCGTCACCGGATTGCCATTCGCTGCGCGCAGCGGGCGATGGGTGGTGGGAAAGTTGCGCGCGACGTGCTTGCCGCTGACGTTGCCGTTGTCCACGGGCTGGATCGAGCGCCCCTCGTAGTCTTCGACCCCGCCGCGCTCGCGCACCCAAGCGAGGCGCGTGCGCGCGAGCCCCTGCTCGACGTCGATGGTCACATCGGGATCGGTATAGGGGCCGGTGGTGTCGTAAACCGGAATCGGCGGCTCGGCCGCGGCCTCGGTGAGCGCGATCTCGCGCACGGGCACGCGCAGCTCGGGCGCGCCGTCGGGCCGCGCATAGATCTTGCGCGAAGCCGGCAGCGGTCCGGTCGTGACCTTGGGGGTCGCGATGTTGGGGTCGTGGATGTTCATCGTGTTGCTCCCGTTACGGGTTCGCGGAAGTAGCCGTAGAAGCACAGCACCGCGCCGATCACCAGCCAGATGATGCCGGCGACGACGAGGCTCCTCGGGTTGACCAGAAACCAGCGGATGGCTGCCTCTGTCCCTTGCGGCCAGATGATGCGCTGCGCGCCGCCGATCGCGGCGAGCCAGCCGAAGATGGTGATGAGCACGCGCCAGTCGGCCGCCCACACATTATGATTGAGCAGGATTGCGACGCCCGCGGTCATGGCGAAAAGGCCGGTGAGATAGATGAGCGCCGGGCTGCGCACGAACTCCTCGCTCAGCGCACGGTAGACGGCGCCATTCACCAATACGCCGATGGCGACGGCGAGGACGACCGGGCCGAGGAGCCTGGCGAGAAAGAGCGAGATGCGCGGGGAGACTACTGTTGCCATGTCCTGTCCCTTCGCCGGCATGACCCGGATCAGGTTCAAAGGGTCCCCGCGGTATCGACTGGCGGGTCTCTCAGCTCCTTGACCGGAGCTCCCCTCGGAACACCCGGTAATGTAGGCCCGCCGGGGCGGGTGTCAACGCGTGCGGGGGCGGGATGAGCGCGGATTTGATCAAGATCAAAGCCTCTCACAGCCGCGCCGAGCATCATGGCTCCCCAACGCGATAAGGAGTCATTCATGCCCATCGACACGATCGTCGTCGTCCTCATGGCCGCCGCCTTCGGCATTTTTGCCGCCACTTTGTATTGGGCGGATCTGCGCACGCGCGGGCTGACCAGGTAGCGCGTCGGCCTTTAGCTGTGGCCTCAATGCCTGCTCACCCGCAGCCGCCGCTTCGGCATTGCCCGCTTTGCGGCATCGCAATGCTGAGCAGCAAGTCGGACGAGCAGAGCGCGCAGTTCGACACGTTTTCGTGTCTCAACTGCAAAACCACCATTACGCTTGCTCCTCCGCCGAAGCGGCCGAAGCCGAACCAGTGAGCGCTGCGGCAATCTTTTTTCATCGCTAAAGGGGAACTCCCAAGGTGGTCGTGAGGCTCGCCATCCTTCTTCTGCTCGTCGCAACATCGTCGAGCTTGGCCGAAGACAACAGCTCCAGTCCGCTGGAGCAGCGCGGCCGTGCTCTGGCGGAAAGCATGTGCTCGCAATGTCATGCCGTCGGCAGGAGTGGCGAGAGTCCGCACGTTGGTGCCCCCGCCTTTCGCGCGCTTGATCGTCGCGTGGATCTTGATTCTTTCATGGAGCGATTGCGCGAAGGGCTCACGGTCGGCCATCCGGATATGCCGACGTTTCGTTTCACGCGTGAGGACGCGCGGGCGTTCCTGCTTTATCTGAGGTCCATTCAGGCGCAGTAGGTGCATGCTGAACCGATCCGACGTATCACGACCGTTAGGCCGACCTCGCTCGGGGGCAAATGTTCGCAGCTTTCTTCGACCACTGATCGTCGCATGGCCCGCGGCCGGCCTCGTCGTCGGGCTCGCGGCGCAGTTTTCCGGATGGGGGCATTGGGCTTCCCCGATATGGGCCGCCGCTACAGTTCCGGTCCTGCTCGCGCTGGTGGCGGAGATCGTCATCAGCTTGCGCCGCGGCGACGTCGGGTTGGATATCGTGGCCGCACTGTCGATGCTGGCGGCGCTCCTCTTTGCCGAATACCTCGCCGCCGTCGTGGTCGCTTTGATGTATGCCGGCGGGCAATACCTCGAGGACTTTGCCGAGCGTCGCGCAAGTCGAGAGATGACAGCGCTCCTCGCCCGGGTCCCGCACACGGCGGTCCGCCAGCGCAACGGCCGGCTCGAAGAGGTCGACTTGGACGTGATCGAGCCCGACGATCGCCTCGTGGTCCGGAAAGGCGACGTGGTCCCGGTCGACGGGGCGGTCATAGAAGGCTTGGCCGTTCTCGATCAGTCCGCCTTGACCGGCGAATCCATCCCCGTCCAGCAGAAGGTCGGCGACAGCGTCATGAGCGGGGCGACCAACGTCGGCGAGGCCTTCCATCTGCTGACGACGAGGCGCGCGGCCGAGAGCACCTATGCCGGCATCGTCCGTCTGGTCGAAACGGCCCAGCGCTCGCACGCGCCGATGTCGCGCCTCGCCGATCGATACGCCATGGTGTTCCTGGCGGCGACCATCGCGCTCGCGGGAGCATCTTGGCTCTGGAGCGGGGACCCTATCCGGGCCGTGGCCGTGCTCGTGGTGGCGACGCCTTGCCCACTCATCCTCGCCGTACCGGTGGCGATCGTCTCCGGCGTGTCGCGAGCCGCCAAGCACGGCATCCTGGTCAAGGGCGGCCGAGCGCTCGAGATCTTGGCGCGGGTGCGCGCGCTGGTGATCGACAAGACCGGCACGTTGACGCACGGTCGGGCACATATCGTCGCGACCGATGTCGTTGCCGACGTGTCCGCTGATGAAATTCTGCGGCTCGCGGCCTCGCTCGACCAGGCTTCCAAGCACATCATGGCGCAGACCATCGTCGAAGATGCCCGAAGCAAGGGGCTCGAGCTCGCGATCCCCAGTAATGTCGTTGAGACGCCGGGCGAAGGCATCGAAGGTTGCGTGGATGGCCATCATGTGATCGTCGGCGGGCTTCGCTTCGTCAGCGGCAAGATCGGCGCAACGAGCCTGTCTCGATTGCACACGCAACGGCCTCCTGGAAGCGTCGCGGTGGCGGTGGGGATGGATGCGAGGCTTGTCGGAATGTTGATTCTCGTCGACCGGCTGCGGGCGGGGACCGAGGCCTTGCTGCGCGATCTCAAATCGCTTGGCCTCGAACGGATCGTCCTCGCCACCGGCGACCGCCGCGACGTGGCGGAGACGGTGGTCAGGGGCCTGCCGATTGATGCGGTCAGATGGGAGCTCAGCCCGGACCAAAAAACCTTGGTCGTGTTGTCGGAGCGAAAAAACGGCCCGGTCATGATGATCGGCGATGGCATCAACGACGCACCGGCGCTGGCTGCCGCCGATCTCGGCATGGCCATGGGGGCCAAGGGTGCCGCGGCATCCGCCGAAGCCGCCGACGTCGTCCTGCTGGTGGATCAACTGGATCGCGTGTTGCCGGCAATCAGGATTGCGCGCCGATCACGCTTTATCGCGCTGGAAAGCGTCTATGCAGGTTGGGTCTGTCGGTCCTCGGAATGATCGCGGCGGCGCTCGGCCACATAACCCCGGTGCAAGGCGCCATCTTCCAAGAAGTGATTGATATTGCTGTTATTCTCAATGCGTTGCGGGCGCTGCACGATCGCCAGGTCTAGCCGCCGGGGGTTCATTACTTGGGCTGCAATTGATTCAGATCATAATCGCTCGCTGCGGCTGCGCTTATCAATCGGCCATCGCACTCACAGCAGGTGACCAGCGCCATGACAAAGCCCATCCCCGACAAAGCGGAGGTCTCGCTCGAATATCCCGACAAGCTCTATATTGGAACATTCGAGCGAACGTCGCGTTTCGATGCCCACCTTGATGCGACCGGAATTTCGCTCAGCCTGCACCGCACAGGCGCCGCCGACATACGCAAGACCGTTCGCATGCATTTCCACTATGGGCTGTTTGCGGACATCCTCCAGGATCTGGCAAAAACAGTGTCTTCCGTGCCGCCGGCCGATGCGGCACACCGCGATGCATTGCGGGAAGCGGCAAAGGCCCTCTATCGGGCGCTCAATCCTCGTCGCAACGACAAAGACGACATCGCCCAGATGACGCCCGAGGAGGAGGTGCTCCTGCTGCACGTGATGGAATGAGGAGCGAACGCGCTGCGGTCTGAGCGAAAGAGCTGGTCGGTCGTGTGATTACGGCATGGGAGCGTGACATGAAATCTTTGGCGGTGGGACTGAGCGCGCTTGTACTCGTTGCTGCCACGGGCGTTTCGCTCACGATCGGCAATGTCGCGGCACAGTCGACGCGGCCCTATGCGGGGCTGCAGGCCCGCCCGATCAAGGCACTGTCGGCTGAACAAATCGCCGACCTGAAAGCCGGGCGAGGAATGAGTTTGGCGCTTGCCGCCGAATTGAACGGCTATCCGGGACCGCGCCACGTCTTAGAGCTTGGTGAGCAACTCGGGCTGACGGACCGGCAGCGCGGAGACGTGCAGCGGTTGTTCGACCAAATGACCGCCGAAGTTGTTCTCATCGGGGAAAAGCTCATTTCTCAGGAAGCCGAGCTTGACCGACTGTTTGCACGCCGGGTGGTGACCCCGAGCGGTCTCGACTCGGCAACGGCCGCCATCGGGGTGACCCAGGCCGAGCTTCGCAAGGCTCACCTGAAATATCATTTGCTGACGTCGGAGCTGCTCACACCGGCGCAGATGCAGCACTATGCGCAATTGCGCGGTTATGCCGAGGAGAATTCCGGCACCGAGCACAGGCCGAACCATTGACTGACCGACGGGAGACTTTCTTGCCTCGATCCATTATCCCGAGCGCGCGGGCTCTGATGAATGACGCCGGCCCAGTGTGAACCACAAACTTGAACGATGTCGATCACACCCGTATTTTACCCAGATCAAGCATGAGCGCGAACGCCACGCCGCGGACGCGGCTGCCCGAGGCATGACTAGGAGGGACGGGATGTATCGGCATATTTTGATCCCGACCGATGGGTCGGAGCTGTCCCGCAGGGCGGTGCAGCATGGGTTATCGCTTGCCAAGGCAGTCGGAGCGAAGGTCACGGCATTGACGGTGGAGGGATCGTTCGATGTTTACACAGTGCCTGCTTCGAAGGTCTATGAAATGTCAGGAGCTTTTGCTCAGCACGCCGAGCGCGCCAAAGCGCACGCGGAAAAGATATTGAATGGCGTCGCCGAAGCAGCGCGTTTGGCCGGTGTCGTCTGCGAAACCGTGCAAATCGAAGAGGACCATCCTTACGAAGCCATCATCGATACCGCCCAGCAGAGAGGCTGCGACCTCATCGTCATGGCCTCGCACGGCAGGAGCGGGATCGCGGCGATCGTGCTCGGCAGCGTGACGACCAAGGTGCTGACGCACACGAAAATTCCGGTGCTGGTCTGCCACTGATGTGATCGGCTACGGCTGAAACGCCACCGCGGTTCTTTAAGCTTCGCTTATCGCTTCGCCAGACCTGAGCGCATCAGATCGTCGTCAGACGGTCCGTCGACGAGCAGATATCCGGCGAGACCGCGTTCGATCCTCGACAATGCATGGTCCACCAAGACGTAGCGCCCCGGCCGGTCGATCTTGAAGTCGACGACGGTCGCGCCGCCAGGCGGTACGGAGACGGTCTGCACCCCTGTAATCGGCATGGCTCCAAGGCTGGCACCTTCGTAGACGTGGTCGAATATCTCGCCGATGACGTGGAAGGAGGAGGTGAAGTTCGGCCCGCCGACGCCAAAAAATATGCGTACCGTCTCGCCCGGACGTGCCCGCAAGGGATGCGACTTTGTAAGCGCACCCACAGCGCCGTTGAAGAGAAAGTATTCAGGCCGCTCCGAGATCAGCTTTTCATAATCCATCTCTTGATGTCCCGGCATCCCGAAACGCTTGGCGGTGTAAAGTTCTCCTTGCATGACATAGAATTCGCGGTCCACCTGCGGGAGTCCGCCTTCTGGCTCCACGAGGATCAATCCGTACATGCCGTTGGTGATGTGATGCGGCACGCTGGGCGTGGCGCAGTGATAGACGAACAGGCCGGGAATAAGCGCTTTGAACGTGACCACCTTCTCCTGTCCCGGCTCGGTCTGCGTGAATTCGGCGCCGCCGCCAGGACCGGTGGCGGCATGGAAATCGACCGAATGATACATGAGGCTGGCCTCATCGTTCTTGAGATGGACCTCAACAATGTCGCCGACACGCACGCGGACAAAAGGTCCGGGCACCTTGCCGTTGAAGGTCCAGAAATTGTAGGTGGTCTTGTCGTCCAACTGTCCTTTGAGCTCGACGGTCTCCAAGTCGACCCGTACGACCTGGGGTGGACGCGCGCGGATGGGCGACGGCAGATCCGTCGGATCGCGCACGATCTCAGGAGCGATCGTGGCGATGGTGGCTCGCGCCCCAGGTGTCACTTGGATGCGGCCTTCCATTCCGGCTTCGCGGTGGCCCGCTATCGAGCAGAAGTAGATGAATTCACCAGCCTTGTCGGCGGTGAATGCGAGCGTGCTGCTTGCGCCTATTGCTAAGACCCGGTCAGAGCGTGCGGCATATTGATCGATGACGATATCGTGCTCGGCACCCTCGCCGTTGATCAGGTTGATCTGCACGGTCTCGCCTTCATGCACCACCAGCATCGGATTGACCTTGCCGTCGATTTCGCCGCCGACGCCGAGATAGACCATGCGACCCTGTGCGATCCCGGAGCGCAGCGTAAAAATGGTTGGAGTGTGCATATCCCCGTGTGCCACCGCGGCCGGAGGCGAGGCGGAGCTTTGGGGTGGAGCTGGCGCCTGCGCCACCTGGGCCGGCGCTGAATGTGAGTGTTGTTGCGCCCAGGCTTGATGTGCGCATCCCACGAGAGTTGCTGCGAACAGCAGTGTGTTCAGCATCCGCATTGAATTGATCCTTTTGACCGCTGCTCCATTGCGTCTGCAACGGAACATCACCATCCATTTGCGAATGATCCGCTAATCAGTCGGAAGCGAACCTGACATAGATCAAATCGAAGCGGGCGCCGATAAGCGGCCTCTGTGGAGTGTCAATCAAGTTGGCTGCGACAGCCGCGCGGAGCCGATTCAGAGCGGCTGGCCGGCTCGCATACGCGCATGCATATCGATTTGCAGGGTTTGACAAATATCAAAGTCGCGATCGCCGTAATCGCGAGAATATGCATATCGCTCGGGTAGAGCTTAGCTATGCCGCGACATATCTGGCGCAGAGATCTCCGGCGCCGCCTGTGCGAGATCCTGGAGCACGGCGCGATCGGAAACCGCATCGGTCTCGTCGTGGGCCGGCTCATCGTCGTTCTGATCGTCACGAATCTCGTCACGATGACGCTCGAGTCGGTGCCTGCGTTGCAAGCGCAATATGGGCCGCTGTTCATCGCGGTCGAGCTCCTGTCGCTCGTCGTTTTCACCATCGAGTACGGACTGCGGGTTTGGGTGGCGGCCGAGCACGCGCCGCACCGGCATTCGAGCGAACGCAAGGCCCGCTGGGAGTTTGTTTCGAGCCCGCTCGGCGTGATCGATCTTCTCGCGGTCCTGCCGTTTTGGTTCGCGTTCGTGTTGCCGGCCGATCTGCAGGTCCTGCTGGTGTTTCGAATGGTGCGCTTTCTCAAGTTGGCGCGATACTCACCGGCCATGCGCTCGCTGCTCGACGTTCTCTACAGCGAACGCCGTGCGTTGTTCGGCTGCTTCGTCATTTTACTGGGTGCGACGCTGGTCGCTGCGAGCGTCATGCACGTGATCGAGGGTCATGCACAGCCCGATAAGTTCGGCACCATTCCCGATGCGATGTGGTGGGCCATCGTCACGCTGGGCACGATTGGTTACGGCGACGTCGTTCCGGTGACCGTGCTGGGACGCATCGTCGCATCGGTTACCATCTTCGTCGGATTCATCATGGTTGCCCTGCCGATCGGCATCGTCGCCACCGCCTTCGCCGACGAGATCCATCGCCGCGACTTTGTCGTCACCTGGGGCATGGTTGCGCGCGTGCCCTTGTTCGCCGAGCTGCAAGCCACCGATATCGCCGACATCGTGCGGCTGCTGCGCGCGCAGCGGGTGGAGGCTGGAGACGTCATCGCCAAGCGCGGCGAGCCCGCGCATTCCATGTATTTCGTCGCCGCCGGAGAAGTGGAGATTGAGCTCAAGCACGAGCGCGTTCGGCTCGGCGGCGGTCATTTCTTCGGCGAGGTCGCGGCGCTGCGGCGGGCGCGCAGATCCGCGACCGTTACCGCGCTCACGCGGACAAGCCTGCTGGTGCTCGATGCCCGCGATCTGCACGTGCTCATGGAGCGGGAACCGCGCATCGCGGAACACATCCGCGAAGTGGCCCGCGCCCGGCTGGGCGGGGACGTGGTCACGCGCAACGGCGATCTTGTGGTCGAAGAGCTCGAAGAGGCGGAGACGATCGAACGCTCGCCGGCTGGCCACGGTCGCTCGTGACGCGAAGCTCAATGTGACAACAGGCAACAGACCGGGCTTGCCGTGAGAAGTTCGCGCGTGACGCCGCCGAAAATCCATTCACCCAATCGGCTATGCCCGTAGCCGCCGGCGACGATTAAGTCTGCTTCCTCCTCCTCCACAATGTGGAGGAGCTCGGCGGCGACCGGGCGCTGCGGTCGGCGCCAGACTTCGGCCGCGACGATCACCCGGTGACGGACGAGGTAGGCCGCGACGTCGGCCAGCTCCTTCTTTCCCTGCGACTGCGATTCGTGCTCGCCCATACCGACGAGCAGAACCTCCTTGGCCTGCTGCAAGAACGGGAGCGCATCCCGCACCGCGCGACGGCATTCACGCGTATCCTTCCAAGCAACGACCACGCGGTGAAGCGGCAGCGCAGCGATGGCATCGGGCACCAGCAGAACAGGCCGGCCGGCCCGCAGCACGATAACGCCGGGGTCCGCGCCGTCGTCATTGCGCCTGCGACCGATGATGAGGAGATCCGCCGCCCGTGCTTCGCGCAAGAGAAGCTCGCCGGGAGGTTCAAGGGCGCTGCGCCACTCGACCCGCTTGAGCGAGCGGCCCTGGGCGCGAAACGTCTTGCCCCTCTGCTCGAAACGCGCCATCACCTTTTGCAAGTCGTATTCGTTGGATTCGGTCAGCCCGACGTCTCCGGCCATGAAGCTCGGCCACAGCGCGCAACCCGCAATCCCGACGAGCGCCGCTTGGAGGCGGTCGGCCAGGTCGATCGCGAGTTCCACTCTCTGTTCCAAATCATGCTCGATATCGACGTGGACCATCATCGTTGAGAATGACATCGCGTGCTCCGGCTTTCGGCGATCACGAAACGAACCGGCCGAACTTTTCGACCGCAGGGTGGTCACCGGAGTCGCGAGCGCTGCTCCGCTTCACCACCGCCAGCTGCGGTGCCTCGGTCCGAATACATCGAGGCGCTGCTGTTGTTGGCGATCCAGCGAGGCGTAAAACGCGTCGAACGCCGGTCGCAGGCTCTTCACGGCCTGAGACATGATCTCGAGCCGGTTATCGATCATCTCCAATCCGGCTTTCGTCGTCGCGGGCGCTTCCGCCTTGCACGCCGTCGCCATCGTCGCGATCGCCTTGCTCGAGGCCGATTGCAGATCGTTCAAGGCCGCGCGTTGGGTTTCATTCGGCCGCACGACCCGCTCGATCCACCGCACTTGCCATTCGTAGAGGCCGACCGAACGCGGCGTGCACAGCCGCCTATATCCTCGCGGACCCATGGTTCCAGGACCGGTCAACACGCCGGGGATGAGGACGACGGCGTTCTTGTCCACCGCCGACGAAGGTGATTGTTGCGCGGTGACCGGCGCTCCCCCGGTCATGGACGTCATGACGCACACGCCCGTCACCGCCAATACCCTACTGATCAAGCTCATCATCTGCACACACCCTCATTGGAAAGGCAGCGGTGAACACTATCAGTCCGCAAGCCAACCATCGACTGACATTGATAGGTGACACATGGAAGCAGCCGGATGTTGACTTGGATCAAGGATGACATCGAAGCTTGAGTCCCGGGCCAAGCGCGCGCGGAGCAATGGGCTGCAATCGGTGGCGATCAAAGCCAACTCCTGCAAGACAGCCGCTATTGCTGCTGAATGGATTGCAGATACTCGATGATCGCGCCCACGTCCTCAGGTGCGAAGACGAACTCCGGCATGTCGGGATGGCCGGTGGAAAGGCCCTCCGCCAGAGCCTCGGCAAGGCCTTCGATCTTGTATCTGCGAGAGAGCGTTCGGAAGGGCGGAGCCGCCGGGTGCGGGCTGGGGCCGGAGCGGCCGACGGCATGGCAGCGCGCGCAATTCGTCGCCAACAAGAACTCGCCACGTCCCGCGGGCGTGGTGGTCTCTTGTGCCAAGACCGGTGCCAAGACCGGCCCCGTCACGCTCATGGTGATCATCGCGACGAGATAATAGAAAGCTTGCCTGCACATATGCTTTTGCTTGCTCCCCCGGCGCCGCATGGCCGCATAGGTGTGGCAACAAAGAGCAAGATGGGCAGCCCTGCTTTGATATGGCTCAAATCCGTGATGCGCTTGCTTGATGGATCGAACCGCTATCGCGTCGCTCAAGATGCGCTGGAGGCATCTGCGTCCGAGTCGAGAATTCCGGCGATCAAGGACATGCGCACCAGATCGGACAGGCTCGCAGCCTGCATCTTGATCATGAGATTGGCCCGGTAGTTCTCGATCGTCCGAGGGCTGATGCCGAGGTCATAGGCAATCTGCTTGTTGGCATGTCCGGCCACCAGCCCCTTGAGGACATCGCGTTCGCGGTTCGACAACGCCGCGAGTCGGCCCTCGATCGTATTGCGCTCGGCCTGGCGCTTTTGATCTCGATCCCCCTTATCTAGCGCCGACCGCACGGACGCGAGTAGAGCCTCGTCCTCAAAAGGCTTTTCGAGAAAATCCATGGCGCCAAGCCTCATCGCCTCCACCGCGAGTGGGATATCCCCGTGAGCCGTGATGACGATGACCGGCACGAGGTGCTTAAGTTCTCGCAATCGCCGCAACAGGTCGATCCCGCTGAGCTCGGGCATCCTCACATCGGTGATGATGCAGCCGGTCCGCACGGTGGGCGCAACTTGTAGGAACGCGACGGCGGATTCGTACGTCCGCACGTCGATGCCGGCCGATCCCAACTGGAAAGCAAGCGCCTGGCGAACCGCCTCGTCGTCGTCGATCACGTGGACGATGGACTTGTCAGGCGGCATCGCTGAAATCCTCCCCCCTCGTGGCCCGCAGCGTGAAGCGAAAGATCGTCCCGCCGCCGGGATTGGGCTCCACCGTGATCTGTCCACCGTGGGCCTCGACAATGGTGCGGCAGATCGACAAGCCGACACCCATGCCGTGGCGCTTGTTGGTGACAAAGGGTTGGAAGAGCTGCGACATCAGTTCCGGCGCGATCCCGGAGCCGGTGTCGGCCACGCTGACGGTGACCATATCGTCGTCGCCGGCTGCGGTGGAAATGACGAGTTCGCGTCTTTGCGACGCCTCCATGGCCTCGACCGCATTTCGCAACAGGTTGAGCAACACCTGTTGAATCTGCACCTTGTCGACAAGGACGAGATCGATGGCCGGGTCGAATTGAAACCGGACACGAACGCCTTGATCCTTGGTTCCGACCAGCGCCAAGGCGCTCGCTTCCTCAATGAGCCTTTTGACGCTTTCCACCCGACGCTCGCTATCGCCCCGTCCCACGAATTCGCGCAGGCGACGGATGATCTGACCTGCGCGCAAAGCTTGATCACCCGCCTTGTCCATGGCATCGCGCAGCACGCCTGAGCGGTCCTCGGCACCACTTTCGAGCAAGCGTCGCGAGCCTTTCATGTAGCCCACAATGGCCAATAGCGGCTGGTTGAGTTCATGGGCGAGCGCTGACGCCATCTGGCCCATCGCCGTCAATCGGGAAATATGAATCACCTCGGATTGCAGCTCCTGCAGCCGCGCCTCCGACTGCTGACGCTGCGTTATGTCGCGGATAAAGCCAGTGAAAAAGTGACGGTCGCTCGACCGCATTTCCCCCACCGCCAGCTCCATCGGGAAGGTCGAGCCGTCCTTGCGCTCGCCGACCACCACGCGGCCGATTCCGATGATTCGCCTTTGTCCGGTGCGCAGGTATTGCTCGATGTAGCCATCGTGATTTTCTCGGTAGGGCGACGGCATCAACGTCTTGACGTTTTTTCCAATCATTTCCGCCGCGCTATAGCCGAACAGCCGTTCCGCCGCCGGGCTGAACGATTGCACGTTTCCGCCCTCGTCGATCACGATCATCGCATCCGGCACGGTATCGAGGATCGACGCGAGATGAGCCTCGCGCGCAAGCGCGTCCCGCGTGCTGGCGGCGGCTCGAATACGGTTGCGTTGCAGCTGCTCTCCACTCCAGGCGATGCCTACTCCGATCAGCGTGAACAAAGCAGCGTCGACGATTTCCGGCACCGAGAGGCTGGGAGAAATCGTGCTGACGAAGAAGCCGAACACGACGCTGAGGCCGGTGGCCAGCAGTCCCGGTCCGAGCCCGCCCAAGCCGGCGGCGGTCAAAACCGCGGGAACGAACAGCAGGTAGGGTGAGGCATCGCCCAGGATGGGCGTGAGTGCGAGTCTGGCCAGGAATGCGATGGCCACGGCGACGGGCGCAAGCGCATAGCGAAGCGCCTCCTGCCGGACGAAAAGCCAATGCCTAAAGCCGCTGAGCTGACCCTCCGAGCTCGGTTTGGCGGCCAAATCCGTGACGAATGTCTTCATGGAGAGCCTGTGGCCTGTGCCGCCTCCGGGCTAGCCCGGAGGCATTTTACCGGAATTTTCCCTCCCTCGCGCCGCGATTACCAATGGCCTCATCAACTGGAGGGGATGAGCCATGCTGACGCAGACCGCGATCCGGAATGTTTCCCAGGGGCAGCCGGCAACGCAACCTCATCGCGTGCTGCTTTCCGGTGCCACGCAAACCGGTGCGATCGAGCTCATGGGTGCGTGCATGTCGTTCGTCGCCAACGCCGAGATCTACGGCGAGAACGAGCCCGCCGAATACCTCTACAAGGTCGTCAGCGGGACGGTGCGCACCTACAAGGTCCTGGTGGACGGACGCCGTCAGATCGGGGCCTTCCATCTGGCCGGCGACATTTTCGGTTTCGAGACGGGCGACGTGCATACGTTTTCAGCCGAGGCGATCACCGCGTGCAAGATAATCGTGATCAAACGCAGTGCAGTGATAGCGCTTGCGACAAGGGACAACGACGTCGCCCGCCGAATGTGGGAGCTGACTGCTCGCGAACTCGCGCGGGTGCAAGAGCATTCGCTGGTGCTGATCAAGAGCGCGGAGGAGCGGGTCGCCGGCTTTCTGTTGGAGATGGCGGACCGCGTGCCCAGCAATGGGACCGTCGAGCTACCGATGTCGCGTCAGGATATTGCCGATTATCTCGGCCTCACCATCGAAACCGTTTCGCGCACGCTCAAGCATTTGGAAAGTGCGGCGACGATCGAGGTGCCCAAGCGTCGCCGGATCCTGCTGCGCAACCGCTCCGCGCTGCGTCGGCTCAACGCGTAGGAGCGTGACTCACGTTACGGAGGCAGCCATGTCCCGCTCGGCTCAAACAGGTGAACGCCCCGGTTTTGTTCGTCGGCTTGCGCATTGGTGGCGAAGCTGGAACGGCAGCCGCAGGGCGATGGCGGACCTTGATAGTTGCGGTCCTGCCGAGATGGAACGCATCGCCCGCGACGTCGGCGTCAGCGGAGCCGATCTGTCCATCCTCGCCGGCAAATGGCCGGACGCCACGGATTTGTTGTATTGGCGCATGAACGAGATCAAGCTCGATCGGATGGAAATCACCCACGCCGACGCGCAAGTGATGCGAGATCTTCAGCGCGTATGCACGGTCTGTGGAAGCAAATGGCGGTGCGAGCACGAGCTCACAAACAACCCCTCCGACCCGGCTTGGCAAAAATACTGCCCCAACGCGACCACGCTCTTGGCATTGGCGGCCGAGCGAGCTGCTAAAACCGGGGCGAATTAGATGGTACAAAAATCGCTCGGTCGCGTCCCCAAGCTCGTCATCGCGCTGGGCGCACTTCTTACAATGGCAAGCAGTCCCGTTCTCGCCCAATCGCCGGCGGCGCAGCGCGGCCTGATATTCGTGCGCGTTCATTGCGCGCAATGCCACGCCACCGACAAGGTCAGCGGCAGTCCGCTTGCGATCGCGCCCCCGTTCCGCACGTTGCATCTCAAATTCCCGATCGAGAGCCTACGCCGCCGCTTGGCCGAAGGTATTGTCGCCGACCATCCGACGATGCCCCAATTCCGGCTCGATCCGGATCAGCTCGCGGATGTCATGGCGTATCTGCAGACATTCGAGCCCTGACGCCAAGCCGGCGGACTCTGCGCCGGCGCCGTTTCGCGACTCGCTGCATCTCACTGAAAATCAGCTCCAATTTGACTTGGATCAAGACCGGAGTTTGCCATCTGCACGAGAGTGCAGAAGCGGGAGGAGAAGCTTTGTGCACGACCCACGATCGATCAGAGGAGGGTGCGATGCGCGCATTTTCACTGCAACAAAGTCATCGGTCTCTGCCGAACATGTTCGTGCAATCGTGGCGGCGCTGGATGACGAGGCGCGCCGATCAACTGCTGGAAACCGCCCGCCTCGGCTCCGGTAATATCGAATACTTGACGCATAATCCGAAAGCGACTGACTCCGAGCTTTGCCTGGTTGCGAGCGGCCATGCCGATGACTTGTTGCGGCGACGCATGCTCGCTCTCGACCTCGATCCCTATGAACTAGCGGTGTCGGATCCCGCTTTGCTTCGTCACCTGCGGAGGCGTTGCGCGCTGTGCCAGAGCCGCGAAGATTGTGCGTTGGATCTGGCGCGGGCATCGGCGGATCACGCCTGGCAAGGCCGCGACGACTGGCGCGACTATTGTGAGAACGCCTCGGCGCTCGAGATGCTCATCGCCCTGCGAAGCCGTTCAAAGGCAGCGCCGAAGTACCAATGTCCCTATATCTGCTGAGAGAAGGGAATGCGACATGAAAGCCGCCGACGTGATGGTTTCAGCCGTCATTAGCGTTCGCCCGAATGCGCGGGTCGAGGAGGTGGCCAATATCCTTCTCGCCAACCGCATCAGCGCCGTGCCCGTCATCGACGAGCAGGACGAGCTCGTCGGAATCGTGAGCGAGGGCGACCTCATGCGGCGGGCCGAGGCGGGAACCGAGCGGAGCCGTTCCTGGTGGCTGGAATATCTGACGGGCAAACAGGTCCTCGCCTCGGAATACGTGAAATCGCATTCGCACAAGGTCACCGATGTCATGACGCGCTCTGTGATCACCGCGACGCCGGAGACGCCGCTCGGCGAAATTGCAACTTTGCTGGAAAGGAACCGCATCAAGCGGGTGCCGCTCGTGCAGAATGGAAAAGTGGTGGGAATCGTCAGCCGCGCAAACCTGCTTCAGGCACTCGCCGGCATGCCGGCAAAGAACGCAGCCGCCGCAAGCGCCGGCGATTCGCAAATCCGTGACGAAGTGCTCTCCCGATTGAATGCGCAATTGTGGCGGCCATCGATGCTCAACGTGACGGTCCGCGACGGCACCGTCGATCTGTGGGGATTTGTCACTTCGGATGATGAAAAGAAGGCAACCCGAATTGCCGTGGAAAGTATACCTGGCGTCAAGATGATCAATGATCATCTGACAATTCCACCAGCCGAGATTGCAATGGTCTGATGGCCGGTCGTTCTCACGGCGCCTCAAATCGAATCCTGGAGCACAGCATATGAAAAGACGAAACTTGACAGCAGGGGTGATCGCGTTTGGCGCTTGCCTGGTGATTGCCGACGTGTCCACGCCCTCTGCTCGGTTGTACGCGGCGGAACCGCAAAGCTTCTCCGAGGACATATTGCCCATCTTCAAAGGCCGGTGCGTGAGCTGCCACCAGAGTGGCGGCGCGGGCTACGAGAAAAGCGGACTCGACCTCACCACCTATGAGGGCTTGATGAAGGGCACCAAGTTCGGCGTGATGGTCGCCCCTCGGGATCCGGAGGGCAGCAACTTGATGTGGCTCCTCGATTGGCGTGCATCGCCGGAGGTGCGTATGCCGCACGGCAACAAGAAGTTATCGATCTGCGATCGCAATGCCATCCGCGCATGGATTCGAGAGGGCGCCAAGAACAATTGACAAGAACAATTGATCGGACACATCCCGAAGAATGCCTCGCTCGTGCAAAATTTGCGATCGCTATGCTCTGCGTGTGATCACCACTTTCTGATAAAGCCCGCCGAAGAACGGTTGCTTGCGGACACGAATGCTGTCGCAGGGAAGCCATTTGGCGATTTCGTCGCGCCACAAATCGAGCGCAAAGGGTTCCAGTTTCGCCAGCAGCGGTCGCCAAATGTAGCGCAACGGATGCCACCACCGCGGAAGGTCATAGTCGACAACGATGATCTTTCCACCTGGCTTTACGACGCGACAAAGTTCGCTAAGGGTTCGCTCGCGATATTGGCTGGGCTGCTCATGCAATAGAAAGAATACGAGGGCACGATCGTAGCTCGCATCGGGAAAATTCAGGTTGCTGGAATCCATTGCCAGCAATCGCACGGGCGCGTCTCGGGGCAATTTCTTGCGCAAATTGCTGAGCTGTATCGGGAGCACGTCGACGATGTCCATGAGCCCGCCGTTGGCGACACGTGCGCTCAACCGAGTGGTCAGGTCACCATAGGCACATGCGACCTGCAACGTCCGTCCCGGCAACGGATCTCCCATTTCTGCCATGACGGCGTCACGCAGCCGGGCGTAGTTTCCCCAAAGAATAAGATTGATCAGCCACTGACGCTCGAACAGCTGCACCGCTGTGGGATGAATATACGCCCACCAATAGTGCGCATTAAGATAATACGGCACCTCGAGTTCTGCGGAGCTCAACGGCAGTGCCAGTGTCCCGGCGCCAAGATCTATACTCGCGCGCGGAGGCGGACCAATCACCGCTGCATCGTCTGTCAGGTTCCATTGCATCAATCCCTCCCCCTGGCATCGGCTAATACCCTGCACTGGAAGTAGCAGATACCAAGCGGCGGCGAGTCTTATTGATTTAAGTCAACAGCGCGCACGATTGCCGCGAGGACCGGCGAGAGAATCGCGCCGCTGAACTAGCAGCCGGTTTTTGAGGTAGATCAATGCCGGTGCGCTGGGGCGGGCGCATCATTTTCGCCAAACAATAAGACATTGCAATTCACTCAACCCAACGAAGGGACCGGGTCATGACCCAATCCACGACCGACCGCAGTTTCATTCTCGTCTTCCGCCTCCTCATGGCGTGGACGTTCCTCTATGCCGCGTCCCATCAAGTATTCAATCCGAAATTCAGTGCGGCGGGGTTCCTCAGCCACACCAAGACCTTCCATGACGTCTACGCGGTGCTCGCCACGCCCGCGGCAGATCCAGTTCTGACGTTCCTGGTCAGCTACGGTCACCTGCTGATCGGGCTTTCGCTTTTGGTCGGGTTGCTGGTTCGCGTGAGCGCCGCATTCGGCGTGGCGCTGCTGGTGATGTATTGGACGGCGCACATGGACTGGCCGTTCATCGAGAACACCAACAACTTCATCATCGACTATCACATCGTCTATGCGGTGCTGTGCGTCTATCTGATCGCCTACCGCGCCGGACACGTGTGGGGTCTCGACGGCTGGGTGGAGAAGCTTTCATTCGTCGAGCGGAATCCGTCGCTGCGGTTCTTGGTCGCCTGATATCAACCGACGGGCGGGTGCGGCGGTCCCATGGCATGGCTTCGCACAGTCAGGACATTTGATGGAGATACAAGATGTACAAGCATATCCTGATCCCCACCGACGGATCCGAGCTGTCGAAGAAAGCCGTCGATCAAGGAACTGGACTAGCGAAAGCTCTCAACGCCAAAGTCACCGCGGTAACTGTCTCGGAGCCTTTCCATATTTTCGCGGCGGAGCCGAGCATGGTCACGGACACGCCGGACGAGTACAAAAAACGTATAGCCGCTCTGACCGTGAAATATCTCAAGGTCGCCACGGATGCCGCCGCGGCCGCCGGCGTGCCCTGCGATGTGGTACAGGTTGAACGCGAGCATCCCTACGAAGCGATTATCGATACGGCCCGAAAGAGAGGATGCGACGCAATTGTGATGGCCTCCCACGGCCGCCGCGGCGTGTCGGCGATCGTACTCGGTAGCGAAACAGTCAAGGTGCTGACCCATAGTAATATACCGGTCGTCGTAGTTCGCCCGTAACGCAGCCCGCTGTGGCTGCATCTCCCGCCCCGCCACCATCCAGACCCTCGAGCCCTGATCATGCCGCACGACCCCATGATCCATTCGAACCAGCCCTCCGCGGCGGATTCGCCGTTCGACGTTGCCGATGAGGTGGACGAGGCGGCGCTCGCGGCCGTGATGCGGCACGTGCCGCTCGGCGCCGGCGTGCTCGCCGGCGCTGCGGTCGCGCTGCTGGTGCTGGGCTATTTGCTCATCTACCTGCTGGTATTCATCCCGCGCGGCACGGTCGGTTGAGCCATGAGCGAACGCCAGCCCGAAATGCACGAGCGGCGCATCCTCGGCACCGAGTTGCTGTGGGCGTTCGGCGTCGGCGTGCTGATCGCGGCGACGTTGAGCATGATCGTATTCACGGCGCTGACCATGGGCATCAATCCGCCCAGCAATGTAGAGCGCGTCGATCCGAAAATGCTGCATCTCTCGGGCGAATTCGCCGAGCATAACCTCGGTACGAGCGTGGCCGCGGACGGCAGCGTGACCGCGCGCGTCATCGCCACCCAGTTCATGTTCGTTCCGCGCTGTATCGCGGTGCCGCAGGGGCGGCCGGTGACGCTTCGTTTCGCCGCGCCCGACGTCATTCACGGCATCCTGATCACCGGCACGAACGTGAACACGATGGTGGTGCCGGGCTTTGTGGCGCAGGTGCACGCGCAGTTCACGCGCAGCGGCGATCTGCTGATGCCGTGCCATGAATACTGCGGGCTTGGTCACAGCGAGATGTGGGCCACGGTCCAGGTTCTGCAGGAAGGCGCGTTCCAGCCGGATCGCGATGGGAGGGTTTCCTGTGCGCAACGTTGAGCGGCTTTGCTTGGCGCATTTCTGGGTGGCGTTCGCGGCATTTCTGGTCGCTTCGCTGCTCGGCGCTTGGCAGATGTGGGTGCGCAGCCCGCTGGGTGCGAATATCGGCACGCCGAGCCAATATTTCCTATCGGTGACCGCGCATGGGGTCGCGATGGCCTACGTGCTCACCACGTTCTTCATCATGGGGTTCGGTTACTTCGTCGCCGTCACCGCGCTCGCGCGCCCATTGCCGGGCAAAGCCTGGGCATGGGGCGCGTTCTGGCTGGCGATTACCGGTGTGGTGATGGCGGTGGTGACGATCCTCACCGGCCAGGCTTCGGTGCTCTTCACGTTCTATCCGCCGCTGACTGCCAGCCCTTGGTTCTACATCGGTCTGGTCCTGGTCGTCATCGGATCCTGGGTTTGGTGCGTGCTGATGCTTGTCGCGATGCAGGCCTGGAAGCGGGAAAATCCCGGCCGCCCAGTTCCGCTCGCAATGTTTGCCACGGTGGCCAATGCGGTCATGTGGCTCTGGACCACGGTCGGCGTGGCGGTGGAGCTCTTGTTCCAGGTGATCCCGGCGGCGTTCGGCTTGATCCAGACCATCGACGTCGGGCTCGCACGCACGCTGTTCTCGTGGACGCTTCACGCCATCGTCTATTTCTTACGATGGTGCCGCGGGCTGCCGGCGGTCGGCTTTACAGCGACACCCTGGGCCGCCTCACCTTCATCCTGTTCCTCGTCTACAGCCTGCCGGTCGGGATGCACCACCTGCTGATGGACCCCGAGCACGGCAACGGCACCAAATTCATCCAAGTGCTGCTCACGGCCTTCGTTTCGGTGCCGACCTTGTTGACGATTTTCACCATCACGGCGTCGCTGGAAATCGCCGGCCGCTTGCGGGGCGGGCGCGGGTTGTTTGGATGGATCGCCGCGCTGCCGTGGGAACGCCCGATGGTGCTCGCGACCGGGCTCTCCTTCGTCATGCTGGGTTTCGGCGGTTTCGGCGGGCTGATCAACATGGGCTACGGCATGAACGCGATGGTGCACAACACCTCATGGGTCACCGCGCATTTCCACCTGATCTTCGGCGGCTCGGTCGTAATCATGTATTTCGCGATCGCCTACGAGATTTGGCCACGCTTGACCGGGCGCGAATATCCTTCGCTCAAGCCTTTGCGCCTTCAATTGTGGCTGTGGTTCATCGGCATGATGGTCATGACCGTGCCATGGCATTGGCTCGGATTGCAGGGCCAGTGGCGACGGGTCGCCAATTTCAACTACGCCGATCCCATCATCGCGGGTTGGGGCCCATGGGTGATCGTGTCATTGGCCGGCGGGCTCGTTCTGCTCGCCTCCGCGCTGCTGTTCATCGGCAATCTTTTCGCCTTGCATCGAAGCGCGGCGATAGCCGTTGCTCGGCCGCTCTACGCACTCGCCGTTCACCCGCCGCAACGCGTCCCAGCGGCGCTCAACGGCTTCGGTCTTTGGAACGTGCTCGTGCTGGTGTTGATGCTGGTGGCCTACGGCTGGCCGATCGCCCAGTTCGCGATCGAGCCCTCGCCCGCGGCCATCGTGCACCGCGTGCAATAGGTCCGGCGCCATGTCCGATCCGCGCATTTCCGATCCCCATGTTCTCGATCAGCCCTGGCGGATTTGGGCGAGCATCGTCGTGATCGGCATCCTGCTGTTCGGGGTTGCACTCAGCGTTCTGATCATTCCTGTCGTGCAGGGCCGCAGTGCGGGGATCGACATGTACACTGCCATCTGCCGTGCCCTCGGAATCTTGCCGGGCTCGCCGGCCCAGCCGCAGCCCGCGACCGTCTCGCCTCCAACTCCGGTCTCGAAGGTCGTCTGGACGCCGGAAGTTTTGCAGATTCTCGCACGCGGCAATACCGAACGCGGGCGCGCCAAGGTGCTGGAAGTGTGCGTCGCCTGCCATGGCGAGCAGGGGGTATCGGTCGTACCGGACTATCCTAATCTCAACGGGCAATCGGGAGCCGCGGTCTATAAGCAGCTGCACGACTATCGGACCGGCAGCCGCGCCAATGCGCTGATGACCGGCATCGCGAATGCCCTGGAAGAGCCGACGATTGCCGATGTGGCGGCCTATTACGCCGGGCAGCCGAAACGCAATCCGAATCCGGCAAGCCTCGGCGAGTTGCCGGAGGCCATTGTGCGCCTGGTCGAGCTCGGCGATCCCAATCGCAACATCCCGCCGTGCGCGGCCTGCCACCGGCCGGGATCGGGTGGCCCGATCGAAACGCCGATCCTGTCCGAGCAAAGCCGTGATTACCTGGCGCAACAGTTGCGGATGTACGCCTCTGGTGAACGCCGCAACGACGTCTATGCGCGGATGCGAGTCATCGCGGCTAAACTGACCCCCGGCGAGATCGACGGACTTTCCCGCTATTACAGCGCTGGCTTTCGCTGAAAGCGCCGCCTCAGACTCCCGTTGCCAATCGCGCCATGACGATGATGGTCACGATTTGCATCACGCCCTGGAGCGCCACGGCGAAGAAATAGCGATTGGTCAGCGCGCCGATCCTCGCATTGTCCGGATTGTCTTTCTGCAGCTCCAAACAGACGCGGAAATTCGTGGGCAGCAGATAACCAATTCCCTGAATCGTCATGAGGACGACCAGCACGAGCGCGGCTGCCACCCAGGCATATTGCGGCCAGCTCAGCGCAGTGAAGCCCATATCTTCGGCGAGATACCAACCGGTTGTGCCAGTGACGATCGCGAGTGTCGGCATTAGAAAGAGCGTGCGTGGCGTCAGACGCAAGAGCACGGCTTTTCGTGCCGGAAGTTCGACGACTCGCAGAATCGGACCGAGCACGAAGCCCATGAACAAATCGATCCCGGTCCACAATAGACCGGAGAACACATGGAGAAAATTCAGAAACCAGAGGTGGTGG
>WNFM01077689.1_pt1 | contig 22960 bp, 22 predicted proteins | sample 5400271 | NCBI WGS metagenome assembly WNFM01 (sample SAMN13153352, study PRJNA577476) | soil metagenome | isolation source: 60 cm saprolite on Douglas fir-dominated hillslope | place: USA:California | collected 2013-09-17
TTCTTCATCGCCTGCAGCGTCTGCGACAGGATCACGAAGTCGAACGTGTTGTCGCCGAACGCCGAGAGCCCGCGCTCGATGTCGTCCTGGATCACGTTCACGCCGTTCTTCACGCTCGCGAGCACGTTGGCGTCGTCGATCTCGATGCCGTAGCCGCTCGCGGCGTTGGTGGCGGCCAGTCCCGCGAGCAGCACGCCGTCGCCGCAGCCCAGGTCGAGCACGCGCGAGCGCTCCGGGATCCAGGACTGGATCAGCTCGTAGTCGTAGCGTTGCATCATGACCCCGACCGCCCGCCCGCGTAGGACTTCATCTCCTCGAGCTCGGTCGCGGCGAGCGTGAGCGGCGTGCGCCGCGGCCCCGCGCCGATCTCCACCGCGATGTTGTCCACGTAGGCCGCGATGAGCTGGTGGTAATGCGGGTTGTCGAGGAGGAAGGCGTCGTGCCCGTGCTGCGCGTCGATCTCGGCATACGTCACGGACTTGCGCGAGGCGACCAGCGCCCGGACCATCTCGCGCGAACGCGCTGGCGGAAAGCGCCAGTCGCTCTTGAACGAGCAGACGAAGAAGCCCGCCTTCGCCTGCGTGAGCGCGCGCGCGAGGTCGCCGCCGGTCTCCTTGGCGGGATCGAAATAGTCGAGCGCCTTGGTCATCAGCAGGTAGGTGTTGGCGTCGAACACCTGCGCGAACTTGTCGCCCTGGTAGCGCAGGTACGACTCGATCTCGAATTCCACGTCGTAGTTGAAGCCGTATTCGTCGCGCTTCAACACGCGCCCGAATTTCTCCGTGAGGAGGTCGTCGGACAGGTAGGTGATGTGGCCTAGCATGCGCGCGAGCTTGAGCCCGCGCGCCGGGATCGCCTTGTGGGCGTAGAAGTTGCCGCCGTGGAAGTCGGGGTCCGAGACGATCGCCTGGCGCGCGACGTCGTTGAAGGCGATGTTTTGCGTCGACAGGCGCGAGGCCGCGGCGATCACGAACGCGTGGCGGATGCGATCGGGGAAGGAAAGCGCCCACTGCATCGCCTGCATGCCGCCGAGCGAGCCGCCGATGGCGCCCGCCAGCTTCTCGATGCCGAGGCGATCCATGAGGCGTGCCTGCGAGGCGACCCAGTCCTCGACGGTCACGACCGGAAAGCTCGCGCCATAAGGCTGCCCGGTGGCGCGGTCGATCGAGCCGGGCCCGGTCGACCCGTGGCAGCCGCCGATGTTGTTGACGCCGATCACGAAGAAGCGGTCGGTGTCGATCGGCTTTCCCGGGCCGATGAGGTTGTCCCACCAGCCCACCTTGTTCGGGTCCTCGGCGTAGTAGCCCGCGACATGGTGGTTGCCGGAGAGCGCATGGCAGACGAGGACCGCGTTCGAGCGGTCCTTGTTGAGCACGCCGTAGGTTTCGTAGACGAGCTCGTACGAGGCGAGGGTTTTTCCCGCCTTGAGGATGAGGGGCTCGAGGAAGCCGGCGCGCTGCGCCACCGCGGCCCCAACAGAACGAGGATCCATTTCGCTCATCAAAAAACCCGAACGGCTATATGCGCGTGTCGGGTTCTTGGGCCGCCACTCGCTTTAGCCGTATTTATTAAGCGCCCGCAAGCTGAGCTCAAATCGGCGCTGTGGGTGAATTCTAGCCCTTTCCGGCGCTCGGGGGTAGGGCCATGGCGGCGGGGCGGCAGGCTATGATGCGTCCGTTCACATCACGGCTCTTCGGAAATGCGCACGCTCAACGCCCTCTTTGCCCTCCTCCTCGTCGCCGCGAGCCTCGCCGTCCATGGCGCCGAAGCCCGCCGCTACGCGATCCTGTCCCTCATCGGCGACCGGCTCCTCATCTCGCAATACGTTCCGCCCGCGGCCGCGGGAGGAGTCGATAGCAACACGCACGATTTCCTGCAGCTTGAGGACCCGGCGCTTGAAAAGACCTCGCTCGTGGCGGTCGAACAGGCGATCAAGAAGATTGACCCGACCGCGAAGCCGGTGCTGCTCTTCGCCCAGGATGGACGCATCTACACCGCGCAGGAGAGGATGCTCGACGAGGGCGGCAACTCGCTGCACATGCTCGACTACATCCGCGGGCTGCTGATGGGCCAGGACGTCACCCATCTGATCCTGGTGACCAAGGTGCGGCAAGCGGCGCGCCTGCAGATCGATCGCGCCCAGGTGGGCAGCGGCGTCCTCGAAGGCCTCGGTTTCTACATCGATCCGTCGCTGCCGATCAAGGACACGAGCTCCGGGAAGACGGGCGCGGGACTCGTCGCGCCGTTCGCCTACATCAAGGTGACGCTCGTCAACCTCGCGAAGAGCACCATCGTGAGGGAGGAGGTCGCGACCGGATCGACGGTCACCGGTTGGGGCCAGTTCACCGACACCTACAATCCCTGGACCAACCTGCCCGCGGAGCGCAAGGTGCAGCTGCTGCAGGGCGTGGTCCGCGCGGAGCTGGCGGGAGCCGTCCCCCGCGTCCTTCGCCAGTAGCGCTCGCCGTTCTCGCCGCGCCCGCGGGGAGCGCTCCCACCGTTGAATCGTTCGCGCCGCTCGGCGAGGCGAAGGGGGTGCGCAGGCGGTTGCGACCTTCTCCGGAATTCGACGTGCGTGGCGCGGGGGGGGGGCGGTAGGCAACTCCAAGATTCCCGAATCCCCGGCGGGATTATGATGCGCCGAAGCCATTCCCGGGGGCTCATACCATGCGCGCTCTCCTCGCTATTCTTCTGTCGCTGGCCAGCCTTTCGACCGGCGCGGCTGAAGCCCGCCGCTATGCGGTCCTCTCGCTCATCGGCGACCGGCTCCTCATCTCGCAATACGTCCCGGCGACCGGCAGCCGCACCGACACCAACGTGCGGGAATGGATTCAGCTCGAGGACCCCGCGCTCGAAAAGACGTCACTCCTCGCGATCCACCAAGCGCTGAAGAAGCTCGATCCCGACGGCAAGCCGGTGCTCCTGTTCGCGCAGGACGGGCGCATCTACACGGGCCAGGACAAAGTGCTCGACGCGGGCGGCAGCTCGCTCAACATGCTCGAGTACGTTCGCGGACTGCTCAAGGGCCAGGACGTCACGCACCTCATCCTCGTGACCAAGCTGCGGCACGAAGCGCAGATCCAGCTCACGGGCTCGACCATCGGCAGCGGAATGCTCGAAGGGCTCGGTTTCTACGTCGATCCGTACATCAAGGTGCTCAATCCGAAGACGCTCGACTTCGGCCGCGGGCTCGTCGGACCCTTCGCCTATTTCAAGGTGACGCTCGTGGATCTCGCGCCAGGCACCGTGATGAAGGAGGAACGCGTGGTGGGCTCGACCTCCGCGGGGGTTGCCGAGTTCAAGGATGGTACGGATCCCTGGGCGGGCCTGTCGTCGGAAACCAAGGTGAAGCTCCTGCAGGGGATCATCCGCCGCGAGATGGCGCGGGTGATCCCGTTGGTGGTGAAACCGTAGCACCATGCGGGCATTCTTCGTCGCACTCCTGATTCTTGGCGCGAGCCTCGGCGCGGGCGCCGCGGAAGTCCGCAAGTACGCGATCCTTTCGCTGGTGGGCGACCGGTTGCTGATCGTTCGGCATGTTCCTACGGTCGGCAGCAATCTCGACCGCAACCTGCGGCAATTCCTGCCGCTCGAGGATCCCTCCATCGAGAAGGCGGCGCTCCTTGCCATGGACGACGCGCTACGACATGTGGATGCGACGGCCACGCCGGTACTGTTGTTTTCCCGCGATGCCGCGCTCTACAGCGCGCAGATGAAGCTCCTCGACGAGGGTGCAAGCTCGCTCGGGCTGCTGGACGCCATTCGCGAGTTGCTGAGGGGAACGGAAACAACCCATCTCGTCCTCCTGACGAAGGCGAGGGACGAGGCGCGGTTGCGACTGAGAAACCAGAGCGTCGGCAGCGGATCGCTGGAGGGAATGGGCTTCTATATCGACCTGACCCTGCCCGTCGTCCGCGGCGACACGCGCGAAGTGGGCACGGGATTCCTGGCGCCGTTCGCCTATTTCCAGATCGCCCTCATCGACCTTGGCAGCGGGAAGATCGTGAAGGAGGAACGGATTCGGGCGTCGATCGCGCGCTCCGCAGCTCGTTCGGAAAAGGGCGACGCATGGAACGCGCTATCCTCGACCGAAAAGGTCCGCGTGTTGCAGGAGCTCATCCGAAGCGCAATTGCCAAGGCGATTCCCGCGCTGTTGTCGCCTCCGAGCTGAGCGTCAGGCGTTCAGCTTCTCGATCAGCGCCTGCATCTTCTCGGGCTCGTCGGCCTTCAGGATGCGCGCGACGACCGACGCGATGTCGGGAAGGCTGGTGACGAGCACGCGCTGCTTCACGCTGAGCAGGTGGGCCGGGTGCATGGAGAAGTGGCGCAGCCCGAAGCCCAGCAACAGGCGCGTGAGCTCGACGTCGCCCGCCATCTCCCCGCAGACCGCGACCGGCTTCTCGTACTGCTGCGCCGTGCGGATCACGCCGGCGATCAGGTTCAGCACCGCGGGGTGCAGCGGATCGTAGAGGTGCGCGACGCGGTCGTCGGCGCGGTCGATGGCGAGCGTGTATTGGATCAGGTCGTTGGTCCCGATCGAGAGGAAGTCGAGCTTGCGGATGAACATCGGCAGCGCGATCGCCGCGGCGGGCACCTCGATCATCCCGCCCACGGGCACGTATTCGTCGAACTTCACGCCTTCGTCGCGCAGCTCCTCCTTCGCCCGCGCCACCGCCGCGATCGCCTGCGTGATCTCGGTCCATGTGGTGAGCATGGGGATCAGGATCAGCGCCTTGCCGTGGCGCGAGGCTCGCAGGATCGCGCGCAGCTGCGTGTTGAAGACCTGCGGCTCGGCGAGGCAGTAGCGGATCGCGCGCAGCCCCAGCGCTGGATTCACGGGCGCGTGGGCCTCCTGCCCCTCGAAGGACTTGTCGGCGCCGATGTCGAGCGTGCGGATGGTGACCGGCATTCCCTTCAAGCCCTCGAGCACGTCGCGGTAGGCCTCGTACTGCTCGTCCTCGTCGGGAAGGTCGCGGCGGTTCATGAACAGGAACTCGCTGCGGAAGAGCCCGATGCCGGTCGCCCCGCTCGCCTTCACCGCCTCGATGTCCGAGGGCAGCTCGATGTTGGCGTAGAGCTGCACCACTGTGCCGTCGAGGGTGGTCGCAGCAGCGCTGCGCAGGCGCTTCAACTTGTCGCGCTCGAGCCGCGCTTCGTTCTGCTTGAGGCGGTATTCGGCGAGCACGTGGCGGTCGGGATTGACGATCACCACGCCTTGGGTGCCGTCGACGATGAGCAGCTCGTCTTCGTGGATCAGCGAGCGCGCGTGGTGCAGCGCCACGATCGCCGGGATGTTCATCGAGCGCGCGACGATGGCGGTGTGCGACGTGGCGCCGCCCAGGTCGGTGACGAAGGCCGCGAACGGATGCTCGCGGAAGAGGATCACGTCGGCGGGCGAGAGCTCGCGCGCGACGAGGATGGTGGCGTCCTCGCGCACCGGCTTCATGATGCGCCGCCGGGTCCCGGCGAGCGCTCCCAGGATGCGTTCGGCCACCTGCCGGACGTCGTCCTCGCGCTCGCGCAGATACGGATCCTCGATGTCGGCGAATTGGGCGAGCAGCTCGTCCAACTGGTTGCGCAGCGCCCACTCGGCGTTGGCGCGCTGCTCGCGGATGATGTCGCGCGGCGCGTCCTTGAACGCGGCGTCATCGAGCAACAGCATGTGAACGTTCACGAAGGGTGCCAGCTCGGCCGACGGCCCGTGGCGCACGCTTTCGGCGAGGTGCTCGAGCTCGTCGCGCACCTCCTTCACGGCGCGATCGTAGCGCCGCTGCTCGCGCAGCACGTCGGCGGCCGGAATCTCGTAGTGCTGGACCTCGGCGCCCATGCCGGCGAAGAGGTGGGCGTGCCCGATGGCGATGCCCGCCGACACGCCGATGCCGTGCACGGTGAAGCTCACGGTGGAGGCGGCGGCGCGCGAGCCTTCGGGCGTCACGCTATTCCCCCTCGCCGAACTTGTCGTTGAAGAGCGCCTCGATGGCGGAGATCGCCGCGGCCTCGTCGGGGCCGTCGGTCTCGAGCTCGATCCGCGAGCCGATGCCCGCGGCGAGCATCATCACGCCCATGATGCTCTTCGCGTTCACGCGCCGGCCGTCGCGCGTGATCCACACGCCGCTCTGGAACTTCGAGGCCGTCTGGGTGAGCTTGGCCGAAGCGCGCGCGTGCAGCCCGAGCTTGTTGGAGACCTTGATGGCGCGCCGCAACATCGCTAGCGATGGTCCATGCGCAACACGCCTTCGGTGGCGCCCGAAAGCGCCTTTTCCACCACCGACTCGAGCGGCTCTTCGCGGTAGTTGAGCGCGCGGATCAGCATCGGCAGGTTCACGCCCGCGACCCCCTCGACCTTCCCGGGCTTGAGCAGGCGCACGGCGATGTTGGACGGCGTCGCGCCATACACGTCGGTCATCACCAGCACGCCCGTGCCCTGGTCGAGGAAGCGGATCAGGTCTTCGGCCACCGGCAGCATGTCGTCGGGGTCGTCGTGCACGGTGATGCCGAGCTGGCGCAGGAAGAGCGGGCGCTTGCCGAGCACGTGGCTCGCCGAGTGGATGAGCGACTCGCCGAAGGCGCCGTGGGAGACGATGAGGATGCCGACCATGGCTCAATCTTATAATGACGGCATGGATCGCAATACGCCGCGCCCGACCGACATCACGCTGCACCAGAAGTCCGGCGTCCTCGACGTCGCCTTCGACGACGGCAAGCGCTTCTCGCTGCCGGTCGAATACCTGCGCGTGCACTCGCCCTCGGCCGAGGTGCGCGGCCACGGTCCCGGCCAGGAGGTGCTGCAGGCGGGCAAGCGCCAGGTCGGCGTGGCGGCAATTGAGCCCGTGGGCGTCTATGCGGTCAAGCTCGTCTTCACCGACGGGCACGATACCGGCATCTACTCGTGGGACTATCTGCACGAGCTCGGCATGAAGCAGGAGGCCAACTGGAAGACCTACCTCGCGAGGCTGGAGCAGGCGGGCAAGAGCCGCGACGCGCAATGACCATGGCGGACAAGACCACGCATTTCGGCTTCACCGAGGTACCCGAGGAGCGCAAGGCGCGGCTCGTGGGTGACGTGTTCAGCTCGGTGGCGCCGAAGTACGACCTGATGAACGACCTCATGTCGCTCGGCATGCACCGGCTGTGGAAACGCTTCGCGGTGGAGATGAGCGGCGTGCGTCCGGGAGCGCGCGTGCTGGACGTGGCGAGCGGCAGCGGCGACCTCGCGCTCGCGCTGGCGCGCCGGGTCTATGGTTCGCCGCCCCAACAAGTTGGGGACCCCCGGGGCCTGGTGTGCATGACGGACATCAATGCGGCGATGCTCGCGGTCGGCCGCGACAAGCTCCTCGACGCGGGCTTCTTCGCGCCATCCGCGCGGTGCGACGCCGAGAAGCTGCCCTTCCCGGCGGACACGTTCGACTGCGTCTCGGTCGCCTTCGGGCTGCGCAACATGACCCACAAGGAGGCTGCGCTCGCGGAGATGACGCGCGTGGTGCGCCCGGGCGGGCGCCTTCTCGTGCTCGAGTTCTCGCGTCCGTGGAAACCCCTCTCGAAGGCCTACGACGCCTATTCGTTCTCGGTGCTGCCCGCGCTCGGCAAGCGCGTGGCGGGCGACGAGGCCGCCTATCGCTACCTCGCCGAATCGATCCGCATGCACCCCGACCAGGAGACGCTCAAGGCGATGATGGAAGCCGCGGGGCTCGCGAAGGTCGACTACTTCAACCTCGCCGCGGGCGTGGTCGCACTTCACCGCGGCTACAAGACATGAGCTCGATGCTGCCGCAGCCGGCGACTGGCGCCCTCAACCACGTGTTGAAGAGCGCGCCGCTCGCGCTCGAGCGGCTGCGCAAGCACGCGGGGCGCACGGCGGTGTTCCACGTCGGTCCGCTCACGCTCGCCTTCACCGTGCAGACGACGGGTGAGGTGACCGCCGCGGTCCCCGGCGCGGCCCGCGACCTCGACGTGCGCATATCGCCCTTCCTGCTGCCGCGCCTGGCGTTGCGCGAGGAGGCCGCGTGGCGCGAAGTCGACATGCAGGGCGACATGGAGTTCGCGCAGGAGATCTCGTTCCTCGCCCGCAACCTCGACTGGGACGTCGAGGAGGACTTGTCGAGAGTCGTCGGCGATGTCGCCGCGCACCGCATGGTGGGCGCCGCGCGAGAGGCGGCCTCATGGGGCCGCGAGGCGTCGTTGCGGCTCGCGCAGGGCGCCGCCGAGTACTGGACGGAGGAGGCGCCGCTGATCGCCTCGCGCGTCAAGGTCGAGTCCTTCGTGCGCGAAGTCGCCGAGTTGCGCGACGCCGCCGAGCGCCTCGAGAAACGCATCGAGCGGCTGGAGTAGCGCGCGGAATCGGGCGACCGCCTTCGCCGGAATGATTTACCGGCGGCCCCCTTTTGTTTCAATCGTCTTCTTGAATCCCGCGCCGCTCGTGGAAAAGGGACTTTCTCCGGGTTTAGACTAGCGCTCGAGCCGCTGCAAAAGCGGCCGATCCAGGGAGATTCCACGATGTACGCGTGCCCGTGGTGCGAGCGCAAGACGTTTTCGTTCTGGCAGAAGCAGTCGCTGGGGCCGCACAAGACCCTGCGCTGCACCGGCTGCAAGCGCCAGGTCGGCGTTCCGTGGGCACGTGCGAACCTCGCCGCGCTGCCGGTCTTCCTCTGTGCCCTCGCGGGCCTCTATTTCGTCGGCGACGCTTCCGGATCGAAGATCATCGCGCTCGCGGGCGGCTTCTGCGGCGTGGTGCTGGGCATGATGCTGATGATGCCGATCTACCACCGCTTCGTGCCGCTGGTGAAACCGGAAAACCGTTAGGTTTTCCGCCCCCGTGCAGACGGGGGCTCAATCATCTGGGTTTTCCGCCCCCTACTTTCCGCGCGTCGTCCTCTCGTACTCGGCGGCAACCTGCTCGGGCGTCGGGTTCGAGCGGCCCATCCCGTTGATCAGCACGGCGGGGATCTCGCCCTCCATGATGGCCGCGGTGCGCTTGAGCTTCGCCCTGAATTCCTCGCTGTTGTCGGTGAACCGCAGCCCAAAGTGGCCCGTCAGCTCGTTGGGAATCTCGAGCTTCGTCAGGCGCTCGCTAAGCTCCCGGGCGCGCTGCCCGGCTTCACGCGGGCAGTTGGGCGGCGCGAAGATCATCACGGTATCGGGCTTCGCGTTGTCGGGCATGTGCACTTCGATGAAGCCGTTGACGCTCTTCTCGGCCTTCTCGTACTCGCTCTTCGCGCACCCGGCGAGCATGGCGGCGGCGATCGCCGCCATGGCGGCGATCCTGAGACGTTCCATCGTGCCCCCCCTTTCTTGCTGCCGTATCGCCTCATTCAATCACAGACGCCCACCCACACTCGCGGCAGCGCGAGCCCTTCATCGGCGCGGGCTCGGCTTCGCCGCGCGGCGCTTCTAGGATCCCCATCTCACGCGTGGGATAGCCGCGCTCGTCGAGCACGCCCAGCATCGCGTAGCGGTGGATCACGAGGCGCGCGAGGTAGGCCACCGTCGAGGGCCAGTTCTGCTGGCGCCGCCCTCCGGGGATGAACGCCATGAAATCGCCCAGCGGCTCGGAGTAATCGAGGAGCTTCCTCAGCTTCATGCCGATCCAGGCGGGATCGACGACGCGCATGTCGAGCGAGAGGATGCGCGTGAGGCCGTCGAGGGCGCGCGGATAGTGGCCCGAGAGCCAGATGGAGTAGGGACGCGTCGTGCCGTCCGGCAGGTGGATCTCCTTCAGCCCCAGCACGAACTCATCGCCGGAGGCCGGGTTGGCGATATCCACCGTCCACGACAATGTGCCGTCGGTGCCGGTGCGCGGCTCGTCGACGCTGAACATGTGATCGAGCACGGGAGTGCGGCCCGCCGACTCGAGCGCGCCCAGCTGCTCGCAGCGCCAGCGAACCGCCTGCGCCATCGCCGAGACCACGCTCGGCACGCGCCGCTTCTCGCCGTGGGGCGGAAAGCGCATGTCAAAAGCGTCGTCGCCGATGGTGCTCGCGAGCGTGTCGAGCTTCATGCGCAGCCATTCGCGATCGTCGGCGCGCATGTCCATGGAAAGCGTCTTCGCCACCGCCCCCAGCCCGCGCGGCTGCTCGGCGCCGTTCACCCACACCTCGAACGGGAAGGCGTGGCCGGACTCGTCGACCTGGCCGACGAAGAGCGCGAAGCGTCCCGCGGGCGAGTCGATCATGTACGTCCAGGCTAGGTTGCCCTCGGGAATCTCGGGGCGGCCGGGCCAGCGAAGGCTGGTGAGCACCGGCAGCGGCAGCGCCTTGATCGCGAGGCGGCGATTGGCGCCGTCGACCGCGGGCTCGGCCGGCCCGCCCGCAGGGGCGTCGGGCGTGAGCACCGCGCCCAACACCGCGTTCGGCCGGTAGGTCGCGAGCCCCTTGAGCCCCGCTTTCCACGCGCTGAGGTAGAGGCCCTCGAAGTCCTTGTACGGATAGTCCTCGGGCACGTTGACGGTCTTCGAGATGCTGGTGTCGATGAAGGGGGCCACCGCCGCCACCATCGCCTGGTGCGCGTCGGCGGAGATCTCGAGCGCGGTCACGAAATAGCCGGGCAGCTTTTCTTCGGCTCCGAAGAGGTGGCGATAGAGGCGCCAGGCGTGGTCCTCGACGCGGAATTGCTTGTGCGTGCCGTCCGCCATGCGCTTCTTGCGCGTGTAGGTCCAGGAGAACGGCGGCTCGATGCCGTTGGAGGCATTGTCGGCGAAGGCGAGGCTGATGGTGCCGGTGGGAGCGATCGCGAGCAGGTGCGAATTGCGGATGCCGTGCTTGCGAATGCGCTCCTTGATGTCCGCGGGCAGGCGCGAGGCGAAGTTGCCGCCCGAGAGGTAGAGGTCCTTGTTGAACATCGGGAAGGAGCCGCGCTCGCGCGCGAGCTCGATCGACGCCGAATAGGCGCTGTTCCTCATCGACTCGCTGATCTTCGCCGCCATGGCGCGCGCGCCCTCGGTGTCGTAGCGCAGGCGCAGCATCGCGAGCGCGTCGCCCAGGCCCGTGTAGCCGAGCCCCACGCGCCGCTTCGCGCGCGATTCCGCGTCCTGCTGGGGGAGCGGCCATGGCGTGGCTTCGAGGACGTTGTCGAGCATCCGCACGGCCACGCCGGCGACCGCGCCGAACGTCTCGAAGTCGAAGCTCGCGCCCTCGCCGAACGGCTCGCGAACGAAGCGCGTGAGGTCGATCGATCCGAGGCAGCAGCAACCGTAGGAAGGCAGGAATTCCTCGGCGCAGGGATTCGAAGCCTCCAGGGTCTCGCAGTAATAGAGGTTGTTGTCGCGATTCACCTGGTCGAGGAACAGCACGCCCGGCTCGGCGTGGTCGTACGTCGAGTGCATCACCTGGTCCCACAGGTCGCGCGCGCGGACCTTGCGATAGACCCACTGCCCGTCGCCGCGCTGGTAGGCGCCCGCCTGCTTCAGGTCGTCGCTCGGCTCGGCCTTGTGCGCGAGCTCGACCTCGCCGTCGATCTCGACCGCCCGCATGAACCGGTCGGTCACGCCCACAGAGATGTTGAAGTTGGTGAGATCGCCGGAATCCTTGGCATGTATGAAGCGTTCGATATCGGGGTGGTCGCAGCGCAGCACTCCCATCTGCGCGCCGCGGCGCGCCCCGGCCGATTCGACCGTCTCGCAGGACTGGTCGAAGACGCGCATGTAGGACACCGGGCCGCTCGCACGCGAAGCCGTCCCGCGCACGAACGCGCCCTCGGGCCGGATCGACGAGAAGTCGTAGCCCACGCCGCCGCCGCGGCGCATCGTCTCGGCGGCCTCGGCGAGCGCCGTGTAGATACCGGGCCGGCCGTCGACGACCTCGGTGATCGAGTCGCCGACCGGCTGGACGAAGCAGTTGATGAGGGTGGCGGTGAGTGAGGTGCCTGCCGCCGAATCGATGCGTCCGGCGGGGATGAAGCCGTTCTCCTGTGCTCCCAGGAACCTTGCTTCCCAGTGGGCACGGCGCGCCTCGGGCTCGACTGCCGCGAGCGCCCGCGCGACACGGGCGCGGACCGCCCCGGCGCTCTGCTCGCCGTCCTTGGCGTACTTCTCGAGCAGCACGTCGCGCGAGATCGCCTGCTCGGGCAGGCTCTCGAGGGTGCGCGACGCGGCGGGCGGCTGGGTGGCCTGTGCCATGATGAAAGCTCTGTCGTTCGACTGCGACGAATGGGTTGAATTCGACATTTTCTCACTCGGGAGAGGGCATGGCTAGGGAAGTCGCGACGCTCGCTGGAGGCTGCTTTTGGTGCCTGGAGGCGGTATTCGACCAGTTGAAGGGCGTGGAGTCGGTCGAATCGGGATACATGGGCGGACGGACGTCCAAGCCGACCTATGAGGAGGTGTGCGGCGGGGCGAGCGGGCACGCGGAGGTGGTCCAGGTCGCCTTCGACCCCGCGGTCCTCGCCTACGAGGACCTGCTCGGCGTTTTCTTCTCCATCCACGACCCGACCACCCTCAATCAACAGGGAAACGACATCGGCACGCAGTACCGCTCGGCGATCTTCACCCATTCGCCCGAGCAGCGGAGCATCGCCGACAAAGTCGTGGCGAACCTCGCCGCGGGCAAGGTGTTTTCCCGCCCGATCGTGACCGAGATCACGTCCGCCTCCGAGTTCCACGTGGCGGAGGGCTACCACCAGGAGTATTACCAGCGGACCGGCGGGTCCAACCCCTACTGCACCTATGTCATCGATCCCAAGGTCGCCAAGTTCCGCAAGGCCTTCTTCGACCGCCTGAAGAGGTGATTTTGGCGTCCCGGCGGGTTGTGGCAGACTCCCGAGCGGCAGTCCTACGGCAGGGGAGTCGTGCTTGGTGGCGCTGGAACAACAATCGGGGTGCATCCTTTTCGCCGACGTGAGCGGTAGCACCAAGCTCTACGAGGCGGTGGGAGATGCCGCGGCGCACGCGGCCATCGACCTATGCGTCAAGCTCTTCGCGGCGATTTCCGAGCAGCACGGCGGGCGCGTCGTCAAGACCATCGGCGACGAGGTGATGGCGATCTTTCCGCAGGCCTCCCAGGCGGCGCGCGCCGGGGTCGACATCCAGCTGGGCGTGCACGACATGGCGCCGGTCGACAAGGTGAAGCTGGGCGTGCGCATCGGCTTTCATTTCGGGCCCGTGGTCGAGCGCGACGGCGATTTCTTCGGCGACAGCGTGAACCTCGCCGCGCGCCTTACCGAGATGGCTTCCAAGGGCCAGATCATCACCTCGTTCGAGACGGTCGAGCTCTTCGAGCCGATCCAGAAGATGGATTGCCGGCGGCTCTACTCGATCCCGGTGAAGGGCAAGGAAAAGGAAGTCGAGATCTGCGAGCTGATGTGGTCGGACAGCGAGGACGCGACCACGCTGCTCGCGCACAGCACGGTGCCGAAGAAGGGCACCTCGACGCTGCGGCTGATGTATCGCGGCAAGGCGATCGTGCTGCCGCTGGAACGCCGCTCGTTGGTCCTGGGCCGTGACGCGACCGCCGACCTGGTGATCGCCGACCGCATGGCCTCGCGGGCGCACTGCGAGATCGAGCAGCGCCAGGACAAGTTCGTCATCGCCGACCGCAGCGCCAACGGCACCTACCTCTCCATCGACGGCGACAGCGAGATCGTGCTGCGCCGCGAGGAGGCACTGCTGCGCGGCCACGGCTTCATCGCGCTGGGGCAAACGCGCGCCACGGCCACCGAGGTGGTCGAATTCTTCTGCGAATAGCGGAGCACCGAGACATGGGAATCAAGGATCTTTTCGGCAAGGGCAAGAAGAAGGCGGATTTCCGCGAGGCCGCCAAGGAAGTGCTCACGGGAAAGCTCACGCCGGGCAAGGCCGCCGAACTCGAGAGCCTGCGCCGCGAGCACGATGTCGAGGACGCGGGCGACGACAAGACGATGCTGCGTCGCGACGTCTACAACAAGGCGGTCGGCTCGGTGAGGGCACGCGGCAAGCTCTCCGACGCCGAGGCCGCCGAGCTCGCCAAGATCCAGAAATTCCTGGCGCTGCGCGACGACCAGGTCGAGCGCACCAAGTGGGACCTGGTGCGCCTTCGCACGCTCACCGAGATCCGCCAGGGAAGGCTGCCGGTGGTGCCGGCCTCCAACGCCGCGGGACGCGGCGTGTCGCTCGCGCCGGGCGAGACCGCGCATTACGGCGTACAGGTCGAGGTCCTCGACCGGCCGACCACGAGCGGCCTCGACGGAGTGACCGTGAAATGGGCCACTCCCTACGTCATCAACTCCGCCAAGGGCCATTCGCTGCCCGCGGACGGATACAAGGAGCTCGGCGAGGGATATCTCTTCATCACCAGCAAGCGGTTGATCTTCAAGGGGGCGGGCAAGACGGCCGCCGTGGAGTACGCCCCGCAGGCGAACTTCTTCCTATACTCTGACGGCATTCGACTCGAGCGCACGGTCGGGAACACCATACTAAAATTCAAATCGAAGTCGGACGACACCGCCGAGATCGTCGGCGAGTTGCTCGCGGCATTGATGCGCTGAGGAGACCCGGATGGGAATCAAGGATTGGCTCGGGGGCGACAAGTTCAAGGAGTTGCTCGGTCGCGACAAGAAGAAGGACGAGTACCGCGAGGCCCTGAAGGAGGCGGTTTCGGACGGCAAGCTCGACACCGAGGAGCTGAAGAACCTGGAGGATCTGCGCAAGGAGCTCGACGTGAGCTCGGCGGCCGAGGATCGCACCGTCATGCGGCGCGAGATCTACAACGAGGCGGTCCAGGCGGTGCGCAAGGAAGGCGAGTTCACGGCCACCGACGCGCATGATCTGAACAAGATCCAGAAATTCCTCGCGCTGCGCGACGACCAGGTGGAGCAGACGAAGTGGAACCTGGCGCGGTTGCGCGTGCTCACCGAGATCCGCCAGGGAAACTACCCGACGGTCGCCGCTTCGAACGTGGCCTTACGCGGGGTGCAGCTCGAGACCGAGGAGACCGCCCACTACACGGTCGCGGTCGAGCTGTTCGACCAGTCCATGACGCGCGGCAACGATGGCGTGGCGATCGTGTGGGGGGTGCCGTACGAGAGCGGCGCGGCGCGCATTCACGGCATCCCCGAATCGGGAGCGAAGCCGGTCGGCGAGGGCAACGTGATCGTCACCAACCGGCGCCTGGTCCTCAAGACCGGCAACCGCATGGCCTCGGTGAAGTATGGCCGCGAGGCGCAGGTGTTCGTCTATGGCGACGGCATTCGCCTCGCCAAGACGGTCGGCAACACGCTGCTCAAGTTCAAGTCGGGGTCGGAAGAGACCGGCGAGATCGTGGCCGAGCTGGTGTCGGCCTTCATGCGCTGAACTTCCAGCCGGCTACTGCGTGGGCGCGGCTGGCGCCTTCGGCGTGATCAGCTCCGCGTAGTTGAACATCGGCAGCGGCGGCGGCAGCTTGAGCGCCTCGGCGACATCCATCCTCACCTGCAGCGCGAAGCGCGTGAGCGTCTCCACCGGCACCTTCGCCGCGGGCACCTTGTTCACCAGGATCTGCTCCGCCTTGTACGCGGTGAACTGCCCGATCGAGTGGTAGCGGCTCACCAGTCCCATGAGCGCTCCGGTTTCCATCAGCTGCTCGGTCGAGGCGAAGGTCGGCAGGCCCTCGGCCATGGCCGCGGGAATGATCACGGCCTTCGCCTGCGTGCCCAGGTACGAATCGGGCGGCAGATAGAGCCATTCGGCCTTCTGCATCTTCAGCTCGTGCACCATCTCCGGGGCGCCCTCGGCCGTGACCTTCTTGTTGGCGTCGAGCTTGAGGGGCTTGGCGATCACCGAGAAGCCCATGCGCTTGGAAACCTCGCGCACTTCCTCGACCACCGCTACCGAATTCTGCTCGGTCGGCGTGTAGAGGATGCCCATCGACTTGAACGGACGGTAGGAAGCCATCGCGCGCACCTGGGCCTCGGTGGGCGCGACGAAATAGACGCCGGTCACGTTGCGCCCCGGGTTCTTGAGGTCGCGCACGATCTTCACGAGCACCGGAGAGGCGACCAGCGTGAACACCACCGGGATGTCGGTGATGTTCTGCTGCGGGTCGACGCTGTCGAAGGCGCCGGCCACGCCGAGGGTGACCGAGGTGCCCCAGGTGTAGATGAGGTCGGGCTTGGTGCGCCGGATCTCCTCGATGAACCCGGGCATGCGCGACATGTCGCGATTGAGGTCGCGGAAGGTGATCTGCACCGGGATGCGGCGCGCGCTGAAATAGTCCTGGAAGCCCTTCTCGACGTCGGTCATGCCGCGGAACGTGATCGCGTAGATGCGGTACGGGCGCGAAGAGATCTGCGCGAGCGCGTCGCCCTCGAGCGTGAGGGTCGCGGCGAGGGCGAACAGGGCGAGGAGGGCGCGAATCATGGCGTTCAGACCGCCGCGACCGGTTGCCATTCAGGGCCGTGCGTCGCGATGGTGAACGCGATGCCGCAGAAGAGCACCAGCGCGGAGATCGCGATGAATGCCCCCTGGTAGCCCCAGAAGATCACCAGCAGGCTCGCGAGCAGCGGCCCAAGCGCGTTGCCGAGGCGCTCGAGCAGGCGGTAGACGCCGTAGACCGCGTCGTGGCCGTAGACGCGGATTTCCTCCTGGCAGTGCTCGGCGACGAGCGCGCTTTGCGCCGCGATCGAGAGCGCCTGGCCCAGGCCCAGCAGGAAGACCACGCCGAAGAGGACCAGGAAGCTGTCCGAGACGAGCAGCAGCAGGCCCGAGAGGCCCGAGATGATGAGGCCCACCGAGACGTAGCGGTCGCGCCTCATGGTCGCGTCCGAGAGGCTCGCCGAGAGCGGCACGATCAGCACCATCATCACCGCGTACACCATCAGCATGCGCCCGGCCATCGCCGAGGTGTTGCCGATGGAGACGATGTAGAGCGGCACCAGGTAGAAGCACACGCCGGTGAGGATGATCTTCGCCGGGATCGCCGCGAGCCCCGTGAGGATCATGAAGCGCCGGCTCGTGGCGAGCGCCACGATCTCGCGCATGCGCGGCGGGCGCGTCGGCTTGGCGCTGGCCGGCCTCGCCTCCTGGGTCGGCAGGCGCGTGATGGCGAGGATCGAGACCAGCGACATCACCGCGGACACCGCGAAGGCCATGCGGAAGCCGATGTTGTCGGCGAGGATGCCACCGATCGAGGGCCCGCAGACCGTCGCCACCATGATCGCGCCGATGAAGAGGGCGAAGCCCTGGGCGCGATTCTCATGGCCGGTGCGGTCGAGGACGTATCCCTGCGCGGCGACGAACACCATCGCGTAGCCGAGGGCGCAGAGCGAGCGCCACAGGATCAGGTCGTAGAGGTTGTAGGCGAGCGCGGTGCCGGTGAATCCCACGGTGGCCACGATCGCGCCCACCAGCATCGCCTTGCGCCGCCCGACTCGCTCGCTCCAGCTGCCGAGGTACGGCTGCCCGAGTGCCACGATCAGCATGAAGAGCATGATCGGCAGGCCGATCACCACCTGCGGCGATACGCCCGGGATCGCCACGAGGAGCTGGTTCACGTAGCTCGGCAGGTACGAGCGCGTGAGCTCCTCGGCGAGGATGAAGGCGAAGAGCGGCGCGCGGATGCGGTTCAGGTTCATCTCGTCGGTCTCGACGACTTCGGGCGCGGAGCCGAAGCGCATGCGCTTGCCCAGCTGCTCGAGCGCCTGCTGCGCGGGCCTGAGCGCGTCGCGGCGCGCGCCGGTCGCCGCGCGCACCTTGTCCTGCAGCTCGCCCACGAGGAATTCGTAGCGCACGTTGAGGTGGTCGATGGCCGAGTCGATGCGCCTCAACAGGCGCCCGATCTCGTCGTTGGCACGAAGCCTCGCGTGGGCGGTGAAATCGCCCGAGTGCATGCGGTCGACCTGGCGGGCGAATTCCCCGAGCCCGGAGGCGAGGCGCGCGCCCGCCATGAAGTTCAGCAGCTCGAGGGTGAAGAAGAGCGACACGACGAGCACCACCACGACGTCGAGCAGCACCTCGAGCAGCACGTGGTCGACGAACGCGGCGTCGATTCCGACGTGCAGGATGCCCATCGGCTTGCCGCGGTCGTTGATCGGCATCGACACGATGTACTGCATGCCCACGCGGGCGGCCTTCGACAGGTCGTTGCTGGTCTCGTGCGCGATCTGCAGCACCACGGGGTTGCGGAAATGGGTGCGCGCCCCGATCGGCTCGGTGCCGCGCGCGTAGAGGACGTTGCCCTCGGTGTTGGTGACCGCCATGTAGGCGAACTCGGGGTTCTCCTCGAAGACGTCGGCGAAGGTCTGCTCCACCCCGTAGAGCTGCGCGAAATCGATGCCGTACCCGGTCGCCTTGAGCAGCAGCGCGCGCACCGAGGCGCCCACGGTCGCGGCCTTCTGCTCGGTCTCCGGGACGAGCTCGCGGTCGAAGACCGCGTGCGAGTAGTACGACACCACGGCGAGCGCGATCACCACGCACACCATGATCACGCCGGCGAGCCGCCAGTAGATGCGCCAGAGATAGTTCTTCTCGAGCATCGCTAGCCGGCCACGTCGAGCTTCGCGCGAACGTCGTCCAAGGCGGCGTTGGCGTCGGCGAGCGACGTCCTGAGGTTGGAGATCGAGCTGTCGAAGGCCGAGCCCGTCGCGGCGGCGCCTTCGGTGCGATCCTCGAGGTGGCTCGCCGCGGCCTCGAGCGTGCGCAGGTCGCGCTCGAAGCGCCGGATGACGACGATCAGCGCGAGCGGCGCTATGAGGGCAATGCCGACGAATGAAGCGACCGAAGCGAGCAGGATTTCCTTGCCGGCAATGCGCGCCTCGCGGTCCACCTCCTCGCTGGAGTAGCGCATCGAGAGGAAGCCCACGGTGAGGTCGAAGTTGTTCTTGAGCGAGATTCCGGCGACGTTCTCATCGGCGCCTTCCACCGACCATTCGGTCGACTTCGAGCGCTCCGCGGCCTCGGTCCAGGTCGAGGGCACCTTCTCGCCCACGCGCGGCCGGTCGGTGCTGTAGATGATCTGTCCGCTCTGGTCGAAGACGTCGATGCCCCGGATCAGCCGGTCGCTGGTCTTCTCCCGGGTGAGCAGCGCATTCATGGTGCCGAGCTCCATGAACTGCATGCCGACCTGCAGGGATGCCTGGACGCTGTTCTCGATGCCGCGGCCGACGACGAGCACGCGCGACTTCACGATGCCGCCTATCGTGCTTCGGTATTTGAAGTAGTTGAGGAAAGCCGCCATGCCGACGGCGAAGAAGCTCACCACCAGCGCAACAGTTATGAATCGGACGCGTATCGTCCCCATCCCCGAGACCCCGCTCCCAAGTCGTTTTTCGGATGGTAGCACGGAGGCTGCCTAACAACCTAAAGTTACATCTGTAAGTATTTGTCCTTGCGGGGTTTTCCGGGCCGGTCGGCTGGGCACTTTTGTGGTAGCTTAAGGGGGGTCCGGACGAGGGGGTCCGGCACCACGGGGACAAGGGAATGGCGGACAAGCCGAAATCGGGCGCGCTTCCAGAAGACGACGTCCACTCGATCGGTCTCGGCAGTCGCGGGAGCGATCCGACGGTTTTCGACCCCAATACCTCGAGCACCGAGAAAACCGTCATCGACCCCTCGGCCCTCCCACCTACCCAGGCGGGCGCCGCGTCGCGGGCCGCCAACGACCCCAAGCGCATGCTGGCTCCCTCACCCGCCGCCGCGACCATCACCCTCCCCGCCGGCTTCCGGCTCTTCGAGTACCGGATCGACAGCGTGCTCGGCCAGGGAGGCTTCGGCATCGCCTACGCTGCCACCGACGTGAACCTCGCCTCGAAGGTGGTCATCAAGGAGTACCTGCCCGAGGAATTCGCCTATCGCTCGCTCGACAACTCGGTCTCCGCGCGCGACGACATGGACCAGGAGTTCTACCAGAGCGGCCTCGACAGCTTCCTCGTGGAAGCGCGCACCCTCGCGACCTTCCGCCATCCGCACATCGTGCGCGTGGCGCGCTTCTTCGAGGCGAACAAGACCGCCTACATGGTGCTCGAGTACGAGCGCGGCCAGTCGCTCAAGTCGTGGCGCAAGAAGCGTGGCGACAACATCCCCGAGCAGACCATCGTGTCGCTGCTGGCGCCGCTGCTCGATGGATTGGCGGTGGTGCATCGCTCGGGCTACCTGCACCGCGACATCAAGCCCGACAACATCTACGTTCGCGACGAGGACGGCACCCTGGTGCTGCTCGATTTCGGCGCCGCGCGCCAGACCGCGGTCGAGCGCGCCGAGATCGGCACCGTGGTAACGCCCGGCTACGGCCCGATCGAGCAGTACGCCGGCGGCGGCCGCCAGGGCCCCTGGACCGACATCTATTCGATGGGGGCCACGCTCTTCTGGCTGATCACCGGCCGCAAGCCCCTGGATGCGCCCTCGCGGCTCGCGACCCCCGATCCGCTGCCGAGCGCCGAGCTGATGGGCAAGGGGCGCTACAGCCCCGAATTCCTCAAGGCCATCGACTGGGCGCTGAAGATGCATCCGAGCGAGCGCCCCCAGGATGTCGAGCAGTTCCGCTCGGCGCTCTTCGCCTCTCACGCGGGCGCGCTCGGCCTGCAGGAAGCGCTGCGCAAGGGCGACGAGGAAGGCCTGCAGTTCGCCAACGAGAGCTGGGCGGCGACGCTGCGCTCGCCGCAGCTCCTGCGCGGCCGGATGCAACGGCTGGGACGGGCGGTGTTGCGCCCCGGTTCGTGGCCGATGGCGGTGAAGATGACGATGGCGATGGTCGCGACCGCCCTCGCGCCGATGCTCCTCACCGCGTACTACAACCTCTCCACGACCCAGGAGTATCTCGCCTCGGTCGAGCTGCGCAACCTGGAGCAGCTCGCGCAGACCACCGCGGGTCGCATCTCGCAGCTCATCACCGACACGCAGGCGCTGGCCGACTACGTCGGCACCGATGACGATTTCGTCGCCTACATGACCAAGCCCAACGCCGAGGGCACGAGCGCGACGCTTGCCAAGCTCAAGGGCCTGGTCGCCGCCAACCCCGACCTGCAGTTCGCGATGGTGATGGATCCGGCGGGCACCGCGATCGTCGCCACCGACCCGGACGTGATGGGCAAGAACTTCAAGTTCCGCGAGTACTTCAAGCAGGCGATGGAGGGCAAGTCGTTCATGACCGGCATCACCGTGGGCGCGGTCGCCGGCAAGGCGGGCGTGTTCTATTCGCGGCCGGTATTCGCCGCCAACGGCGCGACGGTGATCGGCGCGGTGGTGCTGCGCATCAAGGCCGAGCCGATCGCCCGGATCCTTACCGCCGCGCAGGTCGACAACGACCGCTTGCCCTTCCTCGTGGATGGCGACGGCGTGATCGTGTGGCACCCCAACCAGGCGCTGATGTACGCGAGCCTGGTGCCGCTGAACAAGGATGTGCTCGACGAGATCGTCGCCGACCAGCGTTTCCGCAGGAAGACGATCACCTCGATCAACCAGCCCGAGCTCGCCAAGGTGATGGTGGGCGGCAAGCAGCGCGGCCACGTCACCTACGTCTCCAAGGTGAGCAACCGCGAGGAGATCGCGGGCTTCGCGCCGGTGCCCGCGCATGACTGGGTAGTGGGCGTATCGGAATCGCGCGACTACTTCGCCGCGCCGCTCGATCGCCTCTTCGAGAAGGTGGTGCTGAGCGTGCTGCTCGCCGGCGTGATCTTCGTCGCCCTCGCCCTCATCTTCGCGCGCTCGATCGTGCGCCCGATCGAGCGCCTCACCGCGGCCGCGCACTCGCTCAAGAGCGGCGATTACGCCAATGCGAACATCGCGGTGCGCACCAGCGACGAGGTCGGGCAGCTCGCGCGCACCTTCAACGTGATGATCGACGTGCTGCGCCAGCGCGAGCGCGAGCGCGACAGCAAGCGCGCGGTCTCGCTCGGCTTCGACAAGCCCGAAGGCGACTGATGTCGGCGCGCGCACCGGGTTCCATCCGCGGCCTTGGCCGGCTGCGCGTGCGCCGCCACGATCCGGACTGGGAGCCGCCGATCCCGGGGCGCCGGCGCGTCCTGCACGACTGGGACGAGTACATGGCGCTCGCCAAGCGCATCATCGCGCGCTTCGACCACCAGTTCGACCTGCGCCACTTCGACTACCGCCATCCGGTGCGCCTGCAGCGCTGCGCGCTGCGCTTCCGCAAGCCCTATCCCGTCAAGGTGGCTTACACCGAGTGGGGCGACGATCCGTCGAGCCCGATCGTGGTCTGCGTGGGCGGCGTGGCCAACACCGCGATGCGGTTCAACTACCTCGCCGCCGACCTCGAAAGCCACTTCCGCGTGGTGTGCATGGACTGGGTGGGACGCGGGCGCTCGGGGTGGATGTCGGACGAGACCGACTATTCGCTTTCGACCTACGTGGAGCAGCTGAAGCAGCAGATCGAGCACCTGGGCGGCGGCCCGGTGATCCTGCTCGGCTCCTCGCTCGGCGGCAGCGCGGCGCTCGAGCTCGCCGCGCGCTACCCCAAGATGGTGAGCCGCCTCATCCTCAACGACATCGGCCCCTATATCCCCAAGAAGCGCCGCAAGCGCCGCTCGCAGACGCTCGCGCGCCATTACGTGTTCCGCGACCCCGCCGACCTGCTGCGCAAGATCGGTGCCTCGCAGAAGAACGACGGGCCGATCAGCGACGACATCCGCTTCAACGTCACTTTCCACCAGACCAAGTGGTCCGACGAGGAAGGCGGGCGGGTGTATCGCCACGATACGCGCGCGCTGCAGGCGTACCGCGCCGACGCGCAGGAAAGCCTCGACCAGTGGCGCTTCTGGAAGCGCATCCGCTGCCCGGTGTTGCTGATCCACGGCATGCTCTCGGATGCGCTGCTCCCGCCCACCATCAAGCGCATGCAGCGCGCGAAGGGGGTCACGGTGATGCACGTCCCCGATACCGGGCATACGCCGGTGCTCTCCGATCGAAACCAGAACTGGTTCATCCACGAGTGGCTCATGGACCGCACGGATTCCAGGCAGTGGAGCGTGCTGCACGCGCGCCTGCGCGACGAGCCGGAGACGCGCAAGTCGTCGGTGCGGCTCGTGGGTTCGGGAGCTGGTGCTAACGCCTAGGGGCGCGGGGAAG
>WNFM01137471.1_pt2 | contig 22940 bp, 21 predicted proteins | sample 5400271 | NCBI WGS metagenome assembly WNFM01 (sample SAMN13153352, study PRJNA577476) | soil metagenome | isolation source: 60 cm saprolite on Douglas fir-dominated hillslope | place: USA:California | collected 2013-09-17
CGGCACCTCGCGCAGCGCCGCCATCTCGCCGCCGCGCATCTCGTGCAGGATCTTTCCGGGCTCGGCATCGGCAAGCGGATCGGTCGCCCTGGCCTGGAAGAAAGCGAGTCGTCGCAGCACGCCTTGGGCGATGCGCGGATCGACCCACAGCATCTGCAACGCGGTGATCAATCCGTCGCGGCCGAACGTGGTCGAATACCAGGGGATGCCGGCATAGGGGTATCTGCCCTGTGGCGTCTCGGTCATCAGCATGTTGAGATCGGCCATCGCCCGGCACAACACCTCGTTGAAGATGCTGTTCGAGGTCTCGATACTGGCTGCCCCTTTCGTCAACTTCCGCATCTCGCGGCGATGCGCCAATAGCCCGCGGAAGAACGGTGCCGGCTTCTGCATGATCGGTCTGTTGCAGGACACCGCGATGAACAGCGACGTCACCTGTCGCGGAGCCAGCTCGAAATGATAGTTCGCCGAGTTGATCGCAAGCCGCGTCGGCTTGGGATCGAAATGCAGCGCGGTGATACGCGGCTGATCGTCGAGCCCCTTATACTCGAACACGACATCGGTCGGACCGAGAACCTTGCTCGAACCGGCGCCTCTGCGCCCACGCCGCTCGCCGCGCACCTCGAACAGATCGGCGAAATCGTTGTCAAACAACAGCGTCAGGTCGAAGCTCGCCGGCCGGTCACCGTGATTTTGCAGCCCGACGCGCTGGTAGAAGGAACCGCGCCACAGAAAGATCGAACGCACGATGTGCAGCGTATCCTTCTGCAACGCCAGCCGGCCGTTGCGATAGACGTCGGAATTGGTGAGATCGACGGTCAGCGCCGAATTATCGTCCCGCAAGTTGGATCCCAGCAGCAACGGCTGCATATCGTCCAGCACCATTTCCAGCCGGGCGAGATAGCGCGTATCGGCGTTGAACAATCCGTCGGGTCCGCCGGCGGATGCGCCGATATCGCCATGGCTGTCCAGCACGATGAAAGTGTCGTCATGCTTGAGCGAGCGGCGCGGCCTTGCCGCGGGTCCCGTCATCGGAATGTAGAACGGCGATTCCGATATCTGCTCGACCGTTCGGATCGTCAGCTGCGTGATTTCGGCCATCTGAACCTCAGGCGACTTTGCTGGCGTTGCGATGACGCACCCGGACGCAAACACTATGGATGTAGATCAGGCCGCATGGGTCGCAAGGCGACCCATCTCACGCGCGACCAATTCGCGATAGGGACCCTTTCCCTTGACGAGAACATCCGGCGGTCCATCGTCGACGATCCGGCCAGCCTGCAGCATCACCACACGGTCGAAATTGCGCAGTGTCGCCAGACGATGCGCAATGGCAATAACGGTGCGTCCACGCATCAACCGCGACAGCGCTTCACGGATGGCTTCCTCGGATTCGCTGTCGGCGTCTTTTAGGAAGGCGCGCGCAATCGCGATGCGCTGGCGCTGTCCGCCCGAGACCTTGATGCCGCGGTCGCCGACGACGGTTGCCATTCCCTCCGGCAGGTTCTCGATGAAGTCGCAGCGGGCCGCGATCGCCGCGCGCAGCACCTCGTCATCGGTCGCACTCGGCCGCCCATAGCGGATATTCTCCAGGATCGAGCGATGGAACAGCGAGATATCCTGCGGCACGACCGAAATCGCTTCCCGCAGGCTTTGCTGCGTCACCCGCGAGATGTCCTGGCCATCGATTGTGATGCTGCCGTGCTGGACGTCGTAGAAGCGCTGCAGCAGCGTAAACAGACTGGACTTTCCGCCGCCGGATTGACCGACCAGTCCGACCCGCTGGCCGTGCTGAATGCGCAGGCTGAACTTGTCGAACACCTGAAGCCCGCCCGGATAGCCGAACGTGACGTTGTTGAAGGCAACCGCCGCGCCACTTCTGACCAGCGGCCCGGCCTCCGGGTGATCCTTCAGTTCATGCGGCTGCAGCAGGGTCGCGATCGCCTCGCGTCGACCAGCGCCACCGCGAGGTCGCGCGTGGCGCTCAGGATCGAAATGCCGAGCGTACAGACCAGAACGACATCGCCGGTGGTCGCAAGACCCTTCTGCCAGAGATTGACCGCCCAGGCCAGCATGCCGATGGTGAGCACCACGGTCACGGCGGCGTGAGCCAGACGCAATTTCTCCAGATAACGAAGGCTGCGCCCGCGCGCGTCGAGTTCCCGATTGACGGTGGCATCGAACCGGTCGTGCTCATGGCCGAGGCCACAAAACGCACGGACCAGCGGCATGTTGTTGATGACATCGACCATCTCGCCATCGACCGCGGCGGCCTTGTTGGCAAAATCGTCATGCAGGGGTTTGCCCGCTGCAGCCAGGTGGAACATCGCCACCACCATGGTTCCCGCGATCGCGATCATGCCGAGCGACATCGGCACGCTGACGGTTCCAATCAGCGCGATTGCCGAGACGGTCGCGATGCAAGGCGGCAACACGTTCCAGACGAACATGTTCTCGACCGTGAACACGGCATTCGAGGTGGCGGTAATGCGGCTGGTGAGCATGCCGGGCAGCCGGTCCAGGAAGTAGCTGGGCGCGTGCCCGGTCAGATGACGGAACATCTCGCGCCGGAGATCGCCGGTGACACCGACGAAGGTGAAACTCGCGGTCCAGCTTGCGATCCGCCACAGAAAATTATCGGCCGCGATCAGCGACATGAGAAAAACGAATGCCAGCCATACGCCGCCTGCGTGCGAGCGGCCTGCCGACAGGCTGTCGACCAGATTCTTGACGCCATATTGCGTGCCCACCGAACAGGCAACCGCCGCAACGACAGCGGACAGGATCACCACATGTGCGGCGAGACGCTGGCGCAGATACCGCAGCACAAAGGGAAAGGGACGGTGCGCATATCCTGAAAGATTGTCCATGACGTCTGCAAACCTGTTGAGAGTGAACGGGAATCCTACGGAGATATTTCACGCACGACGACGTGATGCAGGCGCGAACTGGTTTCGCGGAGCGTCGCCACAGCATCAGCACAGGCACAAATCTGGTGGCGTCAGATGGCATCAGCAAGACGACCGTGTGGAAGGAACGTGCACGCACAGATCAAAGGGAACTTCGCAGATGCGGGAACGTTCCCGCTTAGGCGCGCCGGTGCCGAAAGCGGGCTGAGGTTTTTATCCATGATCAGAGACAGGAGACGGAAAGATGCGCATCGCGCAGGTTGCCCCGTTGACGGAGGCTGTTCCCCCCAAACTGTACGGCGGGACCGAACGGGTCGTGCATTGGTTGACCGAGGAACTGGTGGCGTTGGGACACAACGTCACGCTTTTCGCGAGCGGCGATTCCCGGACCTCAGCGAAACTTGACGCCACCTGGCCGAAGGCGTTGCGCCTCGACGGCGCGGTGCGCGACCCGAACGCGTTGCACATGGTGATGCTCGAGCGCGTTCGCCAAAAATGCGACGATGAAGAGTTCGACTTTCTGCACTTTCATCTCGATTACTACCCGTTCTCGCTGTTCTATCGTCAGCCGACGCCGTTCCTCACTACCCTGCACGGCAGACTCGACCTGCCGGAACACCAGCCGGTGTTCAGCACCTTTTCCAAAGTTCCGGTGATCTCGATTTCCGATGCGCAACGGCGGCCGGTGCCGCAGGCCAATTGGGTGCGGACCATCCATCACGGGCTGCCTGAAAATCTGCTGACCCCGCAGCCGATCAAGCCGTCTTATCTGGCCGTGCTCGGCCGGATCGCGCCGGAAAAGGGTGTCGATCGCGCCATCCGGATCGCTACCCGCTGCGGCATCCCGCTGAAGATCGCGGCCAAAGTCGATCGCGCCGACCAGGAGTATTATGACGAACTGATCAGTCCGCTCATCAAGGGCAATCCGCTGGTCGAATATATCGGCGAGATCAGCGACAAGGAGAAACCGGACTTCCTCTCTGGCGCCGTTGGCCTGCTGGTGCCGATCGACTGGCCGGAGCCCTTCGGCCTGGTCATGATCGAGGCCATGGCGTGCGGTACGCCTGTCCTGGCCTTCAACCGTGGTTCGGTACCTGAAATCATCGAGCCAGGCGTCACCGGCTTCATCGAGGAAGATGAGACCAGCGCCGTAGCGGTTGCCGACCGCCTTGCAGGGCTGGACCGGGCAGCCATCCGCAAGCGGTTCGAGACGCGCTTCACGGCCCGTCGCATGGCACTTGACTATCTCGCAGCCTATCGCAGCCTGACGGAAGCCGGGCAACCGCGGATAAAACTCGTCAGCAGCGCCGAGTAATTCGAATTGGCCGGTCTGCTTCCCTCGAGGCGGACCGGCCTGCCGCTAATTGTCAATAATATCACGCGGATCGGTCGATTTTCCTGGATGTGGCCGGCACCGCCTGCGGCCGCAGATCGCTCCGGCGAATGTTGCGATGCACCCTTTTTCGAACGCTGCATGTCGCGAACCGCACGGATATCCGCTTTGAAATTGCCGAATTACATGCTCTTATGCCCCCAAGGCTAACAGCCACAAAAGCGATCGGACAGAAAATCTGTAGCGGCATCGCAGGGGGAGGAACGGTATGAACAAGAATCGCAACAGTTCTGTCATTAATAATGCTGGTCAAAACCAGCCGCGTTCGAAGCGGCAAAGCCGGCGTCAGTTCCTGGTCAAGACCGGTGGCGTCCTTGCCGCCGGTGCTTTCGGCGCGGTTCCGCTGCGCGGCTGGGCAGCCGACCCCGTCAATATCGGCGCGCTTTACCCGACCACCGGCGGCATGGCGCAGATCGGCGTCGGCTGCGTCGCCGCTGCCAAGCTCGCGGTCGAGATGATCAATGAGGCCGGCGGCATCAAATCGCTCGGCGGCGCCAAGCTCAATCTGATCGTTTCCGACGTGCAGAGCGACACCACCGTGACGCGCACCGAAACCGACCGGTTGATCACCGGCAACAAGCTGTCGGCGATCCACGGCTGCTTTGCCAGCGCGCTCACGCTGATCGCCAGCGAAGTCTGCGAGCGCGCCAAGATGCCGATCATCACCGGCTCGAGCTCCGACCAGCTCAACAAGGGACGCACCTATACCTTCACGCCGTTTGCCCGGGCTTCGCAATTTGCGAAAGCGCAGTTGCAGATGGCGAAACTGGTCGGCGACAAGCCGAAGGTCGCAGTGATCTTCGAGAATACCGCCTTCGGCACCTCGACCTCGAACGGCCTGAAGGAACTGGCGCCCGCCGAAGGCGTCGAGATCGTGATGTTCGAGCCCTATTCGGCAGGTTTCACCGACGCCTCGCCGCTGATCAACAAGGTCAAGGCCTCCGGCGCCAACGCCCTGTTCTCGGTCTCGTACCTCAACGACCTCATCCTGATCGTGCGAACGGTCAAGCAGGTCGGCCTCAACGTCGCCATCAACGGTGGTTCGGGCGGCTTCGTCATTCCAGATTTCTATAAAAACGTCGGCAAGCTCGCGGAAGGTCTCCAGGGCGTAGCGCACTGGAACCACGACATGAGCGACGACGCGCAGAAAGTGAACGCCGAATACAAGAAGCGTACCGGCGAATTCCTGTTCGAATATGCCGGCGGCCTGGGGGCGCAGACCTTCATGCTCGCCGATGCGATCGAGCGCGCGGGCTCTGCCGATCCGCAAAAGGTGCGCGAGGCGCTGTCGACGCTCGACGTCTCCAAGGGCTTTGCGGCGATGGCGCCGGGCGGCAAGGTCAAGTTCGGCCCGGACGGCAAGAACATCTACGGCCATCCGGTCGGAGTGCAGTGGCAGAATGGCGATCTCGCGAGCGTCTTCCCCGATGAAGACAAGCGCGCCCCGCTGATGAAAACCTGACGCCGGACCAATTCGATGTGGGAGACACTGGCTCAGGTCGTCATCAACGGCCTGCTCATCGGCGGCATTTATGCGCTCGTCAGCATCGGCGTCACGCTGATCTTCGGCGTGGTCAAGATCGTCAATTTCGCCCAGGGCGAATTCGTGATGATCGGGATGTATATCTCGTTCTTCCTCTCCAGCCAGTTCGGCATCGACCCCATCGTCTCGCTGCTGGTCTCGATGCCGGTGCTGTTCGTCTGCGGCGTGCTGATCCAGCACTTCCTGATCCGCCGCGTGCTGGGGCCGAACGACATGCCCCAGATCTTCCTGACCTTTTCGCTGTCGCTGTTGCTGCTCAACCTGTCGCTGATGCTGTTCTCGGCGAACTACCGCACCGTCCATACTTCCTATTCGGATGAGGCATTCCACATCGGCGGGCTCTATATACCCGTTGCGAAACGGATCGCCTTCGTGGTCGCGATGGCGCTGAGCGGCGCGCTCTGGGTGTTCCTGCATACCACCGACATGGGCAAGGCGATGCGCGCGGCGTCGCAAAACCGCGATGTGGCGACGCTGATGGGGATCAATCCGAACCGCGTGTTCTGCGTAGCCCTCGGTATTGCGCTGGCGCTGGCAGGCGCCGCCGGGTCGCTGCTGATGCCGTTCTATTCCGCCTATCCGTTCGTCGGACAGGTATTCGTCCTGATGGCGTTCGTTGCGGTCGTGCTCGGCACGCTCGGCAATGTCATCGGCGCGCTGATCGCCAGCCTGATGATGGGGGTTGCGGAATCGCTCGGCATCCAGTTCGTCGGCGCTGATTCCGGATTGATCGTGGTGTTTGCAATGCTGCTGCTGACGCTGGCCTTCAAGCCCAACGGACTCGGCGGAGGACGCGTACGATGATCCGCCCCATCAACCTGCTCTGGCTGGCATTGGGTCTCGCGGCCCTGATCGCCCTGCCGCACCTCGTTACGAACTCGTTTGCGGTCGACATCTTCATCCGTATCCTGCTGTTCTCCTTCATCGGCGTCGCCTGGAACCTGATGGGCGGCTACGCCAAGCAGTTGTCGCTCGGACACGCCGCCTATTTCGGCCTCGGCGCCTACACCTCGACCATCCTGCAGATCGATTTCGGTATCTCGCCCTGGATCGGAATGGTGGCCGGCGGCGTGGTGGCAATGCTGGCAAGCCTGCCGATCGGCTGGCTGTGCTTCCGTCTGCGTGGTCCCTATTTCACCATCGCGACGATCGCGACGGCGCAAGCGCTGATGCTGATCTTCCTCAAGTTCCGCGATTTCGCCTGGGGCGCGGAGGGCACGACCATTCCCAACCTCGGCAGCGCGCCGTTGATGATGCAGTTCGAGGGCAAGGCGGCCTACTACTACGTGGTGCTCGGGCTGCTCGTGCTCGGGCTTGTCATCACCTGGCTGATCGAGCGTTCGTGGATGGGATATTATCTGGTCGCGATCGGCGAGGACGAAGACGCCGCCGAAGCGATCGGCGTCAACGCGCCGAAGATCAAGCGCGATATCTACATGATCAGCTCGTTCCTGACCGCGCTCGCCGGCACCTTCTATACCCAGTACATCTACTTCATCGACCCCGCGACCGCGTTCAGCTTCAACATCTCGATCGAGGCGGCGCTGGTCTCGATCGTCGGCGGCATCGGCACGTTGTGGGGACCCGTCATCGGCACCGTGCTGCTGGAGACGACGTCCGCTTTGCTGCAGAGCTGGCTCGGCGGCCGGGTCGGCGGCATCCAGCTCACCGTCTACAGCCTGATCCTGATGGCCGTAATCCTGTGGCGGCCGACCGGGTTGATCGGTTTTGCGACCGACGTTTATCGGCGCTACGTCCGGCGCCAGCCGGCGCGGGCGTGAGGATCGGACGATGGCAGAAGCGCTGGTTATCAAGGGTCTCAGCAAGCGGTTCGGCGGCTTGCGCGCGGTGCAGGACGTCAGCTTTTCGGTGCAGGAGAACGAGACAGTGGCGCTGATCGGGCCGAACGGCGCCGGCAAGACCACGAGCTTCCATCTCATCACCGGATTTCACCGGCCGGACACCGGCTCGGTCACCGCCTTCGGCAAGGAAGTCGCCGGCATGAAGCCGCACGACGTGTGTGCGCTCGGCATGGTCCGGACGTTCCAGGTCGCAAAGCCATTTGGCGCGATGACGGTGCTGGACAACGTCATGACCGGCGCCTTCCTGCGCGACCGGCACGTCGCCGCCGCCCGCGAAAAGGCACTGGAAGCCATCGAGTTCGTCGGCCTTGCGGCCCGGGAAAAGACCGCGGCGAAGGACCTCACCACCATCGACCAGCGCCGGCTTGAGATGGCGCGCGCGCTGGCGACGCAGCCGCGCATCCTGCTGCTGGATGAAGTGATGGCCGGACTGAACCCGGCCGAGATCGATCAGGCGGTGGCGCTGGTCAAAAAATTATCCAGCCGCGGATTGACCATCGTGATCGTCGAACACGTGATGCGCGCGATCATGGCGGTGGCGCGTCACATCGTGGTGCTGGATCACGGTCAGAAAATCGCCGAGGGTGCGCCCAAGGAGATCGTGGAGAATCCGGAAGTGATCCGAGCTTATCTGGGCTCCTACGTCCATCCGCCCGCGGCGGGAGATACCCATGCTTGAGCTGTCAGGCGTCAGCGCCAGCTACGGATCGGTGCCCGCGATCACCGGCGTCACCATCTCGATCGGCGAAGGCGAAGCGGTCGGTCTGCTCGGCGCCAACGGCGCCGGCAAGAGCACGACGCTGCGGGCGATCTCGAGCCTCGTGAAACTCACCGCGGGCAATATCACCTTTGCCGGCGTCAATCTCGCATCTCTGCCGCCGCACCGGATTCCGGAACTGGGCATTGCCCATGTGCCGGAGGGCCGTCAGGTGTTTCCGGAAATGTCGGTGCAGGAAAATCTCGAGATCGGCGCCTATGTGCCCAAGGCCAAGGCCGAACGCGCCCGCACGCTCGATCTGGTCTACGGCATCTTTCCGCGGCTCGCCGACCGCAAGAAACAGCTCGCCGGCACCATGAGCGGCGGCGAGCAGCAGATGCTGGCGGTCGGCCGCGGCTTGATGCTGAAACCGCGCCTGTTGATGCTCGACGAGCCTTCGCTCGGGCTGGCGCCGGTCATGACCGACGTCACCTTCGAGAAGATCGGCGAGATCCACAAGATGGGTACCGCGATCCTGCTGGTCGAACAGAACGTCAGCCGCGCGCTGTCGCTGGTGCAGCGCGCCTATGTCTTGGAAAGCGGCAACGTCATCATGCACGGCACCAGCACCGAGCTTGCCAACAACAAGCAGGTGCAGGCGGCGTATCTGGGGATTTGATGATTCCGGGCGGCGGCGCCTTATGGTTCGAGACGCGCGGCATGCCGCGCTCCTCACCATGAGGGACCAGACCATCTCCTCATCCTGAGGAGCCGCGAAGCGGCGTCTCGAAGGATGAAGGCCCCCCCGCCAATCAGCTCACCGCGGTCCGTTTCGGCTCGACGATCTCGAACATCCGCGGAAACTCGTCCATCAGCATCATCAGTTCGCCGAGCCGCATCGGATTGCCGCTGACCTTGATCTTGCCGCTGCCTACCGCTTCCGGGAACGTCGTCAGCTTGGCGATGACTTCGTCGAGCACGCCGCGTGGCAGCGTGAACGAGGCATCGGCATCTTTTGCCTGCGCGCCGGCGATATAGGTCAGCGCGCTGTTCTCCAGGTTGAGAACAAAACTCTCGCTGGTGTCGGTGAAATTCCAGTTCAGCACGATCCGCTTGCCTTCGGCCTTGGGGCCGTTGAGGCGAACGCCGAGCACGTCCCATAGCTGCTCGGTGCGCAAGGCGGCCAGCGTCTCGCGTGGCATCGCCGGGCGCGGCGGCGCTTTCGGCATGCCGTTGCGCAATTCCTGCGCGCCAAACAGATAGGCGTTGCGCCAGGTCGAACTTTCCGAGGCATAGCCGAGCTGCTCGAAGGTATCCGCCAGCATCGCGCGCGCCGCCTGGTTATCAGGATCGGCGAACACGAGATGGCTGACGGCTTGCGCTACGAAACGGAATTCACCCTTGGCAAAATCCTTTCGTGCCCGTTCCAGGATCGCGTCGGCGCCGCCCATATACTCGACATACTTCTTGCCGGATTGCGCCGGCGGCAACGGATCGAGATTGACCGGGTTGGCGTCATACCAGCCAAGATATTTCTGGTAGATCGCTTTCACATTGTGCCGGATGTGGCCGTAATAGCCACGCCCGTGCCAGGCGCCGTCGAGGCTCGCCGGCAGGCGGATGGTCTCGGCGATTTCGGCGGCCGTCAGGCCGTGGTTGATCAACCGCAGGGTCTGGTCATGCGCGAATTTGTAGAGATCGCGCTGCTGGCGGATCATGGTGTCGATCCGCTCATGGCCCCACACCGGCCAATGGTGCTGGCCGCACATCGCGTCCGCCTTGCCGCCCCACATCTGCAGCGCTTCGCCGAGATATTTCGACCACGCCAGCGCATCGCGGACGTCGGCGCCACGGAACGGCAGCAGGTTGTGGAAATTATGCGTGCAGTTTTCCGCGAGATTCAAAAGCTTGTAGCGCGGAATGAAAAAGTGCATCTCCGCCGGCGCTTCCGAGTTCGGCGCCATCTGGAATTCGAATTCCAGCCCGTCGATGGTACGCTTGTCGCCGGTCGCCATGATCAGGTCGGTCGGGCGCAGCAACGCCACCGAGCCCGCCGCCATCGACTTGCCAAGCCCGCAATCGACCTGTCCGCGCACGCCCTTGGCGAGGAACGGTCCGAACTGATACTGCGCACGCCGCAGCATCGCCGGACCCGCGATGATGTTTTCGGAGACCGCATGCTCCATGAACAGGTTGGGCGCGATGATCGGCACCCGGCCGCTAGCCAGCGTTTCGTCGTCGAGCACGCCGCGCGCGCCGCCCCAATGGTCGGTATGGGTGTGCGTGAAAATGACGGCTGCGACCGGCTTCTTGCCGCGATGCTGGAAGTAGAGCTCCATCGCGGCCCGCGCGCCCTCGATCGAGGTCAGCGTATCCACCACGATGACGCCGCGGTCGCCCTCGATCAGCGTCATGTTGGCGATGTCGAGCCCGCGCACCTGGTAGACGCCGGGCACCACCTCGAACAGGCCGTGATGCATGTTCAGACGCGACTGCCGCCACAGGCTGGGATCGACCGTTGCGGGGGCCTGTTCCGCTGACAGGAACCCATAGGGCTCCAGGCTCCAGACGACCCGCCCCTGCGGCGAGGTCACCTTGGCATTTTCAAGCGTACCAAGAAACCCGCGCGCCGCGTCGTCAAAATCTCTGACGTCGGAGAACGGCAACGCCTTCAGCGTCGCCGCGTGCTGCGCGATCACGGAGGCGGATGCGTCCTTCGGCATTTCCTTTGATGTTTCAACACTCGCTATCTGGCTCATACTCGTGTGCTCCCTCGCGTAAAAATCTCAGACCGGACGTGCAGACAGATATGGCGAGTTGGCGATCGACCACGCCGGCATCGGCTCCATCCGAAAAATTTGCCGCAGATGCACTTCGTCGGGACCGTCGCCGATCCGCAGCAACCGGCCCCAGGCCAGCGCCTGATGGATCGGCGTGTCGTCGGAGCCACCCATGGCGCCGAACACCTGCATCGCGCGGTCGGCGATCCGCTGCAGCATCGCGGGCACCGCGACCTTGATCAGCGAGACGTCGCGCCAGGCGCCGTGATGACCGGCCTGGTCGAGCCGCCACGCGCAGCGATAGGCCAGCAGGCGCGCCTGTTCGAGTTCGACGCGGGCTTCGGCAATCCAGCGCTGGATGGTGTCGTATTCGATCACGGTGCGGCCGAACGCCGAGCGTTCCGACGCGCGCACCATCATCAATTCGATCAGCAGCAACCTTGAAGCCTTCGCCCTCGGCGCCGAGCAGGTTCGCCGCGGGTACCCTGACATTATCGAAGGCGAGTTCGCCGATCGGGGCTACGTGATCCTCGCATCCCATCCAGCGCAGCCGCCGCACCAGACGGACGCCGGGCGCAGCCATGGGAACGATGATGCAGGAATGGCGGCGGGTCCGGTCGGTGTCCGGATCGGTCACGCCCATCACGATCAGAAAACTGCAGTGCGGATGTGCGGCACCGGTGATGAACCATTTGCGCCCATTGATAACGTAGTCGTCGCCGTCGCGAACCATGCGCGTGGCAACGTTGGTCGCATCCGACGAAGCCACATCGGGTTCGGTCATGCCAAACGCCGAACGTGTCTGGGCTTCCAGCAGCGGCTGCAACCAGCGCGCCTTCTGCTCTGGTGTCGCGCAATTCTGCAGCGCGATCATGTTGGGCACGTCGGGCGCCTGGCAGTTGAAGACTTCCGGCGCCCAGAACAGCCGGCCCATGATTTCGGCCAGCGGCGCGTATTCGAGGTTGGAAAGCCGCGTACCGGGTTCGCCGTCGGCCAGTTCCGGCAGGCCGAGATTCCACAAGCCCGCCGCGCGCGCCTTCTGCTGCAGGTCGCCCATGAACGGCGCGGCCTCGCCGTTGCCGGCGACGTGGTCGAGCCAGGCGCGATGGCGCGGCAGCACCTCGGCGTCGAAGAACGCCTGCAGTCTGTTCCGCCATTGCTCCGATCGGCCGGAAAGATCGAAATCCATGTCGCCTCCCGCTTTTTGGGAGAGACCTAAGCGCATAACGACACGAATTGCAAATTCAGTTCGATATATTGACAAAGTGCAAGATTTTGACCAATATTAGGCCATGGCAGCGATCTCCAGCATCGATCCCCCGCCCCGGGCCAAGACCCCGGACGACCATGCCGATCCCGCTTTCGCGACCACGCTGGCGCATGGGCTCGACGTGCTGGCCGCGTTCCGCAATCGCAGCGGGTCGCTGTCGAATGCCGAACTGGCGCTGCATACCGGCCTGTCGCGGCCGACGGTGTCGCGGCTGACCTACACGCTGGAGCAGCTCGGCTATCTCAAACGCGATGCGAAAGGCCGTTTCGAACTCGGGCTTGGCGTGCTGGCCGCCGCCTATCCGGTGCTGTCGGCGCTCAAGGTGCGGCAAGTCGCGCGTCCGCTGATCCGCGAATTCGCGGCCTACACCGGCGGCACGGTGTCGATTGCGATGCCGTTCGGGCTCGACTTCATTTATGTCGAGACGGTGCGCACCACCGACGCCGTCGCCCACCTTCCCGATGTCGGCTTTACCGGCACGCTTGCCACGACAGCAGTGGGCCGTGCTTTGCTGTCGCTGTTCACGCCAGAGGAACACGCTGCCTACCTCGCCGACGTCAAGGCCGAGCGCCCGGAAGAGGCTGACTACGTGCAAACGCGCATGCTGCCGGATGTCGAGCTCTGCAAGGAACGCGGCTTTGCGGTCTCGCTCGGCGAGTGGCGGCGCGAGATTTTTGGCGTCGCAGCGCCGCTGTATCGGACGCCGTCGGGCGATTGCCTTTCCGTCAATTGCGGCATCCCTTCATTTCGCTTCAGCGCCGAGCAGATCGAGCGCGAATGCGGGCCACGCATTCTCGGCCTCGCGCGTAGCATCCGCTCGCTGGTCGCCAACGGCTGAACAAAGACGCATCGCTCGACCGGTGCTGACAACGGGGGGAGTAACATGAGCGGACTCAAATCCGCCCTCGGCATTGCCATGGGCCTCACTTTGCTGATCGGCCAAAGCGCGCAGGCGCAGAGCAACTACCCGAACCGTGCGATCCATATCGTGGTGCCCTACCCCGCCGGCGGCATCGTCGACATCGTCGCCCGCGCCGTGACCGAGCAGGTCGGGCGCGACTGGAAGCAAACGGTCGTGGTTGAAGCGCGCCCCGGCGCCAACGGCAATATCGGCACCGCGGCGGTCGCGCGCAGCGATCCTGATGGCTACACTTGGCTGGTGACGGGACCGGCGGCGCTGGTCAATCCGACTCTCTACAAGGATGCCGGCTGGGACGCGATGAAAGGCCTCAAATGCGTTGGCCTCGCGATCTGGAATCAGAGCGTCGCCGTCGTCAATCCCTCATTGCCGGTCAAGACACTCAGTGAATTCGTAGAGCTGGCGCGAAGCAAGCCGGGACAGCTCAACTTCGGCAACGCCGGCACCGGTTCATCGCTCGATCTGACTGCGCAAAAGCTGTTCCAGGCCGCCGACATCAAGCTGACCAATGTCGGCTACAAGGGCCAGCCGCCAGCGCTGATCGACCTGATAACCGACCTGATGAACTTTGAGATCGTCTCCCTGGCGCTCGCGCTGCCGCACATCAAGGAAGGCAAGATCAGGCCGCTCGCTGTCTTCACCGAGAATCGCATCGCCGATCTACCCGATGTGCCGACCATCGCCGAGGCGGGATATCCCGGTGCGTCCTATGTTTCCTGGTATGGCATCTATGTGCCGGCGGGAACGCCGGATGCGATTGCCGCCAAGATCAACGACGGCATCAACAAGGCGCTACTCAACCCCGACGTCCAGCGCCAGCTCTCGATCGCCGACATCCCGGGCAAGCCGATGTCGCTCGTCGAACTGGCCGCGCTGATGAAGGCCGACCACGACCGGTTGACGGCGGTGGTGAAGGCGTCCGGTATGACGCCGCAGTGACGTGGTGCGAACGGGCAACCACACCGTCATTGCGAGGAGCGAAGCGACGAAGCAATCCATGCTGCCGTTGACGCGCTATGGATTGCTTCGCTTCGCTCGCAATGACGACTACTACTTCTTCACCTTGCTCGCGTCCATCTTCACCGATGTATCCAGCATCTTGGTCGAGAACGCGGTTCCAACCTCGAACGGCTTTTCCATGCCGAGATAGGTCTGCACCAGCTCGTAGTCCTTCTTCATGCGCTCGCCGTCGATCCAGCCCAGCGCCTTTGATGTGGTGAACTCATCCGTCATCAGGAACTTGATGCGTTCCCACTGACGTTCCTGATTTTCCTTGTCGAGACCCGAAGCCTGATCGAGCAGGGCTTTCAGGCAAGGCGCTACGTCGGCGACGCAGGCGGCATAGGCCTTCTGGCTGATCCGCACGAACTCCTCGACCAGTTTCGGGTTCTTTTCCAGATACGCACCGTTGACGATCAGCGAATTGCCGTAGGGGTTGAGCCCGATATCCTTCCAGTTGACGTAACCGAGGTCGGCGCCGAACTCGATCGCCTTCAGATCGTGCTCGTTGTAGAAATCGCTGATGATATCGACGGTATGGCTCTTGAGCGCGGCGATCTTCGCGGTCGGCCCGACATTGACGAAATTCACCGCGTCCGGTGCGATGCCGGCGGCCTTGGCGAAGGCCGGCCACATCACCCGCGACGCGTCGCCCGGCGGGTTGCCGATCTTGTGGCCGGGAAAATCCTTTGGCCCGTTCACGCCGTAGCTCTTCAGCCAGTAGAAGGTCTGCCCGGTGTTGGCGTAAATGCTCATCAGCGCCACCACGTCGGCGCCCTTGCTTTTGGCCACCAGCATGGTCGCAAGATCAGCGATACCGAACGGCGAGCCGCCGGAGCCGACCTTGAGCGAGGACACGCCGGAGCCCTTACCGACCTCGATGGCGAGATCGATGCCGGCCTTCTCGTACCAGCCCTGCGACTTGGCGTAATAGAACGGCGAATGGTCCGCGGTCGGCGTCCAGTTCAGGATCAGGTTGACGGACTCGGCGGCATCGGCGGAAACGGCCGGCAGAACCAACGCGAGCGCCAGTCCGGCAATTCTCAAACCCTTCATCGCAACTCTCCTCGTTTGCAACCCGGCCTTGTCGTCGCATGTCCGTGACGCTACCAATGCAACAAGGACGAGCCGACTTGTCAACTGTTTGGTTGGAAATGCCCAAAACACGATCTGACGACAGAACGCCGCAGCGGCGCGATCCGGCCGCGACACGCAAGAAGCTGCTGACGGCGGCGCGGCGCGAATTCGCTGATAGCGGCCTCGCCGGCGCCCGGGTCGATGAGATTGCCGCCCGCGCCGGCGTCAACAAGCAGCTGGTCTATCACTACTTCGGCGACAAGGACGCGCTGTATCTGGCAGTGCTGGAATGGGTTTATGAGGAGATCCGCGCCCAGGAGCGCAAGCTCAATCTCGAGGGCTTGCCACCCGAACAGGCGATCAAGAAGCTGATCGAGAGTTCCTTCGACCACCTCGCCGCCCACCCCGATTTCATCGTGCTGCTGAACGACGAAAACCGCGGCGGCGCCCGGCACGTGCGCGGCTCGCAAAAGCTGGAGGCGATGCATTCGCCGCTGGTCAGCATGGTCTCCACCATCCTCGGCGACGGCGTCAAGGCAGGGATCTTCCGCAAAGGTATCAACCCGGTGCATTTGTATATCTCGATCGCCGGCCTCAGCTATTTCTTCTTCTCGAACACGCCGACCCTGTCGGCGATCTTCGGCAAGGACCTGTCGAGCCGGGCGGCCAAGCTGGCCCGGCGCAAGCACGTGGTCGACCTAGTGCTGCATTCGCTGCGGCCCTAATCAACCAGATAGTTGATTACCGGACGCGGCCGGGTTAAGTTACCTTGACGCGGCCGGGGAACCGGCGTGCCAGAAAAGGAGCGTGTGGTGTTCAGCGATGGCGGCCGATCGGCGAAGTCCCTGGCGATCATCCTGATCGTGCATCTCGCCGTGATCGTGCTCTGGCAGGTGCTGGTCGACGCCTTCCAGGTCCCGAAGTTCATCCTCCCCTCGCCGCTGGCCACGCTGGCGACGCTGACGTCGGCCAAATACGCGTGGCTGTCCAACCTCGCGGTGACCGCCGCGGAAATCCTCGGCGGCTTCTGCCTCGGCGCCGTGGTCGGCGTCATGCTGGCCGTGATATTTAGCTGGTCGCCGCTGATCAGCCTGTTGCTGCTGCCGCTGTTCGTGACGCTGAACATGATTCCGAAAGTGGCGCTGGGCCCGCTGTTCATCGTCTGGTTCTCCTACGGCATTTTCCCGAACATCCTGATCGCGTTTTCGATCTGCTTCTTTCCAATCCTGCTCACCACCGCGCGCGGATTGAGCGAGGTTGAACCCGACCTGCTGGATCTCGTGAAATCGCTGCGCGGCTCGCGCTGGACGCTGTTCCGAAAAATCCAGTTGCCGGGTTCGCTGCCTTACGTGTTTTCCGGCATGAAGGTCGGCGCCATCCTGGCGGTGGCAGGTGCCATCGTCGGCGAGTTCATCGCCTCCGAGCGCGGGCTCGGTTATCTCATGATCCAGGTGCAGTCGTCGCTCGATACGCCGGCGATGGTGATGGCGGTAGTGTTGCTGACATTGCTGGGCGTGGCGCTATACGGCCTCGTGCTCGGCCTGGAACGGATGTTCGTCGTCCGCGACATCCGGCTGCAATAAAGGACGGGGAAACAAACATGCTGCTGACGCGCGAAAACCTGCCGCAGACGATTTCCGACATCGCAGCGCTCGACGAGTTGCTGTGCCGCCCGAGCCAGGCGCTGATCGACGACCTGCGGAAGGTCGACGGCGACATCATGATTTTGGGAGTTGCCGGCAAGATGGGACCGACCCTCGCCGGCCTCGCCAAAGCCGCCGTACCGGAGCGCCGCGTCATTGGCGTGGCACGATTTAGCGAGCCCGCCGTAAAAGACTGGCTGCAGGCCCGCGGCGTCGAGACCATCCATTGCGACCTGCTCGACGAAGCCGCGATCAAGACGCTGCCCACAATTCCGAACATCGTGTTCATGGCGGGGCGTAAATTCGGCGCCGAGGGCGACCTGTCGCTGACCTGGGCGATGAATTCGCACGTCCCTGCTTTGGTCGCGCAGGCCTTTGCGGGCTCGCGGATCGTCGCGTTCTCGACCGGCTGCGTTTACCCGTTCGTGCCGGTGAACGGCAGAGGGTCCAATGAGGACATGGCGCCGAACCCGCCCGGCGAGTATGCGCAATCCTGCGTCGGGCGCGAGCGCATGTTCGAATATTTTTCGCGCAAGCATTCGACACCGGGACGGCTGTTCCGGCTCAATTACGCGATCGACATGCGTTACGGCGTGCTGCACGACATCGCCGGCAAGGTGCTGCAGGGCAAACCGATCGACGTCAGCCTCGGCCATGTCAATTTCATCTGGCAGGGCGACGCATCGGCGCAGGCGCTGCGCTGTCTCGCGCACTGCGACACGCCGACCTCGCCGCTCAATGTCAGCGGTCATGAGATCCTCGCGGTGCGCGATCTCGCCGCAAAGTTCGGCCAGCGTTTCGGCCGTGCCCCCGTCCTCGTTGGCAAGGAACAGCCGACGGCGTGGCTCACCGACACGTCGCAGGCGGTAGACCTGTTCGGCCTGCCGGTGGTCGATACCGAGCAGCTGATCGGCTGGACCGCGGACTGGGTGTCGCGATCGATGCCGAGCCTCGGCAAGCCCACCAAATACGAGGTGCGCGATGGCCGATACTGAGCATATCGCGATCGTCCAGCTAGGTGTCGAAGACGCGCCGGCCGGACTCTTCCTCTCGACTGAAGCACACTGGAATCAGAGTGAGGCCGACTGGCGGTTCTTCCTGAGCAAGGGAACCGTGTTCGGCCTGCGAGACGGGCGTAAATTGGTCGCGACCGCGGCGCTGCTGCCTTACTCTTCAGGTAACGCCTGGATCAGCATGGTGCTGGTGACGGCAAGCTGGCGCCGCCGCGGCGTCGCCACAAGGCTGGTCGATGCCTGCATCAACGCAGCGAAAAAACTTGGCCTCACCACCTGGCTGGACGCGACGCCGGATGGCGCCATGGTCTACGGTCCGCTCGGGTTTACCCCGACCCTGCAATTGCGCCGGTTGCGGTTGGTCACGCCGGCAGGGGCTTTGTCGGCCGCGCCGCTGTCGACCTGCAGCCTCGATGCGCTGATCGCGCGCGACATCGCCGCGATGGGGTTCGACCGCAGCCCACTGCTGACGGAATTCAGTGCGCGTCCGAGCTCACGCATCGTATCCAACGGTGATGCGATGGCCCTCGTCCGCGACGGACGCTCCGCGCGGCATATCGGTCCGCTATTGGCCGATCGCGCCGATCACGCGCTGACACTGGTGGACGCGATCGTTCGTTCAGAGACCGGTCCCTGGCTGATCGACGCCGTGCACGGCCGGGACGAATTTCTCAACGGCCTTACCAGCGCCGGCTGGAATATCCAACGGCCGTTCCAGCGCATGCGATTCGGCCGGGCGACCACGACATCGGCGGAATTACCATTCGCCGTCGCCGGCCCGGAATTCGGATAGGAATAGTCGACATGCATCACAGCGAAATCAAATCCGAGGTGCGCAAGCTGATCGCGGAGGGAACGGTGATCCCCGCGCACCCGCTCGCGCTCGATGCCAACCGCGCGCTCGATACCAAACACCAGCGCGCCCTGACGCGCTACTACCTCGACGCCGGCGCCGGCGGATTGGCGGTCGGCGTTCACACCACGCAATTCGCGATCCGCGATGTCGGCCTGTACCGTCCGGTGCTGGAACTGGCGGCGGAAACCGCTGCAACCTGGACCCAGCGCCCGCTGGCGCTGGTGGCCGGTCTCGCCGGTCCGACGCAACAGGCGATCGCCGAGGCGAAGACCGCTGTCGGCATCGGTTATCATGCGGGACTGCTCAGCCTTGCCGCGATGAAATCGGCCTCCGAAGACGACATCATCGCGCATTGCAAGGTGGTGGCGCGCGAGATTCCGCTGGTCGGATTCTATCTGCAGCCGGCGGTTGGCGGCGTCATCCTTGGCAGCAATTTTTGGCGGCGCTTTGCCGAGATCGACAACGTCATCGCCATCAAGATCGCGCCGTTCAACCGCTATCGCACCCTCGACGTGCTGCGCGGCGTCACTGCGGCCGGCGCGCTCGATCGGGTCGCGCTCTATACCGGCAACGACGATCACATTCTGCTCGACCTCATACTGCCGTTCGACCTGCGCGACAACGGCGTCACCACCCGGGCTTACTTCAAGGGTGGACTCCTGGGGCACTGGTCGGTTTGGACCGCGAGCGCGATCAGGCAGTTCGAGATGTGCAGAGACGCGCGCCACAAGGACACGGTGCCGGCAGACCTGCTGGCGCTCGATGCCCGCGTCACCGATTGCAACAGCGCGTTCTTCGACGTCGCCAATAACTTTCATGGCTGCATCGCCGGCTGTCACGAAATCCTGCGGCGGCAGGGGCTGATGCAGGGGCTGTGGTGCCTCGATCCCGCCGAAGGCCTCAGCCCCGGCCAGATGCAGGAGATCGACCGCGTCTGCCGCGAGCATGCCGACCTCTCCGACGATGCCTTCGTGAAAGCTCATCTGCAGAAATGGCTGGCATGACGGCGGAAGAGCCCTTCATCAGCCTGCGCAACGTCCGCAAGGTCTATCGCTCGCAGGGAAACGAATTCCTCGCCGTTTCCGATGTGACGATGGACGTCAATGAGGGCGAACTGGTCTCATTGGTCGGCCCCTCCGGCTGCGGCAAGACCACGGTGCTGAAGATTCTGGCCGGACTTCATGAAGCCGACGGCGGCACCATCAAAATAGGCAACGCTAAAACGCCGTTCGACCCCGCGCGCGATATCGGGATGGTGTTCCAGCAGGCGCTGTTGCTGAAGTGGCGAACCATTCTGGACAACGTGCTGTTGCCGGCCGAAATCGTCGGCCTGCCGATCAAGGCGGCGCGGGCCCGCGCCCGCGATCTGCTCCATCTGGTTGGCCTCGCCGGCTATGAGGATAAATACCCGCAGCAATTGTCCGGCGGCATGCAGCAGCGTACCGCGATCGCGCGTGCCTTCATCCACGATCCCAGGCTGATCCTGATGGACGAACCATTCGGTGCGCTCGACGCGCTGACGCGCGAGCAGATGAACCTCGAAATGCTGCGGATCTGGCGCGAGAGCGGCAAGACTATCCTGTTCGTGACGCACAGCATCCAGGAAGCCGTGTTCCTCGCGTCGCATTGCGCCGTCCTCACCGCAGGACCGGCACGGATGGCCGAGTATTTTCCGATCGAACTGCCGTTCCCGCGCTCCCTTCCGATCAAGACCACGAAGGAATTCGGTGCCTATGCGCGGCGAATTTATGCAAGCCTCGGACTGGGTGCGGGCGGCTGAAGCTTACGCCGCGCGCTGCCGCACCGGAACGTCCTCGGCCACGGCAACCGCCGTCACGGCCAGGTCCTGTGCGAAGACAAACCCACCGCGCTGGATCTTGGCCTGATAGAGCGCCTTGTCGGACCTCGACAGCAACGCCTCGACTGTTCCGCCATCATCCGGCGACATTGCGACCCCGATGCTGGCACCGATAACGATGTCGTGGCCTTCGATGCAATAGGGCGCGCTGACCTCTTCGAAGATCCGCCGCACCATCCGCTCCGCTGCGTCCCGGCTGGAGACGGACTTCTGCACCAGGATGAACTCGTCCCCGCCCATGCGAACGATCAGATCGCCCTGCCCCGCGACGGATTGGAGCCGTGCGGCGACCTGCTTGAGCAAGGCGTCGCCGATGGGATGGCCGAAACGGTCGTTGGCCGCTTTGAAATGATCGAGATCGATGGCGTGGACCACGACGCGCGCCTCGCCACGCTCAGCCACGATCCGCGCCATATCGGTCGCCAGTACCGAACGGTTGAGCAGGCCGGTCATCGGATCGGTCCGCGAGAGTTGCTCGAACTGCTGCTTCAGCGTCATCTGGTTGAGCGTCGATTTGTATGACAGCCGCACCATTTCGAAGCTGGCTATCATGAAGATCGTCATCAGCAATCCGAGACCGACATGGGGCGCATCCAGCCGCTGCATGAACGCTGTCACGATGACGGGAAAGCCGATCACGCCCAGATCCATGATCGCGATGATCGGCCGGAGCGAGAGGCGCGACACGACGCCGGCACCGAAGCCGAAGCCAATTCCAATCGCCATGATCGAACAAATCGCGTCTTCGAGCATCAGGCCGCGCGCGGCAAACAGACCGATGATGAGAGCCATGATGGCGCTGCTGGCGGCGTAACGCCATTCCCAGATAACGGCTTCGGAACGGGCCAGCGGCGTCCCGACGACCCGGCGCCGATAGGCAAATACGTCGAGCATCCGAATGAACGAAAACACGACACCAAACGCGGTCAGCGAGGCCGTAAAGGTATCCCCTGTCTGCCGAGCCGCGATCGTGCCCACGATGGCCAGCCCAATGCCGGTAAAAACAATAGGAACCATCGTTCCATACAGCGTCGCGATAATTTCCGCATATACGGCATCGGATATAGGCGCAGGTCGAGAATGATCTTTGTCTGAAATAGACATGGCGTTCCCCAATTCCGGGGCGACGTTAACGCGGCGTCCGTAAAGTTACGGACCTTCCGATCGATAAAATTGAATCGATCTACGCGATTGGCCGATCGCTGACCATAAGGCCTCATGCCGCAAGAGCTTTTTATTCTGACGCGTTTTCTTCACGCGAACCGGTGCCCACTTCGCTCGAAAACGCTCTATTCGTGTGACACCGGTCCGGTATCGCGATAGGCCCAGCAGCTTTCGCGCGGCAGCGAGACCTGGGTTTCGATTCCGACCTGATGCCGGGCCGCGGTGCCGAGTTCGACCACTTCCAGCCGCTTGCCGAACAGTTCGATGCCGTAGGCGGTCTGCGTGCCCTGGTAACGGCGGTCGAGCACGCGGGCCGGGAAATTATTGGCGCCGTTATGCTGACCGATCGCAATGTTTTCCGGCCGCAGCGCGATCCGTACCTTGTCATCCGGCCCGCAGGAATGCAGCAGTGCCACCTCGCCCTGCCTTCCTTCGCCGAAATCGACCGTGCCAAATTCGCCGTTGCGCGAAACCAGTCTGCCCTCAAGCTCGTTGGTCGCACCGGTGAAGTTGGCGACGAACAAATCGGCGGGACGGTTATAGATCTGGTCCGGCGTATCCATCTGCAGCAGCTTGCCGTCACGCATCACGCCGATGCGATCACCGAGTACCACCGCTTCGGCCTGGTCATGGGTGACGTAGAGCGCGGTCATGCCGGTTTGCTTGAGGATCACACGCAGGTCGTCGCGAAGGCGCAGGCGCAGCTTGGCATCAAGATTCGACAAGGGTTCATCGAGCAGCAGCAGTTGCGGCCGGTAGACGATGCTGCGCGCCAGCGCCACCCGCTGCATCTGTCCACCCGACAGTGCCACCACCGGCCGGTCGGCATATTCCGACAGCCCGACCAGCGCGAGCGCTTCGTCGACCATACGGCGGGCTTCGTTGCGGGAAAATTTTCGGTGCTTGAGCGGATAGACCACGTTCTGCCGTACCGTCATATGCGGCCACACCGCATAG
>WNFM01087233.1_pt2 | contig 22931 bp, 20 predicted proteins | sample 5400271 | NCBI WGS metagenome assembly WNFM01 (sample SAMN13153352, study PRJNA577476) | soil metagenome | isolation source: 60 cm saprolite on Douglas fir-dominated hillslope | place: USA:California | collected 2013-09-17
CGCGCGGCGCCGCGCCATCTAGGAAAATGATCGTCAAGGAAGTCCTCCCCAACGGCCTCACGCTCGTCACCGAGTCCATGCCGCACGTGCGCAGCGTGGCCATCGGTGTCTGGCTCAAGCGCGGCAGCCGTCACGAGACGGGCGCGCAGACCGGGATCAGCCACTTCATCGAGCACATGGTCTTCAAGGGCACCAAGACCCGCCCGGCCGAGGTCATCGCCGCCCAGGTCGATTCCATCGGCGGCCACATGGACGCCTTCACGGCCAAGGAGTACGCCTCCTTCCACCTGAAGGTGCTCGACGAGCACCTGCCCCTGGCCGTCGACATCCTGGGTGACATCGTCGCCAACCCCCTGTTCGATCCTGAGGAGATGACCAAGGAGAAGAAGGTCATCTTCGAGGAGATCAACATGGTCGAGGACACTCCGGACGACCTCGTGATGGAGCTCCTGACCGAGGCCTTCTGGCCCAACCATCCCCTCGGCCGTCCCATCCTCGGCACCAAGCGCAGCGTCGCGAAGTTCAAGCGGGCGGAGCTGGCCACGTTCTTCCGCGAGGTCTACCGGCCCAAGAACATCCTCATCTCGGCCGCCGGCCATCTCGACCACAAGGCCACTTCCGAGCTCATCCATCGCCACTTCGGCGCGCTGGCTCCGGGAGGAGCGGGCAAGAACGGGGGCCCCCCCCGCGCCGCCTCCAGGATCGTGACGCGTTCCAAGAAGGAGCTCGAGCAGGTCCACCTCTGCCTGGCCGCGCCCGCCTTCCGCCAGACGCATCCCGACCGCTACGGCATGTACATCATGAACACCGTGCTCGGCGGCAGCATGTCGTCGCGGCTGTTCCAGAACGTGCGCGAGAAGCGCGGGCTCGTCTACTCCATCTCCTCCGGCGTGACCTCCTACTCCGACGCGGGCGTCCTCACCGTGTACGCGGGCACCAGCCTCGACTCCGTCGACCAGGTCGTGCGCCTGACCATCGAGGAGTTCCGGCGCCTGAGAGGCGACCGGCTTCCGGCGGAGGAGCTGCGCCGGGCCAAGGACCACCTCAAGGGCAGCCTGATGCTCTCGCTCGAGAACACGGGCAGCCGCATGAGCCACCTCGCGCGCCAGGAGATCTACTTCGAGCGCCGCTTCTCGCTCGACGAGATCCTGGGCGGGATCGAGGCGGTGACGGACGACGACGTCTGCCGCATCGCCGGCACGATCTTCTCCGGCGGCCTCGGGGTGAGCATTCTCGGCAACCTCGGCCGCTATCGCCCGCGGGCGACCCAGCTGCGTATCTGACCCGCACGTGCGTCGTGCTGCCCACTCTCAACGAGGCGGAGAACCTCGCCGCGGTGGTGGCACGCGTGCGCGCGGTGGCGCCGGACGCCCAGGTGCTCGTGGTCGACGATGCCAGCGCGGACGGCACCGCGCAGATCGCGGATGACCTGGCCCGCGCCGACCCCGCCGTGCGCGTCCTCCATCGCCGCGGGAAGAAGGGATATGGCGAGTCGCTCACGGACGGCTTCCGGGCCGCCCTCGATTCCGGGGCGGAGGTGGTCGCGAGCATGGATTGCGACTTCTCCCACGACCCGTCCGCGTTGCCGTCGCTACTCTCCGCGCTCGGGGACGCGGACGTGGTCATCGGATCGCGCTACGTGGAAGGCGGGGCCATCCGCAACTGGGGGGCCTACCGCACCGGCCTGAGCGCCACCGCGAACACGTTCGTGCGCGCGCTCTTCCGGCTGCCCGTGCAGGACTGCACCTCGGGTTTCCGCGCCTACCGGCGCGAGGTCGTCGAAGGAATCCCGTGGAGCCGTCTCCATTCCACGGGCTACTCGTTCCTGGTCGAGATCCTCTACTGGAGCGCGCGCGCCGGACGGCGTGTGCGCGAGGTGCCGATCTGCTACGTCGATCGCGCGCGAGGGAAGAGCAAGATGGGCCTCCGGCAGATCGTCTCCGGCGCCGCCAACCTCATCAAGCTGCGCCTCGAGCTGGCGCGGGGGCGCTGACTCCCGCTCAGCGCTCGGGTGGGGCCGCCGCTTCCGGCGGTGGCGCAGGGGCCGTCCCGGCCAGCAATGCGTCCCAGGATGGGCACGCCACCGACGGCTCGGGCCCGCGGTAGAGCACGACCGTCTGTCCCTCGCAGAAGGCGACGTGGAACCGGCCCGTGGCCCAGACCGCGGCCACGCGCCTCCGCCACGACGGCCGTCCGTCGGGCCAGGTCCCGCCGTTGAGCTGGAGCGCCACCACGTCCGCCTCCGGGGCGTGGTCGAGCTCGTAGATGAACGGCCGGCCGGCCAGATGAGGAAGCAGGTGGTACTGGGCGGCGACCCTGAGCCGCGGATCGTGGCCGATGAAGCGCACGGCGGCCTCCTGGGTGCGCACGTCCGCGTCCTCCGCCGCGTAGGGGCGCCGTGAGGTGTAGAGCGGGCTGATGCGATCGCCGTCCGGCGTCTTGTAGGGCGGGAACACGCCGGCGATCAGCGCAGAGACGGCGACGTAACCACCCAGTCGCGGCCCCGCGCGCCCGGCCGCCTGCAGGCGGCGCGCGCCCAGCATGGCGCCCACCAGCGCCGTCGCCACCGCGGGCATGCCGTAGTAGTAGCCCCACCAACGCGTGCGGTGCGAAGACAGGAAGCGCTCCGCCCAGTTCGGAAGCTGCAGGAGAAGAGTGGCAGGGTCGGCCATGGCCACGTAACCCGTCGCGGCCAGGGGGAGGAGCAGCGACCTCCTTTTCTGCGGATGGTCCACGAGCAGCGCGGCCGCGTGGAAGGGGCGCGTGACCATCGACACCGCGATCTCACGCGGGCCCTCGCCCAGCTCCTCGAACTCCCAGTGCCGGAAGCCGCCGGCGCGGAACCAGGGGAAGAAGACCGCCAGTTCCAGGACGAAAACGACCATGGAGAGGCCGATCACCGCGGAGGCCCGTCTCCAGGAAATCACACGCAGCGACAACACCATGGCCAGGATCGCCAGGTAGAGACAGAAGTTCGTCTTCGCCCCGCACACGAGCAGCGTCGTGATCACGACCGCCACCGGACCGCGACACGTCATGGCCCATGCCGCCCAGAGCAGGAGCGCGGATGCCGCCGGCGTCTGGTTGTAGTCGAACATCACGCCCATGTGCACGTCGGGGGCGAGGACCCAGGCCGCGGCCAGACCGAGGCCGAGGCGGGGCCGCGCGAGCAGGCGCACGGCCATGGCCTGGATGGGGAAGACCGCGGAGGCGACGGCCAGGGCCTGCACGAGGAGCAGGGTGGTGGCGCCGTCGCGCAGGCGCAGGAGCGGCGCGACGAGGAAGTCGTCGAACGTCATGTGGTCGGCGAACACGGGCATCCCCATGACCGTGTTCAGGAGCGGCTGGCCGTGCGCCATCAACCAGTGCGTCTGGTAGAAGAGGCCGAGGTCCCGCCCGCCGCTGGCGAAGGTCCAGTGGCGATGCGCGGACTGGGCGAACAGGGCAGCCGCGGAGACGGCGAACACCGCGGGCAGGACCCAGCGCGGAAGCGGGGCTTCTCTCTCCGGGGGCGCGGAGAGGGGCCAGGCGGCGGCGGCGGCGACGAGGGGCACGAGCAGGAAGAAGGTCGGCTCCGGTGCGACCGTCATCAGGGTGGCGGCGACGGCGCCGACGAGGGCGAGGACGGGGTGCCGCAGGGACTCGCCGTTGGGAAGCGCATGCGCGAGGCCGGCGCCCAGCGCGGCCCCCAGGGCCAGCACGACGAACGTGGTGGGCGGCGACAGCCGGGAGACGAGGAGCCCGGCCGCGGCGACGCCCCAGAGCGCGCCCGTTGCTGTGGCCACGGCGCGGAGCTTAGCATCCGCGCGGGCAAGCGAATCCGGTCGCGAGAGCTCCGAGCGCCCGAGGGCCCGGTTGCGCGAAGGCCGCGTGCCCGCGCGGCGCGCCGCCTAGAGCGGGGTCCGGGAGTGCGCGACGCTCGCCGGCGTCACGGACAGATCGACGTCCGAGAACGAGCTGAAGGGCACGGTCGCGGTGAACTGCCGCGCGTCCTTCACGTCGCTGAACCCGAGGGTGATGTCGATCCGGTCGAAGGTGGAGGAGTTGAACCGGAAGATCACGCGGTGGACCTGGTTGCTGTTGGCGCCGATGCGGCCGACGCCCGCGCGCTGGATGTCGGTCGCGGTGAGCTCCGCCCGCTCGACCTCCAACCCGCGGTTGAAGATCCGCATCCGGGCGAAACCCCAATCGGCGGAGCCGCCCGAGGATTCGGTGATCCGGATCGGCGTCTCCAGGGCCACGGCGAATGCCGCCACCCGGCTGGGGTGGAGGACGAGTGACCCCGAACCTGTCGCCGTGATCGCGGCGCTGGGCACCGGGGCGGGAGTGGGAGCGGAGGGGGCGGTGGGCGAGCTGCCGCCGCCACCACACCCCGCCAACGCCAGGACCACGATCGAAGCAAGAACCTTGCGCATGGACAGCCTCCTTTTTCGGCGAGTGGAGCGATCGCTCCGCGCCGCACGGAGACCTCTACGAGGAGGCTGGGGGTGAGAGTTTTCGGTTCTCCTTCGGGAATCGTTCGGGTCGTGGATTTCCCCCCGCGCGACCGTGCCCTGGCCTATGATCCTGGCGCGTGCGCTTCCGCGTCCTGGGGTCGGGCAGCTCCGGCAACACGACCCTCGTGGAGGGCGGGGGCAGCTTCGTCCTCATCGACGCCGGGCTCGGCCCGCGCGAGATGGCCGAGCGCCTGCAGTCCCTCGGCATCGATCCCGCCTCGATCGCCGCGATCATCCTGACCCACGAGCACACCGACCACTCACGCGGGGCCGCTTCGTTCTCGAACAAATGGGGCGTGCGCATCCTGGGCAGCCGCGGCACGTACGCCGCGGGCGGCTTCGGGGCAGTGGACATCGCGGGCTGGGACGTGCTCGAGCTCGGCCAGCCCCGTGCCTACGGCGGTCTCACCGTGACCGGCGTGCCCATCCCGCACGATGCCGCGGGCCCGGTCGCCTTCGTCCTCTCGGGCGACGGCGTCTCGATGGGGCACGCCACCGACTTCGGCCACGTCAATCGAACGCTGGTGGACGCGTTCCGGCCCTGTGAGACCGTCGTCGTGGAGTCCAACTACGACGCGGCCATGCTGCGCGACGGGGCCTATCCCTGGTCGCTCAAGGAGCGGATCCTCGGCCGCCTGGGGCATCTCTCCAACGACGACGTCGGCGACTACATCGTGCGCGGCCTCGGCGAGACCTGCCGCACGCTGGTGCTGGCCCATCTCTCCCGCAAGAACAATCATCCGGAGCTGGCCCGGATGAGCGCCGAGCACGCGCTGCGGCGCCGCGGCCGCACCGAAGTGCGGCTCGAGATCGCGGAGCCGGACGGGATGGACTGGATCACGGTGACCGCGCCGCCCCGCGCGGCGAAGGGACCCGAGCAGCTGCGGCTCTTTTGAGCCGCTACCCTTCGTAGGACGGCCGCGCGAGCACGCTGCCCTTGCGGCGGACGAGGTCGAGGTCGATCGCGTGCTCCCCGCGGGGGAGATCCGGCCTGGTGAACGTCAGCACGTAATGGCCGGCCAGCGCGCGTTCGAGACGGGCGAAGGCCTGGCCGGGAAACAGATGCGTCTTCGCATAGAAGCCGCCCGTGTCCTCCGCCACCTGCTCCAGGCCGACCTCGAGCGTGTGGTAGTCCGCATTGGTGACGTCGAGCGCGAACACGGTGACGCGGGCTTCGACCAGGGCGCGGCGGGCCGGGCCGTAATCGTTTTCCAGGAACACCCCGAAGCCGGGCGACCAGCGTCCCATGCCCCATCCGAACAGGACCAGGCTCTTGGCCCCCGGCAGCTCCTTGAGCGCCTCGCCGAGCTGGAGCAGGGCCGTCTCCGGTGCCGCCGCGCGCTTGCCCGCCCCCGGCTCGAGATGCTCGACGAGCGAGGGCGCGTCCCCCGGACCGAGGAGGGGCAGGCGCTCGAAGAGGATCGATCGGTCGAGCACGTGCCGCAGCCGCGCGCGGTCGCTGGTGAAGTCGGTCCAGACCTCGAGATGGGAATCGAAGGAGACGACGGCCACGCGATCCTGCTCGCCCAGGCCGTCGAGCATCTTGCGGGCGCGGCGCAGCATCTGCAGGAAACCCATGACGCGCGAGGACTCCAGATCCTTCTGGAAGAAGAACACGATCAGGCGCCCGCGTGGGGGCAGCGGGGCCCCGGCCTGCCCGGCCGCGACCGTCGCTTCCGGATCCGGAGGAGCGCCGTCGTCGACCCACGACACCGATTGCACGGGCACCGCTCGGCCGTCGACCTTGAGGCGGAAGTCGCTCGGAGTCAGGCCCAGGATGGGACGGCCGGCTCCGTCCACGACCCGCGCGTCCACCACCACGCTCTCGACGTCCACCCGGTCGCGAAAGCGGATGTCCTGGTCACCGGCCACCAACGGGCTGATTGGCTGCTCAGCGGCCACCAACGGGCTGATTGGCTGCTCAGCGGCCACCAACGGGCTGATTGGCTGCGCCGGCGCCAGGCCCGTCGCCGCCGGCGCAAGCAGCACGAGCGCGGCCAGCACGGCCAGGCGTGTCACGCCGGCACCAGCCGGATGTAGTGCGGCTCCCACATCGCCTCCGCCACGCGGCGCGCGACGTCGTCACCCGGCACGTCCGCGGCCACCCCATCCGCCCGCGCCTGGCGCACCACTGCCTCCGCGATGTGCGCGGTCACGCGGCGCAGGGCCGGGATCGGCGGGTAGAGCGCGCCGGCCTCCATGTCCTCCTCGCGCAGCTCGTCGGCCAGGCGCTCGGCGGCGGCTCGGAACATCCCGTCGGTGATCTCGCGCGCCTCCGCCACCAGCGCCCCCAGGCCGACGCCTGGGAAGACGAAGACGTTGTTGCCCTGTCCGATGCGGCGCGTGCGGCCGGCGTGGACCACGGCCGGGAACGGGCTGCCCGTGGAGACCAGCGCCCGCCCTTCCGTCCACTTCACGACGTCCGCGGGCGAGGCCTCGGCCTGGCTGGTCGGGTTCGAGAGCGGGAAGACGAGCGGCCGCTCGACGTGGGCCGCCATCTCGCGCACGACCGTCTCCGTGAAGGCGCCGGTGGCCCCGGACACGCCGATGAGCACGGTCGGGTGCAACGCGCGCACGACGGCGAGCAGATCGTGGCCGGGCTCGAGGCCGTCCGCCGCGGCGAGGGCGGCCGGCCAGGCCAGCTCGCGGCGATAGTCCTCGGCCGGAGCTTCGCCTTCGACCACGAGGCCGTGCGAATCGAGGACGGCCAGCGCGCGCCGCAGCTCGTCGCCGCGGAGGCCCGCCCGCTGAAGCGCCTCGCGCACGAGGCGGGCGATGCCGACGCCGGCCGCTCCCGCGCCCAGGATGACGATCCGGTGCCGCGCCAGCGGCATCCCGAGAAGACGCGACGCGGCCAGGATCCCCGCCAGCGCGACCGCCGCCGTGCCCTGGATGTCGTCGTTGAAGGACGGCAGGACCTTGCGATAGCGGTCGAGGAGGGCGAACGCCGTGCCCTTCCGGAAGTCCTCCCACTGGAGCACCGCCTTCGGGAACCGTCGTCGCACGGCGTGCACGAACTCGTCCACCAGCGCGTGGTATTCGTCGCCGCGCAGCCGGGGCCGGCGCCAGCCGATGTAGAGGTCGTCCTCGAGCAGCGCCTGGTTGTCGGTGCCGACGTCGAGGCTGATGGGCAGGGTGTGCGCGGGATGGATGCCGGCGGCCGCGGTGTAGAGCGCGAGCTTGCCGATGGGGATGCCCATGCCGCCCGCGCCTTGATCGCCGAGGCCGAGGATGCTCTCGTTGTCCGTGGCCACGATGAGGCGCACGTCCTCGTAGGGGGCGTTGCCGAGGGCCTCGAAGATGTGGCCGCGCTGGCGCGGCGTGATCCAGAGCCCGCGCGCCCGGCGGAAGATCTTGCTGTACATCTGGCACACGCGCCCGACGGTCGGCGTGTACACGATGGGCAGGTAATCCTCGAGGTGGTCCACGAGCACGCGATAGAAGAGATGCTCGTTGCGGTCCTGCAGCGCGGCCAGCCCGATGTAGCGCTCGACGGGGTCGTCCTTGCGGGTGATGTTGCCGTGCACGCGCGCGGCCTGCATCTCCATCGTGCTCACCGCGTCCGGGAGGAGACCGTCCAGGCCGAAGGATGCGCGCTCCTCGCGCGTGAAGGCGGTGCTCTTGTTGTACATGGGGTGGCTGAGGAGCTGCGGCCCCCGATAGGGGACGGCCACGCGCGGTCCGGCCTCGTCCACCTCGATGCGGTAGCGCTCCATACCGGGAATGGTGCTCCGCGGGCCAGGGCGCTGCAACCGCGGCGCGGCCGGGACCTTCAGACCACGCGCCGACCCTGGAGCAGGCGGATGATGACCACGACGACCGCCACCACCAGCAGGATGTGAATCAGGCCGCCCAGGTTGGGCAGCGCGAAGTAGCCCAGCAGCCAGAGGAGGATGAGCAGGACGGCGATCGTCTCGAGCATGGAGGTGTCCTCCGATTCGATGATGCCATCCGCCCGCGGCGCTGGGCGACCATGCCCGCTCGAATGTCCGGACGGCGCGGAGGCGCGTGCTAGACTCGCGACGAGCCCATGATTCCTCGTTATTCCCGGCCGGAAATGGCCCGCATCTGGTCGGAGGAGAACAAGTTCGCGACCTGGCTGCGCGTCGAGATCGCGGCCACGGAGGTCCTCTCCGAGCGCGGAGTGGTCCCCAAGGAAGCGCTCGAAGCCATCCGGTCGAAGGCCCGCTTCGACGTCGCGCGCATCGACGCCATCGAGCGCGAGGTCCAGCACGACGTGATCGCGTTCGTGTCCGACGTGGCGGAGAGCGTGGGGCCGGAGGGCCGCTGGCTGCACTGGGGCCTGACCTCGTCCGACGTGGTGGACACGGCGCTCGCGCTGCTCATGAAGGAAGCCTGCGGGCTCATCCTGGAAGACGTCCGCGCGCTGGCCGACGCCGTGCGCAAGCGCGCGCACGAGCACAAGACGACGCCCATGATCGGCCGCACCCACGGCGTGCACGCCGAGCCCATGACCTTCGGCCTCAAGCTCGCCCTGTGGTGGGCGGAGCTGCAGCGGGACCTCGCCCGCCTGGAACGAGCGCGCGACACCATCTCCGTCGGCAAGCTCTCGGGGGCGGTGGGCACGTTCTCGCACCTGCCGCCGGAGGTCGAGGAGGAGGTCTGCCGGCGCCTGGGCCTCCAGCCCGCGCCCGTGGCCTCCCAGGTCCTCCAGCGCGACCGCCATGCGGAGGTCATGGCCACCCTGGCCCTGACCGGGGCCAGCCTCGAGAAGTTCGCCACCGAGATCCGCGCCCTGCAGAAGACGGAGGTGCGGGAGTTGGAGGAGCCGTTCGCGCAGGGACAGAAGGGCTCTTCGGCCATGCCCCACAAGCGCAACCCGGTGGGGGCGGAGCAGGTGACCGGCCTCGCCCGCCTGCTGCGCGGCAACGCCGTGGCCGCCCTCGAGAACGTGGCCCTCTGGCACGAACGCGACATCTCGCACTCTTCCGTCGAGCGCGTGATCATCCCCGACAGCTTCCTTGCCCTCGATCACATGCTCCGCCGCATGACGAAGATCGTGGGCGGCCTCAGCGTCCACGCCGATCGGATGCGGCGCAACCTCGACTCCACGCGCGGGCTCGTCTTCTCCGGCCCGCTCCTCCTGGAGCTGACCGCGCGCGGGATGCGGCGCGAGGACGCGTATCGGGTGGTGCAGGAGCACGCCATGGAGGCCTGGAAGACGGAAGGCGATTTCCGCGCGCGCGTCGCCGCCGATCCCGCCGTGCGGGCGGTCCTGACGGAGAAGGACCTCGACGAGGTCTTCCGCCTCGAGCGCTACCTGGGCCACGTGGACGCGATCTTCGCGCGGGTGTTCGGGGCGGACGGCGGCGCCGCCTCCTGACCGTGGCCTTCCTCACGGGTCATCCCGCGCTCCGCGAGTTCCTGATCAGCCTGGCCCTGCTGGCCGCCGCCTACCTGGGCGCGCGCTTCGCCTCGTACCTGATCGGCGTCGCCATCGAGCGACCTCTGGCGCGCGGCGGGATCGACCAGCGCCTGCTCTCCGCCCTCAAGCGGCCCATCACGTACGCGCTCTTCCTGTTCGGGGCCTGGGCGGCCGTCAACCGCATGCCCGTCTCCGCGCGCGTGGACACCCTGGTGGACGGCGTGATCTTCGCCTTCGGCGTCCTGCTCGTGACCCTGGCCCTGGCCCGCGCCTATTCCATCCTCCTCGACTGGTACGCGGCGCGTTCGCATCCGGAGGCGGCGGCCACGGAGCTCGCGCGCGAGTTCAACCCGCTCTTCTCCAAGGTGGGCAAGGTCTTCATCGCCCTCATCGCGCTGAGCATGCTCCTCCAGCACTTCGGCGTGAACGTGGCCTCGCTGGTGGTGTCGCTGGGCGTGGGCTCGCTGGCCGTGGGCCTCGCCGCCCAGGACACGCTCTCGAACATGTTCGCCGGCTTCACCATCCTGCTCGACCGCCCCTTCCGCGTGGGCGATCGCATCCAGCTCGCGACGAGCGAGGTGGGCGACGTGCAGTCGATCGGCATGCGCGCCACCGTCATCGAGACGGGCGACGAGACCATCCTCATCGTGCCCAACAGCCTCCTGATGAAGGAGCGGCTCGTGAACCAGAGCCGTCCTACGCGCCACATCGTGACGCGCGCGGAGGTGGCGGTGGCCTTTGGCAGCGATCTCCCCAGGGTCAAGGAGATCCTGCGCCGGTCCGCTCTCCTCTCGCCCCGCGTCGATCCCGAGCGCGAGCCGGTCGTCCTGATTACGCGCCTGCACGAATCCGCCGTAAACTTCGTCGTGATGTTCTGGGCCCGCGACTACGCGGAGCAGGGCCTGGCCCGCACCGAGGTCTACGAGGCCGTCCACGACGGCCTGACCGCGGCGGGGATCGAGATCCCGCGCCCCACGCCACGAATCATTCAGGAATAGAAATGCCCAAGGCGCGCGTGTACGTCACCCTCAAGAAGTCGGTGTTCGATCCCCAGGGTCGCACCATCCACGAAGCGCTGCGCTCCATGGGCTACGAAGGCGTGGCGGACGTGCGCCAGGGAAAGTTCTTCGAAGTGGACCTCGAATCCATGCCGGCGGAGCGCGCGCGAGAGACCGTGGACGAGATCGCGCGCCGCGTGCTGGCCAACCCCGTCATCGAGAGCTATCGGGTGGAGGTGGAGCCGTGAAGGTCGGAGTGGTCGTCTTCCCGGGCTCGAACTGCGATCACGACACCGTCCACGTGCTGGGCGAGGTCTGCGGCCAGGACGTGCGCCTGGTCTGGCACAAGGACTCGGACCTCAGGGACCTCGACGCCGTAGTCCTGCCCGGCGGCTTCTCGTACGGGGATTACCTGCGCACCGGCGCCATCGCGCGCTTCAGCCCGGTGATGAAGGCGGTGGGGGAGTTCGCGCGCGCCGGCGGCCCCGTCCTCGGCATCTGCAACGGCTTCCAGATCCTCCAGGAAGCGGGCCTGCTGCCGGGAGCGATGCTGCGCAACGGCGGAGTGAAGTTCCTGTCCCAGCCCGTGCACGTCCGCGTGGAGCGCACGGACACCCCCGTCACCGCCGGCATCCCCGCCGGCCGCGTGCTGACCATGCCCATCGCCCACGGCGAGGGGAACTTCTACGCCGAGCCGGAGGAGATCGCCCGGCTCGAGGGCGAAGGCCAGGTGGTGTTCCGCTACACGACGAAGGACGGCCGGCTCGATCCCGCCGCCAACGTGAACGGGAGCACGGCCGCCATCGCGGGCGTCTGCAACGCCGCCCGCAACGTGGTCGGCCTCATGCCGCATCCCGAGCGCGCCTCCGAGCCCGAGCTGGGCTCGGCGGACGGCCGCCAGGTCTTCGAGGCGCTCGCGCGCGTCCTGAGCCCCGCCGCGCGCTGACCGGGATTCTCCTCTCCTCTTCGCACGTGCCGCGGCCCGTGCGGTAGCCTCGCCGTATCGAGGAGGGACGATGACCGCAAAATCGACGATCGCAGTCGTGGCCGCCGTGTGGCTGGCCGCCACCCCGTGGACGTTCGCGCAGGAGGTGAAAGGCAAGCCCGCCCAGAAGCCGGCAAAGGCGGACATGGCGATGCCCAAGCCCGCGCCGGAGATCGCGCAGCTCAAGTTCTTCGAGGGAAACTGGACCTGCACGGGCACGATGTCCGCGAGCCCGTTCGGACCGGGCGGGAAGATGACCTCCACCGTGCGCACGCACTCGGATCTCGGTGGCTTCTGGGAGTCGGGAGTCGTCAAGGGGACGAGCCCGGGCATGCCTCCCTTCGAGGGCATGTTCCACATGACCTACGATCCGGCGGCCAAGCATCACGTGATGTTCTGGGTGGACAACATGGGCGGCTGGGCCCAGTCCACGGCCCCGGGGTGGGAGGGCGAGAAGATCGTCTTCTCGGGGGATTCCTACATGGGCGGTCAGAAGTTCTCGACGCGCGACAGCTTCGGCAAGGGCGCCGGTGGCACCCTGACGCACAACTGGGAGATGCAGCAGGACGGCAAATGGATGCCGCTAGGTGACGAGACCTGCCACAAGGCCGCGGCGGCCGCGGCCAAGAAGTAGCTACTCCAGCGCCCGGGTGTCGACGGGGGCGCGCGCGACGCGCCACAGCCATGCGCAGATCGCGAGGGCGGCGGTCGCCGTGATCAGGGCCGGCATCCAGGACGAGTGCAGGACGTCCGCGGCATGGACGAGGGGAACGGCGGTGGCGAGGCGGGCGAGCAGCCCGCCGCAGGCGACGAGGCCGGCCACGACGAACGCGGCCGTCGTCCATCTCGTCGCCGGCGGCCAGGATCCCTGCCGGAACAAGAAGACGGTGCCCACCGCGATCGTGACCACGAACTGGGCGAAGGCATAGGCCTTCAGCCCGGCGGGCGCGGATGTCGTGAACTTCGGTGTGCCCGCGGGGTCCACTTCCGGCGCGGGCTGGAATCCGCCGAGGTCCGCCGGGAGCCACCCCGGACGGGCGAGCATCAGGCGCAGCTTGTCCGCGGGCCGCCCGGCCCGGCGGGCCTTTCCGATGAGGTCAGCCCAGGAGTGCAGGTTGGCCCACACCGGGTTCCAGCTCCTGAGCGGCGTCGTGATGCCGTAGACGGGCTCTTCCTGCTCGGCGACGTAGGTCCCGAACAGGCGGTCCCAGACGATGAGGATCCCGCCGTGGTTGCGGTCGATGTACTTCGGGTTCCGTCCATGGTGGACGCGATGGTTCGAGGGTGTGCTGAGCACCCACTCCAGCGGCCCCAGCCTCCCGATCGCGCGCGTGTGGATCCAGAACTGGTAGAGCGTGTCGATCGAGGACACGGTGAGGAACATGAGGGGCGGGAACCCGATCACGGCCAGCGGAAGGTAGAAGACCCACGAGATGGCGCCCTGGAACGCCCCCTGGCGCAGGGCGACGGCGAGGTTGTATTCCTCGCTCTGGTGGTGCACGACGTGCGCGGCCCAGAACGCGTTCACCTCGTGGCTCTTGCGATGGAACCAGTAGTACAGCAGGTCGTACCCGAGCAGGCACCCGGCCCAGGCCGCGACGGAATGAACCGGAATCTCGAACTGCCGCCACCGCTCGTAGAGGAGGAGGTAGCCCGCGAAGAGGGACGTCTTCAAGGCCACTTCGACGAGCTGCGACACGAGGCCGCAGCCGAGGTCGGCCACGGAGTCGCTCAGGGAGTAGTAGTCCTTCTCCTGGAGGCGAGCGATCAGCAGCTCGAGGCCGATGAGGAGGAAGAAGACGGGGACGGCAAGGACGACGTAGTTCATGGCCCGGCCCGTTCGATTCTAACGCGGCCCGGCCGGCAGGCCGGGAGTCAGAGCAGGCGCAGGTCGTCGCGCTGTCGCCGATCGCCGCCCCCGCGGCGCTCCACTCCGGGCGAGGGCACGAAATCCGACTGCCGGCGCTCGTCCTGCCGCCGCTCGAGGACGATCTTCACCTCGGGGCTGCCCTGGAGGAGCTGGCGGAAGACGGGGATCAGCGCCTCGCGGTGGCGGGAGACGACGAGGACCGGATGGTCGTGCCAATGCTGGCGGGCGGTGCAGGCGGCGCAGATGCCGTGCGTGACGGGGGCATCGTGCGCACCGAGATAACGTTCACACCAGGCGCAGACAGTCACCATGAAGCGCGTCTCTCCCGTGGGCAACGGGCGATCATAGGCAAGAGGGCTTCCGGCGGCAAGCGAATTCGCCTATTCTCCGCGGACATGCAGGAACGCGAATGGTTCTACGTGGAAGCGGGGACCCAGCGAGGGCCGTACACCGCGGCGGAGCTCGTCGAAGTCGTGCGCCGGCTCGGCCCCGCGACCCTGGTCTGGCGGGCCGGACTCGAGGGGTGGGTCCGCGCGGAGGCGGTGCCGGAACTGGCCGGCGCGCCCCGGCCCGCCACGCCTGGAGGGCGGCCGCCCGTTCCGGGCCCGGCCCTGCCCGCGAGGGACGGCGAGCCGCACACGCTGAATCCGCTCGTCCTCTGGCGGCGATGCTTCGCCTGGAGCGGGCGCTTCACGCGCTCGGAGTTCGCGGTGGCCCACCTCGGCTTCGGCCTCGTGGGCCTCGTCGTGTTCGGCGCGGGGGCGGCCCTGATGGCGGCGGCGGGCGACAAGAACAAGGGCGCCTGGATCGCCGTCGGTCTCTTCGCGCTGGTCTGGATCCCGATCGCCTTCATCGTGAGCGTCGGGTCCACCGTCCGGCGGCTGCATGACCTCGGCCAGTCCGGTTGGCTGGCCCTGGTCTCGTTCGTCCCCTGCGTCAGCCTCGTGTTCCTCGTGTATCTGCTGGCGGCCCAGGGCCGCGAGGGGGCGGCGCCTCCGGCTTCCGGCACGATTCCGGTCGGGGTTCTGGTCGCCTTGGTCGTCGCCCTCGTGCTCGTGGTGCCGATGATGATCGGGATCATCGCCGCCATCGCGATCCCCAGCCTCCTGCGCGCGCGCATCGCCGCCAACGAAGCGAGCGCGATCGGCAACGTGCGCACGGTCATCTCCGCCCAGGCCGCCTACCAGACCGTGAACCAGGGGTTCTACGACGGCCGGTGGGAGTGCCTCTCCGGTCCGCAGGCCTGCATCCCCGACTACGCGGGACCGACGTTCATCGACGCCGGCCTGTTCGCGGGATCTCGCTCGGGTTACGTCCACGAGCTGCAGGGTGGGGCGCGAGCGGCGGCCGCCAAGGGCATCTCCCCGTCGAGCACGGACGCCTTCGCGGTGATCGCCTATCCCGTCGCGGCCGGCAAGACCGGGGTCCGGGCCTTCTGCGGAGACGCCACCGGCCGCGTCTGTGCCGTGGCCAGCGGCTCGAGGGAGGAGCTCATCGCGGGCGCGCCCGGCCAATCCGATATCCGCTGCGCCGACGTGTGTCGCCAGCTGAGGTGAGCCGGGCCCCGGGCTAAGATTGCGCATGGCCACCGTGTCCCCGGAGCTGCTCGCCCAGCACAACCTCACCGTCGACGAATACGAGCGGATCCGCAAGGCTCTGGGCCGTGATCCCAATCTGACCGAGCTGGGCCTCTTCTCCGTCATGTGGTCCGAGCACTGCTCCTACAAGAGCAGCCGCATCCACCTGAAGACGCTGCCGACGGAGGGGCCGCGCGTGCTGCAGGGGCCCGGCGAGAACGCGGGCGCGGTGGACATCGGAGACGGCCTGGCCGCCGTATTCAAGATCGAGTCGCACAACCATCCGTCGTTCATCGAGCCCTACCAGGGTGCGGCCACCGGCGTGGGCGGGATCCTGCGCGACATCTTCACCATGGGCGCGCGGCCCATCGCGATCCTGGACTCGCTGCGCTTCGGCCCGCCCACCGATCCGCACACCCGCCGCCTCATCTCCGGCGTGGTGGCCGGGATCGGCGGCTACGGGAACGCCTTCGGCTGCCCGACGGTGGGCGGCGAGGTGATGTTCGAGGACTGCTACGCGAAGAACCCCCTCGTCAACGCCTTCTGCCTCGGGCTGGCGCGCGCGGACGAGATCTTCAAGGGCCGCGCGGAAGGGGTAGGCAACACCGTCTTCTACGTCGGGGCCAAGACCGGCCGCGACGGGATCCACGGCGCCACCATGGCCTCCGCCGAGTTCGGGGAGGGCAGCGAGGAGAAGCGGCCGACGGTCCAGGTCGGCGATCCCTTCATGGAGAAGATCCTGCTCGAGGCCTGCCTGGAGGCCATGGCCAGCGGGGCCGTGGTGGGCATCCAGGACATGGGCGCGGCCGGCCTGACCTGCTCGACCTGCGAGATGGGCGCGCGCGCGGGCACCGGCATCGAGATCGACATCGCGCGCGTCCCCAAGCGCGAGACGGGCATGACCGCCTACGAGGTGATGCTCTCCGAATCGCAGGAGCGGATGCTGCTCGTGGCCGAGCGCGGGCGCGAGCACGAGATCGTCCGCATCTTCGAGAAGTGGGACCTGCACGCGGAGGCCATCGGCAAGGTCACGGAGGGCCAGCGCCTGCGCGTCTTCAATGAAGGGCGGCTGGAGGCGGACGTCCCCAACGAGGCCCTGACCGACGCCGCTCCCGTCTACGAGCGCCCCTGGACCGCGCCCCGCAATCCGGCCGCCGAGGAGGACGTGCTGGCCCTGCCGCCGCCGTCCGACCTGCCGCGCACGCTGCTCGCGCTGCTCGCCTCGCCCAACATCGCGAACAAGCGCTGGGTCTACCGCCAGTACGACTCGACCGTGCGCACGAACACGCTCGTGGGCCCGGGGTCGGACGCGGCGGTCGTGCGGGTGAAAGGCACGCGCCGCGCCCTCGCCATGTCCGTGGATGGCAACGGCCGTTACTGCTGGCTCGATCCCTACGAGGGCGCCCGCCTCGCCGTGGCCGAGGCCTGCCGCAACGTGGCCGCGGCCGGCGGCGTCCCCATCGGCGCCACCAATTGCCTGAACTTCGGCAACCCCGAGCGGCCGGAGGTGATGGGCCAGTTCGTGGCCGCCGTGCGCGGCATCGCCGAGGCCTGCCGCGCCCTGGGGGTGCCCATCACGGGCGGCAACGTCTCGCTCTACAACGAGACGGACGGCCGCGCCATCCATCCCACGCCGGTGCTGGGCGTGGTCGGCCTGCTCGAGGACGCCGCGCACGTGCTCCGCCGCTCGCTGCGTTCCGAAGGCGACTTCGTCTATCTCCTGGGCGAGACCGGCGACGACCTCGGCGGGAGCGAGATGCTGAGGGTCGTGCATGGGCGCGTCGCGGGCCGGCCCCCGCGGCTGGACATGGAGGCGGAGAAGGGATTGCACGCCTTGCTCGCGGAAGGCGCGGCGCGCGGGATCCTGCTTTCCGCGCACGACCTCAGCGACGGCGGCCTCGGCGCCGCCGCCGCCGAATGCTGCTTCGCGGGCGAGGAGCCGGGGCTCGGCGCGCGTCTCGATCTGGCCGGCGGCCGGCGGCCGGACGTGCTCCTCTTCTCGGAGACGCCGTCGCGCGCGATCGTCACCACCCGCGACGAGCTGCGCATGGCCGAGCTGGCGCGCCGCCACCGCGTGCGCTGGGCGCGGGTCGGCACCGTCGGGGGCGACCGGCTGGTGGTCGCGTCCGGGGGCACGACCCTGATCGACCTCCCCGTCGCGGAGCTCCACCAGGCCTGGATGAGCCTGGAACGCCTGCTGCAGCAGCGCTGACCCGCGAAGGCCGGCGGATGAGGCACACTGTTCGTATGGCCGCGAAGGCGTGGAGGCCGCGCGTGGCGTGGACGGTCGGGCTGGCGCTTTGCGCGAGCCTGGCCGGAGCGAAGCCCCTCGTCCCTGCTCCCTTCGTTCCCGCGACCTCGCTGCCCGCCCGCGATCCCGCTTCGGCGGCGATCCTGATCGGCGGGATCAACGACTCCTGGCGGCAGCTCTCCGGTTGGGCGCCCCTCCATGCCGCCGCCGGCCGCCGCGTGGTCGGCTTCGCGTACGACCAGACGCGGACGGATCTCACCACCAACGCGGAGACGCTCGAGAGGTCGCTCCTCGGCTTGCGCCGCGAGGGCGTGCGCCGGCTCTACATCACGGCCTACAGCATGGGGGGCTGGATCGCCAAGGCCGCCATCGACCGGATGGTCGCGGACGGCGCCGTCGGGGAGTTCGAGTCCGTCGAGCTGGTCGCGCTGGCCACGCCGTGGGGCGGCTTCGACCTCGCGAACGTGGCCTGGAGGCTGCGGTGGTTTCCCACGCCCGGCCTGGCCCGCCGGATCTCGCAGGCGCTGGAGCGGCCCATGGGATTCGAGGTCGGCTCGGCCACGCCTTTCATCCACGACCGCCGCGCGCCGCTCCCGGCCAACGTCGCGTTCTACGTCTACGAAGGCGGGGCGGACGAGGTCGCCACCCCGCGCACGCGGCAGGAGCGCGCGAACTACGAGGCCGTGGTCGCTCTCGCCCGCCGCCGCATCCGCATCCCGGGGGCGCGTCATGCCGACATGTCCGCCCCACGTCGGCTCGATCTCGGCCGCGAAGACGCAGGCCCGGCCGCGTCGTTCTAGCGAGGGCGTCGTTTCGCGATCGCCGTCGCCCGCCTGCCGCAGCGGAAGGCGTTCGTCACCGTCCCGCGCATGATGCTATCATCGGGCCTCCGAGAGGCTTCGATCATGGCTGGCCTCACTCCCATTCCTGACGACCACTTTCGAGACCACTGTGGCCTGTTCGGCATCTACGGCCATCCCGAAGCGGCCCGCCTCACCTACCTCGGCCTCTACGCCCAGCAGCACCGGGGCCAGGAGTCCGCGGGGATCGTGGCCTCCGACGGCCGGCAGCTGCGGCTCGAGAAGGCGATGGGGCTCGTCAACGACGTCTTCGACGACGCGCGCGTGGACGCGCTGGTCGGCGACAAGGCGATGGGACACGTGCGCTACTCGACGGCGGGCGATACCGTCGCCGCCAACGCGCAGCCCATCCTGATCGAGTGCCATCGGGGCCCCATCGCGCTCGGCCACAACGGCAACATCGTCAACGCGAGCATCCTGCGCCACGAGCTGGAAGCGGCCGGCTCCATCTTCCAGTCCACCTCCGACACCGAGGTGGTCCTCCACCTCTACGCGCGCAGCCATCGCGAGACGCTCGAGGACGCCATCGCGGCCAGCCTCTCGAAGGTGATGGGCGCCTTCTCGCTGCTCTTCCTGACCAAGGACGCGCTGGTGGCCGCGCGCGACCCCTGGGGCTTCCGGCCGCTCGTGATCGGGAAACTCGAGGGCGCGACGATCGTGGCCTCCGAGACCTGCGCGCTGGACCTCATCGACGCGGAGTACGTGCGCGAGGTCGCGCCGGGCGAGCTGATCGTGATCGACCGCGACGGGCTGCGGTCGTTCCACCCCTTTCCGCCCGAGCCCGTGCGGCAGTGCGTGTTCGAGCACATCTACTTCGCGCGCCCGGACAGCGAGGTATTCGGACGCAACGTCCTCGGGACGCGGCAGCGCCTGGGCCGGCAGCTCGCGCGCGAGGCTCCCGCCGACGCCGACATCGTGGTGCCCGTCCCCGACAGCGGGATGGGAGCGGCCCTTGGATACTCGGAGGAGAGTGGCCTGCCCTTCCAGTGGGGCCTCATCCGCAACCACTACGTCGGGCGCACGTTCATCGAGCCCAAGCAGTCGATCCGGTCCTTCGGGGTCAAGATCAAGCTCAACCCCGTGCGCAGCGTCCTGGAGGGCAAGCGCGTGGTGCTGATCGACGATTCGATCGTCCGCGGCACCACGTCGCGCAAGATCGTGGGGATGGTGCGCGAGGCGGGAGCGCGCGAGGTGCACATGCGCATCAGCAGCCCGCCCACCACCGGCCCCTGCTACTACGGGATCGACACGCCGCTGAAGACGGAGCTGATCGCGTCTTCCCACTCGACGGAAGAGATCCGCCAGAGCATCTGCGCGGACAGCCTCGCCTACCTCTCCCACGAGGGCCTGCTCGCCGCCATCGGCGACGCGGACGGCCAGCGCCATTGCACGGCCTGCTTCTCGGGCCGCTACCCGGTCGCCGTCTCCCAGGCCGAGGACTGGCAGTTGAAGCTCTTCGAGAAGGTCCGAGCCTAGAAGCGAGCGTGCCCATCCGTCTCGCGAGCGCGGCCGTACTGTTCGTGGCCCTCTCCGTTCCTCTCCGTGCCGCGGAGCCGCCCGGCGCCATCGCCTGGACGGACTGGTCCGACACCGCCTTCGAGCGCGCGCGTGCCGACGGCCGTCTCGTCCTCCTCGACCTGGGCGCGGTCTGGTGCCACTGGTGCCACGTGATGGAGGAGACGACCTACAAGGATCCGGAGGTCGTCTCCCTGATCGGGACCCGCTTCGTCGCCGTGCGCGTGGACCAGGACGCGCGGCCCGACCTGTCGAATCGCTACGAGGACTACGGCTGGCCCGCCACCGTCGTCTTCGATGCCGCGGGCCAGGAGCTGGTGAAGTTCCAGGGCTACATCGAGCCGGAGCGGATGCGCACCCTGCTGCGCGCGGTGATCGCCGACCCCACGCCCGGGCCTTCCGTCGAGAATGCGGCGGGCCCGTCCGTGGGGGAGGGCGCCGCCCTTACCGAGGCCGAGCGGCGCGAGCTCCAGGCCATCCTCGTGAACCGCTACGACACGAAGAAGGGCGGATGGGGGACCTCGCACAAGTACCTGGACTGGGACAGCGTGGAGTGGTGCCTCCTGCGCGCGCGCGAGGGGGATCGCAATGCAGAGCGCATGGCGCGGGAGACGCTCGATCGCCAGCTCAAGCTCATCGACCCCGTGTGGGGCGGCGTCTACCAGTACTCCGACAGTGGGGACTGGGACCATCCGCACTTCGAGAAGATCATGTCCATGCAGGCGGAGGACATGCGTCTCTACGCGCAGGCCTACGCGCAGCTCGGCGACGCGCGCTACCTGCAGGCCGCGCGCGACATCCATCGATTCCTGACCACGTTCCTGCGCGCGCCGGACGGCGCGTTCTACGTGAGCCAGGACGCGGACGTGGTGCGCGGCGAGCACTCCGGCGGGTACTTCAAGCTCGGAGATGCCGAGCGGCGGGCCCGGGGCGTGCCGCGCGTGGACACGCACCTCTACACGCGCGAGACCGCGTGGGGGGCCACGGCGCTCCTCGCCCTTCATGCCGCGACCGGCGAAGAAGCGCATCTCCGGGGCGCCGTCCAGGCCGCGCAGTGGATCCTGGCCAACCGCGCGATCGAGGGGGGCGGCTTCCGGCACGACGCGGTGGACGTGGCCGGACCGTACCTGGGGGACTCGGTGGCCGCGGCTCGGCTGTTCCTCGCGCTGTACGCGGGGACGGGCGAGCGGTCCTGGCTGGAGCGCGCGGAGACGACGCTCGCGTTCGTGGCCGCGCGTTTCCGGGGCGAAGGCGTGGCCGGCCTCGTGACCGCCGTCGCCGCCGGGCCGAACGATCGTCCGACACCCCAGCGCGACGAGAACATCATGGCCGCGCGGGTCGCGAACCTCGCGTTCCACTACACCGCCAACCCCGCCCATCGCGCCCTGGCGGACCAGGCCCTGCGCTACCTGGCGCGACCGGAAGTGGCGCGGCGCTTCAACACGGGCGGCGTCCTCCTCGCGGACTGGGAGCGCGCGCGGGATCCCCTGCACGTGACCGTGGTGGGGGCGCGGACCGAGCCCGTCTCGCGCGCCCTTCTCGATGCGGCGCTGCGCGAGGCCGCTCCCTACAAGCGGGTCGAGCTGTGGGATCCGGCCGAGGGGCCCCTGCCTCACGCGGACGTCAGCTTCCCGCCGCGGAGCCGGCCCGCCGCCTACCTGTGCACGGCGGGCCGTTGCTCCGCGCCCGCGGACACGGCGGAGGCGCTCAAGGCGAGGCTGCGACGCGCGACCCTCGACTCCGCGCACGCCGTTCGCTGACCGGGGCTGACCGGCGCCTCCCGAGCCGATAGAATCCGCGCATGCCGCGCCTGCTCGCCGTCGGACACGTCACCTGGGACCGCCTGCAGGGCCAGACCATGCTCGGGGGGTCGGTCACCTATGCCACCCAGACCGCGCGCAAGCTGGGCTGGGAGGCGGCGGCCCTCACCTCGGCCGGCCCCGACTTCGAGCCCGAGCGCGACCTGCCCGGCGTGACCGCGTTCGTCGCGCGCGGTGATGCGACCACGCGCTTCGTCAACAACTACGGGGAGGGCGGCGCCCGCACGCAGGTCCTCTCCTCGCGCGCGGCCGACGTCGCGCTCGCGCTCGTGCCCGAGGAGTGGCGGCGGCCCGACGTGCTCCTCCTGGGCGGCGTGGCCGCGGAGATCCACGGCCGCGCGGCCGAGGCTTTCGAGGCGGAGGTGGTGGGGGCCAACGCGCAGGGCTGGGTGCGCGCGTTCGGGCCGGGCGGGGAAGTCACGCCCTGCGAATGGGCGCGGCCGGAGGAGAGCCTGGCCGGGGTGCACGCGCTCTTCCTGTCCGAGCACGACATCCCGGACGCGCTGCGCCGGTCGCGCGACCTGCTGTCATACGTGCCGATGATCGCGGTGACCAGCGGATGGCGGGGCCTGTCGCTGGTCACCCGCGAAGGCGTCGAGCAGATCCCGGGCTTCCCCCGGACGGAGGTCGATCCCACGGGAGCGGGCGACGTCTTCGCGACCGCGTTCCTGATCCGCTATCGGGAGACGGGCAACCCGTCGGAGGCGGCGGTGTTCGCGTGCTGCGCCGCGTCCTGCGTGGTGGAGGGTCTGGCCACCACGACCCTGGGCGATCGGGCCGAGATCATGAAGAGGATCGAGCAGCGCGACCGCCTGGTCGAGGACGGGGAATGGGAGGAGTAGGGCGCGAGCGCTTCGAGCGCATGCGCGAGTCGGTGCGCGCGCTCTACGACCGCAACCGCCAGCGCGGCCACGCCGCCTGGTGCGGATACGACTACGACTTCGTCTGTCCGTCCATGGGCACCTATCCCTTCCAGTGGTTCTGGGACTCCTGCTTCCACACCGTCGCCCTCGCGCATTTCGACCGCGAGCGCGCGCGCAGCGAGATCCGCTCGCTCCTGAAGAACGCGCAGCCGGACGGCTTCGTGGCCCACGTGACGTTCTGGCAGCGCGAGGCCTTCGAGGAGATGCTGAAGACGTATTCGATCGCGTATCGCACGCCCTACCTCAGCGA
>WNFM01082127.1_pt1 | contig 22921 bp, 25 predicted proteins | sample 5400271 | NCBI WGS metagenome assembly WNFM01 (sample SAMN13153352, study PRJNA577476) | soil metagenome | isolation source: 60 cm saprolite on Douglas fir-dominated hillslope | place: USA:California | collected 2013-09-17
TGAAGTGCCTAAAAAACAAAGAGAATTTCAAAAAATAAGTGACGATGAAATAGTTAAGATTGCAAAGATTGGGGCAAAACTTCAGGAGCATTATTATTATCCACAGGATGTTGAATGGGCAAAAGATAAAGACGGTGGAATATATATAGTACAAACTCGTCCTATCACAACTCTTGATAATAAAGTAAAAGCAGATACCCAAAACGAAACTGATATTAAAACTGCGGAAACTCCAATTTTGACTGGGATTTCGGCATCGCCTGGACTTGGAACTGGACGCGTTAGAATTCTTAAGTCGCCAAAGGAAATTGATAAAATGAAACAAGGAGATGTTTTAGTTGCTTCAATGACATCGCCTGATTATGTCCCTGCTATGAAAAAGGCTGCTGCGATTATAACGGACCTTGGAGGAGCCACATCGCATGCTGCGATAGTTTCCCGAGAGCTTGGGGTACCCTGCGTGGTTGGAGCACGGGATGCTACAAAAAAGCTTAAGAATGATTTTATAGTAAGTGTTGATGGGACTCATGGAATGGTTTATCTTGGAGCAAAAGTAAAATTAGATGTAAATAAAGAGAACGTTGAACAATCTTATAGAAAGACAAGACATTTAAAGACAGCGACTAAAGTTTATGTAAACTTGGCAGAACCAGAACGAGCTAACGAGATTGCAAAACTAAACGTAGACGGAGTTGGACTTTTGCGGGCTGAATTTATGATTGCAAATATTGGGATTCATCCAAAGGAAGCTATTAAACTTAAAAAACAGGCTGATTTTATAAATAAACTATCTGCTAATTTGGAAGTTTTTTGTAAAGCATTTGGAGACAGGCCTGTAGTTTATCGAGCAACTGACTTTAAAACAAATGAATATAGACAGCTTAAAGGCGGAGCTAATTGGGAGCCTGTTGAGCCAAATCCGCTTCTTGGATTTCGTGGAGCCTTTCGTTACACAGCGGACCCAGAAGTGTTTAATTTAGAGCTTGTTGCCATAAAGAGAGTGCGTGAAAAATATAAAAATCTTCATCTTATGATTCCTTTTGTAAGATCACCGGAGGAACTAAGAAGAGTTCGTCGCCTTGTTGCATCTGAGGAATTATTTAGAACTGGGGATTTTAAATTTTGGATGATGTGTGAATTGCCAGTTAATGTAATTTTACTTGATGAATTTATAAAAGTTGGGATAGACGGCGTTTCTATTGGAAGCAATGATTTATCAATGCTTCTTCTTGGAACTGACCGGGATAACCCAGAAGTAGCAAGTGCTTTTAATGAACGTTCACCTGCTGTTATGTGGGCTTTGAAGCATATAATAACAACTTGCAATAAATACGGCGTAACTGCGTCGATTTGTGGACAAGCACCTTCTACATATGATGATTTAGTTGAAAACCTTGTAAAACTTGGAGTGACAAGCGTTTCTATTAACCCCGATGCAATAGATAGGGTGAGAAACGTGATAGCAGAAACAGAAAGGAAGATCTAATGTCTAAAATTACAAGAGTTTGGGCAAGAGAAATATTAGATTCAAGGGCGACGCCAACTGTCGAAGCGTATTGTCAGCTTGATACTGGGCAGGTAGCTATTTCATCAGTTCCCTCTGGGGCATCTACTGGAACGTACGAAGCATATGAACTTCGTGATGGAGATACTAGCCGATATGGAGGGAAAGGAGTATTGAAGGCAGTTGGAAATATTAATCAAGTTTTAGGGCCTGCGATAGTAGGAATGGATCCGACGCACCAAGAAGAAATTGACATGAAGCTTATTGCTCTTGATGGAAGTGAAAATAAATCGAAGCTTGGGGCAAATAGTATTTTGGCTATTTCTGAAGTTGTTGCAAAGGGGGGAGCACTCGCCAATAAACAATCACTTTTTCGATATGTTTGGGAGATGTCTAAAGTAAAACAAATTCCTGTTAAGGTCAGAATTCCTACTCCTTTATTTAATATGATAAATGGTGGTTTGCATGGAGCTGGGAATCTTGATTTTCAAGAATTTTTTGTAATTCCAGCATTTTCTAAAGGCTTTTCGGAAGGGTTACAACTTGGAGTTGAAGTATATTTGAAACTTGGAGAGAATTTGGCTCGTCGAGGAGCAATTCACAGTGTCGGCGATGAGGGTGGCTATGCACCAAATCTTTTTACAAACGCTGATGCCCTTGAAATTTTAGTTGAAACAATTCGCCAGACTTCTTACACTCTCGGAAGTGATGTTTTTTTGGGACTTGATGTTGCAGCGAATTCTATTTATAAAAATGGAAAATACTCAATCCGAGATAAATCAAGCCCGCTTGATGAAGTTGCTTTAATTGAATATTATAAGGAATTAAATTCCATATACCATTTGGAAGTACTTGAGGATCCTCTTTTTGAAGATGCATGGGCAGGGTGGCATACACTTCTTGAAACACTTGATAGTCAGATGGCAATAGTTGGAGACGATTTGCTTGTAACAAATCTTAAAAGAATTGATAAGGCAATTGCTGAAAAAGCTTGCAATAGTGTTCTTGTGAAGCCAAATCAGATAGGAACTGTTACTGAAACTCTCGCTGTTATTAAAAAGGCACGGGACGCTAACTGGAAAGTGATTGTTTCTCACCGCTCTGGAGAAACAACTGACACATTTTTAGCTGATTTTGCCGTAGGCGTAGGAGCTGACTTTGTGAAGTTTGGAGCACCAGCACGAGGAGAAAGAGTAGTAAAATATAATCGTTTTTCGGCAATTGAAGCTGAAATAAAGTCAATGCCAAATGTTGCCTCATAACTCTACAAAATTTGCTCTATTGGTTGTTTTGGATGGCTGGGGAATGGCGTCAGCTGGGCCAGGGAATGCCATAACGCAGGCTAATACTCCTAACATTAATAATTTTTTGTCATCTTACCCCCACACAACACTAATTGCCTCTGGGGACGCCGTAGGACTTCCACGAGGAGAAGTGGGAAATACTGAAACTGGGCATTTAAATTTGGGGGCTGGACGAATTGTGTACCAAGATCTTGAAAGAATTAATATGGCAATAGCTGATGGAACTTTTTTTAATAATAAAGTTTTGAATGATGCGATTGACCATGCTGTAAAAAATAATTCCAACCTACATTTTATGGGTCTTGTTGGTGCTGGTGGAGTACATTCTAATATTAATCATTTGTATGCACTTTTGCATTTAGCAAAGATGAAAAATTTTAATAGAGTATATTTACATCTTTTTACTGATGGACGAGATTCCGCACCGGCTTCTTCCTTAACTTATATTAATCAGCTTCGTGAAGTCATGAAAAAAGAAGGAGTTGGTACAATCGCAACGATCATGGGAAGATATTTTGCGATGGATCGGGATCGTAGGTGGGATAGGACAGCGAAAGCTTATTTTGCATTAACGGAGGATAAAGGAAATTTATATAAGACGGTCGAGGAAGCTGTAAATGATTCTTATTCTGTTGGTAAACAGGATGAATTTATAGAGCCTGCTATTATAACTGATCCAAATGGGAAACCTATTGCTAAAATAACAGACAATGATGCTGTTGTGTTTTTTAATTTTAGAATAGATAGACCAAGGCAACTTGCTAGTGCATTCATTTTGGAAGATTTTTCAAAAGCAAGTTCTAGCTTTGGGTTTGATCCGTATTTGGTTGAATATACTAAAAAACACGAAGAGGAAAAACCTCAGGTTGAAGATACCACATTTGATCGTGGTATCAAATTAAACAATCTCTATTTTGTGACAATGACGCAGTACAGTAAACCTCTTCAAGATGCTGGAGCACATGTAGCCTTTGAACCAGAAATTGTTGGGATGACTTTAGGAAGAGTTGTTTCTGAAGCAGGACTTACTCAGCTTCGTATGTCTGAAAGCGAAAAAGAGAGGTTTGTTACCTTTTATTTTAATGGTCAAAAGGAAGGTGAATATACTGGGGAGCAAAGAGTAATTATTCCGTCCCCAAAAGTTGCTACGTATGATAAAAAACCAGAAATGTCAGCGCGTGAATTGACAGATGATTTAATAAGACGGATAGCTGATCAAAGTAATACTTATTCTTTTATACTTCTTAATTTTGCGAATGCTGATATGGTAGGGCACACTGGAAGTATTGGGGCAGCTGTTACTGCCTGCGAGGTTATTGATGAATGTTTGGGTAAAATTGCGACAACAGTACTTGCGTACGGTGGCACAATGATAATTACTGCTGATCATGGTAATGCTGAGGAAATGATTGATAGCCAAACTGGCAAGATTGAAACTGAGCATAGCAATAATCCGGTTCCTTTTATTGTAGTTTCAAAAGACTTTTTTGGAAAACGACAAACTCTTCAAAGTGGAATTCTGGCTGATGTAGCGCCAACTATCTTAAAAATTCTAGGACTTGAAGTTCCTAGCTCTATGACGGGAAGAAATTTACTTGAAGGCCTTTCTTAATATTCTATTTGATTGGTGGATTATTTTCTTTCTATGCTCATAGGCTGTTGGTACAAAAGATAAAATAACAATTATAACTATAATTGGGATTATATAATGGTCGACGTTTGGAATTGTTTTTCCAAGAAAGTAGCCAATTACAAGCATTAACGTTGCCCAAATTGTGCCACCTACAACATTATAAGTAAGAAATTCTTTGTAATCCATTTCTCCAATGCCTGCAACAATTGGGGCAAAAGTTCTTACATAGGGAATAAAACGGGCCAGGATAATGGTCTTTTTCCCGTGTTCTTTGTAAAAATCTCCTGCTGTTTCAATATGTTTTTTGTCAAAAAAGAGGGAGTTTTCTTTATTAAAAATTCTTGGACCAAATTTTTTACCAATCCAATATCCAGCGGAGTCTCCTGAAATAGCTGCAAACACCAAGAGAGGAATTAAAAAATAAATTTTGAAAATACCTTGGGTTGCAAGAAGACCTGCTGTGACTAAAAGACTATCACCAGGCAAAAAAAATCCAAAGAAAAGACCTGATTCTGCAAAGACTATAATAAAGAGTCCTAAATAACCAACTGTTTGAATTATTTGATTTAGATCAAAGTGCATTGAGATAAGTTTAGATTATTGAAGAGCACGTAACAAGAGCTAGTTTGTTTTTGTTGAGATTATGTTACAATCTCAATTAATATGACAGAAAACTTGAATTATCAAGAATCTTCCGATCAGGTTGTTGGTCAATTAATTAGCCAGGGAATGATGAAAATTTGGTACGAAGAGGATGGGACTCTTAAAGGTCAAATTTATGACCCAATTAAAATATCTACAAACACAGAAAGTGTTGTTTTAACTAGAGAAATGTTTGTGAATCCAGAGGGACAATTTACAGGAACTGTATTTAGATTTCCTGAAGTATTGACTCTTAAAGAAGAAATTGTAGTAGCATGTAATAATTTTGCTAGAGAGCTATTGGAAAAATTAACCAATCTTGCAGTGTAAATTAATTAATAAACTTCCTGATTACGCCTACACAGATTCCTTGAATTTTGACTTCTTTAGCGAAAATTGGGCTCATGGTTGAATTTGCTGGCTCTAGTCTTATTCTGGTTGTTTCTTTGTAAAATCTTTTAAGAGTTGCCATGCCATTTGGAAGAAGAGCTACAACTATTTCTCCATTTCTTGCATTTTCTTGTTCCTGAACTACAACGTAATCTCCATCTCTTATTTGTTCTTCAATCATTGAATTTCCTCTCACTTGGAGTACATAAACTCTTTTTCCGTTTGCTGCAAAACTTGGTGCTATATCCATAGTTGCATTGGGATCGGTGAATGGTTCAAGAGGAGCGCCAGCTGCAATAAAGCCTAAAATAGGAACAGTTACTGATTTTTTTTCGGGATTAAATTTGTCGTCAAGAAGCTCTATTGCACGAGTTTTACCGTGTTGTCTTTTTATTAAACCTTTAGTCTCAAGAGTTTGAAGGTGTTCATGAACTGTTGCAAGAGAGTTCACATTTAGAGCGTCAGCTATTTGTCTTAAGGTTGGAGCTGAACCATGTGTTTCAATATGCTGCCTTATGAAATCTAAGATTTGTCTTTGTCTTTTGTAGATTATTACTGCCATAGCTTTATAATACAAATTACTAACTTTACCCGAAGTTGTCAAGAGGGAAAAATGTTACAATAAAGGTATGAAATTTAAATTAAATTCTAAATTTGGTTTGATGGGGGATCAGCCGCAGGCTGTTGATAAGCTTGTTAAAGGTATTCATGATAAAGAACCGTATCAGGTCTTGCTTGGAGTGACTGGTTCTGGAAAAACATTTACTGTTGCAAACGTTATTGAAAGAACTCAAAGACCAACTTTAGTTATTTCTCATAATAAAACATTAGCTGCACAGCTTTATCAAGAACTTCGTGACTTTTTTCCTCATAATGCTGTTTCTTATTTTGTTTCATACTATGATTATTACCAACCTGAAGCATATATTCCTTCTACTGATACTTATATAGAAAAAGATGCTGGAATAAATGAGCAAATTGATAAACTTCGACTTGCTGCTACTGCTAATATTCTAACTCGTAATGATGTAATAGTTGTAGCTTCGGTATCGTGTATTTACAATATTGGTTCTCCAAAAGAATATGGTAGTTTTGCATTTGAGCTAGCTGAAGGGATGAAGATAATGCGTGAACAAATAATGGACAGATTAATGTCTTTGCAATATGAAAGGTCTGATTTTGGTTTTCACAGATCTACGTTTCGTGTAAATGGTGACATTATTGATGTTTATCCAGCTTATGATGATATTGGGATTAAAATAGAACTTAAAAATAATCTAATATATAAAATATCAAAATTTAATCCAGTAAGTGGTGAAACATTAGAAGCGTCGATGAAATTTTTTGTTCTTTATCCATCTAAACACAATATTACAGATCCAACTAAAAATAAAAATGTTTTCACAAAAATTAATCAGGATATGCTTCAAAGGTGTGAACAACTAAAGAAAGACGGAAAAGAACTTGAAGCACATAGACTTAAACAAAAAGTTACTTACGACATGGAAATGGTTAAAGAAATGGGATATGTGAAGGGGATTGAGAATTATTCCAGATATTTTGATGGACGCAAGCCCGGCGATCCCCCTTTTTCTCTTTTGGACTTTTTCCAGGAGGCATACGGTGATGATTGGATGGTGGTAGTTGATGAAAGCCATATCAGCTTTCCTCAAATAAGAGGGATGTATGCAGGGGACTTTTCCAGAAAGTCTACTTTAATTGATTATGGATTTAGAATGCCATCAGCGCTGGACAATCGTCCTCTGAAGTTTGACGAGTTTATGAGGCGAATTCCGAATTTTATTGCAGTATCGGCCACTCCAAGTGAGTGGGAAGTGTCAATGGCAAAAGGTAATATTACTGAACAATTAGTGCGGCCAACTGGAATAGTTGATCCTGAAGTTGAGATTCGACCTACTGAAACTCAGGTGGCTGACGTTATTCAAGAAATAAAGAAAAATACAAAAAATAAACAGAGAACTCTTGTAACAACACTTACAAAACGAACTGCTGAAGATGTTGCAAATTATTTAAATGAACAGGGGATTAAAGCTCAGTTTTTGCACAGTGACATCAAAACTCTTGAGAGAACTGATATTTTAGATGATTTACGCCGTGGCGAATATGATGCTTTGATTGGGGTAAATTTACTTCGAGAAGGATTAGATTTACCTGAAGTAACCCTAGTTGCCATACTTGACGCTGATAAAGAAGGGTTTCTTCGTAGTGAAGTTTCACTTGTACAAACAATGGGCCGAGCTGCACGTCACATTGAAGGGCGAGTGATTTTATATGCTGATCGAATAACAGGAAGCATGGAACGAGCTTTAAAGGAAATTGATAGACGCCGAGCTTATCAAGTTGAGTTTAATAAGAAAAACAATATAACTCCAACAAGCATTCAAAAGATGATTCGTGAAAGATTGGTTGAAGTGGAAATTGAGGCTGAAACAAGAATTGATCCTATTATGGCAGATATGGATATAACGTCTATGACGCCAATGGACAGAAAGAAATGGACAACCAGAATGAAGCGTGAAATGAAAATTGCAGCAGATGAAATGAATTTTGAACTAGCTGCAAGGATAAGAGACAGGATTAGGGAGTTGGAATAGTGTGTTATTTGCATGATACTTTAATTTTTCATATAATTCTTTCATGGCAGCAGAATTAGACCCGCAACGTGGAGGTTGTTTGGATGCTTTGGTAAAGATAGCAACATTGGGAAATTTTGGCGTAGAAACTAGAATTATTTACCAACACCAAGACGAAGTTGTTGATCCAAGAATTCTCAGATACAAAGCGATTGGTATTATGGGTTTAGAAAGTTCTAACATTGATCAACAACCTTCAGTTTTTGTTAAGCAGAGAATTGTGAGAAATAAATAATCTAATGATTGGGCGAGATTAACTTGTGATTCTAACGGTACAATATCAGGGATTTGGAATTACAAAAAAACTTGATTCTTTATTAAAGATAATGTATATTTGTGATCAATGACAAAGGAACGAGTAGAAATAAAACCAGTTAGAGAGGTTCCAACAATTAAATTTGGAGAAAATTTGGTTTTTCGTAAAGTTAGGTTTAGTGATATGCAATTCTGTTTAGAAGGAATCGGTGAGGGTTCAGTTGATGTGACTCCAGAAGAATATGCTGATGGTGAGGGGGATTTTAAAATTTTAAAAAAAATCTCCAAAGGTAAATTTGTCACTGAGGCAATCGCCTTGAGGCCGAGTGATTTTACGCCAACAATTACTTATGATGATCCAAAAAACACAGGTGATATAAAGTGCATAGTTGAGATTGGGAATAATTATAGAATTGAAGCTGAAAACGCTGAAGCAGGTAATGATAACGCAGGATATGCTTGCTTTATCTTGTGGAATGGAGAAGGACTTGTAAACGATCACCTTGTTATAGTTGATCCAACTGAAAAATTTGATAAGATATCAATTCGTTTCGAAAAAATGACACCGAAAGAATAATCGATATATTAATTTCTACATTCTTTTTTAGTATTAATGAATTAGAGTAATAAGTTTTTGATTTGAATCTTCTGGGTTTGCTGAGTCATACAAAAAAGTTTGCCAGCCAAAATTCTTTGCAGCTTCAATATTTTTCAAACTGTTGTCGATAAATAATATTTGATCCTTGTTTACTCCTGATTTCTTCTCTGCTATTTTATATATTTTTTCCTCAGGTTTTCTCAAACCAATAACACTCGAGTCTATAACTAGATCCCAATCAATTTTTGGCATAATTTTTTTATTTTTGATTGCAGATAACATTCCTGGATACATATTGGTTAGAAGTCCTATTTTGGTTTGTTCTTTAACCTTTTCAATAATTGGCCAAATGGATTCATTTTTCCCAAATCTATTTACAAAATCGTTTAAGAAAGAGTAATTTTTTGGAAAAGTAATACCAAATTCTTTTTCTATTACTGGAATTGCTGACTCTAGATTTTCTTTGCCGACATTAAGCTTTTCATTTTCCAAATTATCGAAGAATACGTCGAATCTTTCATCATCTTCTGGTTTTACCCCTAAATCTTGTTTCATCTTCAACCACCCATCATTTCCAGAAAAATCTTTAATAACAACTCCTCCGAGATCAAAATAAATGAATGAGATCATATGAATTATTTTAACATTTAATTTTAAATGAAGATTAAAGGGTTGGAATAACGACTTTATCGAGCATGTTTATTGCTATAGCATAAAGTTCTTGTTCTACAACATATATATCCATTTCTTTTGAACGTAGATTTTCATACAAGGTGCAGTAAATATATTCAAGTTGTGGATAATCTAATGAAGTTAGTTTTTCTGCAAAATTAAAATCGTGAGAAAAGATTCTTTTGACATGAAAGTCTTCAATTAATGGTTTTTCTTCATTTGGAATATGTATATGGGCTTTATTTGCTGCCAACATTATTCGCTCTAGTGCGTTTTGGTCATTTTTAAGTAAATCTTTGTATTGAATTGGTTGAACGTTCTTTTTTTTATACACTGATGCAATATATGCAGACTGAGCTGTAACTGAAGCAGGGCATTTTCCACTTGCTTTCATGAAAATTTCTTCAGCTTCTGTAAATTGAGGTCTGTCTATAGGCATAGTTTGACATCTTTTTTAAAAAGATCGAAGTATTTATAGTCTTCTTCATTTTCAATTTCAATCTCGGTTGTATTTTCTATCCTTATGACACTAGGTGGTAACGTTGTATCAATGTCATACTTGAAAGAGTTGTTGTTTTGATAAACTAAATATGTTCTTATATCAGGTTTATTGGGATCAATTTCGACTAAAATCCCATTGTTTTTAATCCATATGATTTTTCTAATGCAGTCACGTAAAGCTTCTTCTTCAAAAGTTAGACTTTGAGGATTTAGATATTCTTTCCACGTTTGTTCCTCTTGTTTTATTGTTTGGTCTGCAATTATGTTTCTTCTCCTTGTATTCCATCCTTTTAATGCTCTCCATGTTCCTTCAAAAGTTGGTTGATGTGAATTTTCATTTTCTTTCATAAATGTGAGATATTGTACCATCTTTAAATTGAGTGGTATACTTATCCACCACTGGGAGTCCAGCGGGTAGTTTATATGGATAAAGATAAGCACAACAACATAGATTTTATTAAAGTAAGAGGAGCAAGACAGCATAATCTTAAAAATGTTGATCTTGATATACCTAAAAATCAACTAGTTGTATTAACCGGTGTATCTGGTTCTGGTAAATCTTCTTTTGCTTTTGATACGATTTATGCTGAAGGACAAAGGCGTTATGTAGAATCCCTTTCAAGCTATGCAAGACAGTTTCTAGGAGTTATGCAGAAGCCTGATGTTGATTCTATTGAAGGCTTGTCTCCTGCAATTTCCATTGATCAGAAAACTACGTCGCACAATCCACGTTCTACTGTTGGAACTGTAACTGAGATTTATGATTACATGAGGTTACTCTTTGCACGTCTTGGTCATCCACATTGTCCTATATGTGGCCGTGAAATTACTTCAATGTCTCTTGATCAAATTGTAGATGGAGTTATGAAGTTGATTGGGGAAAGATCGAGATTTTTAATTTTATCTCCGATGGTTAAAGACAAAAAGGGAGAATATTCAACTCTTTTTGATAATTTAAAGACAAAAGGATTTAAAAGAGTGAGGGTTGATGGAAAAATTCATGATCTTGAAGATGATTTAATTTTAATCAAAACAAATAAACACACAATTGAAGCTGTGACTGATCGTATTTCAATTTCTAAAAAAGAATTAAGAGACGAAAACTTTAAGAAAAATTTTAAATCACGACTGGCCGATTCGATTCAAAAAGCATTACTTTTAGCTGAAGGGCAAGTAATTATTGCTGAAATTGCTGACGCTGGTTTTGAGATGCCAGACAATCCAAAACAAATGACAGACCATTTATTTAGCGAAAAATTTTCATGTCCATATGACAACATCTCCTTGCCAGAGATAGAACCCAGAGGCTTTTCCTTTAATACTCCTCATGGGGCATGCCCTACTTGTACTGGACTTGGAAAAATACTTAAGGTAGAACCGAACTTGGTTTTTTCTGATGAATTAACAATTAAAGAAGGTGGAATTCTGCCTTTTGGACATATGTTTGATAATGATACTTGGACGGCGAGACTTATAGTTGTGTTTTGTGAAGTAAACCATATAGATGCGAATATAAAAACAAAAGATCTAACAGAAAAGGAAAAACAACTTTTGCTTCTTGGGACTCAGGATAAAGAATATAAAGTTCATGGAACAAACAGATTTGGAAGACTTACTTTTATTTATGAAAAGTTTGAAGGGATTGCTAATGAACTGACAAAGAGATATTCAACAACTGATTCTGAGGCAGTTCGAGCATCAATTGAGAGATTTTTGAGAGAAGTCACTTGTCCAGTTTGTAATGGCAAGAGACTTCGTCCAGAAGCTTTATCTGTAACAATAGACACTAAATCAATTGCTGATATATGTGATTTGCCTATTGATGAATGTCTTAATTGGATTAATGGCCTTAGCAAAGTACTTTCTGAGAAAGAAACCTTTATTGGAAAAATTGTTATTAAAGAAATTGGAACAAGACTTAAGTTTTTAGTTGATGTTGGGCTTAAATATTTGTCATTATCTCGCTCTGCAAATACACTAGCTGGAGGAGAGGCACAGAGGATTAGACTTGCGTCACAAGTTGGATCAGGACTTACAGGAGTCTTATATGTTTTAGATGAACCAACGATTGGGCTTCATTCAAGAGATAACGAAAGACTTATTACTACTTTAAAACGTTTAAAGAATTTAGGAAATACAGTATTAGTTGTTGAGCATGATAAAGAAATGATGATGGAATCTGATTATATTGTGGACTTTGGTCCTGCTGCTGGAAAATTTGGAGGAAATGTAATTAGTCAGGGTACACCAAGTCAAATATTAAAAGATCCTAAGTCTATTACTGGGAAATATTTGAGTGGAAAAAAGAAAATTAAACCTGAAATACCAAAACTGGAGAGAATAGGATTAGGTGAAAAAATAAATGAGAAAAAAGAAATAGAAATAGTTGGGGCATCTCAATTTAATTTAAAGGATGTTAACGTCAAAATTCCACTTGGTAAACTTGTTGCTGTAACGGGGGTGTCTGGAAGTGGGAAATCAACTCTTGTGGTTGACACTATTTATCATGCTGTAGCACAAGAACTTAATCGTTATCACAAAGAATCTCCGGGAGTTTATAAACAAATAAATGGACTCGATAATATTGATAAAGTAATTTTAATTGATCAGTCTCCTATTGGACGCCAACTTATACAAAAATGTTTGATTTAATTCGTGATGTTTTTGCGGCAACTCGTGAAGCAAAATTAGCTGGATTTAAAAAAGGAAGGTTTTCATTTAATACAAAGGGTGGAAGATGTGAAGCCTGTGAAGGACAAGGACAAACAAAAATTGAAATGCAATTTATGCCTGATGTTTGGGTAACTTGTGAAGTATGCCAAGGAAAGCGTTATAACCAACAAACGCTTGAAATTACTTATAAGGGTAAAAACATCTCTGAAGTACTTGCCATGACAGTATCTGATGCTAAAGAATTTTTTAGTGCTCATGAACCAATTGAACGTAAAATTGAAACTTTAATAGATGTTGGACTTTCTTATGGAGAACTTTGACAAGCAGCTACAACTCTTTCTGGAGGAGAAGCACAAAGAGTAAAACTTTCATCGGAACTAAGTAAAAGAGCAACTGGGCGTACTTTATATATACTAGATGAGCCAACGACAGGACTTCATTTTGCAGATCTTGAAAAACTTTTGACAGTATTAAAGATTTTAGTATCACGGGGTAATACAGTACTTGTTATTGAGCATAACTTGGACATTATTAAAAATGCCGACTGGGTAATTGATTTAGGGCCTGAAGGGGGTAATGGGGGAGGGGAAATTGTTGCAGTTGGAACTCCACAAAACATTGCAAACGCTAAAAATTCCTGGACTGGGAAGTTTTTGAAGAAAGAATTAATATAGGGTATAATACTTCATATGGGAAGATCAAAAGAAAATTCAAATTATGGATTGAAGATTGCTGAAGTTGAACAAATTCCTGAACTTGTCGAGCAAGGTTTGTATGCAGTTTGTATATGTTTATTAGGAGAAGACAGAAGTTGTTACGTAGCTTCGATGTTAAATAATTCTGGTCACCATGCTATTTATATAGCGGATGGTTTTGAGGGAATAAGAAAACTTTCTGAAAAGGGAAAGAAGGCTTTTTTTGAATTGGTAGCTAAAGCACCTCATCTTTTTGTATTTCTTGATGAATTTGAGCAAAGAGTTTATGAAGTTGAGATTCAGAGTATAAAACACATAGAAGGGCTAGTTATTTATAAGGATACAAAAATGATTAAGGAATATTATTAATGACTTCATTTTTAGAATCTGAAACTGGTGTTGAAAAGTTTGGTCAGGGAGTTCAGTTTTTTGATTTAGAAAAATACATTCCTGAATTAATTGCTAAAGGTTTGAGGAAAATATGTATTTGTAGACAAGGCCAAGATCGTAGCGTGTTTGTAGCAAGTGCATTTGAAAATGCACAAAACCAACCAACTGTTTTTGTGGAAAAAGGGATGATGGCTATGAAAAACATGACTTCTGCATATATAGAAAGGTATGTAAAAATTATTGTGGAAGTACCTGAGGTTTATGTTTTTTCGGACCTTTTTGAAATAGAAGAGTATGGTTTGGGGGATATATACCAAAGGTTTAAAGATGCTAATCAGAGTAAAAACATAACTTTTGTAGAGGATTATTGGGATTTTTTGAAAAAGACATTTACTGATGAAGATTTGACGGGTATTAATTAGTCTCTTGAAAATTTGAATTTAACTTCTTCAAATGCCTCGTTTGTTCTTTCTATTAAAGTAATTGAGCCATTTCTCATTAATAAGAGAAGTAAAGTATTTGTTGCTTCATCATAGCCCATTGGTTCTGCTTCAAATTTCCTCCAGGAATTATTTTCCATTATAGCTTCGATGTTTAATCCTTTCGCTAACTTGTCGATTTCGTTTTCTGTTATACTATCGGTTAATTTAATTCCAAACTGTACTTTGACAGAAGGAGGTTTTAATAGATCATTTGCCCGAATTAAAACAATTGTAGTTTTCCCTAAATCTTGGATTTCTAATTCCACTCTTGTTTCGTCAGTGTCTGCTTCAGGGAAGTTTGGATTTATAACAAAATATTGACCCAATTCATGTACTGACATAATAGCCGCATTATACTACAATAACTGGATGGCGCAGCAATTTATTTCTAACTCCACTGTTACTTATGATGTGGCAACAGATGGCACAACAAATGTTACTCATGATATTACTCTTCAAAATACAACATCTGATTTTTATGCAACTTCGTATACTTTGTCTTTAAACGGCATTAGTCCTGTTAAACCTGTTGCCTTAGAGGGAACTCAAATTCTTCCTATTAAAGTAACTGAGAATAATGGAATAACATCTATTCAAGTTGATTTTCCTGATGCAGTTGTTGGGAAAAATAGTAAAAGGGAGTTTCTTATAACTTTTTCTGATAAAAGCCTTGTTAATAAAACTGGAGAAATCTGGGAAATAACTACACCAAAACTAGCTGACACGACGAGTTTTGATTTTTATTCAACAATTATTAAAATTCCAAATTCTTTTGGTAATCTGGCTTATGTATCCCCAAACCCAACTTTCCGTGATTCACAAAATGGAAAAATGATATTTAGTTTTGATAAAAGTGCGAGTACTTCTACCGCTATTACTGCTGCCTTTGGGCAATTCCAAGTATTTTCTTTTAATTTAACTTATCACATTGAGAATCCTTTGAACCAAACTGCAACAACTGAAATTGCAATTCCACCTGACACTAATTATCAAAAAATGAATTACACAAAAATAACTCCGGCTCCAACTAAAGTAACAACTGACGCCGATGGTAATTGGATCGCAACCTTTAGTTTGAAAGCGAATCAAAAAGTAAATGTAGACGTAGCTGGGGTTGTTCAAATTTTTGCGAGTCCAATTCATGATCCTAAATCAGTTTCTGGATCTTCGGATATAGCTCCCACAAACTTATGGCAGACAACTGACCCCAAAATTATAGCTCTTGCGAAACAACTCAAAACTCCGCAGGCAATTTATAACTATGTGACCTCAACTCTAACTTATGATTATTCAAAGGTAGCGCCTGAAGTTAAAAGAGTTGGAGCGCTTGCCGCGCTCCAAAATCCAAAACAAGCAATTTGTACTGAATTTACAGATTTATTTGTGGCAATAGCAAGAGCTGCTCAAATTCCAACTCGCGAAATTGAAGGATATGCCTATACAGAGAATCCTCAGATTCAACCCTTATCACTTGTTGCTGACGTTTTACATGCATGGCCGGAGTATTGGGATAATACAAAGCAAACTTGGATACCAGTTGACCCAACATGGGGATCAACAAGTGGAATAGATTATTTCAATAAACTTGATTTACGACATTTTGTTTTTGTAGTACACGGCATTGATTCAGTAAAACCATATCCCGCTGGAAGCTATAAACTTGGACCAAACCCTCAAAAAGATGTTGATGTGACATTTGGAACCTTGCCGCAAAACAGAGTCAGTAATTTGCAGGTTGAGAATAAAATTCTGAGTGAACTGCCGTTTAGTGATGAATTAATAGATACTAAAATAACAAACCTTGGTCCAACGGCTATCTATGATGAAACCTTTCAGATATCTTTTGACGCTGGAAAACCCACTAAAGAGAAAAAGATAGATGTTATTTTGCCGTATGGATATTATGAAACAACTATTGATGTCCCATATGGATTTTTAGGAAGAAATGTACCTCAAAAAGTCCAAGTTTTATTAAATGGCACTAAAAAAAGTGAATTTACGACTTATAAAACATATGTAATTATTTCAAACCTTCTTATGCTTTGTTTATTTATCTTTTTTATTGTATTTTTGGTATATTTAAAGTTTCATGATATTAAGCGGAGCAAGGCAAATGATGATAAAACCAAAAAATCTTCCGGAGAATCCGGGAATATACCAGTTTAAAGATGAATCTAAAAAGGTAATCTATGTAGGAAAGGCAAAGAATCTCAAGAATCGTCTAGGTTCTTATTTTTCAAATCAGCTTCTACCAAAGACTGCACAGATGATATCAAATGCTAAGAGTGTAGATTACATAATAGTAGCTAGTGAATTTGAAGCACTACTTCTTGAAGCAAATTTAATTAAAAGGTATAAACCTAAATATAATATTGCGTTAAAAGATGACAAATCACCTCTTTATATTGGAATAACTAAAGATAAACTTCCTAGAATTATTACATTCCGAAAACCGGAATTAGATGAACTTAATCTCAGAGAGTATTTTGGGCCATTTCTGACAGGATTTTCATCCAAAAGAGTGCTAAGACTAATTCGTAAAATTTTTCCATATAGCACTCATTTTCCAAGTAAAAAGATTTGTTTATACCATCAACTAGGACTTTGTGATCCGTGTCCTTCTGAAATAGAAAATGAAACTGACTCTATTAAAAAACAAGAATTAAGAAAAAGATATTTGAAAAATGTGAGAGGCGTTAAAAATATTTTGAATGGAAAATTGGGACAAGTAGGAATTGATCTTACAAAAGAAATTAAGGAACTATCCAAAGAAGAAAAATTTGAGGAAGCAAAAATTACTGCAAACCAGCTTAAAACTTTTAAGTATTTATCTGAGGCTCCTCAATATGATATCGAGGAGTACCTTGAAAATCCAAACTTGATTGAAGATATACGCCAAAGTGAACTTTACGAACTTAAAAATCTTATCTCAGGATATATAAAAGTTCAAAATCTAAAGAGAGTTGAATGCTTTGATATTGCTCACTTATCGGGAAGTTTTCCAACTGCTTCTATGGTGACTTTTGTTAATGCAGACATTGAAAAAAAGTTTTATCGACACTTTAAAATATATAACAAAAAAAGAAACAGTGATGTGGATTCTATGCGTGAGGTTATAACACGCAGACTTAAACATCTTGATGATTGGGGACGTCCAGATTTAATAATAATAGATGGAGGAAAACCACAATTAAGCGCAGTTCATGATTTACTTGAGAATCAAAAAATACCTTTTATTGGACTTGCTAAACAATTTGAGACAGTAGTGATTCGTAAACTGGACGGGCAATTTATTGAAATAAAAGCAACTGGGAAAGCTTTGAATTTTTTACAGAGAATTCGTGACGAAGCACATCGATTTGCGAGGCGTTTGCACCATAAACAAGTAAGAGATAGTATTAAAGCATGAAGCGTTTTATAAGAATTTTTGTAGTTGAGGCTGTTGTATTGTATTTTGTGTCTTATATAACTACTGGACTTATTTTTAAAAACGGAACTGGAAGCTTATTTATCACAGCTTTTGCGTTGGGAATCGCATCGCTTTTTATTAAACCAATTATAAATTTACTTCTTTTACCTCTTAATTTACTCACTTTTGGAGTATTTAGATTTTTAACTAATGCGATAACTTTGTACTTGGTAGACTTGGTACTTGTTGAATTTACTGTAACGAATTTCTTTTTTAAGGGTTACAAAGGAGAATTGGTTGTAATTCCAAGCCTCGCATTACCAACTGGTTTTTTTTCATACCTTGCATTTTCTTTTCTAATATCGTTTACCACAACTGTTATTTACTGGCTACTTAATTAGTTTTGTTATATACTTTAAGCTGATGTTGACTATTTTACAGATTGTGGTTTCTTTAACTTTAACCCTTTTGATATTGCTTCAGGTGAAGGGAGTTGGGTTTGGACGAGTCTGGGGAAGCTCTTTTACATCTTTTTCTAGACGAGGACTTGAAGGAGCAGTTTTTAAAGCTACATTTCTTTTTGCATTTCTTTTTATGCTGCTTTCGATTTTGCAGCTAGTCGTTTAATATGTCTAAATCTTCCAGATATTGGCTGAGATTAACCAGTGCTTTTGTAAACAGATTTAAATTATTATTCCTGGTTGGTATTGGAGCTGGATTGATTGGTTTTTTTGCCCTTACATATATTGTTCCCCAGTTTGCTTTAAATTCTCAAAAAATTGGTGTCGTTGGCGAATATACAATTTATCAGCTTCCTGACTCTGTATTAAATTTAATCGGGAGTGGATTAACGGAGCTTCAACCAACTGGAGAGGCAGTTGCCGCTATCGCAAAGACTTGGGAGGTTACAAATTCAGGGAAAAACCAGATTTGGACTTTTCATCTCAAAAATGATTTAAAGTGGCAAGATGGAACAAATTTGACTGCAAATGACATTAAATATAATTTTAGCGACGCGACTGTAACTAGGCCTGATAAATATACAATTGTTTTCAAACTCACGACGGCTTTTGCACCTTTCCCCGTGTCTTTGAGCCGACCTGTATTTAAAAAAGGGTTACTAGGAACAGGGGAATGGAAAGTAAGTAATTTAACTTTAGCTGGAAACTTTGTTGAAACATTAACTTTGAAAAATGGTGAATCTCAAAAAACTTTTAAATTTTATCCAAATGATACTCAAGCAAAGCTTGCATATGAACTTGGAGAAATTAATGTGATCCAGGATTTACTTAATCCTGCGCCTTTTGATACATGGAAAACAGCGGATGTTAGTAAAACTATTAATAAACAAAGGTATGTTGCTGTGTTTTTTAATACAGGCCAAGATAGTTTGTTGGCTGATAAGGACCTTAGACAAGCTCTTAGTTATGGAATAGACAAATCACCGTGGCAGGAATCGCGTGCTGATGGACCTATTTCGCCACTTTCCTGGGCTTATAATCCAAGTGTGAAGCCATATGACTTAGATATCGCTCATGCAAAAGAACTTATAAACAGCTCTAAAATTGATCCAAATCAAAAGAAGAATCTGAAAATTACCCTCACAACAGTTCCTGATTTGTTACCTGTTGCCAATCAAATTGTTAAAAATTGGAAAGAAATTGGAGTAACTGCAACAATACAGGTTACGTCATATATTCCGGATAATTATCAAGCGTTTCTTGCAATTTATGATATTCCGACCGACCCTGATCAGTATAATTCCTGGCATCATACACAAACTCAAACCAATATAAGTAGGTATAAAAATGACAGGATTGATAAACTTTTAGAGGATGGAAGACTTGAGACTAATCAGGAAAAAAGGAAACAGATTTATTTTGATTTTCAGAGATTTTTAGTTGAAGATGCACCGGCTGCTTTTCTTTATTATCCGAATAACTACACAGTGAGTAGAAAGTAAGGAAGCTTGTGACTTTGTCAAAAGTTATTTGGAATTTGGGGTTTTGATTGAAGGCTTGTGGCTATTAGAAAAAGGTTCTCTTTTTGGTAATGCTGGTTCGTTAAATGGTGAGCCACCGGTTACATTATGTAAATCACCGTGGGGTTGAGAAACTCCTAAATTAGGGTCAGTAGTATTGCTTATCGTATATCTGTCGTGTTTATTTTGAAGTGCCTGTTGTAATCTTTCTCTTACTTCTTCGGCTGTTTCTGTCATAGCCATATTATAATAAGTTATAATAAAAAATGCAAAGAAATGCTATTATCGTCTTTCTTGGTATATTGTTTTTAGTTTTTTCATATATTGCCAATTTGTCTTTGAGAAAGTTATCTGTCAGGTCTTCCTCTTATTATGATTTTGGTAGAGTATTTCCTCATGCAGGACGCTGGGCCGTCATTGTCTATATAATCGGAATTGCAATCTTGCTATTTATTTTTGCTTTTTTTGGAAAAATATCACTTACAGCAAGCCCAGCATGATTTATTTAATACTTCTTTTATTTGAAATAGCTAGTCTTTATTTTCTTATGAGAAGGCTTTTGCCAAAATTGTTTAGACGTCTTGGAGTATGGCTATTTGCTATTTTATTTTTACCTGGAACATTTTTACATGAAATGAGCCATTTTTTGACAGCATTATTCTTACTCGTTCCTGTCGGAACGATTGAACTTATGCCTCAAAGACAAGGGGATTCAGTCAAGATGGGGAGTGTCCCTATTGGGAAGACTGACCCAATTAGGAGAACTTTAATTGGTATTGCACCAATTATTTTTGGACTTGGCGTGCTTTTTGTAACAACCCCGCTTACTATTCCAATTTGGGTACATGGCTTTATTGCTTTTGAAGTGGGAAATACAATGTTTAGTAGTAAAAAAGATCTAGAGGGAAGTTGGATTTTATTATTTTTAATTCCACTGATTTTTGTTCTCAAAATTGACTGGAGTATTTTACAAAAAGTGGATGTGTTTTTGGTGATTCCTATTCTGGTGGATTTATTGGGAATTTTTACACTTCGTTGATTATTTTAAAATAGGGAGTATTATATAGCTCTGGATGAAATTATTTTTTAAATTCATCCTGCCCGCTTTAGTGATTTTCTTTCTTTTTGCAAATTCGGTTTCAGCTAGAAGTGGATGCTGTTCACACCATGGAGGAGTTTGTGGGTGTGGATGTTGTGATGGATCAGCACTTTCAAATACTTGTGCTCCTTATTATCCTGAATGTGGCGAACCTGTTTATATTCCTTCACCAACAATTAAACCAATTACTTACACTCCAATACCAACACCAGAGTTAACATTGACTCCCCAGATCGTTGCATTGGCTACTCAAATTCCAAGTCTTAAACTGACATCGACTGTAAACTCAAAATTTTTAATGGCAAGAGAAACCGTATCAGGATTGTTTTTTATAGTTGTTCTCTTGGGACTAACGGGTTGGGTGTTTTGGAAAAAAAATAAAAATAAAATCTAAGGCAATTGTTTACCTTGCGAACATAGTCTTCTATTTTTTTTCGGTGTTATAATTAAGTCAATGAAATTTAATAAAGATGATATTGAAACAATTCTAGAAAATAGTGTTTTTCAGCCTAGTTTGAACTATATCCCTGAATTGCAAGATGAAGTTGTTGAAGATTTAAAATCAGTAGAATTTGTAAATTCTCATGTAAATAGTCTTAGAAAATTATATGTTCAACTCCCACCATTAGATAAAAAGAGACATGTTGCTGAATTATTAAAATTTCTTGAATATAATGAGCGGTTTAGTGTCCCTTTAACTGCATTTAATGCCTTAGTACATTTGGGATATTTTGACAAAGCAATTGGTGCTGTTATTGTTAATTTTGCAAATTACAATTATGGAGTTTTTAACTCACAAATAATTAATTTGTTATCCACAATTTTAAAATATGAATGGAATATTTTGACCCGCGATCAAATTAATGAACTTTATGTTCTTACAAAAAACGCTTTGAATAATAAAAATATTTCTAGAAAAAGTGGTTCTGTATTTTACAGTCCAAGCTTAATTACCCAGTTACAATCATTATATAGGAGACTAAATATAATAAAGATGATGGCGTTAAAAGAACAAATATTTGTCGGTACAAACTACGAAATTAATTCGGATAAAGCAGCTTTAACAAATGAATTTAAAAAACTTAATTTTCCAGATGACTTAACTGAAACATTAAATAAAATAGATTTAAATATTTCTATGGCAAATGACAATTTTGATTTGAAAGATGCGATGGGTTTAATAAGAAGTTTCACTGAAAGGCTGTTTAAATATATTGCTATTAAATTAGATGAAAATAAAGGTAAATCGATGGATGAAAAAGATTCAGAAAAGACAGCTACTTTTTTTATTCAAAAAGGATTAATTTCTGAAGAACAAGGAAAACTACTAATTGCTTTAAGACATTTTTTGTCGAATGAAGGAGTTCATAGACTAAAATCTAGACCAGACGATGCAAGGTTGAGTAAAAATATGACTATAGAACTTTGTTTATATTTAGTTCTTAGATTGAACGATATAGCATTAGAATAAATGGACAAGTTTAATTCCACCTCATGTTAAAATGAATTAGTGAAAAAGGCGTTTCTTTTTATATTGTTTTTCTTGATTGGGGTTTTGGGGGTAATTATTTATGGAATTTTGCAGAAAAATCCTGGGAAGCCGGTAGCTTCTATTATTCAAACTGTAACTAAACCTAATTTTGATATTGCTATAGCGCCAAGTGAATCAATTCGCGGAAGTATTAAACAAATGACTGGAGAGGTGTTTTGGCAATCAAGAACTGCAACTGAGTCATCCCAAATAAATTCATTAATTTCCTTGCAACAGGGAGAGGAGATACAAACTAAGGAAAACGGGAATTTGACGATGGAATTTCCTAATGTAACCAATATGGTAATAGCACCTAAAACTCAAATTGATTTTGTGCAGACGTTGCCTACTGAATTTGTAATGAGTATTGCTTCAGGCTCTGCTAACTTCAAAAAATTAAATGAAACTCCAGTTAGTATTCGAAGCTATCATTTACTAGTTAGGCAAAATTCTGGAGAAATAGGCATTAATGTTGATACTGAGAAAGGATTTACAAATTTAAATATTA
>WNFM01034897.1_pt4 | contig 22907 bp, 18 predicted proteins | sample 5400271 | NCBI WGS metagenome assembly WNFM01 (sample SAMN13153352, study PRJNA577476) | soil metagenome | isolation source: 60 cm saprolite on Douglas fir-dominated hillslope | place: USA:California | collected 2013-09-17
ACCGAGCGAGAATCTTGAAAGCCGGAACGACCCAATGCCCCACGCGCATCTTCTGCGGATGGCCGGTAACGGGATCGCGTCTCGCAAATAGCGGCGGCGCCAGATGGAAGACGACGGTGCCGCCATCGTAGTCTTGGGCGAGCCGGGCAAGAAAGCCGGTTTCCGTATGGAGGCGTGCCACCTCGTACTCATCTTTATAGGCGAGCAACTTGTGAAAAGCGCGAGCGACAGCTTGAGCCAGCTCCGTCGAGCCTGGCAGAACGCCATTTTCAGCATCTGCCGCCCTCGCAACCAGGGCCCGGAAACGTCGAGCCAACCCGTCGCTTTGGTAGCGGGCGAGTTCGGCCGCACGAATTTCAACAATGCTTTCAAGGGTCGATGCAGGCTCGGCAGCGGCGGGAGCTGGTCGTCGCGCTACCATCGGGTCAGGATTGCCGATCGCACGCCCCCAGGCGAAGGCCGTCTTGTTCATCGCAATCGCAACGCCGTTCAATTCGATCGCCCGCAGAATGGACTCTTCGGTCACCGGGATACGTCCCTTCTGCCAAGCCAAGCCGAGCGCCATCATGTTGGCGCCGACCGCGTCTCCCAGAAGCCTGGTTGCGAGCTCAAAAAGATCCGGGAATGTCGCTTCGGAATAGCTCTCGATCCGGCGTTTCATCAGAGTGTCGGGAAACACGACGTCCGGATCAGCAGTGAACTCCCCCGTCATCACGACATGATCATTGATGATCGCAACCGCACCTTCAGACAGAAGCGAGAGCACCTCCGGACTTGAGGCGACGACAAGGTCGCAACCAATGAGCGTATCGGCTTCGCCTGGAGCGAAACGTACCGGACCGAGGCCTTCAGGGCTCGCCGCAATCCGGATATGGGTGGTCACCTCGCCGCCCTTCTGGGCAAGACCGATCTGATCCATCACGGATACGCCACGGCCATCCAGATGCGCCGCCATGCCGAGGATCGCCCCGACAGTGACGATACCGGTGCCGCCGATACCTCCAACCAGGAGATTGGCTGAACGCCCCAAGTCCACCGCCGGAGCACGCACCTCGGGGAGTTGCGCGACGTCCGCTCCAGATCTCCTGGGAATGCCGCCCTCGATCGTAACAAAGCTCGGGCAAAAACCTTCGACGCACGTCGCATCTTGATTGCAGGTTGTCTGATCGACCTGCCGCTTGCGACCGAATTCGGTTTCGAGCGGAACGATGGAAACGCAGTTCGACTGCCGACCGCAATCACCGCAGCCTTCGCAGACCGCCTCGTTGATGACGATGCGTTTGCCGGCATCGGCCAGTTGGCCACGTTTGCGGCGACGGCGCTTTTCCGCGGCGCAGACCTGGTCGTAGATCAAGACAGAGACGCCTTTCGTCTCTCGCAACGTGCGTTGGACGGATTCGAGCCGGCCGCGCGGATCGATCAACACGCCAGGCGGCATGACCTCGCCACGATGGCGTTCGGGTTCCTCCGCGACGATACGAATATGGCCAACGCCTTCGGCGGCGAGCTGACGCGCGATTTGCGCAACGCTAAACCCGCCTTCCGCGGCCTGACCGCCGGTCATGGCCACGGCATCATTGTAAAGGATCTTGTACGTCATCGTGACGCCGGCCGCGATCGCGGCCCGAATGGCGAGCAGTCCGGAGTGAGCGTAGGTGCCGTCACCGAGATTGACGAAGACATGCTTCGTACTGGTGAACGGCGCCTGCCCGATCCAGCTTGCGCCTTCCCCGCCCATCTGGGTAAACGTGGTCGTGGCCCGGTCCATCCACTGTGCCATGTAGTGGCAGCCGATTCCCGCGAGCGCCCGGCTGCCATCAGGCACGACCGTCGAGCGGTTATGCGGGCACCCCGAGCAGAAATAGGGTAGCCGCTTGGCGAGAGCAGGTTCTGTGTCTCGGGCCATATTGCCTAGCGCAGCGAGGCGCGGCGCAATTCTGTCGGCGAGTCCTAGCGCTGTCAGCCGTTCTCCAATGGCCCTGGCCAGATGATCGGCGGTAAATGCGGCGCGCGGAGACAATAGCGGTTTGCCGTGCGCGTCGACCTTGCCGACCAACGCTGGCCTCCGACTCGCGTCGATGGTAAAAAAAATGCGGGCCACCTGATCTTCGACCAGCGGCCGTTTCTCCTCGACAACCAGAACTTCAGCAGCTCCAGCGCAGTGATCGCGAATAAAACTCGGGTCGAGCGGCCAGGGCATGCCGATCGCGCAGAACCCAATTCCGAGTTCATCCAATGCTTCGAGACCAATGCCTAACATCGCCAGTGCCTGAATGACATCGAGGCGCGACTTGCCGACCGCCAGGATCATCAATCGGCGGCGGCTGTCGCCTGGATCCGCTATGACGTGGTTCAATCCGTTGACGCGGCCAAAGGTAATTGCTGCGGGAAGGCGCACCTCGAAGAGACGACGCTCCTGTTCGAGCGGGCTATCGGGCCATCGAATCGATACGTCGGTCGGTCCATCGCCGGGTCTGATGATTCGCGGTGCCGCGCCGAAGAGGTCAACCGCCGCGGACGAGTCCATGGTATCGGCCAGCGCCTTCATGCCGACCCAAAGTCCTGTCGCGCGCGACATGGCCCAACCGATCATGCCGAAGCGAAGAACCTCGGCCACGTTGGCTGGATGCAGGACGGGAATCGACGCATCGAGAAACGCATAATCCGACTGCGACGGCAGGCTTGCCGACTTGCAGGCATGGTCGTCGCCCGCAATCGCCAGCACGCCGCCGAGTGGCGCGGTGCCGGCCGCATTCGCATGCTTGAGGACGTCGCCCGACCGATCCACACCGGGACTTTTGGCGTACCAGATTGCAAACACACCGTCGCAGGTCGCCCCGGGCGACAATCCGACCTGCTGGCTTCCCCACACGCTGGTTGCGGCCAGATCCTCGTTGAGACCGGGCTGAAAGACGACGCTTTCCTTATCAAGGTGCTGCTTCGCCGCCCATAGTTCACGATCGTAAGTCCCAAGCGGCGAACCTCGATAGCCCGACACGAAGCCGGACGTATTCAAGCCCGCCGCCCGGTCGAGGCGCCTTTGGACCATCGGCAGTCGGACCAGAGCTTGCACGCCGCTCAGATAGATGCGGCCCTGGTCGGCCGTATATTTATCGTCGAGCGATATCCGGTAGCGGTTCGATACATCCATGGCCATGCCCTCAAAGCCGCTTGGCGACTTCCTCAAGCATGACTTCCGTGGCGCCGCCACCGATTGCTTGTACGCGGGCGTCTCTTGCCATTCGCTCGATGGTGCTTTCGCGCATGAAGCCCATCCCGCCATGAAACTGCACGCAATCGTACATCACGGAATTGACCAATTCGCCGCAATAGGCCTTCACCATCGAGACTTCGCGGGTCACATCGTGGCCCTGCGCGTCGCGCCAGGCGGCGGAATAGACGAGCTGACGGCCGGCTTCCACTTCGGCTGCGCGCATCGCGATGCGCTGCCGGATTGCCTGCTTGTCCCATAGCGGTGCGCCGAAGGCCTTGCGCGTCTTGAGATAGGCGACCGTGAGATCAAGCGCGGCTTGCGCCTCTCCCATCGCCATGGCGCCGATCACAGTCCGCTCGTTCTGAAAGTTTCGCATGATTGCGTAGAAGCCGCGGCCCTCATCTCCCAAAACCGCGTCATGAGGTACCAGACAATTCTCGAAGAGGAGCTCCGCTGTATCGGACGAGCGCCAACCGTGCTTGTCGAGTGCACGGCCGACGCGGAATCCCGGCGTTCCTTTTTCGACGAGAAACATCGTCACCGCTTTGCTCCCGCAGCCGATTTCGCCCGTCTTCGCAGCAACGCAATAGAGATCGGCATGGACACCATTGGTGATGAACATCTTGGCGCCGTTGAGAACATAGCCGGCTTCGGATTTGCGCGCCGTGGTGCGGATGCCCTTTACGTCCGAGCCCGCGTCCGGCTCGGTTACCGCGACAGCGCAGATCACCTCACCGGCGATGATCTTGCGCATCCATCGGGATTTTTGCGCTTCGGTCCCGGCATTGAACACGTGCACCGAAGCCATGTCGGTGTGAACCAGAGCCGTGATTGCAACACCGGAGAATGTCGATCGCCCCAGTTCTTCTGCGAGCACGACGCTTCCGAGCGTGTCCATGGCTGAACCGCCATAAGCCTCCGGATAGCGGATTCCGAAAAAGCCCAGGGAACCCATGCGTCGCAACACTTCGCGCGGGACGAAGCCTTGCTCTTCCCACGCCTCGCCGTATGGCTTGATCTCTTGCTCGACGAAGCGGCGAACCTGGTCGCGGAGCATCTCGTGATCCTCGGTGAAGAATGGCGAACGCCGACCATTCACCGCCAAAACTCCGTTCGGCTTTACCGTCGTTTCATCCATCTGATGTCCCTTTCGATTGGGGTGACGCGGCTGCGGCTTGACGGGGTAATCCGGTTTGCCGCTTGATTTATCTAACATACGTTAGGTAGAATACGTCCGCAATGCGTTCGACGAATCCATTTCCGAAGGTCGAGTTGCGTCACTACCAAGCCCTCTCCGCCGACGAAACGATCGCCCTGGGATCCGACGACCTGCGAAAAAACGCGGGCGTATTTGGAGGAAACATTATGGACACCATCGAAGCGCTGACCGCGACACCGCTGTTGCCCTTGCCCAACCGATGGCACATCCCGCGCCAGGCCGTACTACTGGAACAGGCTCGGGCGACCGAGCGCACCGGCGGCCCCGACGCTTATTGGGAATGGGCAGCCCGGCACCTGCGTTGGCAGCACCCGTGGGAGAGGCTGCACGAAGGTGGCTTCGGAAAAACCCGCTACTACGTTGGCGGTCAGCTCAATGTCTCAGACAATTGCGTAGATCGACACGCCGAAGACCCGGCCCGCGCGGACCGGCACGCTGTTATCTGGGAGGGCGAGCCTGGAGATGTCCGTCGTCTGACCTATCGTGAGTTGCGCGACGACATCTGCCGTTGCGCCAACGCCTTGAAATCACTCGGCGTGCGACGCGGCGACGTCGTCGCTATCCACCTGCCGAACCTGCCGGAAGCCTTTGTCGCCATACACGCCTGCAACCGAATTGGCGCGATCCACACCGTGTTGTTCAGCGGCTTTGCTCCGGATGCCATCCGCCTTCGCCTGCAGGCCTCGCGAGCCGTCGTCGTCATAACAGCAGATGGCTCCTATCGCCGCGGGCGCACTGTTCCGCTGCTTGGCAATCTTCGCGAGGCGCGTAAGGACGTGCCAGAATTGCGCCACACCGTGGTCGTGAACCGCACCGGCGCCGAGCTGAGCTTGCAGCCGAACGAAAGCGGCTGGGAGACGTTATTGGAATCGCTGCCTGCCCGATGTCCCTGCGAAAAGATGGAAGCAAATGAGCCCGCCTTCCTGATTTTCACCTCGGGGACGGAGAGCAAACCAAAGGGCGTCGTGCACAGCACGGCAGGTTTCCTGGTCGGCACTTGGGCCAACGTGCAATGGCAGGTTGGTCCGGAGCCGGATGATATCTACTGGTGCGCGGCAGATGTTGGCTGGTTGACCTTTCCAATCCAGGCAATCACCGGTGGCCTTTCGCACGGCATTACCTTGTTCTGCTACGAGGGCGCGCTCGATTATCCCGAGCCTACGCGGATATTGGATAGCGCGAAGCGGCACGGCGTGACCAAGATCCTGGTCGCCCCCACTGGTCTTCGCATGCTGCGGGCAGCGGGCGATGATGCCGTGAAGACGCGCGTGCCACCGCGCCTCCGTTTGATCACAACGCAGGGCGAGCCGCTCGACCCCGACACCGCCGAATGGACACAGCGCATTTTTGACGTGCCGATCGTCAACGCCTATGGCCAGACCGAAACCGGATCAACGTGGACCTATCCCGTCTACGGCGTCGATGCGCTAAAAGCGGGAAGTTGCGGAACCCCCGTGCCGGGCCATGCCTGCGCCGTCGTGGACGACGCGGGCGATCCGGTCCCGGCCGGCACGCGCGGCAACCTGGTCCTGACCGCCTCCTTCCCGACGCTGGCACGCACGATCTGGGACGATGAGGAACGTTACCGCACGGCCTATTTCACTCGCTTCAGCAATCGATATGCCACCTCAGACGAAGCGGTTATGGATGCTGACGGACAGATCTGGGTGCTAGGGCGAACGGACGACGTCATCAACGTCGCGGCCCACCGAATCAGCACCATGGAAATCGAAAGTGCGGCCGCGAGCGAACCAGGTGTTGCAGAGGTCGCAGTCGTCGGCGTGCGCGACAAGCTCCGTGGGACTTTGCCGGTGGCCTTCGTGACATTGCGGCCCGGTGCGGATCCAGCATCGGTGGCAGCGGGTGTTGCTGCCGCGGTCGAGCGCGAAATCGGCGGCATCGCGCGGCTTGGCCGGGTATATGTCTCTACGTCGTTGCCCAAGACACGTGCCGGCAAAATCATGCGACGACTCCTGCGCGAGGCGGCGGAGTCCGGCACCGTGCAAGGAGACACGGCCGGATTGGAAGACCAGGCGGCCGTGCAGGCGGTGTTAGCCGCGGTCAAGGACGCCTGAACCTTCTTGTTGCCTGATGCTGCTAGGGAGGCCGCATTCGACGCTCAGCCTCCCTTCCGAAGCTTGGGATCGTCATCGGTCAGTGGGCCAATCGGATGATCGCTCTCCAATTTTGAAGGCGACGGAAAACGTGGCTCGCGCTTCTCCATGAAGGCGTTCATGCCCTCCTGCCATTCGGGTCCACCGATAAGCATGGCGAGCGCCTCGAGCCCAATGTTTCGGGCTGTGGCCAGATCGGCGTCGCCGCACATGCGCACCGCCATCTTCGATTGAGCGACGGCGCGAGGGCCGAGCAGTCTAAACCGGCTTGCCAATTCGATCGCCGCCGGCATTAGGTCTGCTGCGGGATGGACAGCCGTGACAAGACCGTGGGCGAGAGCTTCGGCGGCAGTGACGTGACTTCCGAGCAACACCCATTCCAATGCCTTGCCGCGACCGACCAAACGATGAAGCTTCTGGACTCCGCCGGCGCCGGCAAGCGCCCCGATCCGCACTTCGGGCACGCCGATCCTGGCGTGATCGGCCATCAACCGGAAATCGCAGGCAATCGACATCTCGCAGCCGCCGCCCAGCGCGAAGCCGTTAATTGCGGCAATCACCGGTATCGGCAAAGTTTCGATGCGATCGAAGACTGCGGCTATCCGCTGCAGATAGCGATCGCGCAAGGCAAAACTGCCCGAGCCGATACGGGGATCGCTTTCTGTGAAGTAGCGCAGATGCGCCCCCGCGCAAAAGGCCCGGCCTTGCCCGGTGATAATCAGCGCGCGCGCTCCGCCGGCGACACTCGCTGTCAGCGCCTCGTCGAGTTCGTTCAAAAGTTCGAGGGTCAGCGTATTCATCTCACGCTCACGAAGCATCGTGACAAGCGCGACATCGCGCTGCGGCCAGGTCAGCATGAGGGCTTCGCCGCTATGGGCTCTGGCATCATCGGCCGGGGACATTTGCAAGATCCTTCCGAGCTACTTGAATGATGAATAAATCCGGCAATCTCGCTTCCTACTGCATCGGCTTGAGGACGATACGTCCGGTCGACAGGCCGGCCTCGACCAGCCTATGCGCCTCGGCGGCGCCTTCGAGGGGAAAGGCGCGATCGATCACGGGTTTGATGCGCCGGCGCGCTACCAGATCGAGCGCATCGGCGAGTTGCGACCGGGACACACCTTTGGCGGTCAGGATCGAGACGTTGCGCAAGAACAATTGAGCGGGATTGATCGCGATGAATTCGCCGGTGAGCTGGCCTGTCAAAACGATGCGGCCGTCATCGGCCACGCTGCGGCGTGTCGCCTCGAACACCGGGCTGCCGACATTATCGATGACGACGTCCACGCCCCGACCATCTGTAACGCGACGGACCCTGCTCGAGAAATCCTCTCCCCGCTCGATAACGATAACTTCGTCGGCGCCGGCCTCGCGAATATGCCCCGTCTTGGCGGATGTCGTCGTCACCGCGATCGTGAAGGCGCCCGCCAGTCGTGCCAGCTGCACCCCATGCAGCCCGAGCCCTCCGCCGGCGCCGGTCACCAGCACGCGTTCGCCAAGCCGTACCCGGCCGACGTCGCGCACCGCGTTGAGCTCGGTCCCGACCGTGCACGCCACAATGCAGGCCTCCTCCAGAGAAACACCGTCGGGTACCTTAAGCGCGGCGTCGGCCGGGTACGGCTTGGCGGGCATCCCCGAGAAAGACTCGCTCCGGACAAGAGGTCTCGTGGCCGCCACGGCAATGCCGGCAGTGGCCGCAGACGTGGCTGTAGGTCGTGGTGGCAACGAGATCGCCGCAGCGAAACTCGCGCACCTCCGAGCCCAGTTTCTCGATCCTTCCTGCCACCTCGTGGCCGAGAATTACCGGCATCTCCACGCCGCGGCGCAACGTGCCGTTGCGCACCACGATGTCATGGAAGCAAACCCCGCAGGCAGCGACCGCGATCCTGATCTCACGGGGCCCAGGCTCGTGCGCCGCCACCTCGGCGACGCGCAGCACCGTCGGAGGACCGGTTTTCTCGGCAACGACCGCCCGCATTGGCGTTTGCGTCTGCGTCAGTCCGCCCCCAGCCAGCCCGAGATGATTTTCCACTTGCCGCCTTCAGCTTTCATGATCGCGCCCGACAGCGCGCCGGCATGCTGAGTTGCCGAGAATGTAAGCGGCGCCATCAAGCCGGTGTCGTAGGCTTTCAAACCTTCGAGCGCGCTCACGATGGACGCTTCATCGGTCTTTCCGCCAGAGCGCTTAAGCACCTCGGCAAAGATCTTGCCCGATTGATAGCCGTGCATGCTGTAAGTGGTCGGCTTGGTGTTGGGCTTGTATTTCTGCTGTGCGGCGATAAAGGCCTTGACGGCGGGCTTGTCGGAATCCAGCGGTTCCATCACCGCAATCGCAATCGCACCTTCCGCGAGCGGACCGGCGAGCTGGAACGTCTGGGGATCGCCGAGCGCATTATGACCGCTGAACTGCGGCTTCCAGCCCAAATTATTCGCTTCGCGCATCACGAGCGCGGCATCCTTCGGGATGCCGAGAAAAACCACATGCTCGACACCGGCCGCCTTCGCCTGCGCGACCACGCCACTGAAATTGGTCGTTCCACGGTCGAACGGCAGTTTGACCAGTGCAATCTTGTCGCGGCCAAAGCGCTCGTCGAGCCCGGCGACAGCATCTTGTCCGAAATCGTCGTTCTGATAGATCGCTGCAACCTTGGTCTGCTTCAGCGTCTTGAGAATATAATTGGCCAGCACCAGCATCTGTACCCGTACTTCGGGTAGCGTCGTGAAGACGTCGCGGTTCAGCGGCGTGGTCAGTGCATGCGCGAAAGCGTAGGGGAACAGCACCGGGGTCTTGCTCTCGGTGACGAACGGCAACAGCGCCGCCGACGGCGCGGTGCCAGTGACCGCAAGCAGCGCCACCACCTTGTCCTGCTCGACCAGCTTGCGCGCGGAGGCGATGGTGCGCATCGGCTCATAGCCGTCGTCCTCGGCGATGAATTGAAGCTTGCGCCCGCCAATACCGCCCTGCTCGTTGATTTCGGCGAACGCCACTTCGACGCCGTCGCGCACGCTCTGTCCGAGCAGCGACAAGCCCCCTGAAAACGGGCCGCTCATCCCCACTTTCACCGCATCCTGTGCTCTTGCTGGCATTGCCGCCAGAACGATCGCCGCACCCGCGGCGAGGATCGCGCGCCGCGCCAACAATCTTGTCCCCGTTCTCTCTCGCATGTCCGTCCCCTCCTTTTGCTGTCTTGTTGATTTTCAATCCGTTCTTTACCGCTCGAGCTTCAACCCGACCGCTTCACGGTCCCAAATCGCCTCGCGGTTTTGCTCGGCCCAGGTCTTTAGCTTGTATTTCTCGATTTTCTCACTCGCGGTCTTCGGCAACGCCTCGATGAAACGCACGAAGCGCGGCACCATGAAATGCGCCATGTTCTGGTTGGCGAAGCGCACCAGTTCTTCTTCGCTCACCTGATGACCGTCGCGGCAGACGACGTAGACCATCACTTCATCTTCACTCAGTTCGGAAGCCACCGGCACGGCCGCGACTTCCAGCACCGATGGATGCCTCGCAATCAGCATCTCGACCTCATAGGCCGAAATATTTTCGCCACGCCGGCGGATCGCTTCCTTCTTGCGGTCGACGAAATAAAGGTAACCGTCCTGATCGAGCCGGCCGCGATCGCCGGTATGCAGCCACAGATCGCGGGTGTCGCGCACGGTGGCCTCCGGCATCTTGTAATAGCCGGACATCATGATGCCCCGTTCACACGGCCGGACGCAGATCTCGCCGACCTCGCCGACCGGCAACGGATCGTCCTCGTCGCCGACGATCTGAAGTTCGGCGAGGCCGCGCGGCTTGCCGGCGGAAGCGCCCTTGGCTTCCGAATCCTCCGGCGTGAACATGGTCACCGCGAAAGTCTCGGTCATGGCATAGAGCGAGGTCACCTTGACGCCAAAGCGGTCCGACACATCACGATAGGATTGGCGCGACAGCGGGACGATCATCGCCTGCCGTACGCAATGATCGCGATCGCGCGGCGACGGTGGCGCCCGCAGGAGGATGTTGGTCATCGCGCCGAGCGAATTGAACTGAGTGGCGCCGGCCGCCCTGATCTCGTCCCAAAAACTGCTTGCCGAAAACCGCGGCGAAACCGCCAGCGCGCAATCCGCCCACAGTGCCGCATAGGTCGAATACCAGAGCGCGTTGCCGTGGAATAGCGGCAGGCAGGTGAAGAGCACGTCGTCGGGACGGTAGCCGAAATTCTGTGCGAGCGAGCGGCCGACACCGTGCGCCTGCGAATGCGGACTGACGACGCCCTTCGAGGGCCCAGTCGTTCCCGACGTATACATGATGTATTGCGGGTCGCTGGCGAGTACGGCGTTGCGGTCGGGCTCCTCGGCCGGCGCGCCCGCAAAGGACGCCAGATCGACGCAGGCCACGCCGCAATCGGCAAGCCTGGTTCCGGCGCCGCCGAGCGTGCAGAACGTCCGCACCCGGTGTTCGCCGCCGAGCGCCTCGGCGACGCGATCGGCCCATTCGGCAGATACCACGGCGTAACTCGAATCCGACTGGCTGATGAAGTATCGCAACAGTTCGCCGCGCGCCGCGGTGTTGAGCGGCACCGTGACCGCGCCGAGCTTGCCGAGACCCCAGATCGTCCAGATGAATTCCGGACAGTTCGGAAGCATGACGGCGACGTGATCGCCCTTGCGGACCCCAAGCCCCCGAAATCCGTTGGCATAGCGGTTGGAAAGATCGTGCGCCTGCGCGTAAGTGTAGCGCTGCTCGCCGTAGATGAGCCAGGTCCGGTCGCCGACGCGCCGCGCCTTGTCGGCGAGCAGATGTCCGATGGTGCGTTGTTTCAACGGATAGTCGTGCATTACCTTAGACACCGAGATAGGCATCGACCAGATCGGTCGAATGCTGGAATTTTTCCCGTTCACCCTCCATCACCACGCGCCCGTATTTGAGCACGTAGAGATAGTCTGCAAACTTCATGGCAAGCCTCGCATTCTGTTCCACCACGAGAACGGTGATGCCGGCCTTGCGCACTTCATCGAGCTTCGCAAAGACCTGCTTGACGATGATGGGCGCAAGACCAAGGCTGAGTTCGTCGGCGAGCAGCACTTTTGGTGCCGCCATCAGCGCGCGGCCGATGGCCAGCATCTGCTGCTCGCCACCCGATAGCGTGTAGCCGAACTGGCGCTCGCGGCGTTCGATCGGCGGGAACATCTCCATCACCCGGCTGTAGTCCGCCGCGACGTTCTGGCCGCGCCGCACATAGGCGCCGATCATCAGGTTTTCGCTCACCGTCAGATCCGGAAAGATGCCCCGGCCTTCCGGCACATGCGACACGCCGCGCCGGACGATCTCCTCCGCAGCCAGCCCTGCGATCTGTTCGCCGCCCAAACGGATCGTGCCCGATGCGGCACGCGCAATGCCGCTGATGGCCCGCAGCAGGGTCGATTTCCCCGCGCCGTTGGCGCCAAGAATGGCGACGAGGCCGCCGGCCTCGACCTTGATCGAGACGTCCCGCAAGGCTTCGACCGAGCCGTAGCGCACATTGAGACCGGCTACCTCAAGCATCGGCCGCCTCGCCGAGATAGGAGGACATCACCCTGGCATCGCCGAGCACCTCGGCCGGCGGGCCGTTGGCGATGAGCTGGCCGAGATCCAGCACCACCAGCCGGTCGCACAGGCCCGAGACAAAAGGCATATTGTGCTCGACTACGAGAATGCCGAGGCCGAACTCCCGGCGCAGCCCGAGCAGAATTTCCCGGAGCCTCGAAACCTCGCTGTCGTTCAGCCCGGCAATGGGCTCGTCGAGCAACAGGAAGCTGATATCCATCAAGAGGGCGCGGCCGAGATCGATCAGCTTGCGGTGCCCGTAAGGCAGGCTGCCGACCCTCGCCGCGGCGCTATCGGCGATGCCGAGCCTTTTCAGAACGTCGGTAACTTTCGCAGCCGCCGCGCGCTCCTGTTGCCGTACGCCTGGAAGCCTCAGCAGTTCGCTGCCGAGGCTGTAATTCAGCGAGAGATGGCAGGCGATCAGAAGATTGTCATGCACCGAGAGCTCGGCGACCAATTCCGGGTGTTGGAAGACCCGGCCGATCCCGCGGCGGGCCACGGCGGCCGAAGACATCCCCGAGAGGGTGGTCGCGCCGAGTTGGACCCGACCTCGCGTCGGCCGCGCGATCCCAGAGATGCAGTTGAGTAGCGTGCTCTTGCCGGCACCATTCGGACCGATCAACCCGACGATCGACCCGGTCTCGAGCTCAAAACTGACATTCTTCAGCGCGTGGATACCGCCGAAGTCAACCGACACATCTTCGATAGCAAGACGCGTCATCGCGGCGATCTCCGCCCGAGGCGGCGCAGCATTCCCCACAGCCCCTGCGGCATGAACACCATGACCACGACCAGCAACACGCCGAAAACGAGCCCCGGCGCATCCTTAATGCCGCGCAACAGTTCCGGAACGATCACGTAAAACGCCGCGCCGACGATCGAGCCGCCGATGGTGCCGAGCCCGCCGATCACCACCATGCTCAGGAACGAGATCGAGAGGCCGACGCTGAAACTTTCGGGATTGATATAGCGCACGAGATAGGCGAACAGGCCTCCGGCGATGGCCGCATAGAAGGCGCTGATGGCAAACGCGATGACCTTGTAACGCGGCGCGTAAATCCCCAGCGATCCGGCGGCGATCTCGCTGTCCTTGATGACGAGCAGCGCGCGGCCGGTGCGTCCGCGGCTGACGTTCCAGGCTCCGAACAGTCCCAGCGTCATGAGCACGAGTGTCAGATAATAGAGCGCGGTCGCGCCAAGCTCGTATCCGGCGATGCTCGGGGCCGTCAGCGCCAGACCGCCACCGCCACCGGTCAGGCTGCGCCACTCAAAGATGATTTTCTGAAGCACGACGCCGAAGCCGAGCGTCGCGATGGCCAGATAGATGTTCTTGAGACGAAGTGCCGGCACGGCGACGATCGCACCGATCGCAGTCGTGAACAATGCACCGGCGAACAGCGAGATCAGATAGGGCAGTCCCGCTTTCTGAGTCAGGATCGCGGTGGCGTAAGCGCCGACCCCGAAGAAGGACGCGTGGCACAGACTTATCTGGCCCGCATATCCGGTCAGGAAATTCAGGCCGAGCGCCACCAGCGCAAAGATTTCGGTCAGCGTCAGCAGATAGAGGCCGTAGCCGTTGACAGCGAGCGGCGCCGCGCAAGCGAGCACAAAGCACAGGGCGATCAGCGCCGCACCCCAGTTCCACGAGGTCCGCGGCGTCGATGCGCGGATGATGTCGGCCGCGGCGCTCATGCCTTGCGAATCCGGACCCGGCCGAACACGCCCTCCGGTCGTATTGTCAGCACGGCAATGATGACGATGAAGGTGATGGCGTCGGCGAAGGAAGGCGACAGATAGGCGCTTGCCAGATTTTCGGTGACGCCAAGCGCGAGACATCCGAGAAACACGCCGATGAGGCTGTTCAGCCCCCCGAGCACGCCTCCAGCGAAGGCTTTGATCAGGAGCGCACTCATCAGATTGGTATCGAGAAACAGCGAAGGCGCCACTAGCACGCCGGCGACGGCCCCCACCAGCCCGCCAAGCCCCCACGCGATCGCCGACGTTCGCGTGATCGATACGCCCATCAGCCGCGCGACAGTCTGATTCTGGCTTGCGGCCCTGAGCCCGAGTCCGGTCCAGGTGAAGCGGAGGAACAGCGTCATTGCGATGATGATGACGAGCCCGACCGCAATATTCACCACGCTGTCGACCGCGATCGGTACGCCTCCGACCACGAACGGGGCCGAGAACGCAAACGGCGAGGGAAACGTATAGGTCTGATGGCCCCAGATCATGCCGGCGACGCTGTTGAGCACGACATTGAGCCCGAGGGTGGCGATGATAGCGGAGAGCACGGGACCACCGATCAGCGGCCGGATCACCACCTGCTGAATGACGATGCCTTGCAGCAGCCCGAAAACGATGGCGATCGACACCGCCTGCCACCAGGGAACGCCCAGACCATCCATCAGCCAATAGGCGAAGAACGTCGTCACCATCGCCATCTCGCCCTGGGCGAAATTCGCGATATCGGTGATGTTGAGCACGATCACAATCGCGATGCCGACCATCGCATAGAGACAGCCGGCGGCGAGTCCTCCAACAACCAGATTAGCGATCATGACGCGGACGCCCCGGCGTTAATGCAGCGAAGCAGTGCGGCCTTTCGATCGTCGAGGCTTTTGCGTCGTCCTCATCTTCATGGCTTTCCTCCTGCTTTTATTTTTTGTTTTGACCCGCGCGCGGCGGGCCTGTGAAAGTCAGCACGCGCTTGCCGGGCGGTACCGCTCTGGCAGGCTGGTGCGATCGGGTAAGCGGCAACTCACCGACGTCGCAGGGCAGCGCGGTGGCCGGCGTCGACGACAGCGTGCGCTCGAAGATCTGACTGAGCGCGAGCGTAAGCTGCTCCGGCGTCCACGCGCCGGTCGGCTTGAACCATTTTGCCACCCAGTTCATGGCGCCGAGAATGACAAAGATCGCAAGCTTGGGATCGCATGGCACGACGCTGCCGTCCTCGATACCCTCCTTGACGAGCGCCCGCAGCGAACGTTCGAACTTGTCGCGCTGCCGCACGAGCTTCGCGCGGTCGCTCGGTTCAAGGGCCTGTTCCTCCATCAGCACGACGCAGCAATTAAGTTCGTCGATCAATTGCGAAACGTAGCCGGAGATCGTCAGCACCAGCCGGTCGCGACCGTTCTTGCCCTGCTTGCGCGCGCGTTCGAGGCTCCCAAAGGCGACGTCCATGGCCTGCTCGAAGCACGCGGCCAGCAAACTGTTCTTGTTCGGGAAGTAGTGATAGAGCGCGGCCTTGGTTACGCCCAGGCTGGTCGCGATCTCGGTCATCGATGTCGCGTGGTAACCCTTGAAATTGAACAGCGCCGCCGCTTCGCGCAGCACCTCCTGGCGTTTGATCCCGTGCACGTCTGCTTTGGTGGGAAACAAGCCTTCCTCCCGGGAACGATCCATCTTGCCGCCGGATACGCTAGCCGGTAGTGTACCGCCTGACAAGTCGGTTTGCTAACCGTCCGGTCAGTTGGCCGCGGTCCAGCCGACCGGCGGCCGCACGAATGAAAAAGGGGAAGCACGTTGGGCCTCTATTTGGAAGATTTCGAAATCAATTCGACGCGCCGTACGCGCGGCCGCACCATCGGAGAGAGCGACGTTTCGCTGTTCGCCGGGCTGGTCGGCGATCACAATCCGCTCCATGTCGACGAGGAATTTTCGAGACAAAGCCATTTCGGGGGCCGGGTCGCGCATGGCCCGCTGGTGCTGTCAACGGCGATCGGACTGATGTCACAACTCAACTGGATCGACGGGACGGCGCTCGGCCTGCTCGGCGTGTCCTGGGAATTCCACGCGCCCGTGAAGTGCGGCGATACCATCAGCGCCAATGTCACGCCGCTCGAGGCAAGGCCGAGCAAGACGCCCGAGCGTGGAATCCTCAAGATCGGGTTCGAGGTCCTCAACCAGAAGGACCAGGTCGTCCAGGTCGGATCGATCGTGCTGTTGATGCAGCGCCGTCCTCAAAACGTAAATTGAATCCGCCCTCTCGAGGCAAAACCAGCGAATCCAGGCATGGCGACACTGACAAGCACGATCGATCCGCAATCCCAGGCGTTCCAGGCGAATGCCGCGGTCTATGACGGCCTCTTGAAGACGTTGCATGCGCGGCAGGCCTGGTCGCTTGCTGGAGGCGGCGATCGGATGGTCCAGCGCCACCGCGACCGCGGCAAGATTCCCGTACGGGAGCGGATCGATCTCCTGATCGATCCATTCAGCCCGTTTCTCGAGCTCTCGCCGCTTGCCGCGTGGGGACTCTACGACAATGCCGTGCCCGGGGCCGGTCTCGTCACCGGGATCGGCACCATCCGAGGCGTGATCTGCATGATCATCGCCAATGACGCGACGACGAAAGGCGGATCTTTTTTCAAGGAAACCATTCGCAAACATGTCCGCGCGCAGGACATTGCGTTCGAAAACCGCTTGCCGGTGGTCTACCTGGTCGATTGTGGCGGCGCGAACCTCTCGCAAGGCGATGAGGTGTTTCCCGATCAGGATCACTTCGGCGGCGCCTTCTACCGGCAATGCCGGATGTCGGCATCGGGCATTCCGCAAATCGCGGCGGTGTTCGGCGAATGCACGGCCGGCGGCGCTTACATACCGGCGTTGTCGGACGAAGTCGTGATGACGGCCGGAAACAGCAGCGTTCACCTCGGCGGCCCGCAGATCGTCAAGGCCGCGATCAACGAAATCGTCGATCGCGACACGCTGGGCGGCGCCGAAATGCACAGCACGGTCTCGGGGGTGTCGGATCATTTTGCCCGCGACGAGATGGAGGCAATAGCCAAGACCCGCGACATCGTCGGCGCGCTCAACCGAGTCCAGCCGGTTTATGGCGATATACGCCCCGTGCGCCCGCCGCTGTTCGACATCGCCGAAATTCCAGGCATCGTCGGGGCCGACTTGACGCGACCGTTCGATCAGCGCGAGATCATTGCGCGCCTTGTCGACGGCAGCGAATTTCACGAATTCAAGCCGCTATACGGCGCGACGCTGGTGTGCGGCTTCGCCCACATTCACGGTCTGCCGATCGGCATCATCGCCAACAACGGCGTTCTGTTTTCGGATTCCTCGCTCAAAGGCGCGCATTTCATCGAACTGTGCGACCAGCGCAACGTGCCCATCCTGTTCCTGCAAAATATCACGGGCTTCATGGTCGGCTCGGACGCGGAACGCAACGGCATCGCCAAGAATTCGGCCAAGCTCGTCTACGCGGTGTCCAATGCGCGCGTCCCGCGCTACACCGTCGTGACCGGCGGCTCATACGGCGCGGGCAATTACGGCATGAGCGGCCGGGGATTTCGTCCGCGCTTCATGTTCATGTGGCCGAATGCGCGGCTTGGCACCATGAGCCCCGACGTGGGCAGTTCCGTGCTGATGGATCTGCGCCGCTCCAGCATCTCGCGCAATCCGGCGACCGAAGCCGATCTCGCCGAACACGAGCAAGATCTGCGCAAGATGTTCGATGAGCAGTCAAATCCTTATTATTGCACGGCACGACTCTGGGATGATGGCCTCATCGACCCCATTGACACCCGCGAAGTACTCGGGCTCTGCCTTGCGATCGGTGCGATGGAGCCGCCATCAACCGGCCCGCGACCCGTGTACCGAATGTAGGACGTTGCACTGTGTCATTACGCACTTCCCCTCGTCCGATCCGTTCGGTCCTGATCGCCAATCGCGGCGAGATCGCGATGCGGGTCATGCGATCCTGCGCGCGATTGGGTATCCGGACGATCGCCGTTTACTCCGACGCCGACGCCCAAGCTGTTCACGTCAAGGCCGCGGACGAGGCGATACGGATCGGCCCTCCCCCGGCGCGCGCGAGCTATCTTGACATGAATGCGATCATCGCGGCTGCGAGGCAGGCCGGCGCAGACGCCATCCATCCCGGATACGGCTTCCTTTCGGAGAATGCGGCGTTCGTGCGACGCTGCGAGCAAGCAGGGCTGATTTTCATCGGCCCCTCTGCCGACGCGGTGGAGCGGATGGGTTCAAAAATCGAATCCAAACGCATCGCCGAAGCCGCAGGCGTGCCTACCGTTCCCGGCTATCACGGCGATGCGCAGGATGAAGACAGACTTGCAAGCGCCGCACAGCAGATCGGCTTTCCGGTGCTGATCAAGGCCTCTGCAGGCGGCGGCGGGCGTGGTATGCGCCGGGTCGATCATGCCGATGATTTTGCGGGCCAGCTGAGCGCCGCGAAAGCCGAGGCGGAAGCCGCTTTCGGGGACAGTTCGGTCTTGCTCGAGAAATTCATTCTCAACCCGCGCCATCTCGAGGTGCAGCTCGCCGGCGATCGCACCGGCGGCCTGGTGCACCTGTTCGAACGCGATTGTTCGGTCCAGCGCAACAATCAGAAAGTGCTCGAAGAGGCTCCGGCACCGAATCTGTCCGACAGCATCCGGACGAAGCTTTTCGACGCAGCGCTCAAACTCGGCCGCGCCATCGGCTACGACTCCGCAGGTACCGTCGAGTTCATCATGGATAAGGACAGCGACAGTCCGTATTTCCTCGAGATGAACACGCGCCTGCAGGTCGAACATCCCGTCACCGAGTTCATCACCGGCATCGATCTGGTCGAGTGGCAGTTGCTAGCGGCGGCCGGCGAAAATCTTCCGCTCACCCAGGATCAGATTCGCATCCACGGCCACGCGATCGAGGCCCGCATCACGGCGGAACGGGCAGACCTCGCGTTTGCGCCGGTCACAGGCGAATTGTCGGTGGTCGACGCACCGCGCGGCCTTCGCTTCGATTCCGGCGTCGAAGCGGGCTCGCGCATCAGCCTGTATTACGATTCGCTGATTGCAAAGCTGATCGCGCATGGCGCCGACCGCGACGCCGCATTATCCCGGCTGGTCACGGGGTTGTCCGAGCTGACGCTACTGGGTATCCCGACAACGCAGGGTTTTTTGCGCGACGCGGTTCGTCAGCCCCTCTTCGAAAACGGAAAAGCCACCACGCGCTTCATCGAAACTGTATTTCCGGGGGGATGGAAGCCAGATGACAACGAATTGCTGGTTCTACGCGGAGCCGCCTGTGTGGTCTGGGCCCGGTTCGGCACGGCGGAGGTGGCCGACGGCTGGGTCAACCCCTGGAACCGCCGCAGCGCCGTCAGGGTGACCTCCGCCGTGCGGCCGGCGAAACTGTCGCTCCATGCTGCGGACGAATACGGCGAAGCCGATGCCGAAATTCGTGTCAGCTGCGACGGTATTGTCGTTGAGCTCGACGGCGTAGCGGTCGAATTCGAAGCGCCCACCGTTGACGGAGACGCGATCGTGCTTGCCCCTGCCGGAGCCGGCGGGCGCTTCGTCGCGCGGCGCAACGGCGCGATGGTCAGCATCGCGCGCGATGGTCTTGCGTTGACGACGACGATCCGTCCCAGCATCGAGATGCCGCGCACGCATGGCCAGCTCGACCGACCCGGCAACGCCATCGAAGCGCCGCTTCATGGCGTGGTGTCCCGCCTCCATGTCACGCTCGGCGATGCCGTGGAAAAGGGAACGCCGGTGCTGCAAATGGAGGCCATGAAACTTATCCATACGCTGAAGGCAACCGCGCCCGGCCGCATCGGGGCGATACGTTGTGCCGTAGGCGATACCGTTCCGGCGGGCGCTGTCCTGGTCGAAATCACGCCGGTCGAAATTGAGGAGAAACCCTGATGGCGGGCCTTTGGTTCGAAGAATTCACGGACGGAATGGTGTTCAACCATGAATGGTCCCGCACCATTACCGAGACCGATAATATGTGGTTCTCGCTACTGACCATGAATGTGCAGCCGCTCCACATCGATGCCCACTATGCAGCGAAGTCGGAATGGGGCAAGCCGCTGGTGAACAGCCTGTTCTCGCTTGGCCTGATGATCGGCATGTCGGTCAATGACACCACCTTCGGCACGACGCTCGCCAATCTCGGCATGTCCGACGTTCGTTTCCCAAAGCCCCTGTTCCAGGGAGACTCGGTCAAAGTGCGCACCACCGTCCGCTCCAAGCGCGAGAGCAAATCGCGCCCGAACGAGGGCATCGTGAATTTCTTCCATGAGATGATGAACCAGGACGGCGCCGTGGTCGCGACCTGCGAACGCGCCGCGCTGATGCGCAAGCGCCCCGCCGCGAGGACCTGATGCGTTCGCTGCTGTTCGTTCCCGGTCATTCCACGAAGATGATGGCCAAGGCGGCTGCGAGCGGCGCGGATGTCATCATCTTCGATCTCGAGGATGCGGTTCACCCGGACAGCAAACCGGCGGCGCGGCAGTTGGTGGCAGAGGCGCTTGCCGACAGGGCCGGCGGCGCCCGCCCTGCACGGTACGTTCGGGTCAATGCGCTCGACACCCCATGGTGCGCAGAAGATCTCGAAGCCGTGATGCCAGCGTCACCCGACGGGATTATGCTGCCGAAACCTTTGGGACCGGAAGATCTCCACCGTCTTGATGGTTTGATTGCACGCTGGGAGCTTTCGACCAACCAGGGTCTGACCAAGATCATCGCCGTCTGTACGGAAACGCCTGCTGCCACGCTTTCGCTTGCTGCGAAGTCTTGGGCTCACCCGCGCCTGGCCGGGTTGCTGTGGGGTGGCGAGGACCTGTCCGCGGCAGTCGAAGCGACGACCAACCGTGCCGAGGGTGGTCAATATACGGCGCCATTCGCACTGGCCCGGAGCCTTTGCCTGCTCGCCGCCCGCGCCGCGGGCGTCGTTCCGATCGATGCCGTATTCACGGATTTTCGGGACAGCGATGGCCTGCGCCGCGAGACCGACGCCGCCCGCCGCGACGGATTTTCGGCCAAGGCCGCGATTCATCCGGCGCAGGTCGACATCATCAACCGATGCTTTACGCCCACGGATGCCGAGCGCCAATGGGCGGAACGCGTACTGGCGGCGTTCGATGCAAGCGATGCAGGTGTAGTGCAGATCGACGGCGTCATGTTGGACGCGCCGCACCGTGCGCAGGCGCGCCGCATCATGGCGGCACTTGAACGAAACTGACCCGGATTGGTCCGGCGCTAGCCGCTGCTGCGGCTGGCGCGTCAAAAAGCTGGCGAGCGTGGTGAGCCGATCCGCGGCGACCGCGAGACGCTGCGCCCCGGCCCGAACCGCGGCGGAATTGACGCCACCTTGCGTGGCGAATTAGGCACGATCCTCGACTGGATCGAAGCACAAGCCGTTGAAAAGACCCGGAAACGCGACACTCCCCCGTCAAGCATAGCGGCCCGAGCGCACATAGCGCGCTGGCCTTGGAAAAGGCGTCGATCGCAGCGTGAGCCGGAAAAAATGGAGAAAGATTCAAAGTGCTCGGATCACGTCCGAGGGTTTCATCAATCCGCGCCTCAGCGTCGTTGGTTGTAGACATCAAGACACACCGCGCCGAGCAGCACCAGCCCCTTGATCACCTGCTGGTAGTCGATGCCGATGCCGAGGATCGACATGCCGTTATTCATCACGCCCATGATCAGCGCGCCGATCACCGCGCCGGCCACCCGCCCGACGCCGCCATAGGCCGAAGCGCCGCCAATGAAGCAGGCGGCGATGACGTCGAGCTCGAAGCCGGCGCCTGCTTTCGGTGTTGCGGTGTTGAGCCGCGCGGCGAACACCAGGCCGGCGAGCGCGGCGAGCAAGCCCATGTTGACGAAGGTGAGGAAGGTCAGCCGCTCGGTCTTGATGCCGGAAAGCTTTGCCGCCTTCTCGTTGCCGCCGACCGCATAGATCTGCCGGCCAATGGTGGTACGCGCCGTGACGAAGCCATAGAGCGCGATCAGTGCGATCATGATCACCAGCACGTTCGGCAGGCCGCGATGCGAGGCGATCAGATAAGTGAAATAGATCACCACGCCGAACAGGATTGCGTTCTTGAGCGCAAAGAAGCCGGCGGGCTCGACTTCGACGCCATGGCTTGCGCGCCGGGCGCGGGTCTTGACGCTGACATAGACCAGACCGAGGGCCAGCGCAGCGCCGATCAGGAGCGAAGTGGGGTAGAGCGCGCCGGCGCTGGGAAACAGTTCTGGAATGAAGCCGGAGGAGAGTTTCTGGAAGGTCGGCGAGAACGGGCCAACCGACTGGCCTTGCAGCACGGCAAGCGCCAGCCCCTTGAACACCAGCATGCCGGCCAGCGTCACGATGAAGGACGGAATCTTGAAATAGGCCACCCAGTAGCCCTGCGCCGCGCCGATCAGCGCACCGAGCGCGAGGCAGGCGATGGAGGCAGGAATGAAATGCACGTCGTAGCGCACCATCAGCACCGCCGCGATCGCGCCGATAAAGCCTGCGACCGAGCCGACGGAAAGATCGATGTGCCCGGTGACGATCACCAGCAGCATGCCGAGCGCCATGATCACGATATAGCTGTTCTGCAGCACCAGATTGGTGAGGTTGAGCGGGCGCAGCAGCGTGGGCGCAGCAGCGTGCCGTCGGTAACGAACTCGAAGAACAGCATGATCGCGAACAGCGACAACAGCATGCCGTATTCGCGCAAATTGGCCTTGAGAAAGCCCGCATGCTTGTGCGCCTCGGGAAGTGCTACGGTCTTGTCGCTCATGGATTCGCCTCTCCCATCAGCTTCTCTTCCAATTTTCTTTCCAAGTTTCGATCAACCAACCGTTCGCCCTTGCGCACGATGACACGCATGATTTTCTCCTGCGTTGCTTCGGCTCTGTCGAACTCGCCGACAAAAGCGCCTTCGTTCATGACGCAGATGCGATCGCAGATCCCGAGCAGCTCCGGCATTTCCGACGAGATCACGATGACGGCCTTGCCGGCGTCGGCCAGCTCGTTGATGATGCAATAAATCTCGTACTTGGC
>WNFM01278748.1_pt1 | contig 22896 bp, 27 predicted proteins | sample 5400271 | NCBI WGS metagenome assembly WNFM01 (sample SAMN13153352, study PRJNA577476) | soil metagenome | isolation source: 60 cm saprolite on Douglas fir-dominated hillslope | place: USA:California | collected 2013-09-17
GAGGCGAAGTGGATGGCCCGCGCCAGGTTGGTCACGGCCTGCATCGGGCGCTCCTGCGCTCGGCCATGGTCACCCGCCGACGCGGAAGGTGAACGCGCCTTCCGTCGTATGCGTGTCGACCGAGACGACGCGCCAGATGACCTTGTAGGTGCCCGGCGGCAAGGGCTTGAGCGAGGCATGAAGCAGGGTCTGATCGCGGGCATCGACCTGCGCGTCGCCACTGTCGACGCGTTGTCCGCCCTGGTCGATGATGCTGACGGTGCTGAAAGCCGGCTCAAGCTCCTGGGTGAACCGCAGGCTGATGGTGGTGGGCGGCTGCCGCAAGGTGCTCCCCACCGCCGGACTCGCATGATCGAGGAAAGCATGGGCGCGCGCTGCCGACGCCGCGAAGAGCAGCGCCGGCAGCAGTAGAGGGGCGTACAAAAAGCGCATCGCTCAGCTAGTGAAAGATCGGACGACCGATGCTCGTCGAGAACAGGTCGTCAAGGACGAAACGGTGTTGGACGACGCCGCCGACATGGCGGCCCGTCCGGCTGTGGGCGGGAATGATAGCCTCGGCGCCGATCTGAAAATAGCGCCCTGCCCAGACGAGGCCGACGTCGCCGGTGTCGGGATCGACGATGGCGCTCGTCTGGGTCGGAAAACCCACGCCGATGCTGCCCGTGACGGCGAAGGGCTTCAGCCATTTCATACTGTCGGGCAAGTCGCCCATGCCCTTGCCGAAGAACAAAGCGGGGTCGCCGTGCTGAAGCGGTCGGCGCCCACCCGTTTGACGCCGGTGCCGCCGATTCCTCGCGGCAATCTCGATCTCCGCCGCGAGCAGCGCCGGAATCAGCGCCTGGATGGCGAGCGCGACGATGCCGAGCCGCAAGGCGGGCAAGAGGCTGGCGGCATGTGGCCCGTCTGCCGCCGGGCTGCTAAGGTCGAGCGCAAGACACTGGAGGAGCGCAAGCATGGAATACCGCAGCCTCGGCCGGAGCGGGCTCAAGGTCTCGCCGCTGTGTCTTGGCACGATGACGTTCGGGGGGCCCACCGATGCCGCGACGTCCGAGCGCATCATCACCCTGGCACACGAGGCCGGCATCAATTTCATCGACACCGCGGACCAATACAATGACGGCCGCTCGGAAGACGTTGTCGGCCGCGCCATCGCCAAGTCACGCGACGCCTGGGTGCTCGCCAGCAAGCTGTGCAATCCGATGGGGATCGGGCCCAACGAGCGCGGGCTCTCGCGCAAATGGGTGATGCAGGCGGCGGAAGCGAGCCTGCGGCGGCTCGGCACCGACTACCTCGACATCTACTATCTCCACAAGGAGGACCACGGCACGCCCTTGGACGAGACGGTGCGCGCAACGGGCGATCTCGTGCGGCAGGGGAAGATCCGCTATTTCGGCGTCTCGAACCACCGCTCCTGGCGTATCGCCGAGATCTGCGCCATCGCCGACCGGTTGGGGATCGATCGGCCGGTGGTAAGCCAACCCTACTACAACGCCATGAACCGGATGCCCGAAGTGGAGCAGCTTCCGGTCTGCGCTCATTACGGCCTTGGCGTCGTGCCCTACAGTCCGCTGGCGCGCGGCGTGCTCACCGCCAAATACCGGGCCGATGTGCCGCCGCCGACAGGCACGCGCGCCGGCCGCCAGGACATGCGCATGATGCAGACGGAATGGCGGCCGGAATCGCTGCATCTCGCCCAGCAGATCAAGATCCATGCCGAGGCGCGCGGCATCACCGCGGGCCAGTTCGCCGTCGCCTGGGTGCTGAACAATCGCCTGGTCACCTCGGTCATCGCCGGTCCGCGCACGGAAGAACAGTGGCCGGACTACGTCGCCGCGCTCTCCTATCGCTTCACCGCGGAGGACGAGGCTTTCATCGACCGCCTCGTGCCGAGCGGCCATCCCTCGACGCCCGGCTACAACGATCCCGCCTATCCGATCGAGGGACGCGTGGCGCGGAGCGCGGGTCAAGCGTGATCATGCCGAGCCTCGGATGGGAGCGATGACATTTCGCGCGAGGACACGAATGCACAGCCGGATGATCGCCATGCTGGTCGCCAGCGTGCTCGCCGCAGCCGGCGCTGCGCGCGCCGAGGACAAGGTCAGCTTCGGCACCGACTGGAAAGCCGAGGCCGAGCATGGCGGCTACTACCAGGCGATCGCCGCCGGCATCTACAAAAAGCACGGCTTGGACGTGAGCCTGCGCCAGGGCGGACCGCAGGTTAACCACGCGCAATTGCTGGCGGCCGGCCGGCTCGATTTCAACGAGGCGCCCAATTCATTCATATCGCTCAACTTTGTCGCCGAAAATATCCCGATGGTGGCGGTCGCGGCGATGTTCCAGAAGGATCCATCGGTGCTGATCGCGCATCCCGGCGTTGGCAATGACAGCCTCGCGGCGTTGAAGGGCAAGCCGATCATGATCGGCGCCGATACGCGGGTCGGCTGGTGGCTGTTCCTCAAAGCTAAGTTCGGCTACAGCGACGAGCAGATTCGTCCCTACACCTTCAACGTCGCTCCGTTCCTCGTCGACGAGCATGCGGTGCAGCAGGGCTATCTGACGAGCGAGCCCTTCACCATCGAGCAGCAGGGCGTCACGCCGGTCGTCCTGCTGATCGCCGACGCCGGCTATTCGAGCTATGGCTCGATCATCCAGACCTCGCGCAAGATGATCGAGCAGAGACCCGATCTGGTGCAGCGCTTCGTCGATGCCAGCATCGAAGGATGGTACAGCTATCTCCATGGCGATCCTTCGCCCGCCAATGCGCTCATCAAGCAGGATAATCCGGAGATGACGGACGCGCTCCTGGCCTATGCCGTCGCCAAGATGAAGCAATACGGCATCGTCGACAGCGGCGACGCGGCGAAGCACGGTATCGGCGCGATGAGCGACGCGCGTTGGCAGGATTTTCACAAAATCATGGTAGAGCAGGGGCTCTATCGCCGTGATCTGGGCTATGGCAAGGCGTACACATTGCAATTCGTCAACAAGCGCACAGGCGTCGCTCCCGCGCGACAGTGATCGGCCGGGCGCGATGCAACATGAAAATTACGAAACAAAGCCAATTTTCTCATTGGAGAGGGTCCGCAAGACCTTCCGCAGCGGCACCGCGGCGCTGGCCGGGATCGATCTCGCCGTCGCATCCGGCGATTTCCTGAGCATTCTCGGCCCGTCCGGTTGTGGCAAGAGCACGCTCCTGCGCATCATCGCCGGGCTCGTGCCGCCCTCGGCGGGCCAGGTCCGATGGGCGGAAGGCGACGTCCGCCGGCACATCGGCTTCGTCTTCCAGGAGTCGACGCTCATGCCGTGGGCGACGGTATGGGACAATGTCTACCTCCCGCTGCGCCTCGCCGGACGCTCGCGCGCCGCCGCGGCGGCGGCGATCGCCGCGACCTTGGCGTCGCTCGGTCTCGACGCCTTCGAGAAGGCCTATCCGCGCGAGCTCTCGGGTGGCATGCGCATGCGCGTGTCGATCGCCCGTGCCCTCGTCAATGCGCCGCGGCTGTTGCTGCTCGACGAACCCTTCGCCGCGCTCGACGAGCTCACGCGCTTCAGGCTCAACGAGGACCTGCTGCGCCTGTGGGAGCGGCAGCGCTGGACCGTGGTTTTCGTCACGCACAGTGTCTTCGAAGCGGCGTTCCTGTCGAACCGCATCGTGGTGATCACGCCGCGGCCGGGCCGCATCATCGCCGATCTGCCGATCGATCTGCCCTATCCGCGCAACGCCGGCCTGCGCACGGCGCCCGACTATGCCGAGCGTTGCCGCGCCATCTCCGCTCTGCTCAGCGAGAGCCTCTCATGAGCGCGCGACGGCTCGAGCGCATCGTAGAAATCGCAGCGCCGCTGGCCGCCGGCGCGCTGTTCATCGCGGCCTGGGAAGCGCTCGTGCGCTGGAAGGGCATTCCGCCCTACGTCCTACCGAGCCCGGTGATCGTCGCCGAGACCCTGTGGCGCGACGGGCCAAGCCTGCTGGGGTCGCTCGCGGTCACCTTGCGCATCACCATAGCGGCGCTTCTGGCCGCGGTGGTTTTGGGCGGCGCTCTTGCCGTCCTCTTCGCCCAGTCCCGGCTGCTCGAGATCAGCCTTTTTCCTTATGCCGTGATCCTGCAAGTGACGCCGATCGTCGCCATCGCCCCGCTCATCATCATCTGGGTGAACGACACGTTCCTGGCGCTGCTGGTCTGCGCCTGGATCGTCGCGTTCTTCCCGATCGTCGCCAACACCACGCTCGGCCTCAACAGCGCCGACCGCAACCTCGTGGACCTCTTCCGTCTTTACGGCGCGTCGCGCTGGCAGACGCTGCGCTATCTGCGGCTGCCCGCGGCGCTGCCGTACTTTCTCGCCGGTGTGCGCATCAGCGGCGGGCTCGCGCTGATCGGCGCGGTGGTCGCCGAGTTCGTCGCCGGTACCGGCGGCACCGAGACGGGCCTTGCCTATCGCATCCTCGAAGCCGGCTATCGGCTGCAGATCCCGCGGCTTTTCGCGGCGCTGCTGCTGCTGTCGGCAACTGGCATCGCGATCTTCGCCGCCTTGAGCTGGCTCACCCGGCGGCTCATCGGCCACTGGCACGAAAGCGCCCTGCCGCGCGAGGACTGACCGGTGATCGCCGACGCGTCATTCTCCTGCAAGCCGCAGCGGCGGAGCGGAGAGCCGCGCCTTTGCCCGCTCGAGACGCGCAAGCAGCTGCGTCAGTTCGGCCTGATCCGCCGCGTCGAGCGTGGGGCCAGGCGCGCGCGTGCGCGCGCTCGCAAGGACGCCGCGGCGGCGCAGGGTCTCCTTGCGCAGGGCGAGGCCGATCCCCGGCTGCTGCTCATGCCGCACCACCGGCAGATAGGCGTCGAACAAATCCTCGGCGCCCTCGGCGTCGCCGGCGGCGAAGCGGCGGCACACCTCGATCAGCATCTCCGGGAAGGCGAAGCCGGTCATGGCGCCATCGGCGCCGCGCGCCAGCTCCTGCGGCAGGTGGATCCCGCCATTGCCGACGAGAATGCTGATGCGGCGGTTGCGCGAGCCGTCCTTGTCGGCGGCCCGCACCTTGGTGAGCTTGCGCAGGCCCGGAGCCTCCTCGTGCTTGAGCATCTTGAGGCTGGCGAAATCGGCGAAGAAGCGATTGATCAGCGGCGCCGACATGAAGACCTGCGTGAGCTGCGGGTAATCCTGCAGCACGACCGGGACCTTGGGGCCGAGCTCCTTCACCACGCTTTCGATGTAGCCGTGGATCTGTTCGTCCGTCTTGAGGCCGGCGGTGGGCGAGACCATGACGCCGGCGGCGCCGAGATCCATGGCGCGCCGGGCGAAATCGCCGAGCAGCTTCAAGCCCGGATTGCTCACGCCGACAATGATGGGGACCCGGCCGGCGACGCGCTGGGCGCAGCGCGCGACAAAGGCTTCGGATTCCTCGGCCGAGAGCTTCGGCGCCTCGCCCATCACGCCGAGGATGGTCACGCCGTCGACGCCGCAGTCGACATAGAAGTCCATGAGCCGATCGGTCGATGTCCAGTCCATCGCGCCGGAATCGGTGAAAGGCGTGGCGGAGATGACGTAGACGCCGCGGGCGGTCTCATCGAGAAGTGCCATTGGTTGCACCTGTCTTTCGCTCAGAATTCTTCGTCCATTATATCGGCCGCGGCGGCGATTCGCGCGGCAAAAGCGACACCTTCGTTACGCCGGCAGCAGCACGGCGACGAGCTCGGCGATGCAGGCGGGGCGCTCCGACGTCTCGAGGCGGACGGTCGCCTCCGTCGTCACGCGAACGCCGAGTGCCACATCCTCCACGCTCAAGAGCTTGATCGACCCGCGCACGCGGCTGCCGCTCGGCACCGGCTGGGTGAAGCGAACCTTGTTGCAGCCGTAATTGAGCGAGGCGCCGATCTTGCCGACGCTATAGACGCCGTAGAGCATGCGCGGGATCAGCGACAGGGTCAAAAACCCATGGGCGATGGTGTTGCCGAAAGGCGACGCCTTGGCGCGCTCCTGGTCGACATGGATCCACTGATCGTCTCCCGTCGCTTCCGCGAAGCGGTCGATCATGTCCTGGCTCACGGTCACCCAGTCGCTTTCGCCGAGGATCTGGCCTTGGGCGCTACGGAGCTCCTGGACATCGGCGAAGCGGCGCATCGGGCATCCCTGTCGCTGCGGAAAACCGCGTATTTTTCACCGCTGGCCCGCTCCCGTCCAGAGCGAGCAGCGACGGAGGGGCGCGCGCTTGACTTCGCCGGGGAGCTCAGCAACGCTTCGGCAAGGCGGCACTTGCCTGGAACCAACCGGGCGGCGCCGCTTCCATTGGGAGGATAAGATGAATTCGGGCTTGGTGAAGGCGTTGGCCGTCGCGGCGGCCAGCTTTGCGGCGATGTCCGCCTATGCCGCCGATACGATCAAGATCGCCTATATCGATCCGCTCTCGGGCGGCGGTGCCAGCGTCGGCGAAGTCGGGTACAAGCACTTTCAGTTCATCGCCGATCAGCTCAACGCCAAGGGCGGCGTTCTCGGCATGAAGGTCGAGGTGGTCGCCTACGACAACAAGACCAATCCGCAGGAAAGCCTGATCCAGGTGCAGAAGGCGATCGACGCCGGCGCCCGCATCATCACCCAGGGCAACGGGTCGAGCGTCGCCGCCGCGATCGAGGATTTCGTCGCCAAGTACAATGACCGCAATCCCGGCAAGGAAATCATCTACCTCAACTACGCCGCGGTCGACCCGAGCCTCACCAACGAAAAGTGCAGCTACTGGCATTTCCGCTGGGACGCGAACTCCGACATCAAGATGGAAGCGCTGACCAACTACATGAAAACGCGCGCCAACATCAAAAAGGTGTACCTGATCAACCAGGATTACTCCTTCGGCCAGTCAGTGCGGAGCGAGGCGATGAAGATGCTGAAGGAGAAACGCCCCGACATCGAGATCGTCGGCAACGAGCTGCATCCGTTGCTGAAGATCACGGATTTCGCGCCCTACATCGCCAAGATCAAGGCGTCGGGCGCCGACAGCGTCATCACCGGCAATTGGGGTCAGGACTTCGCCTTGCTCTTGAAAGCGGCGGCGGATGCCGGCCTGCAGGTCGACTGGTACACCTATTACGCCGGCGGCGCCGGCGGTCCGACGGCGATCAAGCAGGCCAATGTGCCCGACCGCGTCTTCGCCATCGTCGAGGGGCACGCGAACATCCCCAATGCTCCCTCGCAGGAGCTTGAGAAGGCATTCCGCGCCAAACTCGACGGCCAGTCCAACTGGTATCCGCGCGTCTTCAACGAAATGACCATGCTGGTGAAGGCGATCGAGGAGACAAAGTCGACCGACCCGAAGAAGATCGCGCAGAAGCTCGAGGGCATGAAGATCACCGTCCTCGATGGTGGCGACGGCTTCATGCGTGCCGACGATCATCAATTCTTCCAGCCCATGTACGTCGCTTCCTTCGGGCCGCGCGGCGCCAACGAGCCCTTCGACGAGGAGAAGACGGATTGGGGATGGAAGACGGCGGCCAAGATCGACACGCCCAACACCATGGTCCCCACGACCTGCCAGATGGCGCATCCGAGCTGAATTCGTGGTCGCGGCCGTCCTCTGGGGCGGCCGCGACCGAGACGGGCGGCATCGGTCGTCGGCCGCCCGCGCCGACACTGTCGATGGATTGACCCGTGCTAGAGCTCGTCATCGTCTCGACCCTGAACGGCGTGCTGTTTGGCATGTTGCTATTCCTGATGGCGAGCGGCCTCACGCTCATCTTCAGCATGATGGGCGTGCTCAATTTCGCCCATGCCAGCTTCTACATGCTCGGCGCCTTCTTCGGCTTCCAGCTCAGCCAGTGGATCGGCTTCTGGCCGGGGCTGGTCGTCGCGCCAGTGCTGGTCGGCGGCATCGGCGCGCTGGTGGAGCGTTACGGGCTGCGCGCGGTTCACCGCCACGGCCACGTCGCCGAGCTGCTCTTCACCTTCGGCCTCGCCTTCGTGATCGAAGAGGTGGTGCAGATGGTCTGGGGCAAGCTTCCCGTCGACTATCGCGTGCCGCCCTCGCTGGATTTCACCGCCTTCACGGTGTTCTCAACCAACTACCCGGCCTTCAAGATGTTCGAGCTGCTCACCTCGATCGCCATTTTCGTGGTGCTGCTGGGCGTGCTGACCCGCACGCGTATCGGGCTCGTCATCCAGGCCGCGCTCTCGCACCCCAACATGGTCGGCATGCTCGGCCATAACGTGCCGCGCATCTTCATGCTGGTGTTCGGCCTGGGCTCGGCGCTCGCTGCTGTCGCCGGCGTCATCGCCGGACCGGCGCTGGTTACGCAGTCCAACATGGCCGGCTTGCTCGGGCCCATCCTTTTCGTGGTGGTGGTGGTCGGCGGGCTCGGCTCCCTGCAGGGCGCGTTCATCGCCTCGCTCCTCATCGGCCTCATGCAGACCTTCGCGGTCGCCATCAATCTCTCGCTGGCCGACATCTTCGGCCCGCTTGGCGTCATCGTCCGGCCCGGATTGCTCACCGACATCTGGCAGGTCACGGTCGCGCAGGTCGCGCCGATCATCCCCTATCTGCTGCTCGTGATGATCCTGATCTTGCGGCCGAGCGGCCTGCTCGGGACGCGCGAGACATGAGCGACGTTGCGAACGACACCCGGCGTGCGGATGCGCCGGCCGCCGCGCAAGGGTTCGTCAAGCACTACGGCATCTGGGTCGCCGCGGCGACCTGCTTCCTCGCCTTGCCGCACATTTTCACGTCGGGCACCGCGCTCACGATGATGAGCGTGATGGGCGTCATGATCGTCTTCGCGCTGTCTTACAACATGCTGCTCGGCCAGACCGGCATGCTCTCCTTCGGTCACGCGGTCTATTACGGGCTCGGCGGCTTTCTCGTGGTTCATGCCATGAATACGGTCGTGCAGGGCCGGCTGCCTGTGCCGGTCGCGCTCGTGCCGCTGGCCGGCGGTCTCGCCGGCCTCGCCTTCGGCTTCATCTTCGGCAGCGTGTCGACGCGTCGCGGCGGCACCGCCTTTGCCATGATCTCGCTTGGCCTGGGCGAGCTGGTCGCGTCGAGTGCGCTGATCCTGCGCAGCTTTTTCGGCGGCGAGGAAGGCATCACCACCAACCGCACCAAGCTGCTGCCGCTCTTCGGCTTCAACTTCGGACCGCAGATCGAGATCTATTACCTCATCGCCGCCTGGTGCCTGCTGTCGATGATCGCCATGTACGCCCTCACCCGCACGCCCTTCGGGCGCATGTGCAACGCCGTGCGCGACAATCCCGAGCGGGCGGAGTTCATCGGCTACAGCACGCAGCGGGTGCGCTTCATCGCCTTCTGCCTGGCGGGCTTCTTTGCCGGCATCGCCGGCGGCCTCGCCGCGGTCAATTTCGAGATCGTCAACTCCGTCAGCGTCGCCGCTGGCCAGTCGGGCATCGTGCTCTTGATGACCTATATCGGCGGCGTCGGCAATTTCGCAGGGCCGGTGCTGGGTGCGATCCTGATCACCTATCTGCAGGTGATGCTGAGCGACGCGACGGAAGTCTGGCAGCTCTATTTCGGCCTGCTGTTCATCGGCATGATCATGTTCGCCCCGGGTGGGATCGCGGGTCTGCTGATGATGCACCAGCCGCTCTGGCGCGCGCGCGTGCTGCATCGGGTGATCCCGGCCTACCTGCTGGCGCTCGTCGCGGGGTTGGTCACGCTGGCAGGGGTCTGCCTCGCCATCGAAATGACGTTCCGGCTGACGGTGCGGGCGTCGGAAGGTTCGGCCATGTCCTATCTGCATGTCCCGCTCGATGCGCGGTCGCCGCTGCCCTGGCTCGTGGCGGCGCTGCTCGGTGCGGGCGGTTTCTGGCTCTTCCGCCGCACCTGGCCGGTCGTGGCGAATGCCTGGAGCGCGGCGCTCGCCGTGGCGCGCCCAGCGAGGCTCACGGCATGACTACCCCGGCGCTCGAGCTCGCCGACCTGCGCAAGAATTTCGGCCGCACGGAAATCATTCGCGGCGTGAGCTTGCAGATCCCCGCGGGCGAGCGCCACGCCGTGATCGGCCCCAATGGCGCCGGCAAGTCGACCCTCTACAACTTGATCAGCGGCCGGCTCGAGCCGACATCGGGCTCCATCCGACTTAACGGCGAGGACATCACCGGTCTTCATCCTTACGAAATCAACCGTCGTGGCCTCGCGCGGAGCTTCCAGGTCACCAACATCTTCCCCCGCCTGAACGTCCTGGAGAACGTCCGTTGTGCGCTGCTGTGGTCGATGGGGTACAGATATTCGTTCTGGCGCGGCATCGACGGGCTCGCCGATGTGCGCCGGCGCACCGAGGAGATACTCGCGCAGATCAACCTGATCGATCGGCGGGATATCCAGGCGGGCGTGCTGACCTATGCCGAGCAGCGCGCGCTCGAGATCGGCATCACCATCGCCGGCGGCGCGGAGATCATCCTGCTGGACGAGCCGACCGCCGGCATGAGCCGCAGCGAGACCGAGCACGCGGTGGCGCTCATCCGCAAGGTGAGCGAGGGCAAGACCCTGGTGATGATCGAGCATGACATGAGCGTCGTCTTCGATCTTGCCGACCGTATCTCGGTGCTGGTCTACGGCCAGCTGATCGCCAGCGACACCCCGGCGCGCATCAAGGCCAACCCGGCGGTGAAGCAGGCCTATCTCGGCACGGCGGCCGCGTGATGCTCGAGGTCGAGGATCTCCACGCCTATTACGGCAAGAGCCATATCCTGCAGGGCGTGCATCTGCGGGTCGGCTGTGGCGAGATCGTCAGCATTCTCGGCCGTAACGGCGTCGGCCGCTCGACCACCTTGAAGGCGATCATGGGCGATGTGCCGCCACGCGGGTCGATCGCGTTCAAGGGCAAGCCGATCGCCGGGCTCAAGCCCTACGAAATCGCGCATCGCGGGCTCGGCTACGTGCCCGAGGACCGCGCCATTTTCCCCGGCCTCACCGTGGCGCAAAACCTACTGCTGGGTGTCAAGGGCGGGCGCAGACCGGCGCGCTGGAGCTTCGAGGATACGTACAACCTCTTTCCCGTGCTGCGCGAGCGCGCCGACACCCCCGCGGGCGTGCTGTCGGGCGGCGAGCAGCAGATGCTCACGATCTGCCGAACGCTGATGGGCGATCCCGACCTGATCATGATCGATGAGCCGACCGAGGGGCTGGCGCCGCAGATAGTGGAGCGCATCGCCGCGCTCTTGCAACGCATCGCCGAGCGCAGCATCTCCATCCTTCTCGTCGAGCAGAAATTGACCATCGCCTTGCGCATCTCGCACCGGCTCTATGTAATGGGCCATGGTCGCATAGTGTTCGAAGGCAGCCCTGTCGATCTGCGCGGCAACGAGGCCGTCCGCCGCGAGTGGCTTGAAGTGTGATATGTTCGGTGATCAATAGGAGAGGCCCATGAGAGAAGCGGTCATCGTTTCTACGGCACGTACGCCGATCGGCAAGGCGGTTCGCGGAGCCTTCAACAATACCCATGGCGCGACCATGGCCGGGCATGTCATCCAGAAGGCGGTCGAGCGCGCGAAGGTCGCTCCCGGCGAAGTCGAGGATGTCATCCTCGGCTGCGCCAACCCCGAGGGCGCCACCGGCCATAACATCGCGCGGGACGCGGCGATCCGCGCCGGGCTTCCGGTCACCGTACCGGGCGAGACCATCAACCGGTTCTGCAGCTCCGGCCTCATGGCGATCAGCATCGCCGCCCAGCGCATCATGGTCGACGGCATCGCCGTCGCGGTCGGCGGCGGTCTCGAATCGATCAGCCTCGTCCAATACAACATGAACAAACATCGCTTTGCCGACGAGTGGCTGGTCGAGCACAAGCCCGAGGTCTACATGTCCATGATCGAGACCGCCGACACGGTGGCGCAGCGCTACCAGGTGACGCGCGAGGCGCAGGACGACTTCGCGCTGATGAGCCAGCAGCGCACCGCGGCGGCGCAGAAGGCCGGGCGCTTCGACACGGAGATCGCGCCGATGAAGAGCCTCAAGCTGATGACCGACAAGGACAGCGGCAAGACCTGGACCGAAGAGGTGACGCTCGCCAAGGACGAGGGCAACCGTCCCGATACGTCGCGCGATGGGCTGGCGTCGTTGAAGCCGGTGCGCGACGGCGGCTACGTCACCGCTGGCAATGCGAGCCAGCTCTCGGACGGCGCCTCGGCCTGCGTCGTCATGGACGCGAAGATGGCGGAGAAGCGCGGGCTCGAGCCGCTCGGCATCTATCGCGGCATGGCGGTGGCGGGGTGTGAGCCAGACGAGATGGGTATCGGCCCGGTCTTTGCCGTGCCGAAGCTCCTGAAGCAGCACGGCCTCAAGGTCGAAGACATCGACCTCTGGGAGCTCAACGAAGCCTTCGCCGTGCAGGCGCTTTATTGCCGCAACCGCCTCGGCATCGATCCCAGCAAGTACAATGTCGATGGCGGTGCGATCTCGATCGGCCATCCCTATGGCATGAGCGGCGCCCGCCTGACCGGGCATGCGCTGATCGAAGGCAAGCGCCGCGGCGCCAGGCACGTCGTGGTCACCATGTGCATCGGCGGCGGCATGGGCGCGGCGGGCCTCTTCGAGATCGCCTGAGCGGCAGCATCAGGAAGAAAAAGGAAGGCCGCCGGAAACGGCGGCCTTTTTCTTTCCGTCTTTAGCCGCGTCCCGCGATGGTCACGCCGCCGTCGACGACGAAAGTCTGGCCGGTGATGAAGCGTCCCGCGCTCGACGCCAGCAGTATGGCCGTGCCGGCGATATCGACGGGCTCACCGATCATGCCGAGCGGCGATTGCTTCAAGGTCTCCGCCAGAAGCTCCTTGTTCTCCCAAAGCGCGCGCGCGAAATCCGTCTTGACCAGGCCGGGCGCGATGGCGTTGACGCGGATGTTGTGCTTGCCCCATTCGACGGCGAGGCTGCGGGCGAGCTGCATGTCTGCCGCTTTCGAGATGCCGTAGGCGCCGAGCATCGCGCTGCCGCGCAAGCCGCCGATGCTGGAGACGATGATGACAGCGCCGTCCTTGCGCTTCGCCATATCCGGGACGACCATATTGCAGAGCCAGAGATTGCTCCGGACATTGCTGTCCATGATGCGGTCGAAGGCGTCGTCGGGTATTTCGGCAAGCGGCCCGAAATAGGGGTTGACCGCGGCGTTGCAGACGAGGATGTCGATCGCGCCGAAGGTCTGCCGCGTCTTGTCGACGAGCCCCTGCAGCGCCGCCTTGTCGCCGATATGGGCGGGGATGCCAACCGCCTTGCCGCCCGCCCTCTTGATGCCGGCGACGACTTCCTCGCAGGGCTCGGCCTTGCGACTGGACACCACGACGTTGGCGCCGAAGAGCGCCATTTGTTCGGCAATGGCGCGCCCGATCCCTCGCGAAGAGCCGGTGACGACCGCGGTCTTGCCGGTGAGATCGAAAATCTTCATGCCTCCTCCCATTTCACATGCTTGGTGCCGATGAGCCGGCTCGTCGCACGCTACTGGATCGGTGGAGGCAGTCAATTACCTGCTCGTGCTGGCGCCGGGAGCGGTCGTGCCGGTGGTCTTGTCGACCGGTTCGCCGGCCCCGTTGCGCGGCCGATCGTCCGCGCAAGCTGCCGCCAGTATCGCCAATGTCGCTGTCAGGACGAGTACCTGGGCGATCGATCGTCTGGCCATGAGTGTTTCTCCTCGAACGTGGTTCGCCCCAAACTAACGCCGGGCTCTGCGCATGAGCCCCACCCCGACGCACGTCGCTCCGTCCGGACGATGTCTCGGTCCTTGCCAACACGGCTTGCACGATGCGCGCGTGCTATTATTAAGGGTTTTGACGCCACATGCGAGAGCGCCCGGCTGCGTTTGCGCCCCGCGACCGATGCCGCTTGACAGAGGCCCGCCCGCAGGAGTACCCGCTTAGCCCATTCGTGGTGATTTGAGCCGACCGGCTTGCGGCCACGTAAAACCATCCGCTAAAAGGTCGGAGCTCCTCGCGGAACCCTGACCTTTGCGGATCAGGGTTTTTTGTTAGCCGCACATCGGTCGGCGAGGAGCAAGGACCATGCCCGACGCCTTCCGCGAGCTTCCTTCAGGCCTGCATCCCCGCACCGTCATGGCGCGCGCGGGCCATTTGCGCAGCCAGTTCATGGAGACCTGTGAGGCGGTCTATATGAGCTCGGGCTATGTCTACAAGACGGCCGAAGAGGCCGAGTCCGCTTTCGCCAATGACGGGTCGCGCTTCGTCTATTCCCGCTATGCCAACCCGACGGTGGCCATGTTCGAGGAGCGATTGCGGCTGCTCGAAGGCGCCGAGGCCTGTCGCGCCACCGCCAGCGGCATGGCGGCCGTGTTCGCGGCGCTGGCTTGTCAGGTCAAGGCCGGCGACCGTGTGGTCGCGTCGCGGGCGCTGTTCAACTCCTGCAACTACATCATTACGCAGGTTCTGCCTCGCTACGGCGTCGTCACCGAGCTCGTCGATGGCCGCGATCTCAAGGCGTGGGAAAAGGCGCTGGCGCCCGGAGTCAAGGCGGTGTTCTGCGAAAGCCCGTCGAACCCGACACTGGAGCTCATCGATATCGCCGCTGTGGCGGCGCTGACGCATCGCGCCGGCGGCGTGCTCGTCGTCGACAATGTTTTCGCCACGCCGTTGCTCCAGCGCCCCTTGGCGCTTGGCGCCGACATCGTCGTCTATTCGGCGACGAAGCACATCGATGGCCAGGGGCGAAGCCTTGGCGGCGCCGTGCTAGGCTCCGACGCATACGTGCGCGAAAGCCTGATGCCGTTCCTGCGCCATACCGGACCGGCGCTGAGCCCGTTCAACGCGTGGCTCTTGCTCAAAGGCATCGAGACGCTCGATCTCCGCGTCGATCGGCAATGCCGCTCCGCGACCGAAATCGCCCAATATCTCGAGCGCCACCCGACGGTCGAGCGCGTGCTCTATCCCGGTCTGGAAAGCCATCCGCAATACCAGCTGGCGCGGCAGCAGATGAGCGGGCCGAGCACGCTCATGGCGCTCTCGGTCAAGGGCGGCAAGGTGGGCGCTTTCCGCTTCCAGAACGCGCTCCGGCTGATCGAGATCTCGAACAATCTCGGCGACGGCAAGAGTCTGGTCACGCACCCCGCCACCACCACGCATCACCGGCTGAAGCCGGAAGAGCGGCAGGTGCTCGGCATCGATGACGGGCTGGTGCGGCTTTCGGTAGGGCTCGAAGACCCGGCAGACCTCATCGCCGATCTCGACCAGGCGCTCAAGGCAGCGTGACCGGCGCCATCAACGGCATTGCCTTTCTAGGGTATGGCGGGCGAAATTGGCTGGCACCGGAGGCGCCATGGCCGCGTTCACCTCTCGCTTCGCCCAGGCAAACGGCATCCGCATGCATTATGTGCGCGAGGGGCGGGGCCCGCCGCTGCTGTTGCTGCACGGTTGGCCGGAATTCTGGTTCGTCTGGCGCAAATGCATTCCCGATCTCGCGCGCGGCTTCGATGTGATAGCACCGGACCTGCGCGGCTTCGGCGACACCGAAAAGGTGTCGCTGAACCCGTCGACGGAGGTGACCGCCGATGTCCATGCTGCCGATATACTTGCGCTCATGAACAGCCTTGGTATTGCGAGCGCTGGCATCGTCGCGCATGACGTCGGCGCCTATGCCGCCCAGAGCTTGGCGCGGCAGCATCCGCAACGGCTTAGCGGCTTGTTCTTCTTCAACTGCCCTTATCCCGGCATCGGCCCTCGTTGGGCGGCGCCCGATCACCTCATCGAGATCTGGTACCAATCCTTCCATCAGCAACCTTGGGCGGCGGCCCTGATCGGCAGCTCGCGCGAGGCGTGCCGCGTCTATTTTCATCACTTCCTCAGCCACTGGGCGCACGATCCCCACGCTTTCGACGAGGATATCGAGGCTTGGGTCGACAATTTCCTCAAGCCTGGCAATCTCCAGGGCGGCTTCAACTGGTACATCAGCGCGCACCCGGCGCGTCTCGCGGTGATGCGTGGCGAAGCGCCGAAGTCGCAGCGCTCGCCAATCCAGCTCCCGACGCGGGTCCTGTGGGGCGAGAGTGATCCCATCCTGAAGAGCGAATGGACCGATCGGCTGGGTGAGTACTTCACGAATGTGAAGGTGACGACGGTGCCCGAGGCGGGCCATTTTGTGCACTACGAAAAACCGGACCTCGCCTGTCGCGAGATTCGCGCCTTCTTCCAAGGCCTTTGACGGGAGATGTCCATGTCCGTGCAGCGCGTCGCGGTGATCGGTGCCGGCACCATCGGCGCGAGCTGGGCCGCCTATTTCCTGTCGCGCGGCCTCGAGGTGACCGCGAGCGACCCAGCTCCACACGGCGAAGATTTTGCCCGGCGCTATGTCGCCGAGGCCTGGTCCACCCTCGAGCGTCTGGGCGGATTGGTGCCGGGCGCGCGCGCCGACCGCCTGCGTTTCGAGCGCGATCCGCAGCGCGCGGCAGCCGGCGCCGAATTCGTCCAGGAGAGCGGACTCGAGCGCGAGGATATCAAGATCGCGCTCTTCGCCGAGCTCGACGCAGCAGCGCCGCCCGACACGGTGATCGCTTCGAGCTCATCCGGGCTGCTCATCAGTCGCATCCAATCGGGATGCCGGCACCCCGAGCGCTGCGTCCTCGGCCATCCCTTCAACCTGCCGCATCTCATTCCACTGGTCGAGGTGGTGGGCGGGCAGAAGACCTCGCCTCATGCCCGTCGAGAAGACACTCGCGTTCTACCGCCAGATCGGCAAACACCCGATCCATATTCGCAAGGAGGTGGCAGGCCATGTCGCCAACCGGCTGCAGGCGGCGCTGTGGCGCGAGGCAGTGCATCTCGTCGCCGAGGCCGATGTCGCCGATGTCGATGCGGCCATCACGTACGGCCCCGGGCCGCGCTGGCCGATCTACGGACCGCATCTCACCTTCCATCTCGCGGGCGGCGTCGGCGGCATGGCGCATTTCATGAAGCATCTGCTCGCGCCGATGCAGAGCTGCTGGAACGATCTCGGCGATCCCGAGATGACGCCAGCGCTGCAGCGCATGATCATTGACGGCGTCGCCGATGAAGCGGCCGGCCGCTCGATCGCCGAGCTCGCCGCGGAGCGCGACCGCTGCCTCATCGCCGTGATGGATGCTGTCAAGAGCCGTCGCGGCGAGTGACGAAGCTTGCGCTCAAATCGCGCGCGAAGGCGCAGGCAACGGCGATCAGCGCGATGGCGAGAACGATCCATGCCGGCCTGAACCCGGCGGCCAGGCTCAGGTCGGCCTGTAGCACCAGCATGGGATCGACGCCCGTGAACAAGCCGAAATAGACGGCTTCGCCAAACGCGGTGGTCAGGCCAGCGGCGAAACTCAGACCAACCAGCGACAGGCGCGCGGTGACGAGACGCGTGCCGCCATACCACAACAGGGCGCGGTAGCCGAGCAGCCAAAGCAAGAGACCGGCCATCACCGTCGGTTCCGTCGCGTCGATCTTCGACTGCATGAAGAAATGAATGGTGACGAGCAGCGCAATGGCATAGACACCGCGCTGAAATGCTTGCCAGCGCGGTGCGCCAAGGCGGCGAATCATCCCGTCAGTCGAGATGACCGCGAGCGCGCATAAGAGGATGAGGCCGACCGCGCCGATGGCGAGATAAACGCGCAAGACGATCTCCGAGGCCACGGCTGCGAGATCGAACATTTTGTCCGCGGCGAAGGCGACGAGATGGATCGACGCGTAGACGAAGGCGGCGATCCCGATCATTCGGCGCACCGATACGAGCAGCGGCGCGCGCAGCACTTGCCGGACCGGCGTTATCGCCAGTGAGACAAACAACAGCCGAATCGCCCAAAGCCCCATTGCCTGGATGAGCGCGGTGACGGGTCGCGGGCCGAGCAAGCTCAATGGATATTCGAGCGCGTTGGTCAGACCCGGCACGAACAGCGCCAGGAAGGTCGCGGCCTTCAGCACTGAGAAACGGCCGGTGCGGTCTCGCCAAGGCGGAAGGATTGCCGCGGCCGTCGCGGCGCTTCGGTTCACGTCACCAACGGCAGCGCGCGGATGTCATAGGCGTGACGGATGGATCGGCCGAGGGCGGGATCCTCGAGTTCCATCTCGAAACGATCGGCCGGTGCGATGCCGCCGATCGCCGGCTGAGTCCCGCAGAACATAACCGTACCTTCCGGAAGCGAAGCGGATCGACCGGCGTAGCGTTCCATGAGCTCGCGCGGGTCGCGAATGGTGGCCGCGCTACCCTCCTGATAAACCCGCCGCTTGCCGGCGGTCACGACATGCGCGCGCAGCGCCAAGCGGTCCCAATGCGGCGCGACCTCGGCAAAGGGCCAAAGCTCACGCGCCACCACTTTGCGGCAGAGCTGCTTCGACAGCGCCACCGAATAAGCCTCCGCGGCGCGGTCGGTGTGGTCGGAGCCGAGCCCAATCCAAAGGCCGCCCGAGGAAAAAATCACCGTCTCGACCTCGCCAGAGGTTTGAGTGCCGACCACGTCGATCTCGGTCGCGGTGGTCACTAGCTAGATCTCTATCGACGCGATAGGGGAACGCTGCTCGGCGGCCTGACCCCGAGGGCGGCGAGTTCGTCGATATGATGCTGGAGACCGGCGACATCGCGACCTGTCCAGCTGGCGATGACCAAGTCGCTCACGGCGGTGCCGACGGCCTCTTGCCGTCCGCCGACTTGCCTCACCATGCGCAGCATGCGCTTTGCCGGCTCTTGAAGCATGCGCAACGATGAAACATCGGTGCGCTCTTGTCCACTTGCGTCCAGGGTTGCGATTCTGGGAGGCTGGGCAGACGCAGTGATTAGGATTGGGATATGAACGCGTATACGCCATTCTCGCTTCGCGGCCGCGTCGCGCTGGTGACCGGTGCGGCGCGCGGCCTGGGTCTCGCCATGGCGACGTGCCTCGCCCGCGCCGGAGCGCGCGTGCTGGTCAACGGGCGCGAGCCGGCGCGACTCGCGCCGGTCGTGGACAGCCTACGCGCGCAAGGTCTTGACACGGCGCCGCTCGCCTTCGACGTCGCCGACGAGGCGGCGACCGCCGCGGCCTTTGCCGCCATCACCCGCGAGCACGGCCAGCTCGATATCCTCGTGAGCAATGTCGGCTTGCGTAATCGCCGCCCGATCGGCGAGCTCACGCGTGCGGACATGCGGCGGATGCTCGAAACGAACCTCACCGGCGCCTTCGGCCTTGCCAAGGCCGCGGCCGAGCTGATGCTGGCGCGCCGCCATGGCCGGCTCATCATGGTCACCTCGGTCGCAGGCCCGCTGTCGCGCTCGGGCGATGCCGCCTACACCGCATCGAAGGGCGGCCTCGCCGCGCTCACGCGCTCGCTGGCGGTAGAGTACGGCCCGCACGGCATCACCAGCAACGCCATCGCGCCCGGCTTCTTCGCCACCGAGACCAACGCCTATCTCGTGGGCGATCCGGCGACGCAGGCCTTCCTCGAGCGCCGCGTGCCGCTGCGGCGCTGGGGCAACCCCGCGGAAATCGGCGGCGCGGCCGTATTCCTCGCCTCCGACGAGGCCGCTTATGTCAATGGCCACGTGCTCACGGTCGATGGCGGCTTTTCCGCATCCTATTGACCGGCCGTGCGCTCGGCGCGACTTCGCGATATCTTCGCCGGACAGAATGGAAACGGCCGGCCACGGGGAGGCACTATGCGCGGCTTGATGATGGACCGCCCGCTGCTGATCGGGTCCTTGATCCAATATGCGGCGGAATATCATGGCGATACCGAGATCGTGACGCGGACGGTCGAGGGGCCGATCCAGCGCTACAGCTATGCCGCGGCGGAACGGCGCGCCAAGCAGCTCGCCCGAGGGCTCCAGCGTCTCGGCGTGCGCAGGGGCGACCGCGTCGCCACCATCGCCTGGAACACCCATCGCCATTTCGAGCTCTACTTCGCCATTTCCGGCATCGGCGCCGTGTGCCACACCATCAACCCGCGCCTCTTCGCCGACCAGCTCAGCTATATCGTCAACCACGCCGAGGACAAGGTGATGTTCCTCGACCTGACCTTCGTGCCGATCGCCGAGAAGATGGCGGCGGTGTGGGGACCGGTGGAGCATTACGTGATCATGACCGACCGCGCGCACATGCCGCAGACCGGGTTGCCCGACGCGCTCTGCTACGAGGAGCTGGTCGCCGGCGAGACGCCCGACCTCGCCTGGCCCGATTTCGACGAGAACACGGCGTCGTCGCTCTGTTACACCTCCGGCACCACCGGCAACCCCAAGGGCGCGCTCTATACCCATCGCTCGACCCTGCTGCACAGCTTCGCGGTGTGCTCGGCCAACGCGGTGGCGATATCGATGCGCGATTCGATCCTGCCGGTCGTGCCGATGTTCCACGTCAATGCCTGGGGCATCCCCTACGCCGCCGCCATGTCGGGCGCCAAGCTCGTCTTTCCCGGCCCGAAGCTCGACGGCGCCAGCCTCCACGAGCTGTTCGAGGCGGAGAAGGTGACGCTGTCGCTGGGCGTGCCCACGGTGTGGCTCGGCCTGCTGCAGTATCTCGAGCAGACCGGCAAGCGCATCGACGGCGTCAACCGCGTCACCGTCGGCGGCTCGGCGGCGCCGGCGGCGATGATCCAGGCCTTCGAGGAGAAATACGGCGTGCAGTGCATCCATGGCTGGGGCATGACGGAGATGAGCCCGGTCGGGACGCTGGGGCTGCCCAAGGCCAAGTTCCTCGGCCGGTCCAAGGCGGAGCAGTTCGCGCGGAAGGCCATGCAGGGCTTCCCGCTCTACGGCGTCGACATGAAGGTGGTCGCGCCGGACGGCAAGGCGCAGCCGCATGACGGCAAGTCCAGCGGCGAGCTCTATGTGCGGGGCCCGTGGATCGTCAGCGGCTATTTCAACGACGCGCCGGCCACCGCGGCGGCCTTCGACGAGGAGGGCTGGTTCCGCACCGGCGATGTCTGCACCATCGATGCCGACGGGTACATGCAGATCGTCGACCGCAGCAAGGACGTCATCAAGTCGGGCGGCGAATGGATCAGCTCGATCGATGTCGAGAACGCCGCGATGGGCCATCCCGACATTGCCGAGGCCGCCGTCATCGGCGTGCCGCATCCCAAATGGGACGAGCGGCCGCTGCTCATCGTCGTGGCGAAGCAGGGCAAGCAGCCGAGCAAGGAGGAAATCCTCGCCTTGCTCGGCGACAAGATCGCCAAATGGCAGCTGCCGGATGACGTGGTGTTCGTGTCGGAGATCCCGCACGGCGCCACCGGCAAGGTGCTGAAGACGAAACTGCGCGAGCAGTTCAAAGACTACCGGCTCCCGACAGTGTAGAGGAGGGCGAGATGGCGGGACGGCTGGCGGGCAAGGCGGCCTTCATCACCGGCGGCGCCTCCGGGCTTGGCCGCGCCATGGCTTTGGCCTTTGCCGCCGAAGGCGCGCGCGTGGCGATCGCCGATATCGACATGGGCCGCGGGCGCGACGTCGCGCGCAGCATCGGCGACCGCGCCATCTTCCTCGCGCATGACGTCACCAGCGAGGAGCAATGGATCGCCAACCTCGCCGAGGCGGCGCGCGTCTTCGACCGCCTCGACACCCTGGTCAACAATGCCGGCATCGGCACGCGCGGCAATGTCGAGACGACGAGCCTCGAGGAATGGCGCCGCATCCACGCCGTCAACCTCGACGGGCCGTTCCTCGGCTGCAAGCACGCCATCCCCTACATCGCCAAGGCGGGCGGCGGCGCCATTATTAATATCTCCTCGGTCGCAGGATTGATCGGCGCGCGCGACAGCGCCGCCTATTGCGCCAGCAAGGGCGGCGTGCGGCTCCTCACCAAGTCGGTCGCCCTCCATTGCGCCCACCGCAAGAATGGCGTGCGCTGCAACTCGATCCAGGCCGCGGTGAAGGAGCCCGAGAAGATGCGCCGCGCGCTGGCCGACATGATCCCGCTGGGGCGCCTCGGCACGCCCGAGGAGCTGGCAGCGATGGCGGTCTATCTCGTCTCCGACGAGGCGCGCTTCGTCACCGGCGCCGAATTCGTCTTCGACGGCGGCTATACGGCGAATTAACGCCATTCTCCGGCGACAGGGTGACGCTCACCCTTCGCCCTCTTCGACGCGCATTGCGTTGTCGAGCGATAGAGCGGTCAATATCTGGCGCAGATCGTCGCTCAACGCGGTGGCGGTGCGCGCCTCTACGGCGGTGGAGAGCGTGACCTGGAGCTTCACGTCCGACCCAGTGCGCAGCTTCGGAATGAGCTTGGTCCCGAGGCGGTTCCAGTGCTCGGGCGGCACGGCGCCCACGACTCGAAGGGTTACAGGCCGTCCAGCATCGCCGCCTGTCGGCGAGGTCGGCCACGGGCTCCCGTCGGGCTTCGGCGTCGCCAAGGGCTCGGGCATCGGTTCCGTCGGCGGCGCTGGCGCGGGACGTGGCCCTTTCCCTTGCTTCAGCGCGGACGTCGTGTCCCTTTTGGCGCAGCCATTCGGCGAGACGCCGGCCGGCGCAGCGGTCAACGAGAAATCTCACCCTTGCGGCACCTTCACCGCATCGAGCCGGTCATTGGCGACCACCGCATGGGCATAGGCGAGGCAAGCGCGGATGTCGGCCGACTCCAGGTCGGGATAGTCCTCAAGGATCGACTCCACCGTTTCACCCTGCGCCAAGAGGCTCAGGACCAGCTCGACCGAGATCCGCATCCCGCGAACGATCGGCTTGCCGCCGAAGATCGCGGGATCAGCGGTGATCCGATTGAGAAAGCGATCATCCATTTTCACTACTCCCTCGTTTCCGATATCCGCACTGCCGCCCCCCCACCCAGCTCCGGGTAAGGCTCGGCGATGCCTCGCCAACCCTACGCAACCCTCTCCCCTACAAGGGGGAGAGGGAAGGGTGAGGGGGTCTCTCGGTACCGCCTGAATGGATCATGCTCTACCGTGGGACAGCGAGCAGCATGGCATCAAGCAGCCGCTTCTCATCGCTGCCGATAGGATACAGGGCAGATAGGGCGTTGGCGAGGCGGAGGA